>Ga0208553_1000117_pt1 | contig 31669 bp, 39 predicted proteins | sample 6_EtaG_FD_184079 | JGI IMG/M metagenome (GOLD analysis project Ga0208553, IMG submission 184079) | Marine viral communities from the Subarctic Pacific Ocean - 6_ETSP_OMZ_AT15160 metaG (SPAdes) (version 2) | ecosystem: Environmental > Aquatic > Marine > Oceanic | place: Pacific Ocean | collected...
GGAGCAATTTTTTCATTTAGTCTCGGATTGTTTTATGCAAATTTCATAGAATGGTTTGTACACAAATATCTCTTTCATGGTTTAGGAAAACGTTTTCCCGGGAGTTAATATGAATGTCTTCTGGAAAGCTTATAGAAGAAATTGTGGCAGGAGATCTTGTAATCTTAAAAGGCCGCAGACAAAAAGATCCAAAAAAGCCGGCCATAATATTAAAAGTTTTAGACAATCATGATCGTATTTTTGTAGAATCTACAACCTGGACCGATTTTAAGTATATGGTGTACACAGAAGGGAAGACTATGTATGTTTCTGAGGGGCATATTTATCGTGTGCTCAGCAGCCCTACCGAGGAAGATATACCATGATTCGCCACATTTTATTAAGAGTACGAAGCGCCCTAGACGCTTTATACGCCAGGATACTAAATACTACAGAGGGAGAAGCTTTTCGCTGTCCCTGTTGTGGATTTGCTCCTTGCGACTGTGATGACCATTAGAAAACTCAAATTATTGCTTTTAGGGGCCCTTTTGGGGACATTGAGTTGTCAGCCGGACTATGGGATGAGTTATGAGGTTGTAGAAGAAATACAGCCCACTGAAGTAGTGGTTGATTCTTTTCTACAGCCAAAGCCGCCTGAAAAACTAGATGTATTGATTGTGCTTGACACATCGGGCTCGATGAATGACAATTTTCAACAAGTAAGCACTGGTGTTGAGCTATTGCGCGGAGATATTGAAAAACTAACACTTGATTATAAAATTGGCTTTATAAATTCTGGAATGATGAGTCCTTATTTTGCGGGCCCTTATGATTATAATTCGGACTCTATTGATTTTTTGTTAGCTCCTTATATTTTGGGCGCCGATTGGTATGAAAGAGGGTTTCAGACCATGCATGCATTTGTCTCGACCACGGTCGAAGGGGCCGGCTTCTTTCGAGACGATGCTGATAAATTAATTATTTTCGTATCTGATGAGGATGAACAAGGCGCAATCCCGACCAATGTTTTTCATGATTGGCTCGTAGAAAAATTTGAATTAGTTCAGCATGACGTAGTGGCGATTATTCAGCTTGAAAATGGTGAATGTCCGCTTAATTGGGAATATGATGTTGGACAAAAATATATTGATTTAGTAGCTTATTATGGAAAAGTGGGAATTGATATTTGTAGCGATTGGGAAGCATGGTTAGGAGATAGCACATTTTTAGTTGGCGAGATAGATTATATTAATTTATCTCAAACCCCGTTGGAAGACAGTATTGTAGTATATCGGAATGGGCTAGAAACACAACTATGGTATTATCTAACAGAAACAAACACAGTATATCTCGATTTTGTTCCCGATCCGGGCGAATTAATTGAGATAGGATATGTTGTTTTATAAAAATACTTGACTTTCTTTAAAAGGGTGTTATAATATAAAAACGAGTCAAGGAGCAATAGTGGACCCGCAGCATGAAAACAATAAAACTTGGAAACAAGAAGGTATTTTTGATACTTATGAAGAAGCAGATAGTACAAGAGCAGTGATGTTGTCGATGAACACCGATAATAAACTATTAGTAAAAGTGAAGAGATGTGGGCCCGATGGAGTACGGTTTAAAGTTAAATCTTGGTACCCCCCAGCGCCCAAAAATGAAAAAAAGCGAGGAAAAAAGAAAAATGGCTGAAGAAAAACCAGTTGTAATGGTTTCTGGAGGATTTGATCCTGTGCATGCAGGTCACATCCGGTTAATTCGTGCCGCTGCCGAATATGGTGATGTAATCGTTATTGCCAATTCAGATGAGTGGCTTTTTGAAAAGAAAGGTTTTGTGTTTATGGATTTTGATGCCCGGGCCGAGATTCTCAATGCAATTAAAGGCGTCATTATGGTAGATTCTGTAGATGATGGCGACGGTACCGTTTGCGAGGCCATCTATCGCCACAAACCTACTTATTTTGCAAATGGAGGCGACCGCGGCCGAAGCAACACACCAGAGCAATCAGTATGCGAGGATTTGGGAGTAGAATTATTATGGGGCGTCGGCGGTGATAAAAAGTTAGCTAGTTCCTCTGACCTTGTAAAAAATATCCGAGAATTTGAAGAGAAGCCTCCCCGAAGATATACGAGCCCGGTTTCTGAAAAGTGACTAAAGGCGATATTGTTTTAGTCAAATCCCGAGCAGGGGATATCATCCCCCCAATACATGTCAAATTATTAGAACGAATTATCGTTGAACCAAGAAAAGGCAATAAATTTGATTGGCCAGGATATTCAGGTTGGACCGCAACCCCGGTTGATGAAAAAGAGATCGAGATCCTAAGAAAAGAATGGAGTATTCCATTTACTAAAATAAATAAGGATTTGACATTTGTTGATGACGAGGATATATTAAAAGAAAAGGACAGTGGGGTGTAGTTCAACCGGCAGAACGTCTGGCTGTTAACCAGGAAGCTGCAGGTTCGAGTCCTGCTGCCCCAGCCAGTTCAAGGTTACTATGATCTACCATAATATTTTAAGCAGACTAATTAAAAAGCAATGAATAGTCGCAGGTTTTAATGGCTAAAAAAAATTACGTTTTAGATACGAGTGTTTATCTCACCGACGCAACTTCCATCTATCAGTTTGAAAATCATGATATTTTCATTCCCTTAAAAGTATTAGAAGAAGTCGATAATCACAAAAAGCGCCAAGATTCGGTGGGCGTCAACGCCCGCAAGATTATTCGTATTCTTGATGAGTTACGAGCGAAAGGCGATCTTAATAAAGGCGTGAGAATAGACAAGGGAAAAGGCATTGTTAAAGTGATGTCATATGAATGTCTTAATAGTTCATTGCAATTCCCTCCAGATTTAGATCTGCGAATTCCAGATCATACAATTATTGCGACTGCCATGGCAGTTAAGTTAAATTCAGAGAATCGAAAAGTAATTCTGGTATCGCGCGATATTAATATGCGTGTTATTTGCGATTCTTTGGGGATATCGGCAGAAGACTACATCATTGAAAGCGCAGTTACCTCGTCAGACGAACTCTATCAAGGATTTGTTGAGCACTTGGTAGATGATGCCGTTATTGATCGGTTTTATGAGGGCGAAGATATATTAATTGAAAAGGACGAAACCGAAGAGAGATGGCACCCTAATCAATATGTTATGATGGTCTCCAATGCCAGCCCTAAGAAGACTGCATTAGCCCGCTTCTACGGTCATCAGACCCCATTAAAAAAGATAGTCCATAACAGCATCCCCGATTGGAAAATTAATTCAAGGAACAAAGAACAAGCGTTTGCAATCGACTTGTTAATGGATCCCAAAGTCAAGATTGTTAGTCTTGTCGGGCGCGCCGGTTCTGGAAAAACGCTTTTGGCGATTGCATGCGGATTACAACAAACAATTGGTCTGCGCGAGAATCCGTATTCTCGTTTAATTGTCTCGCGCCCCGTGCAGCCCATGGGAAAAGATATCGGCTTCCTCCCAGGAACGATGGAAGAAAAGATGTTGCCTTGGTTATTACCAATTCAAGATAATTTACAATTTTTATTAGGAGGCGATAAAAGCGCGCTCCACCTTTATATGGACAAAGGTAAAATTGAAATTGAAGCATTGACCTATATTCGCGGCCGCTCAATTTCAAACGCATTTATGATTGTAGATGAAGCACAAAATCTCACAATGCACGAGATTAAAACGATCATTACCCGGGTAGGGGAAGGCACAAAAGTAGTTTTAACTGGCGATATTGAACAAATTGATAATATATATGTTAATGAAACGTCTAATGGGCTCGCACATGCAGTAGAGAAGTTTAAAGACTATTCCTTGGCCGGCCACGTAACATTTAAGAAAGGAGAACGTAGCGAAGTTGCTACGTTAGCATCAAAAGTTTTATAAAACATTTGCACAATTTGAATTATTGTGTTATAACTAAAAATAGGAGTTATCATGAGTGATACAGAAAAAGTAATTAGCGAAGAAGAGGCCCACATTAATCCTCTGTTAGCAACAACCCCAAATAACGATTCAGAATTGAAGCAATTTTTAATCGATTACACAGGCGCCAAGTTGCAGCCAGAAGATGAGCGTGTTACGGTTCATATGATCGCAGAAACCATCGCAGCAGAATTCCCAGAATTCTTATTTGCTATTGCTGAAGAGAATTTTTTAAGAGGATATAAACTAGGATTAGACGATGCTACAACACTTGAAGCAGAAGCAGAAGAAGCTACAGGAAATGAGGAGTGATTTTTACACTGCTCGTGGAACGCATGTTTATTTTAAAGACAGTTTAGACAACGATGAAATAGACGTCGAACGCGTTATTGCAAAAATAGAAGGAATGCTCCCTGAGCATTTGTTATCAGAACTCGAAATGATCATCGTAGGATGGTTTGATGAGTTTGAAGATAGAAATATCAATGCATTTTATAAAGATGGCGCTCTCCATATATCCAATATTCAAGATGATGAAAATGATATGATCGACGACATCGTTCATGAAATTGCACACTCCCTTGAATCGCCGCATGGATATGAACTATACGGAGATCAAAATGTCAAAGATGAATTTTTAAGAAAAAGAAAGATGTTACATGACAAATTGTGGGCTTTAGATTATAAAGCACCCTTAAAATGGTTTATGGAAACTGAGTATGATAAAGAATTTGACGACTTCTTATTTCAAAGTGTTGGAAAAGATAAATTACGGATGATTTGCATGGGACTATTTATTAATGCTTATGCCGCCGTCTCATTACGGGAATATTTTGCAACTGGATTCACAGATTTCTATTTGCACCCAAACCACAACTTTTTAAAACAGGTTAGTCCTGCCTTATATAAAAAGTTGTTATTATTACAAGATGAAGAAAACCTTGACACCGTAGTGTAAGTAGGTTATAATATAACTACAATGGAGTATTTGTGCCACACATAAGTTATAGTGAGCTTAAGGATTGGGCCTTTTGTGCTTTCTATCATAAGCTCACACGAGTCGATAAAATCGATGGTTTTAAAGGAAATGCCTTCACCGCATTTGGAACTGCAGTTCATAGCGTTTGCGAGAAAAAGCTATTACAAGAAGAAGCAGGCGATGATTATTTTATCCAACAATTTGAAGAATGTTTAGAGAAGCTAGATGATGATATTGAAGTTGATGAAAAGCTTGTACAAGACATGCGCTCTCAAGGTAAAGAGATTTTACCTGAGATCCAAACTGCGCTGGATGATTATTTTGGAGAATATGAAGTCTTAGCTGTCGAGTTCCCGCTGATGATTGATATCGAAGGCGAAGAAGATTATAAGTTCAAAGGATATATTGATGCAATTGTAGCCACCCCAGATGGCAAGATTCATATTTTTGATTGGAAGACGTGTTCCTGGGGCTGGGACTCCCGACGCAAAAATGACAAAATGACGACTTATCAGCTTACGCTGTATAAGCATTTTTTTGCTTTAGCAGCCGAACACGAACCCAAAAACATCGAGACACATTTTGCGTTGTTAAAAAGAACCGCAAAAAACAATAGAGTAGAATTTTTTAGAGTCACCAGTGGTCCGCAAAAGACCCAAAATGCTCTTAAATTATTGAATATGGCGCTTTGGAATATCAAGAAAAAACGCTATATTAAAAACAGATTATCATGTACATCAGGTTATGGTTGTAAATTTCACAATACCAAAAACTGCCCATAAGGAAACAAATGAAAAAAACCAAGATTTTAACATTATCCGATCATCCCCTCTCACCCTCCGGAGTCGGAACCCAGACAAAATATTTTATTGAAGCGCTCCGTAAAACAGGGCGCTATGAGTTTATCTGCTTGGGAGGAGCCATGCAACATCCTAATTATGACCCTCAACAGGTTGAAGGCCACGGGAACGAGTGGCGTGTTTTTCCCGTAGACGGGTATGGTACTCACGAAATAATTCGTTCAGTACTTCAAAAGGAGAAGCCGGACATACTTTGGTTTATGACTGATCCACGGTTTTATGGTTGGTTGTGGGAAATTGAAAATGAAGTTCGCCCTCATGTTCCTATGGTCTATTATCATGTATGGGACAACTTCCCGGCTCCACATTTCAACGCAAGATTTTATAAGTCTACGGATGTAGTTGTTAGTATTTCTAAAGTGACCCATGAGATTGTATCAGCCGTTGCGCCAGATGTGGAGAACCATTATTTACCTCATGCAGTTCATACGGAATCTTTTTATAAATTTAAAACAGATGAAGATCTCGCTCGCAAAGAGGTGATTAAACAACGAATATTGGACTCCACTATAAATCATAAAAATCCGGATAAAAAGATCTTTTTCTGGAATAACAGAAATGCCCGAAGAAAGCAGTCGGGCACTTTGATTTGGTGGTTTAAAGAATTTTTGGACGAGGTAGGGCACGATAAAGCCACTCTTCTCATGCACACAGATGCGCGGGATCCCCATGGACAAGACCTCCCTCACATTATAGAACAACTCGGAATTGCGGATGGCCAAGTACTGCTATCAACTGATAAAGTTTCTCCTCACGATCTAGGAGGGATGTATAATGCAGCAGATTTCACAATTAATATTTCAGATGCTGAAGGTTTCGGGCTAGCAACCTTAGAATCGCTAGCGTGCGGAACCCCTATTATTGTTAATATGACCGGAGGCCTTCAAGAGCAAGTAACAGATGGTGAAAACTGGTTTGGCTTTGGACTACAGCCAGCATCCAAGGCAGTTATCGGATCCCTCCAGGTACCTTATATTTATGAGGATCGTATTTCACAAAAAGATTTTACAGATGCACTTAAAAAGGCGCTTGAAGTGACCCCTAAAGCTTATAAGAAAATGTCCCTTCAAGGCCGAGAACATGTAAGAAAAAATTATAATTTTGAGACGTTTGAAAAGAGTTGGGTAGATTTAATGGATAGCATAGTAGAGAGATATGGCTCCTGGGAAACTAGAAAAGGCTATGAGCGCTGGCACTTGTTAGAGGTGGCATAATGAAAAAGAAGCTAATTTTTAAAGGGCCGCTCCTTACACGATCAGGCTATGGTGAGCAATCTAGATTTGCGATTCGAGCCCTGCGAGATAAAGAAGATTTATTTGATATTTATATCCAGCCCTTAACGTGGGGACAAACTTCGTGGATAGGTGAGGATACTGAAGAAATCAGATGGATTAACCAGATGATTGAAAAAACTATTCTCTATATGCAATCAGGCGGCCAATTTGACGTTTCATTTCAAGTCACCATTCCTAATGAGTGGGTTGCCATGGCCCCCATCAATATCGGCTATACCGCCGGCATAGAAACCACAAAAGTAGCTCACCAATGGATTCAAAAAGGCAATGAAATGAATGGGATCATAGTAGTATCTCACCACTCTAAGAATGTCTATGAACACACTCAATATCAAGCAGTCAACGAGCAGACCGGCCAAGAAGTAGTGTTAAAACTTGAACGTCCAATTAAGGCTGTAAACTACCCGGCTAAAAAGTTTGAAACATTACCGGAAGTAAATTTAGAGTTAGAACATGAAATCAATTTTCTCGCCGCGGCCCAATTAAGCCCGCGCAAAAATATGATCAATACCATTAAATGGTTTATTGAAGAGTTTAAGGATGACGAAGTTGGACTAGTGCTCAAAGGCAACACAGCTAAAAACTGTTTGATGGACCGAGAGCACACTCTCGGCAATATTAGAGCAATTACGCAACAGTTCCCCGAACGCAAATGTAAAGTTTATCTCCTCCACGGCGACATGTCGGATGAAGAAATGCACTCACTTCAAATGCATCCACAAATTTCTGCTCTTATTAGTTTAGCCCACGGAGAGGGATTCGGACTCCCTATTTTTGAAGCAGCTTATTCTGGCACTCCTGTGATTGCTACTGGGTGGTCGGGGCAGTTGGATTTTTTGATCGACGAAGAGGGGAAACAAAATTTTTATAACGTGGGATTTGATTTGGGCCCAGTCCAAACCGAAGTGGTTTGGGATGGTGTTATAGTTCCTGATTCTATGTGGGCTTATGCACGCGAACAATCAGCAAAAGAGCAAATGAGGTTGTGCTATGAAGATATTAAATCTCAGAACAAAGATAGCGTTGCATTAAATTCCAGCGCTTTTGCTGAAACTGTACAAGAACGATTTGCACAAGAAAAACAATATAAAGCTATGGTCGACGCGACACTGGAATATATGGGAGTAGCTGATGAGGATGAATGGCAAGATATTTTAGAACAAGTTGTGGAATATGACTGATGTCGATGTTGACATAATCTTTATATCTGATTTTTTTCTTGGTGAGGTTCGCGGCGGTGCAGAATTTTGCAATGATGCATTGATACGATTGTTGATGCCCGATGTTCGAACCGTGGGGATTAAATCTCAACTTATAACTCCCGAGATTGTTGCTAATCATAGTGATAAATTCTTTGTAGTGGCTAATTTTTTTCTATTATCAGAAGAAGCCAAAAAGGCCTTTGCAGATACGACTTATGTTATACTTGAACACGACCACAAATATGTTAAATCGAACAATCCCTCATTATATGCAAATTTTTTAGCACCAGAGACACAAATTCAAAATAAAGAATTTTATAAGAACGCACTCGCAGTTCTGTGTCAAAGCAAAAAGCACGCTAGCGTTGTACAACGCAATCTTTTATTAGATAATATTGTCAGTCTTAGTGGTAATATTTGGACTGAAGAGCAGCTAGCAGTATTAGAGAAGAATCTTAACACGCCTAAAACCATTAAGTACGGGGTATTATATTCCCATAATAAAAACAAAGGCATGCCTGCTGCTATCGCATACTGTAAACATAAAAATATCGAGTTTGAGTTTATTCAAGAGCAGCCCTTTGAACAGTTCATCGAAAATATAGCAAAAATAGAAACTTTAATCTTTTTCCCCCAATGGCTCGAAACCTATAATCGCTTTTCTGTTGAAGGCCGTATTCTGGGAGCAAAACTGGTTACCAACAATCTGATTGGTGTGGCCGGCGAAGACTATTTTCATTTAAAAGGAAAAGAGATGCTAGATTTTATTCGACAGAACAATCAAAACCTTAAAGAGCGTTGGCTCACCTTGGTACGCGATCACACTATCGATTATTATCCTTCAGCAGTTTTGCCTAAAATTACTATTTTCTGTCCGCTATATGCCGGCGAAAAGTATATTGAAAAATTTTTAGAAGATATGGAAAATCAAACCATCTTCGACCAGTGTGAGCTAATCATTATCGACGCAAACTCTCCGGAAAACGAGCGAGAGCACATCGAAAAATTTATGAAGAAGCATAAAAATGTAATTTATAAAAGATTAGATTACCGTGCAACCGTAATGGAAACTGAAAATATGGCCATTGACATGGCAACGGGCGAATTCTTTGCGCAAACATGCGTGGATGATCGCCATGCACACAGCCATCTTGAAATAATGGCCAAACACCTACATTTCACAGAAGATGTTGATTTGGTTTATGCTGATTGTTATCAGACGACAGTCGCAAATGAAACATTTGAGGCAAATTCTTCCAGTGGAGCTAAATATGAACATTCTTTAAATAATTTCTCGGCTGAAAATATGATTAAATGTCTCCCGGGCCCAATGCCCATGTGGAGAAAAAGCGTGCATGAAAAGTGTGGCAATTTTAATGAAGAGATGTCATATGCAGGTGATTGGGACATGTTTTTAAGAATGGTAGAGGGTGGCTCAAAATTTAAAAAGATTGATACCCCGTTAGGATTATATTATTATAATGAAGATGGATTATCCACATCGCAAGAGCACAGTAAACCCAGAGGTAAAGAAGAAGCCTCGGTATTTTTCAAATACAAAGATGTTTTTGGCCAAGCAAACTTTAATAGATATCACAACTACTTCTTACAATTTACAGGAGATACAAATGAGCAATCAGCGTAAATATCTACCCACGCTTTCTGAACTGGTAGATCGATTGTCTATCGCACAATTAAAAGAAGTGTTCATTACAGAACACAAAGCAGAATATGGTGAAGAATTAGCCGATATTCTCCATGATATCGATTTGCTCCTCCAAGAAGGGGAGATCGTGGTGGACGCGAGAGCCATCAGGGCTATCGTAGTGCTTTCACAAATGAACTTGCATATTTGGCACAATGAAACCAATTATCGCAAAGGCATCAAGGATGGAAACAATCTTGAATTGACCCACGGACTTAACGGCATTCGTAATACTGCCAAGAACCGAATTCAAGAATTATCAGAAGGCAGAAAAGACTACAAGATCGACTGCCTAGCTGCAGATTTTAAAGATTGGGAGATTAGTTGGGATGAATGAGCAGTATATATGAATTCGATGTTGTGGTGGTGGGCGCAGGCATAGTCGGATTGGCAATCGCATGGGAATTATCTACGATTTATGAAAACATACTTTTGATTGAGAAAGAGCATTCTTTCGGACAACACGGTTCCAGCCACAATAGCGAAATAATCCATTCAGGCATATATTACCCAAAAGAAACTTTAAAAACAAAACTATGCGTTGAAGGCAACAAATTATTATATCAATTTTTGGAGAGACACAAGATCCCACATAAAAAATGTGGGAAATTTATTATTGCAACAAATGCGGAAGAAGAAAAAGTATTAGAACAATTATATAATCAAGGAATAGAGAATGGGCTTGATGGTTTAGAATTTCTTAATGAACGCGAGGTCCGCGCTATTGAACCACAAGTAAAGTCCACTAAGGCATTGCATGTACCTTCCACAGGAATCGTCGACACCCATTCGGTCATGCGCACGCTGGAATATTTATCGCAAGAAAATGGAGTAATTGTTCTTTATAATACTGAATTATGTGATATCAATACAAAAATTAATTTTTATGAGTTGACAACTAAAGATGATGATGTTATTATACAAACAGAAGTAGTAATAAACTCGGCTGGACTCTGGAGCGATCAAATAGCTAAAATGGTAGGAATAAACAACTATGAGCTACAATGGTGCAAAGGAGATTATTATAGGACAAGCAAACACAAGAATATGGAAAAGCTCATTTATCCAGTACCCGACCCTGATGGCAAATACCTGGGAATACATACAGTTTTGGATTTAGAAGGTGGGTTGTCTTTTGGACCTAACGCATATTATGTGGAGGATTTAGACTATAATATAACTCCATGCAATAAACATCAGTTTCACAAAGCCATTAATCGATACTTAGACGTTTCTTGGGAGGATTTACATCCAGCCACCACAGGAATTCGTCCTAAGTTACAAACAGAAAATGATGTGTTTAAGGATTTTGTGATAGAAAACGATTCTGAGCATGAGAATTTTATAAATTTAATAGGGATAGAATCACCCGGCCTCACCTCGTGTCTTTCTATCGCTAAACACATAAAGGAAATTATCAAATGAACGTATTAGTTACCGGAGGCGCCGGCTATATCGGCAGCGAATTGATTGACTATCTTTTGAAAGATGGCTATAAAGTTGTGGCAATTGACAATTTAATGTATGATCCTACATCATTATTGCGATATACCAACGACCCTAATTTTACATTTATAAAGGGCGACGTGCGAAACGTGGCGCTCATGACGAAACTCATGAACGACGCAGATATTGTTATTCCGCTAGCAGCCCTCGTAGGATTTCCGCTATGCGAAGAGGATCCCCGCTCGGCCCAAGAGATTAATCACGATGTCAACACTTGGATTGCTCAAAGCAAGCGCCCCGACCAAAAGGTTATTTACCCGTGCACCAATTCAGGCTACGGCGTCAGCGTCGATGGCTCTGTCTGCACCGAGGAATCACCCCTCAATCCTATCTCGCTCTATGGCCGCACGAAGGTCGCAGCCGAGAAGGAATACCAAAAAGTTGACAACCATGTCACATTTCGTTTAGCCACCGTTTTCGGCCCGGGCTCTCGCATGAGAACCGATCTTCTCGTCAACAGCTTTGTACTTAAGACTCTGCGTGAGCGTGTGCTGGTTTTGTATGAATGCGAATTCATGCGCAACTACGTGCACCTGCATGACGTCTGCCGCGGCTTTATGTTTATTCTCGACAATTGGGAAGAGTGCAAGAATCAAACGTACAATCTCGGCAACGATGAACTAAATATGAATAAGCTTCAATTGGCTGAAAAGATCCAAGAGCATCTTCCCCTAGAGATTATTCGTGCGGAGATCAACAGCGATCCCGACACCCGCGATTACATTGTGAGTAGCGACAAAATCTATAATAAAGGCTATGAATGCGCATATGACTTAGACGACGGAATTCGCCAACTCATTACAGCCTACGCGATTATTGAATCGCCCTGGTACGCAAACTACTAAAATATGAAACAACTAGATGTGTTATTCGTGCATCCCAACGGTGCACCGATAATCTACCAAGAACTGAGCAACAGCTATTCTGCCATCGAACCCCCGATTTGGGCCGCGCTTCTGGCAAAGAATGCTCTCAAGAACGGCTTTTCTGCCCAAATCCTCGATTGCGAAGCAGAACGCATCGCCGCCACCGAATCTGCCATCCGCGTGAAGGTTTATAACCCGCGTCTTGTGGCTATTGTCGTTTACGGACAGCAACCATCCGCCTCCACACAAAACATGATTGGCGCGAGATTACTAATCGAGAAACTTAACGAAGAAGCGCCCGAACTAAAGACAATCTTAATCGGATTACACCCGTCAGCCGTTGCTCGTCACACTTTAGAAAGTGAGCAATCTGACTTTGTATGTCAGGGAGAGGGTCCCTATACTATTAAGGGTCTTTTAAGCGTCAATATGGACGATGTAAGCGCTTTAGAAACGGTTCCCGGACTCTGGTATCGAAATGGAAATACTACCTGTTACACGCGCCCTGCGCCCATTATTCCTCAAGAGGAATTGGCGACAGAATTGCCCGGAATGGCGTGGGATTTACTCCCCATGGACAAATACCGCACATCCAATTGGCATGCGATGACCAACAATGACGAGCGCACACCCTTTGCATCTTTGTATACAAGCTTAGGTTGTCCCTTCAGGTGCAGTTTCTGCTGCATTAATGCGCCGTTTGGAAATAACAATTTAGAGAACTGGGATTATGGCCGCAACAAGTTTAGATTCTGGGATCCTGAATTTATAATTAACGAATTTGAAACTCTCCAGAATCTAGGAATTAGAAACGTTAAAATAGCTGATGAAATGTTTGTATTACAACAGAATCACTTTATGAAGCTTTGCAACCTGATTATTGAGCGCGGTTATGATTTTAACTTTTGGGCTTATGCCCGAATCGATACGGTAAAAGAAGAATATTTAGAGACGCTTAAGAAAGCTGGAGTAAACTGGGTTGCGCTTGGTATCGAATCTGGCAATACCGTTGTCAGAAAAGATGTTGTAAAGGGCAAGTTCACCGATATTAATATTCAAGATTTAGTAAAGAAGATTCAAGATGCTGGCATCGATGTAATTGGAAATTACATTTTCGGATTACCCGAAGATACTGTAGAGTCCATGCAAGATACCTTAGATATGGCCATTGATCTGAATTGTGAATTCGCCAACTTTTATTCAACCATGGCTTATCCTGGATCCAGGCTATACTTGGATGCTTTGAAAGAAGGCTGGGATCTGCCCGAAACTTACGTTGGCTATTCCCAGCATTCTTATGAAACAACCCCATTGGCCACCAACTACATTTCAGCCGAAGAGGTTCTTCGGTTTCGAGATGAGGCCTTTCACACATATTATACAAATGAGCGATATCTTAATATGATCGAGACAAAATATGGACTACCAACTCGTGAAGGAATTGAGGATATGACTAAAATTAAACTTAAGCGCCAATTATTAGGAGATTAAAGTGTTGACAAAAGAAGAGTTAATTGAATTTGAGAATGAAATGGCTGCATGTTTTGATGCGGCCATGATCCGCGCCCCGGTGCATCTTTATAATGATAACGAAGAACAAATAATTGAGGTTTTTCGCAAGCATGAAATCGGGCCCGAAGATTGGGTATTATGCTCCTGGCGCAGCCATTATCAGTGCCTTCTTAAAGGGGTTCCGCAAGACGCGCTCAAAGAAGCAATCTTAAAAGGAAGATCTATTTCGCTTTGTTTTAAAGAACAGCGAGTATTTTGCTCTGGCATTGTAACCGGCGTCCTCCCAATTGCGACCGGCATTGCGGTGGATATTAAGAGAAAAGATGGAGACAATAAAGTATATTGCTTTATGGGAGACATGACATCTGAAACTGGCATTGCACACGAATGCATTAAATATGCACGTAATCACAAACTTCCAATTCACTTCATTGTTGAAGATAACGGAAAGTCTGTATGCACCGATACGCGTGCAACATGGAATCAAGAAAAGCTCACATATGAAGATGTTAATGATGAGTATATCACCTATTACAAATATAAGCTTGACAAATATCCGCATGCAGGGGCAGGAACGAGGGTACAATTCTAATGGGCAAATATTTTGATGAATTAGAACGAACGATGCGCTGGCTTGGAGAACAAGAAGATACAATGTTTTTGGGTCAGGCAGTAGAATATAAAGGAACGGCTATGACTAACACCCTAGTGAACGTCCCGAGAGAAAAATTATTAGAAATGCCAGTAGACGAAGAAATGCAAATGGGAATTACTAATGGATTAGCAATTGCAGGAACAGTACCCATTACCATTTATCCTCGCTGGAATTTCTTATTGTTAGCGGCCAATCAATTGGTCAACCACTTGGATAGAATGCCAGAATTTACCCATGGGGAATATATACCGAAAGTTATTATTAGAACTGGAATTGGCTCGGAACGCCCACTACATCCACAAGCACAACACGTAGGCGATTTCACAGATGGCTTTCGAAAGATCCTCAAAAATATCGAGATCATCAGACTAGAAGAACCAGAAGATGTTTTTCCAGCGTATGAAAAAGCATACACTCGTGCTGATGGCATGAGTACCTTGATTGTAGAATACGGGGATTATTATGGAGAAAAGTGAATTAAAGGCTTTATTTGTAACAGAAAAATGGTGTGACGCTGATCCCAACAAGGGCCTTACAAACAATTATCACAATTTGTTTAAGACTTTTAAAAACGTTTTAACAGGAGCAACCTTTAATATCGTCCATTTAGACGAATATGCTTTAACCAAAAAGAAGCATATTGACACTTTTCTACCCTCTCTGATTGACAAGCTAGAACCGACAGTTGTAATTTTTTCTCTTCTCGGTAAATCGCCCCTTAACCCCACAGATACGAGCTACGAACACATTAAAAACAAAGGCTGTAAAACAGTTTTTATGTGGCCTGATGTTTTTGACGGATGGGGAATTCCCGAGATTGAAACACTTAATGACAAAGGCTTTGCCGATTTGCATGTATGCTGGGGAGCAGAAAAAAATACCAAAAAAAAATACGATAATTTAATTTGGCTATGGGCGCCCCAAGATGAGACTTTATACTATCCCTTAGAAGGCGATCAGCCAATTCCCGTGAGTTTTCTCGGGAGTGTGAGATATCCCGAAAGACAGAGATATTTGCAACACTTAATAGACAATAAGGCACCCCTCCAAATTCACGGAGGCCAACGAGAACAAGGCCTGTCTGCGCCTCGCTATGCAGAACTTATGCGCAATAGCAAGATTAGCCTTAATTTCCCAGAAGGCCCCGAAGGTTACGATCAGTGCAAAGGGAGAGTATGGGAGATTCTAGCTAGCAAATCTTTATTGTTAGAGAGGAAAAACGAACCCATTGAAAACTTTTTGAAACCCAATGTTCACTACGTCGAATTTGAAAATGAAAAAGATTTAGTCGAGAAAATACAATATTATCTTGACAACGACAAAGAAAGAGAATATATTGTGAACAAAGGTTTTAATATTTTTAAAAAGAAATATAACGCTAAAACATTCTGGACTACGATTATGAAGGAGCTTGATTGTGAGTTATAAATATGATGTTTCAATCATGATGCCGGCTATCAGAACCAGTCAATGGCTTATGATGTATGGTAGTCTTCTAAACGCCTGTATAAAAAATACGTGGGAACTGGTACTTGTGAGTCCTTTTGACTTGCCAGACAACATGAAACATTTTGACAACATTAAATTAATCAAGGATTATGGAGCCCCAAGCCGCTGCGCGCAGCTTGGTGCGCTAGAATGTGAAGGAGAATATTTATACCACTGTGTAGATGATGCTATATTTTTGCCTGATGTAATTGACAATGCGCTCGCATTCCATCGTGCACACTGCACCAATAAAGATGTCATAAATATGAGATATCGCGAAGGCGCGCAGTTCTCGGGCCAGACTCTTCCCGAAGGCTTCTGGCTTGCATGGTTTCACGACGAACTAAGATTGCCGGGAATTCCACAGCACTATAAAATCTCCTGCCATCATTTTATGAGATTGGATTATTTCAAAGAAATAGGCGGATGGGATTGTCGCTATGAATATATTAATCATTCTTTGCACGATCTAATGTTTAGAGTACAGGCCGATGGTGGCCGTCTTTACGACTCTCAAACCGATGCCACCACATGCAATCACTTCATCGACAAGACTGGCGATCATGCCCCGATTTATGATGCACAAACATTTTTTGACAAACCGCAATTTGACGCAATTTATGCAGTACCAAATGCGGCCGCCACCAGAATTAAGATCCCCCTCGACAATTGGACACAACAGCCAGAAGTGTGGGAGAGAAGGTTTAAAGAAGACGACTCCGGCAAATTGCCCGAGAGTTATGAGGAGTTAGGATACGGATGAAAGTAGGAATAGTAGGAATAGGGGTCGTTGGAGGCGCCTGTAAATTTGGCTTTGAATTGTTGGGCCATCAAGTTGCCGTTCATGATATTGCACTGGATACAACTTTGGACGATGTAGTAGAAAGTGAAATTGTTTATATTTGCGTGCCCACACCCCGCGATAATGATGGTTCATGCGACATCTCTATCGTAAGAGAAGTGATCGACGGGCTCAAAGAAAGAAATTATACGGGCATCATTGCCATTAAATCCACAGTCGCCCCAGGCACAACTGAAGCTTTACGAGAGATAACAGGAATGAACCTTTGCTTTGTTCCCGAATTTTTGCGAGAGCGCTGTGCCATCACAGACTTTACAGAAAATCACGACGTCTGCATCATAGGCTGCAAAGACGACGAAACCTATGAAACGATTAAAGAGTGTCACGGATCGCTTCCGGAAAAGTTTGTTAAACTAAATCCCACTGAAGCAGAATTTTGTAAATACTTCAACAACACATATAATGCGATGCTTGTGGTGTTTGCCAATAGCTTTTATGAGGCATGCAAGTTAAAAGGCGCAGATTACACCAAAGTAAAGAATGCTATTGTGAGCCGCAAACATATCCACAGCCATTATCTGGAATGTAATGATAATTTCAGAGGATTTGGCGGCATGTGTTTGCCCAAGGATGTATCTGCCATGGCTAAATTAATGGAAGAGACCGATATTAACTTCTTCCAAAACCTGTTAGACGAGAATGACAATTATGAAGTAACGGTTTTTAAAGGAATGCGCAAGTGAGTAAGATTCTCATTACAGGAAGCCAGGGCTTTATTGGCTCTTATCTTTGCGCAGAGTTTTTGAGCAAAGGTTATAAAGTTGTAGGAGTAGATAACTTCTCCAAATATGGCCCTATCACACGCCCTCACGATAATCACCCTAACTTCCATTTGATTGAAATGGATGTAATTGATTTCGATGCCACCAACATCCTCCCAGAATTACAAGATGTAGAATACATCATTTCGGGAGCCGCCATGATCGGCGGCATTACCTATTTTCATAAATATGCATATGACCTCTTGGCCACGAACGAGCGTATTATGGCCTCTACTTTCGATTTAGCCATCAAACTTCATGAAAAAGGCATTTTAAAGCGCATTATAGCGCTATCCAGCAGCATGGTATTTGAGAATACCGATGTTTATCCGACACCAGAAACCAATGTCAAGACTTGCGCACCACCTATGAGCACTTACGGCTTCCAAAAGCTAGCTGTAGAGTATTTTTGCAAGGGCGCCCATGAACAATATGGAGTGCCCTATACCATTATCCGGCCCTTTAACTGCGTAGGAGTGGGTGAAGAAGACGCGATTGGCGAACACGAAGTCAAATCTGGCAACATTAAACTTATGATGAGCCATGTCCTCCCCGATATTATCAACAAAATCCTCAAGGGACAAGATCCCCTCCATATTTTAGGTACAGGTGAGCAAGTGCGCTGTTATACTAATGGCAAAGATATTGCCCGCGGAATCAGACTAGCGCTCGAAAGCGAGAATGCAGTTAACGAAGATTTTAACATCTCTACGCCAGTTGCCACTTCAGTAGTGGAACTAGCACAAGTAGTCTGGAATATTCTTAACCCGGAGAGAGAGTTTAGCACTGTCTCAGATCCTGCATATGAATATGATGTACAGAAGCGAATTCCCAACACCTCCAAGGCCCAGGAAATTCTCGGCTTTGAAGTAGAAGTTGGACTTGAAGAATCAGTCCGAGAAGTTATTGAATACATGCGAGGTAAAGAGTGAAACCAGAACTCTCGATTATCCTCCCCAGCATCCGCACCGAACGCTTAGAAAAGCTTTATGATTCAATTCTTACCTCAACCACTCGCAGCTTTGAACTTGTAATTGTGGGACCTTATCCGCTACCAGAGCGCCTAAGAGATTTGAAAAACGTCAAATACGCCAAAGACTTTGGATCCCCAGTACGTGCCTCCAACATTGCAGCATCATTATGCGAGGGTGAAGTTTACACATGGTTTGCTGATGACTGTATTCTCTTTGAAAACAGCTTAGACAAGTGCTTAGATGAATTTTATGCCATGGGCGACAACAAGAAGAATGTGCTCGTGGCCAAGTATTATGAGGGGCAAGAAGGCAGCGCTGAGCGCGAAACTCTACAATCAGACGGGTATTTTAAGCTCAATGGAACACCCGCTGCCTCTCCTCACATCCCTGACGATTGGTGGCTTTTTAACATCGCCTTTCTGTACGCCGACTTCTTTAACGAGCTAGGCGGCTGGGACTGCGCCTACGAGGGCACTTGGGCATCTCACGCCGATATGGCTATTCGAGGGCAATACCTCGGCGCCAACGTCAAAATGGCACAAATTCCGCTTTTCACCTGCGATCACATGCCCGGAGGCACTGGCGATCACATGCCAATTTTCATCTGTCAACACCAGCACGACGAACCGCTGCTACAGGGCAAATTTAGAGACCCGAATTGGACAATAAACGTAAACCCGAGATTAAAGATAGACAATTGGAAAAACGCACCAGTCATCTGGAAAAGGAGATTTGAATGAGCGATAAGAAAACAGGAGATGGTACTAATATGGCCGATCCCATAAAACAGACAGAAGGGATCAAACTTAATTTAGGTTGCTCTAGCCGTAAATTTCACGGATGGATCAACATTGACGCTAGACAAGAAGTTTCACCAGATATTATAGATAATGTTTTTACTCTGGAAAGTGTCGAAGATTCATCTGTAGACTTAATTTATGCCTCTCACTTGCTTGAACATGTTAAAAGAAAAGAAGTCAAAAGTGTTCTATTGCGATGGAAAGAACTTCTTCGGACAAATGGTGTTTTAAGATTATCTGTACCTGACTTTGAAAAAGTAATAAAATATTATTTACTCACCGCAGACTTAGAAAAGTTACACGGACTTTTGCATGGGGGACAAAGAAATGAATATGACATTCATTACATTACTTTTGATTTTAAGTTATTAAAGAGACTTCTTGTAGAAGTAGGATTTGCAGAAGAAGACATTCGAATCTATTCTTTTAAGGAAACAGAACATTTCTTTATTGATGATGGCAGTCAGGCTCATTTACCGCACATGGACAAGGTCAATGGGATATTGATGAGCTTAAACGTGGAGGCGATTAAAAGATGATCAACCAAGGTACATACGACTTATCAATTATTGTCCCGGGAATTCAACCGGAAAATTGGAAATCTCTTTATGAGAGAACTAAATTAGCAGTTAAAAAATATACATTTGAAATTATTTTCTGTGGGCCCCGGGGACTCCCTTCTTGCTTTGATGATATTATAAATGTAAAGTTTATAAGAGATTATGGTACCCCATCTAGGTGTTTTCAATTAGCAGGCTATGTTGCTGAGGGCACCTATCTAACATGGTTAACTGATGACGGGGAAATTGAAGAAGACTCAATTGATTTGGCACTCGATCTCATAAATGAAAAAGAACCGATTGATATTGTTACTATGAGATATACAGAGAGCGATACTGAAGAAGGCCGCCAAAAAGAATTTCCTCTAGAATATTACAATGTTTCATATCACCCCGATACAAACCACCCAGGTGTTGAATCACACTGGAAGATTCCGTGTGTTATGTTACTTAATACAAATTATTATAGACAACTTGGCGGTTTAGATTGTAGATATGAACACATGAATATGAACGTTCATGATCTTGGCTTCCGCGCTCAACGCAACGGCTCTGTTGTTTATTATTCTCCAACAGTTATAATGAGATGTGTGTGGGATCCTCATAGAAACGCGCAAAATAGCCCTATTATTGCCGCTTTTGTCTATAACGATAAACCTCTCTTTCAATATGATTATCACAATTCACATGTGGCGAAGTTAAGACCGATATGTATCGATTATGACAATTGGAGAGGCAACCATTCAGTTTGGCCAAGGCGCTTTGGGACTATAGATAAAGGTCAGTATTTGCTTAATAAGGATAAGGTGAAGAAATGAAAATTTTAGTTACTGGAGCAAATGGTTTAATTGGCTATGCTATTCGCGAAATAGCTGTCCGATACCCCCAACACGAATTTTTCTTTAGTACTAGAGAAGATACTAACTTGATAAAGCCCGATGAGGTTGCGAGATTATATGAACGCGCTAACCCAGATTGGGTTATACATGCGGCTGGTCAGGTAGGAGGTATTGGGGGTAATATGACCTATCAAGAGGATTATTTTTATAATAATATTTTAATGAACTCCAATGTTATTCATTATGCATGCCTCTCAGATATAAAGAAGCTGATAGCATTTTCTTCTACTTGTGTTTTTTCACGAGAACAAGAGACGTTTGTAGAAGATGATATACAAAAAGGAGAGCCTTTTCATATTCACTTTGCTTATGCTTACGCTAAAAGAATGGTGGACATTCATATTAAGGCCGCCAAAAGACAATATGGCGTTGATTTTTGCTCCGTGATACCAGGAAATATATTTGGCAAACATGATAATTTTAATTTAGAGGAAGGTCATGTGACTCCTTCATTAATTTATAAGTGTCAATTGGCAAAAAAAGGTAATGTTCCGTTTAAAATATGGGGAAGTGGCAATGCAAAAAGAGAGTTGATATATTCTTTAGATATAGCTGAGATTTTAATACGTATATTAGAGTTGGAACAGCAGCTGCCAAATAGATTATTAGTGGGGAGCGATGATGAACTTTCTATTAAAGAATTAGTAGAAAAAATAGCGGACCTTTCTGAATTTGATGGCGAGATAGTATTCGATAAAAACAAGCCTGATGGACAATTGAGAAAAAAATCAAACATATCTAGGCTTAAAACCCTCCTCCCAGATTTTGAATTTACAAACTTAGATGTTTCTTTAAAAGAAACAATTGAATGGTTTACTCAAAATTATCCCAATATTCGTGGTATAAAATAATGTATTATATTGATAATATAAAACACAGTTCAGAGATTGAAGGAGCAGTGATAATTTCTCTTGACACATTTGACGACATAAGGGGAAAGATCTGGACGCTATATGGTGAAAACAGCTTTCTTCCGGAATTTGTAGAAGATAAAATAACTATTTCTTATAAAAATGTCTTAAGAGGGCTCCACGGAGACGCGCTCACCGGGAAGCTTATTACTTGTATCGGTGGCGCCTTTCAATTAGCTATCGCAGACATGAGGCGTAAATCGCCTACCTACACAAATACTTATATGATTACATTAAACGATGAAAAGCCCACATCCATTTACATACCGCCAGGATGCATAAATGGACACTTATGTTTAAGTGATAAGTGTACATTTCATTATAAATGGACACGACCTTATGAAGGGATTCAAGACCAAGTAACCATATTATGGAACGATCCGGATTTAGCTTTCGAGTGGTTAATCCAGGACCCTATTTTATCTGAAAGAGATCAAAATGGAACATCATTTAAAAGGAGTTGTATATGAAATATCAAAACTATAAGATATCCAGGCAAGAGACAATTAAATATCCGTTAGCAAAAGAAACCATTAACGACGAAGATGTCAATGCATTATGCGATTGGCTCAAGAGCTATCCGCGCTTGACAAAGGGTGCATTGACATGGCAAGTCGAAGAAGACTGGGCCAACTACATCGGCACCGATTACTCCGTCTTTAATAATTCCGGCTCCTCTGCCAACCTTTTGATGGTTGCCGCGGCAGTACAAGCAGGCCGCATCCCCAACAAAAAGATTATTGTCCCATCAGTAGGATGGGTTACCACCATCGCTCCCGCAATTCAATTAGGGCTCACGCCTATTATGGTTGGCGCCGACAAAAATACATTCGGCATGGACCTAGATCAGTTAGAAGCCGCCTGCGAAAAGGAACACCCTGATGCTGTCATCTTTGTGCAAGTGCTTGGTGTCCCTCATTATAAAGAGCGTCTGCTTGCGCTTAAAGAGAAGTACGGCTTTATCCTGCTGGAAGACGCATGCGCTGCGCTAGGCGCCGCCTACGCAGACGGCAGCATGGTTGGCACCGTTGGCGATATGTCCACTTTCTCCTTCTATTTTGGCCACCAGCTTTCCACCATCGAAGGCGGCATGGTCAACACTGATGATAAAGAGCTTTATGACATGCTCTTAATGCTACGCAGCCATGGCTGGGCAAAGGATCTTGACAAGGAGACCTCTAGCCAAATGATGGCAGAACACGGAGTCGATGACTTCCACAGCCCATTCACATTTTTTATACCCGGGTACAACCTAAGATCTACCGATTTGCAGGCTTTCCTGGGCATCAGGCAGGTCAAAAAAGCTAAGTGGGCTGCTGACCAACGTACCAAAAATCACCGCCTTTACGCGGAGAAATTAGAAGGACACGTTGAGTTTCAAAAGTGGGGCGATGATGTCCCTGTCTCCATCTCCTTCGGCGCCTTAGCCGATAGCACCAAACACCGTCGAGAGATCGTCACGCGTTTGGTCGCGAATGGAATCGAGACTAGAATCTACAGCGCCGGCAACTTGGGGCGCCATCCCTTCTGGACAAATTTATATGAAGAATTCGAAGACGAGCAAAGCGACAAGATCCATGCTTGCGGCTTTTTCATCCCGAACTATCCCGAACTCACTGAAGAAGACATCGAGTTCATCTGTAATGTTGTAAAAGGCGAAGTGTGAAGATCTTAGTAATTGGAGAAAGCTGCAGAGATATTTACCAGTATGGTGATTGCGTGCGGTTGTGTCCGGAAGCCCCTGTGCCGGTGTTTCAAAGTAATCGAACACACCGCGAAAATGGAGGAATGGCCATGAATGTTTATAATAATATGCATGGCTTATCGGAGGCCACAATAGACATCGCCACTAACAAAAACTGGACCGACACGACTAAAACACGATATGTGGACTTTAGAACCAATTCGATTGTAGTACGCATTGACATAAAAGATAAAATTCTTAAAAGATGTAATTTAAATGAAATCAATTTCGATGAATATAGTGCGATAGTAGTTTCAGATTATAATAAAGGATTCTTAACAGAAGAAGACATTGAGAAGATTTCTAATAAACACCCCGTTACCTTTTTGGATACGAAAAAGATTTTAGGATCTTGGTGCAAAAATATTAAGTTTATTAAAATTAATGAATTTGAATACGAGAGAACCAAGCACATGTTAAACGATCAACTGTTAAATAAAATGATTATTACGCTGGGGCCCGGTGGTGCAAAATTTAATGAAAAAATTTATAGTGTACCCGAGGTGGAAATCAAGGACACATCCGGCGCCGGCGACACTTTTATCGCAGCCCTAGTAACAAAATATGTCGAGACAGAAGACATTGATGAATCTATTAAGTTCGCAAATGCTTGCGCAACCAAGGTAGTACAGAAAAAGGGTGTAAGCACTGCATGACAAAGATTGTTTGGACTAATGGGTGTTTTGATATTTTACATATAGGACACGTAGAACTATTTAAATATGCGAAATCTTTAGGAGATGTTTTAATTGTGGGCATAGACTCTGATGAAAAGGTCGCCAAAGATAAAGGCCCCGAACGACCATTCAATACAGTAATGGACCGAATGAAAATTTTAAGAGCGATCAAATATGTGGATGATGTGTTCATCTTTGATACGACACAGGAATTAGCGGATACAATTAAAAAGCTTTCACCCGATGTGATGGTGATTGGCTCCGACTGGAAAGGAAAGAAGGTCATTGGAGAAGAGTATACAAAAGAATTAAGGTTTTTTGATCGCATTGCGGGGTATTCAACAACAGATATTTTGGAAAATAGAAAATGACATATGTATTTGATATCGATGGCACAATATGCACCAAAGCAAAAGATTTTGATTATGAAGCTTCTGAGCCTATAAAAGAGCGCATTCATGTAGTTAATAATCTCTATAATCAGGGAAACACAATTATTTTCCAAACTGCGAGAGGTATGGGCCGATTTGAAAATGATGCTCAAAAGGCTATTGATACATTTTACGATATGACTGCAGAACAATTAAATCAATGGGGAGTTAAATACCATCAATTATTTTTGGGCAAACCTGCTGGAGATATTTATATTGATGATAAAGGCGTTAGAGATAAGGATTTTTTTAATTCGATGAAGGATAATACATTATGAGGGAACAAACACACGAACTACCAATGACCCATGTAGATAAAGGCTGGGGCTGGGAGCGCTGGGTAGTAAATTGTGAAGAATATTGCGGTAAGTTATTATTTTTTGAACAAGGAAAGCGATGTTCTTGGCATTACCATAAACTTAAAGATGAAGTATTTTACCTGCAATCCGGTAAAATGATGATCTATTATTCTACGGATGATGATATTTCGCAGGCCAAGCAGCTTGTTTTAAATGCAGGCGAAAATTTCCACGTTTATCGTGGACTACGTCACCAAATGGTGGCCTTAGAAGATTCAGAGTTATTTGAATTTTCAACACAACACTTTGATAGCGACAGTTATAGAATTTTAAAAGGAGATTAACATGTACAAATTATCAAGCCAAGCCATGGGAGCAATTATGATGGCGCTCCAAGAATCATTGATGAACCAGAGCGATATCGTTCCAGTTCTGCAGGGATTCGACTTAGAAGTAACTGCTGATGGATTGATGGTACGAAATCCCCCTACCATCAAAGTAGATAATCCCCCTACCACAAACACTGATATAGAAACGTCGGCTAAATAATGCCCCGTTATCGGTATTTGTGCGAGAATTGCAAAAAAATACAAATTGTATTTCATAGAATGAGCGAAAAAGCACAAGTATGTAAATTTTGTAATTCCCAAAACAAAATGAAAAAATTGTTAACCACTCCTAATATTGTAGTGGGGAACGAAGCTGAGCCTAATATAGAAGTCGGAGAACTGACCAACGAATATATTGAATCGAACCGAGAAATATTAGAACAGCAAAAACAACAAGCAAAAGAGGAAACATATGAGCCGTCTTGAATTAATATTATCGGCCACACTGGTGTTATCGGCACTATTGAATATAGGATTGTTCCTATATGTACGAGGAGTCCTTGTAAGACTCTTATCTCTATCTGAAGAATTAGGTGATTTACAAACTATGATAAATGCGTTTACTACTCATTTACAAAGTGTCTACGAACTGGATTCTTTCTATGGAGATGAAACCTTGCATGCATTATTAGAGCATGCTATCTCGTTTAATGAACAAATGGATACATTTGATTATATTATAACGCTAACCGAAGAGGATAAAGAAGAAAATGAAATTAACGAAGAAGAAGAAGTAGATGCCGACACCCCCGCAGAAGAAGAGAACACGCCGTAAAAATCATTATTTTACCTCAGATCATGAAGAGGCTATAGTGAGATATGCGCGCAGCAGTTGTCAGCGTGAGCGCACAGAACTATATGTAGAATATATCCAGCCAGCTTTTAATGAGATGGTAGATAAAATTGTTTTTACCTATAAGTTTACTAATTTGCCCAATTGTGATTCCTTAAGAGAGGAATGTAAGATTTGGTTAATGACGATTCTTGACAAATATGATCCAAATAAAGGCTCTAAAGCCTTTTCGTATTTCTCAGTAATCACAAAAAATTGGTTTATTCATAAAGTCAAGCGCCAGCAAAAACGAAACAAGCGTGAAATAGATTATGGCAACATATCGAAAGCTTATGAAGAGGAGTTTCTTTCGACAAGTGAATCGTATATCACTGAGCGCGAAGAAAAAGAATTTTGGCAATCTTTTTATGATGAACTTAAATCATGGGATGCCACACAGATGAAAGAAAATGATCTAAAAGTGTATCAGGCTATTAATATCTTATTTGAGTCTAAAGAAGATATCGATATTTTTAATAAAAAAGCTATTTATTTATACTTGCGAGAGATTACCGGCTTAAACACCAAACAGATTGTCAATTCTCTCAAAAAGTTTCGAAAGAAATATTACAACTTTAAAGATGATTGGGATACCGGAGCATTATGAGCAAAAAAAATTTAGAAACACTAATCGATGAAGCTCTAACTAATATTAGAGACGACAGAAAGATTGCACGCGAGTTTCTAAATGAAATTGCCAATCAGATTGTGAAGGATCCCGAACAGAACAAATATTTAAGCCCAGTAGCAGCCAAGCATGTAGAAACAATGCAGCGTTCCAATGAGCAGCTTGTAAAGATTATCGGATTAAGACAAAAGGCCGAAGGCCCTCGCGATAGTTTATCGGAGAATGACAAAAACAATCTTTTTGATTTAATTCAAGAGGGCATGAAAGATGTCTAAAGAATTTTTTGATTGGACATCTGTCGTCGGTTCAGGCGCCGGGCTGGAGGTATTAGGAAATGCTCTTAGGAAAGCTATTAGTTTCGATGCTTATGGGGGGAAAAAGCAATTTAAAGCGCGCGCCCTCACGAATGCTTATCCTTTAAATGACGCCGAGGGGGCCTTATTTTTAGAAACTGATTATGACGCGTCTCCCAGCACAGGTTCCGCCGGCGAACCTGCCGCAGCAAACGCCCCAATTGGTTATTCTCAATATATTTTCAAGGCTAGGATTATCGGAGAGAATTCGCCACACTCCTTCATTCCGGATCCATGCGACGATGCCTTCATTGCAGATCCCGAAAAAGCAATTCCTTATATCATGATGCATACTTCTTTTGTAACAGATATAAACGCTACTACTGACGACTTCCAATATATTAAAAAGGGAGATATAATTATTGTTGAATTAGAACGCAACGAATTTTCTTACAATTTGCAATTTGGTAAGTTTATAAAAATTGCCAACACTAGAGTACAAAACATAACCGAACGAACCCCAGAAGCCTGTGCCTCCCTTGCTGGACTCTTTGAAGGCGCATCCGGCGTAAATCGCCTCGGTGGTCGCCCAGGAGCGCCAGTCCCCGGAGATCCCGGCCACTTTTATTGGTCCAACCGAAAACGTCAGCTAACTGCTAGATGGACCCATGATGATGAATGGAAGGGGCAGACATTGCAAAATGGTGAGATAGCCAATATTCCAGGGCTTTTGGTGGAGGATCCCGCAAGTGGCGCCACGCTGCTCAAACCAGCGATGGACGATTGGTTGCAATTAACCGCGGCCTATAAAGCAAAATTTGGCCAACAGCTTAAAGCATCTGGCTATCGTACCTATAGTTCACAGGTTGCGGTGAGATTAAAAAGAGTTCCCGGCGATAGGTGCCCCACGAGACATGGCGGCTCCCAGGGAGATGGAAGCGGCAATCAACAATATAATTCAGCTTGCGAGCATATTGGATACGCGGCCGTTCCTGGCAACTCTAATCATGGTTGGGCCGCGGCAGCCGATCTTCGCGGCTCACAATTTAGGATGTCGCCCCGCGGCACTGCCCCCAATAATGAAAAATTTAAGTGGGTAAATAAATATGCATCACGTTTTAATTTTGTTTTTGGGGTGACTAACGAACATTGGCACCTTGATTGGAACCAACTAAGCGAATATACAACTTTAAATAGCCCTCACCCGCAGAAAGTGGCTTGGGACACGACAGGACAAAGTGAGAACATTCCCTTCGGGAGAACAGGTTAACAATGTCAGGCAGCAGACAATATTTTGATCTTCAAGGATTTGATCCCACTGGCCAGCGATCTTTAATAGATTGGTTGCAGTATATGGAGGACAACCATCCTCTTAACGAAACTCCTAGCGATAGTGGTTATTTTCACACTGAAGTGCCCGAGCCGACACCTGTTTTTATTCCGGCGAGAAATACCAAAAAAATAGGCAAAGGCAATGCTCAAATAACTTTCGGAACGGATCGCCCCACCGGCCGCGCCAGCGGAAAAGGAGCAATTGGAGCCCAAGGTGCCAACACAATTGATATTGTGGTGGGGCGCATGGCCTCTGCTAGAAAAGGCCGCGGCGTTAAAAATGGCACTTTGGTTAATAATAACTTTTTTGCGGATGCAGCGCGCATTTACATTAGCCAGCTTACAGATGTTGATGAGAATTTTGGCATAGCGAAAGGAGTAACGGCACAATCTACTAATCGGTCAGCAATCGCCCTTAAAGCGGATGCCATTCGCCTCGTGGGTCGCGAAGGCGTAAAGATTGTTACAGGACGCTCCCGCGCTACTGGTTTTGGCTTTAGCGGAGAAACCAATTCAGTAGGAGGCAGAGTTGAAGCCGCCCCCCCTATCGAATTAATCGCAGGTAATAATACCGATTCTAAAAATGTATGGGGAGGCATGTTCAACCCTAATGAAGAAGTGCCGGGATTGCAACCACTGGTAAAAGGTAAAAATATGCAGGGAGCACTCACCGAACTCCATCAAATTGTTGGAGAAATATGGAGTGCACTATTTAATCTAACAATATTACAGACTACATTTAATGGCGTTCTGGGAGTTACTCCTCTTGCGTGGCATGCCTCCGCAGCCGCCCCAACAACAACCGGAAATCTGAATCTCGTGATGAGCAGCTTATATCATACACGAGTTAATGCAATGATGTGGGAACTAGACTATTTATATCCCTTTGGTTATAAGTATATTTGTAGTACGAACGTAAGCGCGAATTAAAAGGTTTAAAATGGCAGAATCTAAATTTTTAAAATGGCAAGATAAAACTGGGGATGGTATTCCTGATGTTTGCCAGGATTTAGTACCGCCGGCACAAATTGATCCTTGTTCTGTATGTAAACCAAATCCAGGTGCTATTGTTCCCGATTGGAGGACAAAAGATGTCACAGAGCCTTTTATTAACGAACGAGAATGTATCTACCAAATTGCTGTAGTAACCAACCTCACATCAACCGGTGCGGAGAATACGAGCAACGAAACGGCTGCTGAAGAAGCTCTTCAAGAAATTTATGAACTCCATGCATCGGATGCGATGGGTGGTCTTCTCACTTTTTATAATAAAAAAGATAGCGACGAAACCAGAGACACACTAATACAGGGTCTCTATCCGGATAATTATTATTTAGGACCTCCTTATTTTGTTGCAACCAATCTGCAACTATTATATTCAGTACCGATAGCAGTATTAGATTCGCTCCCAGCCGCGGATGAGGAAGACGAAGAGCGGGAGGACGATACTCCCGATCCAGGTACCGCCCGCACAGTCTCTTATGAGGTTACGGATCTGTTCGATAAAATAATGACGGTTCGAAAAGGACTTCATTTATATAATCGATATTTTAAAGTTTCCCAATTTTTGGAAGGAACCAATATCTTTTTTGAAGATATGGAAAAAGTGTTTAATCTCGAAGACTATGGCGATCCTGGTTTCGGATCAGCACGTAGCGGCAATATTATGGCAGATATTCTGCCTCAATTAGAATCATTTTTAAATACCAAAAATATAAAGATGCCTGGAATCGGCTGGCCCGGATTTCAAGATAGTGCCACAAAACTTACATTTTATTTTGATAAAGATTATAAGATAACTCAATTAGATGTCTATACGGAAGGATGCGGCCCCAACAAACCAATAACTTATAAAAAAAGTGTAGACACCCACCTATATCCTAAATCTGCTTTTCAACAGCCCACAGCCATGGCCTATTTAGTTCGATTAGATGAGATGATAAGGGATTTGACAGCACGCTCTCCTCTCCCTTGGGTAGAGTTTTTATTAAAGCATACTTATCCCAAATTATATGTAAAAGACGGTTCTACTATAGAAACAGGTGCTACTGCTGGCAGTTGTATAAAAAATGCGCTGATGAAAGAAGGCAAAGAGCTTGGCCAAGATTTATTAGATGAGGCGTTTAGTTTAGGGGACGCTATAGCGTATAAATTTCATCGAAATTTATGTTACAAAGATCAAGAAGAGGTTCTCGACGAGGGCCTCAAATTAGGGTTCTTCACAATAGCGGATCCCGAGTCCGCAGATTTTAAAAGCAATCTCCTGGCCGTGGCCCAAGAAAGAGCGTTTGGAGAAATAGACACAACATCCGCTGGTTTATGTCTTGCAGTCGCCCAATTTGGGGAATCTGAAGCAACCCCCAATCTCGACAATTTATGGCAACAGGTGGTGGCCAGAATGAAAATGTGCGGGTTAATGGACATGATGATAGAGGCTATCCAATGTTTATTTAAAGGAATGTCGCTAGAAGAAGGTCTGGGAATGATGATCAAAGCAGCCTTGGAAGGAATGGGGGTGCAAGATTTTGGCGCATTGTTTATTTTATTGCCTCCAGAAAAGCAAGCCGAATTAAACGCTTTAGTTCAACAAAAATTAAATAGTGGAGATATTTTTAAAGAAAGCGGCCACTTACAAGCCCTCTCTGACTCCGATACTGCTGCTGCCTTGGAATGGAATGCAGTGGATCCCAACTCCCCTGATTTATTGCCGTGGAATGATCAAGCATATATTGATCGGCAAGAGCAACGCGGCCGCGAACCGAGTACCCGATCCCGCCGCACCTTGGTGCAAACCCTCGATAGCCCTGGTTCGGGAATCTTAGTCTCCCGGCAGCCCTTAAATCAAAACGTCGTAATGCAAGCCTATTTTTCAGCGCTTTTAGATCTATATAAAGGATTCTATTTAGAACTCATTGATCTTTTAAATCAGTTCCCTGGCGCGGAGATTATTAAAACTCTAATAGCAGTATTTGATTGTCCAAGGCCCCCCGACCCAGCCACCAGTGATTTTGATTTTATAAAAGAGAAAGATCTTCCTTATTGTATGAATATTAACGATATCGTTCTTCCGCGTTTAGAAAACCCTTTTGCATGGTATCCTAAGAATACCGACTTCGTGGGACTTTTAATGAATGCAGCCAAGCTAGCGATTCAAGAAATGGTCACGCGAATGTTGATGCAAATTTTCTTAAAAATTTGCCAAACAGTAAGTGCCGCGGCATGTAAGGGGCTCGAAGTCTTGGGGGATTTAATGCAAGCACCTTTTTCCAAAGATACTTTAAAAGAGATAGTAAAA
>Ga0208553_1000119_pt1 | contig 31514 bp, 44 predicted proteins | sample 6_EtaG_FD_184079 | JGI IMG/M metagenome (GOLD analysis project Ga0208553, IMG submission 184079) | Marine viral communities from the Subarctic Pacific Ocean - 6_ETSP_OMZ_AT15160 metaG (SPAdes) (version 2) | ecosystem: Environmental > Aquatic > Marine > Oceanic | place: Pacific Ocean | collected...
ACCGGGGCTGGGCAGTAAGATCAACGCCTATAATCTCGGTGAACCCTGCACGATTATAGCCCACGGCTGCCCCACCAGCCCCACAGAAGAGGTCTAGGAGTCTCATAGGTTCTCCAGCCTCTTCTGCGTCCTCTTAGCCGCCTCAGCCGTGGTCTCGACGTGCTGACCGGGAGGCGGCTGACCCTGGCCTGTACCGTTGTTCCTATCCCCCAGTCTTATTTTCTCCGCCTTCTCCATCCAATTGTTGAAGGACCCCTTCGGCCTCTTCAGGGGCTTCCCCATCTCCTGCCACCATAGAAAGCACTTGGCGGCTTCTTCTTCTAGCACCAAAGCTGGGTATTTCTGCCGAATCCCGGCAAGCTCCTCTAGAGTGAACCTTCTGAGAATATCGTCTCCCGAGACCACCGTCCTAGCCGCGCTTGCGCGGCGCACTGTGTTCTTGGTTGGGTTGGGTACTGTACTGTTGGGTTGGGTACTGTTGGGTGCCACCGAACGTTCTTCGTCGGTTCCCGAACTGTTCGGAGACGGTTCTTGAACGGTTCTTGAACGGTTCGGTGTTTGTTCAGTGGACAAACGGCGCTCTCGCATACGTTCACGGTCTGCTTGACGGCGTTGGATGAGTCGCCCAGTGTAGTCTTGCCAATTATGAATGGAGATTGTGAAATCTGAAGCCCGAGCGAGAAAGCCGCTGGCAATCATCGCTTCGATGAAGATTTCTGGGCGGCGGCCCCACTGAGAGGCTGCCGCAATCATTCGTGGAGACAGGTCGGTGAGGTCTCCGGTCGGGGCATTATCCAATGCCCAGAGCCAGAAGAGAACGACGTGGCCTACGGCCTGTGGGGGCTTGATGCCAAGCGCCTCAGCCAACGCCATGGTCTTGTGGTGGCTGGCAAGGCTTTGGTGGACCTCAATCCACGCCATCAGCGCCGCTCTTTTTTGGGCTGATCCCAAACCCTGCTCTTGCAGGCTGGACACGCCTTTGGGTCCTCTACCCTGGGGACCCAGGTGTTCCCACACCGGAGACAACGCACCTCGACTAACCTCAGCATATGATTATCATATTAGGTGTCGTCACCCCGTGTCAATCCCCCACTTCCTTCAGCCGGGCCATCCAGGTCTCCGACTCGGGCAGGCCCCAGCGGAGCGCCATGATGTTCGCCAGCAGGCCCAGGTGCGCCGGGTCATGGGGCTGGTACGACACACCGTTCTGGGCGCACAACTCAGCGTCCGCCTCCTCCACGAGGCCCATGATGAACCGCCAGAACAGCACAGCGTTGGGGTCGGGGGTCATAGCGTCGCGTCCACGGCCACCAGCCGCTGGCCGATCCATTCCGCCACCATGACGCAGACCGTAGCGACAGGATTCATCATGCGACTACCCCGCTGATCAATCCCCTCTCCCGGTACTGACGCGCCAGTTTCAGGATGACGTAGATGTTCTGGCGGGTCACGCCCTCCTGCCTCGCAAGTGAGGTCACGGGGATGCCGAACTCATACGCCTCCAACAGACGCTTGGCGCGTGGGAGGGCCTCTCGGGTCTTGCCGTGGAGTGGTCTACGCTGGTTCATGCCTCGACTCTAGCACCCCATTAGGAGACTTGTCAAGTCTATTGCTGACACCCTTGACATTCTCACGGCACCCCTGTACCCTCCCTGTAGGCTCTGAGAGATCGAGCGAGAAAGGAGAACCGCGATGCCTGAGTCCACAAGAGGAGCCCGTGTGCGGGTCAACATGTCCACGACCAGCAAGGGAATCCCGAGTTTCGACTGCACGGTGGAGCTTTCGGCGGAGAGCCAGAGCGACGTGGCGGAGATCAGGGCCACGGCCCTTCTCCTGGAGACCGAGGCGCTGGAGCGCAGTGACCACGTCTACGCCGAGTTGAAGAAGAGGTACGGAGCCCAGCAGCAGGGCTAGCCCTACCCCCGGTTCCTGGGTGGAAGCAGCATATACAAAACGCCTGGGCGCTAGAGGTCGCAACGGCGCTTTCGCTGGGGATGCATAGCTCTCAAGAGGAGGATGGAGACGATGTTTCGAGTAACTAGGATCATCCACCAGTGCGGGATCGACAACAAGGTGGTGGGGAAGGTGGTCGATGGCGGTGGGGTAAGCTGGACCATGGACGGAGGCATACTCTCGCCCTCCATCGCCCGGTGCCCATACTGTGATGATGTCCAGTCGCTGCCCACGAGCCTGGACATCATCTTCAGTCAACATGAACACGCAGTCATCGCCAAGGACCAGGAGGTGTTGGATTGAACTTGGACGGTTGCAAGGCTGGACTAGGGCTTACGTGCGTATGTGCCAGGCAGAAGCCTTTGACCGCCCCCGAGCCCTTCCAGGAACATGCGGCTAGGCTCGACCTCATTCTGGAGCCTCGTGGCTCCGGTGCCCTGGGCCAATGCTGGGCCGTGCTGAGGCTGGATGGGACTCAGATATGGGACGGCCTGGAGCGCGAGGTCGCCAAGGCCCTGGCGATGTACGAGATTGGGGGCAAGGACAAGATCGCGGCGATGGTGGCGCGGACGCGGCCATGAAGACCCTGCTACTCCTCTGGCTGTGCAGTTGGGGGGTCCACAAGGCCCCGTCCACGCTGCACCCGCAGGCCACCATGGGGTACGGGTATTTCGCGGGGCCGTGTGAGAGATGCGGAACAATGTGGATATTCTGGGATTAGGGGCGCCGTTATAACAGCGCCAATGCCCGCCAAAAGTAGAAGGAGGAGAGGGATGAGTAACGAATTGGCCGTAATGAACTCGGACGACCCAAGGTCCGTCGTGAAAAGGGGGACGGACCAAGCGAACGCCCTCATGGAGATCGTGGCGCAGGCGGAGGGCATCTCCGTCAACATCAGCGGGAGGAAATACCTCCGCTTCGAGGCGTGGCAGACCATCGGTCGGTTCAACCGGGCGAGCCCCATGACGGCGTGGAGCCGCGCCATCTACGACGGCACGATGGTTGACGGCCTGCCAACCATCATCGGCTACGAGGCGCGGGTCACGGTGGTGGGCCTGGACAACGGCGAGACGGTGTCGGCTGCCGAGGCCATGTGCGGGATGGACGAGTTCGTCACCCGTGGTCAGCAGACCGTCATGGCGAAGCAGAACGCGGCCCGGAGCATGGCCCAGACCCGCGCAGCGGCCAAGGCCCTCCGCATGGCCTACTCTTTTGTCGCGGTCCTCGGAGGCTTCGAGGCCACGCCCGCCGAGGAGATGAACCGGGATGAGCGCCCCGAAGCCCCGGCGCGACAGGCCGCACAGCAGCCAGCAACCCGTAGGCGGCCCAGTCCCCGCACGAGACCCCCCGAAGGCCAGGAGGAGGCTCCTGAATCGTCAGACGCGCCGAACTGGACGGCCTTCTGGCCTGCCGTGAGGGAGATGGGCTACGAGACGGCGAGGGTCTGGCCTTCGCTGAACGTGGAAAGCGCAGACGAGTGGTTCGCCTCGGGCAAGACGCTGGAGGACGCTCTGGAGGACCTGACGGCACTGAAGGGGTAGCACACGAGGCGCAGAGGGGGCCAGTAGCAATGCCGCAACCATTCACTGGCCCCGCGCCACCAGGCTGTGGATGTTATAACAGCGCCAATGCCCGCCAAAAAGAGAGGAGAGATGATGGAAGCGATGACCCCTGCCACCGACGACGCGGCGATCCGGCGGCTGGTGGGCTGGGAGCAGGAGTGCCCTAGTTGCGGTGGAAGGGGCAAAAACCGCGAGGTCCCTACTTGTTCCACCTGCCACGGCTCTGGGCGCGTCCCCGTCATCTCCCCGCTGAGGCGGGCGTGTCCTGGACGCTTCTTTTGGACTGAATACGGAGCCGAACCCGAGCATGATGAAACCTGTTGCGGGCTCCTCGGCTGGCTCCCGAACCTGGAGGCCGACACGGGCGCCATCATGGACGCGCTGCGGGAGGCGGGGTACGACCTCACTATCGGCACTGATGTAGAGCAGTCTGTGAAACTCACATGGGTGTCGGTCGGGAGCAAACCTCCTATCAGGCTGGCCAACTCCCGCACGGCGCTGCTGCTCGCGGCGGTGCTGGCGATGGCGCCGGAGTTGGCCAGCCTGATTGGGTCGTGAGGCTAGACTTCCCCGGCGAGTTGCCCGACATGAAGGGCAGCATCAACGGGCAGCGCGGCATAAAACTCCAGGAGCGGATGCGCCATATCCAGCAGGCGCGGGAGCGGTGGTACTGGCTCATCCGAGAGCAGATACCGCCACAGGACGCCCTGAGAGCGCCGCTACGCCTCGTGCTGGAGGTGAGGTGGCCCGACAACCGCACCCGAGACCCCGACGGCGTCCTGCAAGCCTGCAAGCCTCTCATCGACGGCTTAGTCGCAATCGGATTGCTCACCGACGACAGCCACAAGTACGTGAGGGAACTGGTGGTGCGTTCGGTGCCGAAGGGGGAACCCGTGGGGACGGCGGTGACGCTGGAGGAGCGTTGCCCGACAAACAGGTGAGTTGCCCGACAATCACCCCATCGGAGCCAATTGTCGGGCAACTCCGGGGTTACGGGCTAGGTGGGGGACCGTTCAGCCTGTCTTTTAGATACTCCTGGATGCTCGCTGCGATGGCGGAGACCAGGATGCCCAGCGCCGAGCCCAGAGATCCGATGCCCAACCCCAGCAGTGCTGTCAGAGACGGGTCGGCGTCTCCGCCACGGATTTCCCCCAGCAGACTCCCAATCAGAAGCCACAGGATGCCGCTGATGCCCGCTATAAGAGAGCCCCGCACAATAAGGTAGGATAGGATGACCGTGATTTCGCCCTTCTTCAAGTCTTCAGTCATGATCTACCCCTCCCTCCGTTATGGAACAGGACGTGGTCATCCAACTTGTTATCCACCAAGCGAAGGGCTGCCTCAATACGCTGGCGCTCCTCCCGAGCATGTCCCCTATCAGAGCGGGCCTCTAGGGACCGGGCGTTGAGAGTGGCCATCTGCCAGATGAGAAGGCCGAGATTGCTTAGAGTGAAGATCGTTAGGGTGACTGCCGCACCTGTGAGGATGATGTCCATCAGTTCCTCATCGCCCCATAGGGCGTGGCCCCTCGTTGAGGGTGGCCTTCATGCCAAGGGTGGCCATCCAAAGCGTGTTGGCCATGCCGTCCAGCATCCCCAGCGAGTACGTGGCGGCGTCCACGATATGATTCATGACGATGAGGGTTGCCGCTGGTATCCACCACCCCGGCTCGATGTCGTTCCCGAAGGGGGCCTCGGCCCGCTCGATGCCAACGATGCGAACCCCCGCGATGGAGCATGCCAGGACTACAGTGCGCATTCGGTCATGGTCAGTAATCATCGTCATCCTGCCCCGTGGTAGCTCGCCATACGGATTGCGTCCGGCCACAGGAGGGCCTGGTACGCGGCTCCGTTGGCCAGAACACGCCAGTCCATCGCGGATTCGTACCTGTGGTACTTGAGCGTCAACTTCAGGTCCTTGATGATCCCTATCGCTACGTCCACTCGGTTCGGTATCGCCTTGCAGGAGTGAAGGATGAGTTCGATGTAGTCCTTCTCGGGGTAGCAATGCACGATGAGGGCCGACTCCTCGATGAACAGGACCCCGGACGGAGCCCCGTCGGGCCAATGCGCGTAGGGCTGGATGACGACCTCGCCAACGGGGTGCATCCCGATGCGCTCCGCCAGTTGCGGCAGCCAAGAGCGGAGCCAGTCGGCGCTCCGTAGGTCAACGGTGGGTGCGTGGCAGACGCCCGCGAGCGTGAGGATGGCCATCTCCAGGGTTCCTTCATCAACTCACCGCCACTTCTTGCAGTGTCATGGCCCACACCTCCGACTTTGCATCCCGCTCCGAATCCGGCACCCTTCGGATGCTATCCCGTAGAATCCGCACCCGCGTCGTGCTCAAAGAGTTGTCGTCATCGAAGTCCTCGAGGAGTTGGATCGGGTAGGCTTGCGCCTCCATGTTCTCGATGGCCGTGAGAATGTTGGCCTTGCTTGGTACCTGCCCACCGGCGGCCCCCACGGTGATAGTCTCATCGGTCTGCCCTGTGAGCATGTTCCTATTCTCCCCGACGTAGAAGAAGACCTCTCGGGTCTTGACGGGGTCGGGCTCGTAGTTGGCCCTAATCACCATGGCGTAGAGCCGCGGTGACACCGTATCGTCCGTCGCCATAGTGACCTGAATCTGAATGGAGCGACCAACCGCGTTGTCCTCTGGCGTCCCGATGTCGTTGAAGAAGAAGGTGGAGGACGTGCCGGAACCGTTCGCCGTCCCCAGCGTCGTGAAGGAAGAGCTTCCGTCGAGGGAGAAGGCCACGATGATGGTGTGTTCGGCGTCCAGGTTATTCTCATAGTGGATTGTGACGCTGTGGAACGCCTTGTCCTGGTCGGGCATCCCAAAGCTCACGGTGGACTGCCGGAATTTACCTCCCGTGTTGATTGCCGGAGTGTCATCGAGTGCCGGCGCCACGGTCTTCTCGGGGAGGAACCATCGGAAGATGCTCGCTTCGTAAGTGGAGGCGTCCGCGTTGAAGAGTCTCCCGAAGGCCCAGAGGTACGGCGTACCCGACTCGTTGTTGGCGGCAAGGATGTTGATGTCCCCGATCCGCACCTTCTCGATAGTGTGGACCAGGAAGTCGCCAGCACCGTTCAGCCGAATGGACATAAGCCAGGTGTCCTTCGTCGTAGCCGTATCGGTCGTGGGAGTATCAAGAAGCATCCAGAGTTGCACCGGGTCCACTGCCATAGCGCGCACACGGCCTCCAAAGTCGGTGAGCCGCGGTGCGAAGAGCATCCCCGAGATGTCGTTGAAGTTCAGGCCGTCGAAGAAGAAAAAGGACTGCTGGGCAGCGGTCAAGAAGAGGTTGCCGTGGAACTCGGTGCCGCGCTGGAAGTTCTCCGAGTCCACGTATACCCTGTATTCGTTCGTGATGTTCTTGAACGTGGCAGCCGCGGCGAAGTCGTTGGCCACCCGGTTGTACAGGTAGGCCCCATCCTCCTTGCCCACCAGGATGGTGTCGTTGATATCGTGGATGCCGGTGATGTGACGGTCGCTAGACCCGATGGTGGTCTCAGCGGCCCAAGAGCCCCCGTTGATAGCGTTGGTTGAGGAAGCGAGGAAGTTGTGGTCGCCCCCTGCATCGAAGCGGGACTTCCAGAGAGTCCCGCGGCTCACCTCGAAGAAATGAGCGTACTTCGCATCTCCGGCCAGATTCGAGGTCGTCCAGGACACACCTGAGCCGTAGTGGTAGGCGTTATCGCCGTTCCCTCGGGCGGCGAAGATGTTGCCGTCGTATTCCACAATCGACGTGTAGGGGCCGTCATCCGGATCGCCTTCGAACACAAGGTCCCAGACACTGTAGGAAAGGCCGTGTTCCACCGTCTCGTCCCACTGGCAAATCCACGGGCCGAAGATGCCGTAGAATTCCCCCGCGAGTTCCGCCACCCCCCCACAGGTGACGCCCCCGCCATCGCCGTCTTTGGGCTGGACGAAGAACACATCGACCTCGAAGGTATTGGGTGCGCTCTCGCTGGACGCAATAGAGAGTCCTATGCCGATGGTGGAAAAAGGACTGTGGAAAGTCTTATAAACGCTTTCCTGAACAAAGCTACTTGATGTGACCGGGCTGCTCGGAGACCCTAGAGGGACATCTTCAAAAATCTCCAACATTGCGCCACCCGAGCCGCTGACCCGACGGATGTAGGCGAAGGCCTCAAGCCTGACACCGTCCCACTGGCCTGGATTGGCAAAGTTCTGCGACATCAGGACGTCGTTCCCGCTCCTGTTGCCGTCCGTGACTATCCTGAACCCAAATGAGCCACGTTGCGCCGCACCCGCCACGGCGGTCAGGGTCACGCCTGTCCCGGCGGTCCAGCCCGCCGTAGTCCCCAGTTCGGCCCCAGGGTTGCGGACTATGAAGTCGATTGGCCCCTCGCGCTGCATCCCCAGGGTGGCGATGTTGCTCCAGCGAAGGTCGCACCCGTCGGCGAAGGCGTATTTGTTTTGGGTTCCCTTCTCGGGTTCTTGGAGAGCCACCAGTGCCCCGCCGGAGAAGTCCTCTTGGGCAAAGCTCAGATTGGCTCCGGGAACGAACTGGTCATAGCCCACGGCCCCAAGGGAGATGCGCTCAGGCAGAACCTTCAGGCGCCCCTCCACGATCCTTTTGAGCTTGGTCTCGGTGTCTCGGAGGCAAACGAGGTTGACGATGTTCTCCGCGCTAGAAGAGCGATCGCGCAATTGGAAGTCATGGGTGCGCCCCACGCGGGTTAGCTTAGCTATGACGCACCTCTGGGGCGAAACGTAGCTCCTGGCCGGATGAGAAGAGCGGCTGCACGAACCGCAAGCCCCTTTGCCTGGACCTCGTCAGCGACCACGTCTTCGCTAATCGTGGGATCAGGGCCCACAGAGAAGGGGATGGGGATGAGTTCTGACAACCCCACCTGCCTCTGCCCCGGACGGTCTTGGTCGTCTCCTTCCCAGACCGCTACTCCCACGAGGATGCCCTTCTCGGTCAGCAGGGCAGCGTCGAAGCCTTCTTCATCCACGCGGACCGTCGCGCCCTGGCCGTCTACGAACCAAGGCTCTCTCCCGTACTCGAAGGTCCGGACCTCATGCGCCATCTATCGCTCCCGACATTAGTCTGTTCGCTGAACCAGAGAGGTCCTTGAGGTCGGCGGCTGGCACGGCAGGAGTCGCCCCTTCGTTCCTCAACTCGTGCCTGAGAATGGTGGCAATCTCCTCGGGAGTGTAGGGCCTCGGCTGTAGGTGACGGTCCTTCGGGAAGGGCAGCCAGAGTTCGCGCCTCGGCTCTCCCCTGCCTCCTTGGACGGTGCGCCAGAAGAGGTGCAAGCCCTGTTCCTCCTCTGAGGAGTAGGACTCCATTCCAACGATCACAGGCGTCTTCATACTCACCACCTGAAAGTGACGTATCGCCCGGAGGAGTCCTCGCTCACGCTCCAGGGCCGGGGGTACTCAGCCGACATGCCGGACAGTGCGATGTCCGGCCTACGGATGAGGTCCCGTTCCTCATTGGCCCAGTCATCTGCGTTCTGTCGGTAAAGCTCCGCGAGATCGCGTTCGACCGCCGTGGCCTGAGACAGATTACGGTACATGTTGTGCAGGGCCCGGGCGATCAGGAGTTGGGTCTGTGGCTCCCCGATCTCAACCGTGCTGGCGTCCGTTGTGAGTGTGCTGAGCTGGCCCTTGCCGATCATCCTGAGCAGGCTGCCGGGTCTCGGCTTCTCGCCCTCCTGGAGAATGCGGAAGTGGCCGTCAGGCTCCTGGAGGTTGTCCTGCATCTCGATCCGATAAGGCCCCTCCACGATGGCCGTAGGAACCGTGTACCGCATGATCGGCAGGACGTTGCAAGCCACCAGGTCGAAGTAAGCCGTGTTCCCGTCTGCCACCTCAAGGTAGAGCGTTACCGAAGTCGCGTCTTCGGGGATGGGGACGTTGATGAACATCGTCCCGAAGCCCTGCCACTGGTCCTTGCCGCCGTGGTACTCGGCGTTGGTGAAGGTCGTGCCGCCGTCGAAGGTGACGCGCAGCCGGGCCACGCTCGCAGCCGTGGCCCACACCCATGCCTCGAAGCGAAGGGTCTTGCCCACCGCCTCGTGGATGTTGACCGACGTGAAGAGGTCCTGCGTCAGTTGGGCGTCGGCGCCGGAGGCCACGCCCCTTGCCGAGTTGGATCCATGGACAATCCGAGAGGTCTCCTGTGTCCAGGTGCCAGCGGTGTGTGTCCAACCAGTGAACACGCTGCCCGCGAACGTCTCGAAGTCGAAGTTCGTGATGAGGTTGTCAACGATGATGGTCTCGTTGCGGATGTGGACATAGAGCCAGGGCAGTAGATCCGCAGCGGCACGGTCCAGGGAGTTGGTCATCAGGGTCGGGTAGAACCGGTGAATCTCGAAGGTCACGCCGCTGGCGATCTGGGCTGTAAAGGCGGTCTCCACGGTGATGGTGGACGTGCTGACGGAACTGACCCGCTGAATCTCCGCGTCGGAGTCTCCGCTGGTCATTATCACGTACATCTGGTCCAGGCTATCCGGAATCTCCGTGATGCCCGTACAGACCAGCGTGGTCCCGCCGGCATTACCTATGGAGGTGGTGGTAAAAGTTTGGCTGAAAGGCCAAATCGCCACTCCCATGCGCTGCCGGAGTACGTCTCCTGCGGTGCTGGCCATAGGGCTAGCCCGCTTCCACTAGCTGTAAGCGCGCCATTTTTCTGGATCGCGCTTTCTGTAGGCCCGCTTTTCAGCGTTGCGGTTCGGCCTAGAGACCTCTATCAGTTCCATCTCAACCCCCCACGCTACCCATCCCCGTCCGGCGCTCCTGTAGGGGAGGGGGTTTTGTCTGTAAGCTACTCCGGCTCCGCGGGCTACTCCTCTTCGACCCTGCCGTTCGTGGAGGGCTTCTCGGGCACAACACCCTCCACGAAACGCTCATAGAGGCCAAGGTGGCTTAGCCCGAGCTTGCCCTTAGTCTCAAGCGTATTCAGGGCGTCCTTGATGATCTCAAGGGCCTTGGGCCCGACTGTGATGTCCTTGTCCATTGTCAGGGCCGCCTTCACGTCCCATTGCAGGCGAGGGCCATCTGTCACAACCTTGGCCTTCTTCAGTTCCGCCTCGGTTAGGCCCAACTCATCGTTGAGGTCCCGGAGGACCTTGAGGGTGATGGCGGTGCCCTCCCGAGGCAGCAAGTTCAGGAGTTCGATCCGCTCAAGAAGCCCCATGGTCTCGAAAGGACCATCGCCCTTCGCCGCCAACCGATTGCGCGTTGCGGTCCGTCGTCTGTCGGCCCGATTCTGCTGAGTCATGGCCCCCCTTCCTTCGGCGTACTCGCTTGGTTAGCGGCCCCGCCTATTGGTTCCCTACCTGCCCGCCCGCCTAGCAACGGGCTCAGGCTCCAATACGTCTCCGTCCCAGGCCGTGCAGACTTCGCAGGCGGTGTCAGCCGCGACAAGGACCTTGCCTTCATCATCCTTCCTGGCAGGCTGCATCTTCCCCAGAAGGTACTGGGTCTTCCCCAGGTCCGCGTTCCCGTCTCGGTAGTTCCAGACGGCCTGGCGCCGATTGCGAGCCACGGTGAAGGCATGGTCGTCGCCCGCCTCGTGGGCCGCTGCCATCTCCTGCTCCAAATGCTGAACGATCTTGATGGTCATGTCATCTCCTTCGTTAGGTGCTCTCTTGAACTGCACGGGAGGCCGGAGAGGTAAGCCTTCAACCTCCCGTGCATCACCTTCAGGGTACGGCTAGACCGCCAACTTCCCTCGCGCCAGAGCTCGGAAGCCTTCGTCAGTCTCCAGAAGCTCCGTGAACTGCTCCTTGAGCCAGCCGTTCTCGGTATGCTCCTTGAAGCCTTCGAGGCGGAGGACCCGGTCGTCTATCTCCTGAAGGCCCTTGACCACCGTGGGGACCAGGTAGTCGTAGTTCACGAACATGAACTGGGGACTCCCGTCCTCGTTGACGTGGACCTCGCACTCCAGCCCCGCTCGACACTCCCGGCAGTCCTTGGAGTCTCCAGGTGCGTTGATGATCCAAGGCGCGATGTCCAGCACCTCCTGGGCGATCATCCCCATCCACCGGCCACGAGCGTTGTATGCCTCGTGGGCAACGTAGTTCTCGCCCCAGGTGTAGTCCACCACCCGCATTCGCCGGAACAACTCCGTGGCGTTGACCACGGTGTTCTCGATGTCCACCTTCAGGCGCACGTCCGACGAGGTAGTGATGGTTTCGTTCCCGATCAGATGGGCGACGGTGCCGCTCCCATGGGAAGCGTCGTCAATCCAGGCGTTCGCTACGTCGGTGAAGGCGATCCCGCCGGTGGCGAGAACAGACCCGTCAACCGTCGCAGCGTTGGACGGTGTCCCCCCCGCTGAGTTGAAGATGCCGCCTGCCGTGATGCGCCACCTTTCAGCCGCAGCCGAGGTGCCGCCACCGGGCATCGTGTACCAGACGAAGGCCGCGCCGATCCCGCCGGCCTCTGGGGACGCATCATCCACCTCGACCTCGTACCTGGCGGCCAAGGTGCCGTAGTCCACCCCGTCATCACCGTAAAAGCCAAAAGCCGCCAGGATCTCATTGTCTGTGACGATGGTGTTGGAGCCAATGGTGCTGTTCCCGCTCTTGAGCATGGAAATCGATGGCGCGCCATCGACAGTGGCAGTATTGCTGAAGCCAGCCATAAGTATGGTGGTGTCATCGGACGAGGTACCGAGTATCTGGACCTCCGGCGTGATGATTGTGGTGCCGCCCCCATCTGTTCCGCCAGCCAACTGGGCTGTGTGTCCAACCACAATGCCGTTAGTGTTCTGGACGTAGATGTTCTGATCCGTGTCCACGGTGAAGGACAGGGCAGGCGTCTCTCCGCCATCCGTCGTGGTGTAGAACTCGATGGACCCGGGCATGTCCCCCGTACCCACAGTCCCGTTGATGACGAACCGGATCTCCGCTACAGGGGATTCCATGTCTGTTCCATCAGCCCCGAACGAAAGGATGCGCCCCGTGTACTCGTTGTCAGCCACGGCTGTCGTGACCACCCCGGGGGTGCCAGCCCCGCTCTTGGCCAGGGCAAGGGTGGGGGAGACAGTGTCAGAGGTGGCGAACGTCGCCACGAGAAGGGTGCTGTCAGCCTGCGCCGAGCCGACTACCTGGAGTTCGGGGACCAGGTCCGTCACGCCACCGCCGTCCGACACCGTAACTTGGGCGGTGTGGCCGACGACGACCCCGTAGCCGTCAGCCGTGAAGAGGTCCGCCCCGCTGAGGTGAAGAGCGCTGGCAGCGTGGGTGAGGGCCACGTCCCCGGCGTTGAAGTTGATGACGGCGCCCGACGCCAAGAACAGGTCGCTCCACATGAGAGCCGTCGTTCCCAAGGCGCTCCCGTTTGACGTGACCGGGAACAGCGCCGATGCGTTGAACGCGAACTCCTGGGAACCGTCATAGACGGCCACCAAGCGAGCGTTCTCTATATCTCTCCACCACCCGCGATGGGTGGACGATGGTCCAGCCATTCCTGTTACCTCCTACCTGGGTTTACGGGCCGAAGCCCAGCCAGGACCGGATAGGCGTTGTTATGCGTGGTTGGTCCGCTTCTGGTGCCTCTCAAGGTTGTCTTTGGCGATTCGGAGCTTGCTCCCGCCAAACGTCTCCCCGCATGTGGCACACGGAACGGTGAACTTCGGCGTGGAGGTAGCAGGCGTCTCGGGCTCACTGGCCCCGGCTGGCTCCTCCGTGCCGGCTTCCTCGGCCTGTTGCTCTATGATAGCGTCCGCCACCTCTGGGGCCCTGGAGGTATCTAGCCCCCTCTGCCCCAAGGCAATCGCCACGAGCTGTTCCATGCGATCCCGGTCCTCCTGCTTCTCCCTGCGCTCCCGGTCCCTCTCCATGAGGGCCCACACGCCGAGGTGGCGGTGCTGGACGTGGATCTCCATCTCGATCACGTTGGGGATGTGCCTCCGCGGGCAGGTGCTCTGAATCCCCAACCCCCGGGTGTACTCGAACTCCAGAGACTGGCGGTTCAGGGGACAGAAGATGTTCCCGACCTTGTGGGGAAAGGGAGCAACGTAGGCCCCCGTCTCCTTGTTCAAGACCCCCAGAGTGAAGGCCCGCTGGCCTACCAACTCGGGATAGGTGAGCCGCATCATGTCGTTGGCCGGGTATCGCTTGCGAAGGCGCTTGATCGCCTCGTTGACGCTGGTCGGCACGGCCTCGCCGTTGTCCGTCCTGTAGAGAGTCACGAGGTTCTCGGGGCGATCCCCGACCCGCGTCGGCTGCACCTTGAACTTTCCATCGGCAGTCTGGAGATCGCTCAGGTCTACGGGGTCTACTGCTGGTGTCAGCTTTACCCCGCTCCCGACCAATAGCTCCTCAAGCTCCTGTACTGATTCGAGTTGGGTCATCACGATTATCTAACTCCTCTGGTGCGAGATGAAGCGCCCGAAGACGCTCTGCCGCTTTGCCTTCTGCCACAACTCATCCGCGTACTCCATGAACAGCTTGGGGATGTCCGGCACCTCCATGCCGCGCTGTTCAGCGAGTGTGGCGTACCCTCTGTTCTTCTCCGCTAGGTCTCGCACCTTCCCGACCATGGTGAGGCCACCCGCCATGACCCACATGGGCTCATGGTTGTAGAGGGCAGCCTCACCTAGGTTTGTCTCTTCGTAGTATTCCCCATCCCCGTGCTGGGCAAGGATGACCTGGATCCGGTGGAGGCTGTTCGACCCGTCCGGGTTCACAACAACAGTCTCCTTCTCTCCGAGCCACTCGGCCATCCAGTCGTCCGGTATGTGGGACAGGTGAATCCTCACGATGTCTCCTGGTTCAGCCTAGTCCAGGGTGGTCCCTACGCCGCCGTTGGCTGCCATCTCAGCGATGTCTGTCGTGTAGGTGGTTCCGCGATCATCGACCGACACTGCTGGTGCGTAGATTATGTTGGAGCGGGCTACGGAGTTGACCCAGCCATCTCCGTCCGTGCCGGCGGTCGCCAGGATCACTCCATCGACCCTTACCCGGTATCGCACCACGGTCCGCGCTGCGTTCCCGAGGCTGTCAGCCTCAATGTAGACCGTGGTAAAGGTAGCGTCCACGGGATCCGTGATGTTGCTCGATGCCCGCTGGGTGTCATCGACGTTGTTCCCGACGCCCATGGTCTGCCAAGTGCCGTCCTGTTCCCCCTCAAGGAGAATCCCGAAGGCATCGGTGGCCACGGTGTTCAGGGTCCCGTCCTCATCCTCGATGATGACGGAGTCGGTGATCGCGTCGGTGAACCCGATGAAGGCCGAGGCCACCGACACGTCGCTGATGCGAATCCGCACCTGCATCCAGATCCGGCCCGCCTCATCCGGCTCGTAGGCCAGAGGCCCGTAGACGGCCACGACGTCCCCGTCGTCACCCGCTAGAGTTGCGCGGCCCGCACCCCCGTTGATGCCCAGAGCCGTGAAGGTCGCGCCACCAGCTACCACGTAGGCAGCCTTCCCGAAGAACGTGTCGTTGGTCCCCGTGGCGCTCAGGAAGTTCTCGTAAAAGTACGAGTTGCCCTGGAGCATGTTGACCGCGGCTCCCCGCGGAACCATGTTCCACCTGCCCTTGTACCAGAACGCCTCCCCGTCCGGGGACATGATGATCGAGCGGGCCATCATCATGTCCCTGACCCGGCTGAAGAGCCGGATGCGGCCAGTCTTCTTAACCGCCTGAATCCCTCTCGTTAGTGTCGCTTTCACGTTCCCTGCCTCCTTTTGGACCCGCTTTCTAGGGCGGGATCAGCAGTGTTAGTTGTCTCCGCCGTAGCTAGCCAGTCGTTGGCGCAGTTGCGTCTGTAAGAATTCTTTTGAGCAAATTCCCCGCGCTGCGCTCCAGGTATCCGAACCAGTCGTAGAGCCACATGGCCTGGGCGCCGGCCTGGTTCTCCAGCATCTTGGTGAAGGCCCGCTGCTTCCCTGTGACCTCCACCAAGACCACGCCTGACCTGGCGTGAACCCCGCCATGGCCGTCCGGCGTGGAGTCGATGCGGACGTTGTTGTTCCGGCGCACGACCGCTCCGCCGACGGCTTCCACGACCCCTTGGCCCCTGGCGAACGCCTCCGCCGTGAGCCCTGCCGGCAGCGGGTAGGTCCCGACCCCCGACGCGAGTTCGCTCCGGACGTCGTGGATTTGGAAGCCGTGGGCGAAGAAGAAGACCTCCTCCGTCTCCAGGGCCGACTCATCGGTATCGCCCTGGATCTGGGCCACCATGGCAGAGACAACGCCGCTGTTGAGCGTCGTGCCGGTGCCGCCGCCCGTCACCGTAGCGCCGTCGTAGAGGTTGAGCCCGTTGCGATCCTTCCGCCTTTCGAGGGCGTTCTGCATCAGGCTTCCCCACTGTTCGGCCACGTTCTTGCTGACATACTGGGCCAGCTCCGGGGTCACGACGATGTGAACCCCCGCGATGGTGGGCTCCACGCTAATGAGCGTGTCCACCAACTGCTGCGGGTTGTCCAGGGTTGTGCCCTCTGGCACGTCTTGAGCGGTAATCTTTGCGATGTCGATCTCTCGCCAGGAGCGTCCTGTCCCCATTGGAAGTTGTCTTCGGTCAACCGAACTCGGGAAGTTCATCCCCACTTGTTCGCGTACCTGTCGGGCCGACGCCACGATGGTTGGCAGGCTGTCCGGCAACGATCCGGTGTCGGAGTCACCGCTTGGTGCCCCACCCATCGGGACGGGCAGCCACTTGCCGCGGTGCAGGATCCACTTCTGGCCGAGGTAGTCTTCCATCGCCCAGTGGCTTGCGATGCCCCAGAGCGCAAGTAGCTGGATGAGAATTCGCTTTGCTGTCTTCATGTGTGACGGCTCCTTGTTAGCCTCGTGGCCGGGGTTGCATCCCCTTGGCCATGAGGTCGTTAGCTCGTTTCCTGTTCTCGGGAGTGGAGGGAATCTTGCCATTGACATCGTCGGCATATTCGTTCAACCATTCCTGGTCCCCTGCACCCGAACCTCCGCCACCACCGCCCATATCGACATCGGCCTCTTCGAGGGCCTGCCGCCGCGTGACTTCGTCTCGGCCAGCCTGACGGGCATCGGCTACGGCCTTGTCTCTCCCGTCCGTCTCTGCCTTTCGCTGGGCTTTGTGGCCTTCGTTGAGGGCCTTAGCGAGTGCTATGGGATCGTTGTTGCGGTGGGCGTTCTGCCAGTAGAGGCGAGCTTGCTCAAACGCAGCATGGCTGTCTGGACTGACGCCCATCGCCATGCCTATCTCAGCGATCTCTGCTCCCACGGCGGCAGCCTGCTCCTTGAATCCTTCCTCGGTAGCCTTGACCGTGTGCTCTTGCTGGATCTCTGCCATCCTCTCAGGGAGAGAAGAGCCGTCCCCATTCGCGATGGCCGTAGCAATGGCCTTGATCTCCTGGCTACTCTGCAGCGCGAGGCGGTCCCTGTCAGCCTGGCGTAGCTGGCCAATCTCCGTAGAGCGGACTCGCTGCGCCTCTATCTCCAGGGTCCCCCTAGCAGCCTCCGACTGTTCGTAGAGAGCTTTGTAGTCTGGGTCGTTCGCCTCCCCCGCTCCCTCGGTGGGTTGCGGGTCTGGCGTCTCAGACGGGGTCTCGGCTGGCGTCTCAGACGGGGTCTCGTCTGGCTTGCCGGCCTCAGCGAGAATCTGCTCCTCTACGGATAGCCCTACATCGTCCATCTCTTCTGCCTCCTCCGCTATTCCACTCTTGGCGGCCTTGCGGGACAAAAAGAAAGCGCCCACTGCGGACGCTCATAGGCGTTCAACAATGGGCGCTCAGGGGCACTCTGGGAGTTATCCCTTAGTCGGAGGGTAGTCTATGTCCTGCCGAGTGTCAAGGTTAGGCAGGTAGATGACCGTCGTGTGCGTCTCGCCGTGGTGCTTCACCTTCAGGAGCAGAACGCCACCCTGCAACTCCGCCACGGTCGTTCCGCATCCAGACTCGGAGCAAATGACCTTCTTTAGTCTCTCCCCCAGCGTCATTGCGCCACCTCCTCGCTCCGAATCTCCTGCTCCTCCACCTCGCCGTCCGTGATGATGAATGCTCGCACCACGGGGCTCTCCTTGTCCTCCAGGGAGACGACGAGGTAATGGGAGTCAGGCCAGAACGCCAGATTGCAGTCCGTCTGCGAGGGATATGCCGGGCTGTGGGTGTGGGAGTGGTAGAATCCCGTCATCTCCCAGCCATTGCCCTCGATCTCCCGGTAGGCTTTGAAGAACTCCTGGGAGTCCATGCTGTAGCGGTAGGGGCTCCGCTCCGAGTTGGTCACGCGGTAGAGCCGGACCACACGGGCGTCGTTCCCAGCCAAGACGCCGCAGCACTCGTTGGGGTCCTCCTCCCGCGCGTGGGCAATCATCTCGTCTGCGAATCTCTGCTCAAGGGTAATCATCGCCCTGCTCGCCCTGCTCTCACCGCTTCCCGCATTTGTTCCATGCGGCTCCCACCAGTGTAGTCCGATGGAGGAAGCTCGCGGGAGGGAGCGAGGGGTCGTGCAGGAGCCGTGCGTCCAGGGACACGCTCAGGTTCTCGCCCAGGGAAGGTGGACATCCCACCCAAAGAGAACAGTCCGGTCAACGGCTTCTCGCCTTCGAGTTGTCCCTGGATGGTGAACGGGATGGCCCTGGTGAACAGATGTTGCACAAGGTCGCTCGTGTCCTCGATCCGCGCATAGGGATGGACGTTGGCTCCCGACAGAGCCTCTAGGGCTGCGAGTGCCACGTCGGTCCCCACGGCACCTCGGTTCATCCAATACTTGATGAGCGGGTTGCCCTCGAAGCGGTGGAGTTCCTTAAGCGCGGCTGGGTTGTTGCTCGACGTGGCGATCAGAGCAGCAGCGAGTTGCGAGAGGGCGCGGAGTTGCCCTCCCACGCCTATCCAGTCGCCGTTGATTTCGTGGCGACCATATTCCAAGCCATTCAGGGGATTGAGTCCCTTCTCTATCTCCGCTTCAGTCTTGCCCAGCATAATCCCCGCTGCGATGTAGAGGCCCGTGTTCCCCGCTGCCCACTGGGCGATAATGCGAGCCGACTCCCGCCCTGTGCGAGTATGCAACTCACGCGCGTTGCCCACGAGTGCAACGGTGGATCGGAACAATTTTGGGGAGAATCCGAGGAACATACTCTCTAGGGCTCTCTGGTTCGGCCCCACACCCAACGCACGGGAGTCCAGGCCACCCGTCATGTTGCGGATCACACGAGCGGCTTCCGCATCGGAGAACCCGACCTTCACCATCGACTCGAACAATTCGGCCCGTGCGATTGCGAGAAAGGTGTTAAAGGACGCCTGAAACCGCCCGAATGTCTGCCGCCCCACGCTCTGAAAGATGCCCCTGACCTGTTCGCCCTTGGGCAATGGCTTGGTGATGCTCCCAATGCTGATACCCTGCCCAGCACGAGCACCGGCGTAGATCTCATTGTCTCCGATGGACAGGCCCTGGGCCTCCATGCGGTTGAATGTGTCAATGTGGTCCCCGATATATCGATGCTGCACGGTCGGGTCGATGAAGGCCAGAAAGTGGAGGGAGGTGGCTTTGGCCCAGATGAGGGGGTGACTCCATAGGGTGGTTTGGCCGTGTATGAGCGGCGCGGCAAAGTCCCCAACGGCGGCACCAGTTCGGATGGTGTTGGTGAGTTTTAGCGCGCCCCGCGTGACAGGTCCGGCCCCCTCACGGCCAAAGCCTTTGAGCCCCTGCTGGAGGTCATCGAAGAGGTCGGCAGGGAGAAACTTGCTCTTCCACAGTTTGACCGAGATATCGCCGTCACGTCCGAACAGGGTCCCTTTGGCAACTTCGCTCTTGCGAATCGCCTTCAGCTTCTGTGAGTAGGCACGCTTCGCGTTGTCATATGCAGTCCTCGCCCCATCGATACGTTGCGGGTTGGTGACGTCCCGCAACCGCTCCATCTCAGCGAGGTCGGCCTTACGAGCGGCTACTTGGCGTGGAGTCGCTGCGGGTCGCGCCAACTTGCGTTGGGCTTCTTTGAGGTCACGTCGCGCCTGAGACTTCGTCGCCCGGAGGATCCTGAGCGCGTCTTGAAGTTGCGTGCGTATCGGCGCGGGGACAAGCTCACTCGGTTTGACCGCGAACTGACTCACGAAGTCAGAGAGTTGATTCTCGGCAATCTGACTTTTTCGCGTTCGAAGATGCAGTTCCAGCGTGGCACGCGGGTCGGCACCGTAGTCTATCCCACGGGCCGCGCCCTCAGTCGCCTCATCGTACATCCGTTGGAGATTGGGATTCGAGGGCCGGTGGAGTTCAACGCCTCGCACTCCCTTGACCTTGCGCGGTATGTAGAACTCGTTGGGGTTCTTGAGCGTGGCGTTTCTCGTCAGCCCCGCTAGCCGCGCCTCCGACTCCACATCCTCCACCGCCTCTGCAATGAACCGAAAGGCGGCTCGCTGCCTGTCCGTGAGGCCAGGGAACGCACTGGGGTTACTCGCCACGTCTTCCCAACGTTTAGCTGTTCCCTCAACAAAGCCGTTGCGGTCGATGCCGAGCCTCGTGCGTCCTAGAATCCTAGCCACCCTCCCCTCCTCGGCCACTATCGCATCGTACTGGGCCAGAGCCGTGTTGACCTGCTCCTCGCCCACAATCAGTTGTCGGGCGTGGGCCACAGAGGCTCGCCTCGTGGGTGTCGTGGCAGCCGCCGAGGGGTCAACCCCCGCTCTTCCTAGAATCCTAGCCACCCTCCCCCCAGGCTGCACGGTGCGTATCTGGTCAAAAAACTCTGGCAGTTCGGGAACGATGCGACGACGCGAAGCCCCCCCAGGAATGATAGGCGGCTCCGTTGGAAGGTCAGGAATAATTGGAGCCTCTGGCGGCCCAGGCGGCTGCCGCGTTGGTGGCCCACCCGTTGGCAGCACGTCCCCTCCCGCCCTCGCCTCCTGCGTCGGCAGCCTCGTGAGCGCCTCAGCGCCGCGCTCGGCCACCGCCCCAGCGCCACGGCGTAGGGCAGGGGCAGTCTTTTTACTAATGTAGGCCAGGGCTGTCTTCGTCAGCCTTGCACCCGTAGCTATTTCTGCAGGGCCTATCCAGTACAGGGGGTTGAACTCGTCGCCCAGTTGTCTCGCGCCCTGGTCAAGACTCCGGCCCCGCTCCGACAGAATCGCATGGGCATCCCTGATGGACAACTTGCCCTCTCGCATGTCCTGAACAATCTTTGTGTCGGACTCAAACCATACTGTGCCGGGTTCAGGCGGCAGTTCTCCGCTTTTTCGCGCTGCTGCCTCTTGCGCTGTAGATAGGCCTGCAAGCTCCCCAGGTTCGGTAGGGCGTATCTGTGGCGTCGTGGGAAACACATAAGTCCCAGAAATAGGGTCGAAGACGTTGCGGCCCGCACCTTCCAGAAGTTCGCCTGCCGCCCCGCCCAATGTCTGACCCGGCTGGATAAGGAACTCCACCGCGGGGAGGTCCCCAATCTTCCCTGCAACGCCGCCCAGGAACCCTCCCACGGCCCCAAGGCCCTGCCTGATGGCATCGGCCCCTTCCTCCAGAGCAAAACCCTGCTTGAATCGGTCAAGGTCGAAGCGGGGAGGGTCTGGCTGGAACCCCGTCCTGCCCCCAGGAGGCCCGTACTGGAACTGCTCACGCTGGCGGAAGGCCAGCGTTTCGTCCGGCTTCGAGGCAAAGGGCGGCGTTTGGCCCGCCCGCTGACTCTCTTGCAAGCGAAAGGCCAGGCGCCGTAGGCGGCGCTGGCGGTCTGTCTCGACTGGGACATTTCTATTGGCCATCTAGCGCGCCGCCAGTGGTCTGAAGGTTGGGAGCCGGGCCGCTGTTGGGAAGAGGCGTTGTTCCCTCTCCAGAAAGTCCTCCAAGGGAAAGCCGCTTAGCCTGACACCTGCCTCGAACTGACGGCGCTCGAACGGGAACATGTTTTGGATGCTCTGCTCCGAGCGGAAGACCGGGGCCCCAAGCGCCTGGGGCGACACTGTCTCAGGTTTCACCGTCTCTCCTCGGAAGGCCCTCTCTACCGCTGGGCTGAAGCCCCCGAATTGAGTGAAGCCGCCCGCATTACCAGCAGCCGCAGCCGCAAGCTGGCCACCTCCGCGTTGCCTCGTACCAGGCTGCCTCGTGGTTGTACTGCCACCAGTTGTCCCCCCAGTTACTTGGCCGGTGTTTGTCTCTGGATTCCGTTCTTGTACTCCTAGTTCTTTCTGAAGCATGAGCCAAGTCTTGTGAGCCGCGTCAGCCTGCCTCTCCAGGGCAAAGAGCGCTTGGTCCTCTGGTTCGCCTTCCTCCACCTCGGGATTGGCGCGTAATTCAGCCAGTTGGTCCACCAGCGAGAGCCATGCGGCGTGGGCCTCCCTTTCCCTGTCAGCAATGCTCCTGGGCCCAGCGGTTGCCTGTTGCTCCTGACGCAGGCGCGCCCACTGTTGCCCAGCGGTTGCCTGTTGCTCCCGACGCAGGCGCACAACCTGTCGCGCCTCGGCGGACGTGAGCCCCCGGTCCAGGAGTGCCTCCCGGGTGATCTTCCCGCCGGCGCGCTCCAGGAGGGCGGCGTCCGTGATTGCCTGGTCGAACCCAGGAAAGGCGCCTCCGCCGAGGCCCCCATCGAAGAAACCCTGCGCCGCCTCTTGGAGGAATCCCGCGAGTGGGACCGCTCGGCCCTGCCCTGGGAGTTGAACTCCCGCACCAGGGGCGCGGAACCCACCTGGGAGCCCTGTCTCACCACGGGACAGAGCGCCCAGCACGGCGAAGTCCCCAGGGCTTTGGGCGATGGCGAGGGCCGCATCGAGCCGCTGCTGGCTCGTCGGCTGGTTGGCGAAGGTGAAGATTCGCTGCGCCTTGTCGAACTGGCCCGACGCCAACAGGTCGGTCATGTACTCCTCGAAGGACCCGGGCTGCTGCTGCGCGGCGAGTTCCTGCTGTTGAAGGCCGAACTGCCGTTGCTGGAGGCCGAACTGCCCTTGCTGGAGGCCGAACTGCCCTTGCCGAAACGCTTCGTCCCGCAAGGCCTGCTCTCTATCGAACTCCTGCTGGAATGCTTGCCCTTTCGTCTCAAGGTCCAATGTCTTCTCTGCAGTCTCTAGGCGCTTTTGTGCTAGGTCGAGTTCCTGCAACTCGAAAAGCGTGAGGTCATCCTGGCCCTCGAACTGGGCCCAGAGACGCTCCTCCTCTGCTCTAAGGCGGTCTTCTCTTTGCTGATCGAGGTCGCTGACGGGGGCGGGAGGCTGAAGCGAGACCCATCCCGTGGCGGGGTCTTGGACCGGCGTGTAGCCCGCATACCGAGGGTTGGCTGCAAGAAACTCGTCAGCTTCTATCAGACTGTGGAATTGCACCGGCTCTGGCCCAGCAAGGAACGCCTGGGCGCTTATCGCAGCGCCGCTGCGGAGCCGGAACATCAGGACGGGCTCATCGCCTACCTCAAGCGGCGTGGCGAAGGCAATGCCCAATTGCTCCATTTTTGGGGCTACGAGCTTTTGCCACTCCTCGAAATCTATCCACTGGTCGTCGGCGAAGATTTCCCAGGTAAGGCTATCCCAGGGTAAGCGGAAGCCCGTCTTAGGCCGGACATCGAGTTCCTCATGCAGGCTAAGCGGGTGTGTCATTGCTCACCTCCCTTGGGGCGAATGGCGGAGCCCTTTCGGGTTCCACTCCGCCCAGAAGTTCCATCGCGGCAGGCACTCCGTTTTTGCCAATCCAGGCACGCCGCTGCTCCTCGTTCCACTCGTTTTGGAAACGATGGCGAAGGTCACGCTTGGAGGTGAGTTGCTCTTGCATGAAGGGCACCTCATCCACGCGCGTTCGTGGTCCGAACGGGTTGTCGAAGCGATCAACTCCCCGCAGGACCCGGTCCGTTTCCTCCGACTTCCTGCCCACTGTTGAAAGCCTCCGCTTCTGCCTCGGTCTGCTGGAGCATCTGATCCCTCAGAGCCTTGAAGCCAGCCTCTACGTCGGGCATCCCGCGAAGCCGCGCCACTTCCGCAAGGCGGTTGGCCTGAACCGCTGGGTGAGCATCGAACTGGTCCTCGGCCAGGCCGCGGTCGATCTGCGTAGCGTTTTCGTACCCTGCCGCCTCCCAGTAGCTCTTCTTGTCCCTGAGCCCTGCCTGGAACTCCACCAGGAAGCTCTGCTTCTCCTGCAAGGCCAGTTGTGGGTCCACCACCCGGAAGTCCACGTCCACTGAATACCGGTCCCCGATCTCCTTCGCCCCGATCTCGTGGCCCGCAATCTTGATCCGATTAGCAATCTTGTTATCTATGAACCATGTGGCCAAGCGTAGCATATTGGAGGCGATGACACTGAACATGTCGTTCATGCCCTCACGCGGCGCCTCGAACTTCAGGTTGGTCGCCCGCGACAGGATCTCCTGCTCCCCCAGGGTCTTGACTCCAGACTCACGGAAGCCGGAGGCAATCTGGTTATAGGAGCCCTTCTCAATGTCCCGCCCGGTCTCTTCACCGAATCGGAAGATGTCCCCCGTGATGTTGGGGAACTGCATGAACCCGATGTCGTTCAGGGTCCATCCCTCCAGGATACCGCCCTCTGCAAGTTGGCCGGCCAGATCGTTGGCGTTTCCGGGAGTCACGATAGGCGGGAAAGACATGTTCGTGACCATATTGTGCTTGCCGGAGACTTCCTGGGCCTCACGCCTGAGTCCATCCTCGATTCTCGATAGGATGCCTATGGCTAGATTGGCCGGATTCCCGCGATCCCCTGATCTAGTAGAGCCCCATCCTGAGAACGACTGCATGAAGGGCACGAAGCCGAAGGGGTTTCTCTCTTTTACGATTACCCCCTCATCTTCGGTGATGAGCCAGTGTTCCTTCATGCTCCAAAACTCCAACACCTCGATCTCCTGGAAGGGATTGTCTCGAGGCTCGAAGTTCGCAACTTGATTGAGCCGACTAGCTCTTCTGTTTTTCCTCTGGTTGACACGGTACAAGATGTCACCAGCGAACATCATGTGGATGACCATGCCGAAGGAAGGTCGGCGTTCGCTGGGATCCAGGAGGACGGTGGAGGGGTGAGGGGCCCGGAGGGTGAAGGGAGACCAGTCCTCCTGGCCGGCTTCCCACAATTTGACTGCCTGCTCGTGCGCCTGTGCGCCGTCAGTATCTGGCGTGAAGTCCTTGCGCTCCGGAGGGAAGACGTAGTTTTTCCAGTCGGGTATCGGCCCGAAGAGAACCGCGTAGCCTAGAGCAATGAGGTAATGCGCCGCTTGGCGCCCCGAGTGGAGCATCTCCTTCCGCATGGCCCGGCTGAGGGCCTCCCTGAGCCAGGGCTCTACGGAGTCAGCTTGGACGCGCCCGGTTTCTGTGTCGCGGTTTCTCCTGCGGTGAACGCTCGGGTGGAAGGCCATCTGCGTGTCCACGGCCCGGGCGACGATGAAAGATGGAGTGCTGGGCCGGCTGACGGGGCGAGACTTGAAGCGAGAAGGCCATACTGCGAAGTCGTTGTTCTCGAAGGACTCCCAGCGAATCCAATTCGCCCGTGTCTCCGACCATACCCGTTCCTCCAGATGCTCCCGCAGCTTCTTGATGTCGTCTTCGGAGATTTTGCCCTGAAGGATGGTCTCAAAGCCCATGGATCACCTCTAGTACATCGGAGGGGCGGTGACGACGGCCCCACCCGGTCCCGAGACGAAGATCGCGTCGTCTCGCATCCGCCATGCCCCTGCCCGACTCATCACATGGTCGTCGTAGGCGCCTTCGGCCTTTGCCGCCTTGCCGCTGTCGTGGCGGATGAAGCTGAACATCTCGTTTACCGCGTCCTGACAATGCTCAATGACCTGCCTCTCTCGCACGGCCTTAGCATACTCTCCCAACATCGTCGGGCGGGTGAGACCGGTGGTGAGCCAGCCGCGGTGCCGCTCATTGTGGAGCCAGTCCTTTCCGTGGTGGTACATCCGGTTCCCATACCCCAATCGTACCATGATGTTGATAACGGTGAGACCCTCGCTGTTCGACTCGCCGCTGCAATAGGCCCATCGGTACTCCTTGCAGAGTTCCACGAAGAGGTCCGCCATCTCTTCGTCCTCGAGCCGCCCGTGGATCTCGGCCACGACCTCAGCGGTCTTCCAGTCCATGATGGTGGCGCAGTCGTAGGCCATGGTCTCGCCCCAGGCGAAGTCTCCGAATCCCACGTACTTGCCCCCTACAGCCGGAGGGCGCCATATCTTCACCACTCCCCTCCGGACGTCGATGGGCTCACGGATGGCAGCCAACATACCGGTCAGGGCGTCCCGGTTGAAGTACATCCGGCTCCGGGCCGGCGCCAGGGCCTCCTCCTCGGTGTCGGGGTACTCCTTCTCCAACTCGAACTCGGAGTAGGCGCCTCGCTCCCGCTCCTTCTCCTTGAAGTCCACGGGACGGTCCGGGCGCACATGCCAGGCGAGGAAGACCCGGGCCCAGTCTCCGTCTTCAGGAAGTTCGGGGTTGTCGATGTCGATCAAGGCACCGCCGCGGTGCAGACTCTTGAACCGAGAGTCAATCTTGAGCGCGTTGGAGGTCCCCAGGAGAAGCATCTGCCCCCCGGCGTCAATGGTCGGCTTCAGGGCCGCGAAGTTCTGGTCGAGATAGGGCTGGTGATCCGCTTCGTCCACCACGACGATGCTGGCGGTCTCCGAACGCCCCACGTCTGGCCCCGAGGGCATAGCCGTAATCCGGCTCCCGCTGTCGAACGTCATCTTCTCGGTGGTGCTGGTCATGCCAACGCGCAGCCATGGCGGGAGGTTGTTGTAAATAAACACGCACTTCGCCAAGAAGACCTTGGCATCATCCTCCCTCTTGGAGAGGAGCAAGATTACCTCAGAGGGGAAGTACATGGCGCGCCAGAGGACGTAGCAGGCCACAAGCCATGTACAGCCAATCTGACGGGCCTTGAGCCAGGTGAGGAGCCGCTGTAGCGGCAGGATGACGGCGAGCTTGACCAAGTGCGGCCACTTTTGGAAGGGAACGGCACCCTGGCCCTCTTGCTCGATAAAAACGTAGGTGAGAAAGTCCCTGAAGGACGACTCCACCAGAGCGCGGCGGACATCCTCAACGGTTATCTTCTGCTCAGAGGCCGTCGTCATCATCTACCTCTTACAGGAGCAGCCTCGCGGCGACGGTGTGCTTTCCCTTCCGCCGCGAGGCCACTGCACCTGAGCGGCGCTGGAGGGAGACCGCGCCGCCTGTGACCCCGATGCCGTCCGGGGCCGCGAGATAGGCCACTCTACCACTTCTCTCAGAACCGACTCCCACCACTGGAAATCAACCGACCGACACCCACCTGAACAGTAAGAGACACTAAGACCCCATAGGACCATAATACCACGGACCAGTCAGACAGGGAGGGGCTATCGCCATGCCACAGACTTAACCCAGACAACCCAGCATATACCGCCAGATGCTCTACCACACCATCTGTCAGATTCGTCAATCTGCCAAGGGCCCGTGCGATGGGTATCTGGCCACGGCCCGATCCTTCGTTGACAGGTGATCCGACGGATTCTCTATCCGTCATGTCCTATGCCATCCGAAACACCCCAAACGCAGCACCACCAACTCTTGCACAGTCATCGCGTCCTCCTCTCAGGTCTCAAATATTTCCCGAGATGCCCCCCTATCTCTTGCCCCCGCCCCCCCCGGGGCGGCCCCCCCCTCCCGCTCTCCGGGGTGGCCCCCCCTCCCCTCTAACGCACGCGCGGTTCCTTATGCGCGGCTCCTTATGCGCGGCTCCTTGGCAACGTCGAAATCGGCCTGAGGGTCGCCGTATGGCGTGAGGCCGTCATCCGGGCGGAATCCTCCCGGCTGCAACATCGGCGAGAGCGCGAGTATAAACGAGGGAATCGTGCCTCTGGGAGACCTTATAGCTTGGCAGCGTCATCCTGAACGTCTGAGAACCCGCCTGACCTACCCTGTACCCCCTTGCATGGGCGTTTGACTAGCCTTATGCTTGCAACATCCTGACACGGTGGAGGCTCGATGGTAGATACAGAGTAGACAACATGAAGCCTGCGGCCAGAGCCGCAGGTGATCGAAGCCGAGGGAGGGTGGCACTCTTCCAAGCCTAGGGACCCGACCCACTAGGCTAGTTCGTGGCAAGAGACAGCGCGAGCGACGGAGAGAGACGGTATACCTTATCTCCCGACAGATCGCCTACAAGCGTAGCGACCTTGTGGGCGGTAGTGGGCAGACAAGGGAAAACGAGAGAGGAGAGAGACCACATGGCTCAGCGAGACGCAGTTCAGTGGGGAGTCCGGTACGAAAACAGCAGGGGCGAGGTCAAGGAGCGGTTCTTTGACACGAAACACGGGATGCAGGGGTGGCTTTCTACGGTCGGGGACCAGGTCAAGCTCCTGGCCTTATCAATATACAGGGTGCCAGAGACCTCGGACAGAGACAATGTTGAAGAGTACTACCTGGCCCTTGAGGCCCTGAGCGGCCCTGAGAGACGCGAGAGATAGGAGGCTCGGAGATGGTGAGGACGGACGGATGCCAGTGCTACGTTAAGACCCTGGGAGCTGAGGCGTTGTTTAGCCTGCGCTATGGGGCACACAGCCTCTCCTGCCCCGTGTATCGAGAGAGCCGCGACCCTGTGGACCAACTGAACGACGACGCGACCCGGGCCTACTACAACAGGCTGGCCGTTAGTCCCGCGCCGTGGCACTTCCAAGGCCCCCACGTTAGCTATCACAAGCATTAGGCCGGACCCTGAGAGAGAGGAGAGGGATTATGGCAGCCGAGACGCAGACCTACAACGGCTGGAAGAACTATGAGACCTGGGCGGTCAAGCTCTGGCTCGACAACGACGAGCCGACTTATCGCTACATCAGGCGTCTAATACGGGAAATCCGCGTCAGCCGTCCGGCCGTCTATTGGCTGGCTGACCACTTATTTGAGGTGGTCGCCTGCAACGCTCCCGATCTCGGAGCGTCCATGTACACCTACCTGCTCCATGCCGCCCTTGATGACGTGGACTGGCGGGAGATAGCCGAATCGTTCCTAGAGGACTAGCCGCCCCGCCGGACCCTGAGACGAGAGGAGAGCAGAGATGCGGTACACCGTCCATATCATCGTCCCTGAATCCGTAGAGGCGGACTCCCAAGAGGAGGCGGTCGGCATAGCATTGGAGCAAGTGGCCACTAGCGGCCTGGACCTAAGCGAGTACCTGAATAGGTGTATCACTGACGCGGACGACGTATACGCGGAAGGCCAGCGTTTCGTCCGGCTTCGAGGCGCAGTTCTGGAGGACTAGCCGCCCCGCCACCTGGGCGGAGAAACGGCCAGAGTCCTGTAACAGCCGAAACCCGGCCAGCAGGCCGGGTCTAGCAGGACCGCCCACCTGCTACCGATGAGGCAGGGCAACAGAGAGAGGAGAGGGACCATGAACGCTACCGAAGCCAGGAGATTCGATCGGTACTCACCGACGAATGCCGCCCTAGCTGAGACGGCCCTTGCGTGTGGGTGCAAAGCCTATGAGTCGATTTTCACATATCGACGCTGGCAGGCTCTAGGCTACCAGGTCCAGCGCGGAGCGAAGGCTGTCAGGCTGCCAGTGTTGCACACCAGGACCACGACCGACGAGGAGACGGGCCAGGAGCATACCCGGCGGGTCTTTGGGACCGCCGTTGTCTTCTGCCAACACCAGGTCAAGGCTAAGGACGCCAAAGCGCCGGGCTGGGCCATTGTCGGACTACTTCGCGCCAGCAAGCCGGAGGCCGCCAGGCCCGAGCCTGAGCCCGCGTTGCGCCCGCCTGAGCCGCCACCTGCACCCAAGGCCAGCCGCTATGACGACCTGCTGGCCACTTGGAGGGAGATATAGCCATGACGACCGCACCGGATAACATCGTAGACCGGATTCGCAAGCTACTCAGCCTAGCAGAGAACGCCGGGGCGACACCGAATGAGGCCGCAACCGCTATGGAGAAAGCCCAGGCCCTGCTACTACGCCACAACCTAGACATGGCCAGCGTCAAGGTGCCGGGAGCGCCCGAAGCTCCCAGGGGCGTCGGGCAGGTCGATATCAGAGAGGGGAAGGGTTTCACCTGGCGGCTGGCGCTCCTGAGCGTGATAGCCCGTAATAGCCTGTGCCGGGTGATTGGGACGCCTAGCGAGAAGACCGCGCACCTATTCGGAACGCGGGACAATGTGCGGGCGGTCCTGGCCATGTACGGGTGGGTAAGTGAGCAACTGGAGCGTATGGCCTTAAGAGAGCGTACGGCCTACGTGAAGCAAGGCGGCGGGGCCAATGGCCGGTCATGGATGGCCAGCTTCTACATGGGCGCGACCGGGACCATCGGAGACCGGCTGAGAAAGCCGATGGAGACGTTCACCTATGGGACGGGGCGCGACTTGGTAGTTGCCAGCGACAGGACCCTAGCAGCCGCCATTCACAAGATTTTCCCAAGGCTGACAAGTGGCCGACGGGCTCGACCTGGCAGCAGCGCGGGATACCAGAGCGGCCAGCAGGCCGGGGCTAATATCAGCTTCGGACGGCCCGCACAGCTTGGAGGGGGACGCTTGGCACTCCCCAGCGGTAGATAGCTTCCACCCTCACACCCTGGCCCTTCGGGGCCAGGAGTGAGCGCGTAAGCTCTAGAGGCCCTGAGCGACCGTAAAGAGAGGAGAGAGATCATGGGGCAGTGGCGACGAGCGGTGGGAGGCGAACCCGATAGGCTTGTTGATCTGCTGAGAATACCGGAGAGCGTCCTTCTCTTCACATTCTCCAGCCGCGAGATGGCCGATACGTACATCTTTGACGACCTTCTCCCCGACGGTACAAGCCGCCAGTGGCCGGGGATGGTACTCAGGGTCTTCAAGAAAGCGCGGCAAGACCGCTACGATGTCCGTGGCAGACGGGCAGCCCCTTAGCGCCCCGCCGGACCCTGAGAGAGAGGAGAGAGACCATGGCAGCGAGGAAGATCATGGTTATAGAGCTAATCAGGGAGAAGCAATGGGCGGTCGAGGCACGCACGGGTGAGACGTTCAAGTCTTGGCGGAAGGCGTGGGAATATTTCGGGGGCGACATCTACCACTCCCGGCGCTGCGCCCAAACGAAGATCCAGCGGTACGACGATGGCCTGGCCATAGTCCAGCACTGGGGCGTCAACTACCGTGACGCGACCCACACCTGTTGGGAGCATGACGAAGACGCGGCCAGCGAGTATGAAGAGTGGTTGAGGGAAGACGAGGAAATACGAAGGGAACTGAAAGAGCAGATGGCCACTCTCAACGCCCGGTCCCTATCAGAGCGGGCCTCTAGGGACCGGGCGTTGGCGGGGGATACTATGAGCAACCAGGGGAGAATGACGCTCCATATGAAGAACAAGGAGTCAGCTTCTGGAATGATCGGTGGCTCAGAGCGATGGTGGCCCGACGACAGGTTTTTCAGGCACGCCCTTGCGCTGCTAGATAGGGAGAGGCTCTGGAGTCGCACCGAGCACGTGTTCGCTGACGAGATCCGGGCCGAAGACGGCGAGTTCAGCGACGACGACGTAATAGGTAATGACAGCGTTTGGGGCTGGATCGAGTGGCGCAGAGACGGGCGGGAGGCATCATGAGGCGCGTGTCAAGTTCGACGGTATTACCTACTGGGCGCGATAGAGCCCCTGAGCGGCCCTGAGAGACGCGAGAGAGAGGAGAGGGATCATGGCGAGCCTAGCAGCTATACAGCGCTTGGCCGTGCGAGAGGCGGGGCGCATCGGCGCTCTTGTAGAGCCTACCTTCCGATGGGCTGGCCCGAGGACGTGCAAGCTGGGCCGTCTCACCCGCGCACACGCCCACACCGCGACAGGCGATCCGCTGTATGGCACCGTCTGTATGCAGCGCGGCATCCAGCCTTGGCGCGACACGGTGAAGCACGAGGTTGCTCATTTCGTGCGCGGGGCTAAGGGCCACGACGTAGCGTTCTACCGCGCCAGGGCGCAACAGGGCGACGAGCGGGCCAAGCAATGGCTCCGGCACAGGGGCAAGGCCCGCTGTGGTAGACACGCCTGGAACATCTACATCCACAACGCGGATACCTGGACCCAGCAATGCGCCCGTTGCGGTGCTACGCGCCCCGCCGGACCCTGAGAGAGAGGAGAGAGACCATGGCAGCGAAAGAGCGGGGGATACTATGAGCAACCAGGGGAGAATGACGCTCCATATGAAGAACA
>Ga0208553_1000134_pt1 | contig 29794 bp, 45 predicted proteins | sample 6_EtaG_FD_184079 | JGI IMG/M metagenome (GOLD analysis project Ga0208553, IMG submission 184079) | Marine viral communities from the Subarctic Pacific Ocean - 6_ETSP_OMZ_AT15160 metaG (SPAdes) (version 2) | ecosystem: Environmental > Aquatic > Marine > Oceanic | place: Pacific Ocean | collected...
CCCTTGGAAATGGACAAGTACCACAAGTGGTTAAAACAGCATGGGAGTTGTTGAAATGAATTGCGGCTCACCCTTAAATTGCTCTTTTAATTGGTCAAGACATGAAGGAGATGGCTGCTAATGGACTTAACACCAGCAGAACTAGAAGATGCCATGTATCATTATGCTAAGGAATCCGACAGGTTAGGTAAAATTTACGTAAAGTATCAGAAGGATTTCAACAACCTAGAAGACAGAAAGCATGATTATTTAGCTAAATTAAGCCTTCTGCAAGACGGTAAGAGTGTGGCTGAGAAGGAGCGTATGGCCCGTGTAACGACAGAATGGGGCACATTCAGGGAAGGAACTACCTTTGCTAAAAACAAGGCCTTAGAGAGCCGTATAGCGTATGAGGAAAGCAGGAGATTATGGGAAACTTACCGGAGTTTATTAAGTCACATGAATGCTAGAATGCGCACAAATATATGAAGAAATGTCCTATAAGGAGGGCTGGCGTATGAGGGAGATTAAGTATCGAGCATGGGTATTATGTGAACATGAAGCGAGCATGAAAGATGTTGTTGTCCTTAGCATGAAAGGGAAAGACGGTGAAAAAGAGGATGAATTTATAGTAACTTACGGTAATTGTCAGTATTACACACATGAATACACTTTAATGCAATACACAGGTCTTAAAGATAAGAATGGTAAAGAGATCTACGAGGGAGATGTGTTGAAAAGTCCATCAAAAATCCTAGAAGTTGGATACGATGCTGGGCAAACACTTTTTTATGATCACGATATGCAAATTGCTAGAGCTACCAATTATATTGAAAATTTAAAATGGGTAGAAATCATCGGAAATATCTATGAAAATCCGGAACTATTAGATGACACGTAAACCAGGGCTTAAATCACCTAAGTATTTAAAATGGGTCAGCTCTAAACCTTGTTGGTATTGTAAAAAACCGTGGAGTGATCCACACCATTTAGAGAATAAAGGCCATACTAGGAGATACCAAGACTTTGATAATGTTATTAATTTATGTCGGGATTGTCATAATAAAATGCATCTAAAACCATTAGAAGAAAAGCAACTTATGAAAAAGATGAAAGCTGAAGCAGTAAGATTAACTAAAGAATGGAAGGAGGATAAATGAAATATAAAGCAGGTAATAGTTACGTTGTAAGAATACGTAACAAAGACGCTAACATTATTGGTGATTTCATAGAACAGAACTCAACAAGAGGTCGCATAACCCCCAAGAAGTTAGTCGAACTTGCAAAACCTAAACGATCCCCAATACACAAGTACTTTACTTGGGATAATAAAGAATGTGGTGAGAAGTACAGGTTGTATGAGGCAACTCATATCATCAAAGCAATCGTTATAGTCATTGAAGATGAGCCAGTTAAGGCTTTTCATTCAATAATTAAAGGGCAATCTAGGGAATATATTTCTTTAGAAGAAGCACAAAGAGCACCCAATGTTATGAATGAAATCATTGAGTGCGCTCTTATGGAAGCCCAGAGATGGGCCGATAGATACAGAACCTACAAAAAACTAACGCCGATTGTTAGAGCAATCAGCACTACCAAAAGGAGAATAGCAAATGGCAAAGGCAAAAACAAGCAAAAAGGAAGAAAGTAAAATCACAGTACCTTCTATTGACTTAGGGGTGTTTGAGATGACTCTTAAAGGCGAAAGCCCTTTAATGGTTAATAAGTTTGCTGAGAAAGCAAAGGTAGAGATGATAGAAAGGCAAACCAAAACTCCTAAAAGGAAGAAGGAAGCTAGGAATCCTAAACAAGAATACTTAGATAGCCTCTATCGTATTAACAACAACGGCAAAACAGGTATGCCAGCAAGCGGTGTTAAAAATTGTTTGGTATCGGCATGCCGTTTTGTAGATGGTATTAAGATGACGGAAGCCCGTGGAGCCTTTCATGTCCTTGCCACAGCTTCAGGAAACTTACTTGAGATCAAAGGTAAGCACGTAATGGACGAATCCATTGTTCGCATTGGCAAGTTTGGTAATAAAGTAGCGATGAATAGATACCGTGGACGATATGACAAATGGGAAGTTAAAGTTCCTATTAAGTTTAATCGTCGAGTTATCTCACCAGCACAGATTGTAAATCTAGCTCAGAACGCAGGTTTTAGCGTCGGTTTGTGTGAGTATAGACCTGAGAAGAATGGTAGTTATGGAATGTTTTCGGTGAAATAGTAACGTACCGTATGGGACTGGAAATGACCGCAGTGCATCGGATAGGAATTGAACGGCAGTAGCGGAAGAGCGTGGAGCGGACCGCAGAGGACGGGACCGCAGTGGCAGTAGTGGAGCGAATGGGAAGCGACTGGACCGAATGGAACCGGAAGGGAAGGGCAGTAGTGGAGTAGAGTGGTTCGGAATAGACCGGATCGAAGTGGCAGTAAAGGAGGTAATATGAATGAAAATTGTATTAAAAGGAAATCCTAAATCAACTCAGTCAATATATAAAGCGGCTCATAAACGAGTCACAATTATGTATATGACTCATGAAGGTAAAGCTTTAAAAGAAGATTACCAATGGCAAGCTAAAAGTCAGTATAAAGGACCAATGTTAACCAAGGAATTAGATATAGATATAAAACTTTATTTTAAAGATAAGCGCGTAAGAGATTGGGACAACTATCATAAGTTAAGCATGGACGCATTAACAGGGATAGTATGGAAGGATGACAGTTTAATTCAAAGAGCTACGGTGGAGAAGTTTATAGATAAAACTAATCCCCGTATAGAAATGATAATTGAATGGTGGACATTAATGAGAAGATAAAGGAGGAAAATATGCTAGAAAAATTCAGAGATGTAGTTCAATTTGAAAAAGAACTGCGAAAAATAAAAAAGGAACACTTCCAACGGGTTGTAGACCTTGAAGACAAATTACATAAGCTCCAGAATGAACAAAGAGATATTCATTCTATGTATAAAGATAAATTGAAAACACAAGAGGCTGACTATGAAAGGGATATTCTAAACTTAAAACATCAATTAACATTAGAAAGAGACAGAATTTCACTTGAAAAAGAAACCATGCTTAGAGGTGCTGAAAAAGAAATCTTTCATAAAAAAGAAACATTCCTAAGTGAGAGTTACGATAAAATGCAAGACCTAATGGATAGAGAAAAAGTTACTTTAAAAGAAGTTTTAATGTTTGCAATGCAACGATTGCCAGACGCTAAACATTTTAGAGTGGATGGTGACGCTAAACTCGAAATTCCATCATTAGAAAATGGCAAAAAACAAAAATAAAAATATTTATCCTGAAACTAGCTTTGATAAAGATTACGGGTTTAAAGGTGGATCTTATAAAGTTAGAATCCATAAAGAAACATTCCTATTTGACCAACCATCAAAGCCTCCTGAAAAAGGAGAGTCTTTATTATATTTAGTAGACAGTATTAGTAGTTTGGCCCCTGTTAGTTATTTGACTGGAGCTAATGAAGTGTGGTTTTACTATGATAACAAATGGATAAAGATTACAAAAAAAGATATTCTTAATCCTAGCAATTTAAGAATGAGAAGACTATTTAATGAAGAATTAAAAAAATTAAAGGAGTAGGAAATATGGATAGAATCGATATAATAGATGAAGAAGAAAAAGAATATAAAAAGGAAATTAAACAAAGGCTAAAGGATGAAGAAATAAAAGAAAAGGTTGTCCCGATTAAACCTAAAAAGAAAATCAAAATCAATAAACTAGAAACTCATCTATTTAAAAATAGAATCTTCTATGTAGCTCAATGTGATGATGGAAGAATCCATGAATTCAATGGATCTATTTGGAAGACAATACCGGAGATTACTGATGAAGGATAAGAAATCAAGATCCATTAAACCCCTATCTAGATTAATAGGGTATGAATTAACTTACGAAAAGGAACAGCCTTCTAAACCCGTGTTTAAGAAGATCAAGGGGAGTTAGCCCAACAAGGGGCAGCTTCCAGAACCTTCATCCTTTTCTCTAGATCGGTTACATAAAACACTGTTCGATCTGATATACAGATACGTAATCCACACTGTTCTAATCCGTAGTTATCAGGCGGCTCAATCTTAGGTGGCATCGGGATCTTCACGTGCTTCATCCCAGATGCGCACGACATTATCAACATCGGGATTACGATCAAACTCATCTTTAATAGCTTCACGTAATTTCTTGTGCCTTCCTTCTAACTTCTGGGTATATTCTATATATTGGGCAATTTGAGTTTGATACTCTGCCTGTTCCCGGCCTAACCTCTCTAAATATACCTTCTCTACTCTTGCCCTTGCATTTCGATCCACCCACCAAGTATAGAAACTTAGGGCTGCGATGCTGCCAATAATAATAACCCAAGTCATAGGTCATTTTCCTGCTATGGACTTTAAAATGTTCACCGCTAGTGTAAAGATACTGTTAGATTTTAACTGAGGGATTAAAGCTAACGCCTCAGATATAGCCACTAATGCCACTAGTATGATTGTTACATTCTCCATGTTACCTCCTTAATGAGCCGTCTCTTCACAATCTGCAAAGATTAACTCAGAATCATTTAAGAACATTATTATTCTACGATGTAAATCCTTTAACCCCTGCATTCTAAATAAATATTCCTTAGTATTCAAATCTTCGTCTCCTTCTAGCTCCCTCACACATTCACAAAATAAGGCGTCTAATATTTGTTTTTCAATCATTTTCTACCCCCGAAAGATATTGAGAAGTGGTTGCCGTCGCTAAACCTACCGCCCCAACAGCACTCCACGCCCTTAGTACTCAAGCTTTCCCAGTATTCCCCAAGTGCCCTATAAGACTCACCCTTTGTCTGGTACTTCCCATATATCCAAAGATTTAAATCAATTGCTAAACGTGATCTATGTAAACTGTTCTTTATTCCCTTACCCTTTAAGGCGTAAATATCCGCCTGTTCCTTTGTTCTATAAGCCTCACCTAATGTGAGCTCATAGCCTGACCTATATGCGTGCTCAATCAATCGACTGAACAGGTAAGTAAATATTCTCTGTAACTTAGATAGTTTATAAGGAGGTGGCCCGAACTGAATGACAGGCCTTTCATAATTTTCGTCTTTACCTAAATCTTCACACTTCTTCCATCCGAAGAACTTTTTTATTTTTTCCATCATACTATTTTCCTAATAATACGGCAACTACCCCACCGATTATAGGAGACAAGCCTAAAATCAAACTACCGAAGATTTTCATTTTAGTGTCTAACTTAGTGATGTTGTCTTTATTCTGGTCAATCTTATCCCATTGCTTTCCATTCTGTCTGTGTATGTCGTCTATCTTTTCTGCTATTCCTTCTTGTGCAGTGCGTATTTGCTGTATGTTTTTAATAATCTCCACGGCTTCTGCTGAATATTTCTTTTCACCACTATTCATAATGAGCCTTTCTTTAAGATCTATTAAGCAAAATGTTCATGTGCCTTTCGACTTCAGGTTTCAATATTTTCTTTCTTCGAAGATCGTTTATGTATTGCTGCTGTCTCTCGTTCGAACCATATGTGTTTGCTTGCTTCAGTATAATCAAAGCCCTTGTCCCATCTTTCACACTAAGATTTGAAATAAAAGTGTCATTAGCCGTCCAACCTTTTTGCTCCATATCAAAAAGTTTCTTTATCCTATTAAAATGCTTTGGGTTTGTTGTTTTCAAAGATTTTATGTGTTGATTAGCAACATTAGGAGGCATTTCTTTTAACATATTAAAAAGAGCTTCAGATTCTTGCGGAAGATTGGCATTTCTAACATTTTTAAGATCCTCCAACTGCTTCGCCTCGAACAGCACTTTTTGTTGTTCTATAGGTATTTTAGAAGTTTCCTTGCCAGTTACAGAAGACAAGATTTCCTCACCTAAAGTTGGAGATTGCTTCCATTTAATTGTAGGTTTCCCTGAAGCTGTCTTCCCTTCAAAAGGCATAAGATCACCATAAGTTTGAACGCCTGTGCCAAACACAGCGGGCAAGGACATAAGTAACCCATTAAAACCATCTTCTCTGTAAAGATCAAACATGTCAGAAGCTACCATAGGAATGAAACGATTCACCACTTCCACTGGCGCGTTAAACTCATCACCAAGCGCCCCCTTCCCCCTAAGAAGTCCTATTGCAAAAGAAGCGATAGGAGAAGTTTTGTATTCAAAAAATCTCTGAATAATATCAGGCCTAGTTATAGGCTTATAACCCTCGCCAAATTCAATTAACTTTCCTGTGGTTGCACTAACCATTTGCCCAGACTTAAGCCTAGAAGCAAGAACAGCTAGTTGCTGAAAACCGCCCCAAACATCATATCTAGTCTTGCCTATTTTTATTTTTCCAAAGTCAGAACTTCTTGGATCAAGACCAACATCAGCTCCACCAGCCTTAGCTAAACCAAGGGCAGTCAGCCCTGTGCCAGTAAAAGTCATTAAAGATTTTAAAGCTTCTTTCCTAACAAATGGGTCAAGCTTTGCGTAAAAAACAGGGTTTAGTAAATTAAACCTAGAAGCCATAAGCCTTGGCGAAAAGAATATAGCGTTTAGTGTAGGCAAAGAACCCGACAGCTTTTCTATGTTGCCACGCCCTGTAGCTGAATTTATAAACTTTGCTATATCATTTACTACGCCTGGCCTTTGCTTTAAAACTCCTAAACTATCGGCAGACTTAACCATTTCATCAAACACATCAGCCCTAAGTTTATTCAAAAACCCTGAGTAAGCTCTATTTGAGCCTTTAGCTAAAATACCAAAACCAGGAATTTTTTCAGCTAAATTAGACATGAAAGCTTCTTCTCTTCCTAAAAGGTCTGATCCTAAGTCAGTCAAAGCTAGCTTACTCTCCTCCATCAATCTAAAAGTTGGCCTAGCTCTTATAGAAGCATGAAGCCCTTCGTAAGCTTTAGGTTTAAAAGCAAACTTAAACATGTCTTTAAAAGCTGATAAAAAATGCTTGGGCTTTCCAATTAAAAACACGCCTTGACGAAGAGGTGCAGACAGATCTGCAGTAGCCATTACAGATCTTGGTAGATTTATCACATTCTGCGTCCCTTCCCACAACTTAGCCATAGCGGGCTGTTTCGAAGCTACAGTATCGAGAAACTCTTTTGGGAAAACTTGTCCTAAAAAACGAAGTTCAGACCTAGTTGGAAGCTTAACACCATGCGCGCCAACCAACTTAGACAAGCCTTCCATTGCAGTTATCTTTTCAAAAGGCAAAAGCTTATCACTAGATCGTACTGAATTAAAAAGTTCATCGATTTCAGTTTGACCTATTTGATTTCTAATACTTTCAAACTCTACTTTAGGAAGCTCTCCTTTCAAAGCAGCTTTTTGCTGTATAAAACCAGCCTCACCTGGCACTTCTCCACCAATTCGCTCTACCTCTGCTATACGCTTTGATCTTTCAGCAGTAAACAGAACTTCTTGTTCTTCTCTTAGCTTGCCAGTTCTTTTTAAAGCCTCTGTTATTTTAAACACTGGATCTACCTTTACAGGTAAATTAGTAGAGTGCGTAAACTCTCCAGACTTTCTAGCGGTTTTAGATATTCCTGAAATAGCATCCTCTACTTTAGCTGTCTTACTAAATTTGCCAAGCTTAGCTAATTTACTAGCTCCGCCAGCTAAAATAAAAGGATCTACGCCTAACTCTAACGCAGCAGATACTGGATCTTTTGTGTCAGTTAAAAATTCTATTGGAGAGAATATGCCTTTTCGAATAGCTCTCAAAGGTTGAGGAGTAGCAGCCAATTGCTCTTCACGAATTGCTGCAAGTCTTTCTGGATCAAGGCCTATTGTTCTAGTTAAATCTTCTCCAGATGTCTTTTCTCCAAGAAGTCCGCCAAGAGCTCCCTTTAAAGCTCCTCCTGTAATAGTTCCTTCCTCTCCCCTAGCACGCCTTCCTGCACCCACAAAAGCCCCTTGCGCAGCTTCAATAGGCCTTCCTAAAAGTTCTAAGGAAGAGAATATCTCAGAACCAAATTTCTGAGATCCTGGCTCTGGAGGTGTGAAAAGAAAATTAGGATCAAACTCCTCTGGAGACTCCTCTGTTAAAAAAGCATCTGGATCAAATTCAGGCGCAACATTAGTCGACACATCTTCTTTCAAAAAAGTATCTGGATCAAAAGAAGGTATCTCAGAAGAACCAGCTAAGAACTCATCTGGATCAAAAGAAGTAGCCATAACTATATACTAACTCCATAAAGATCTTTAAATTTTTGCTTTACTGCTCTATTTTTTGGGTCTAACGGGTTATTTTTAATATATTCTTTGGCTGACTTTATTAAAAGTCTTACCTCATATGTGACTTTAGCTTTGGAACCACCTTTGCCAACCTTACTTTTAGGTATAATTCCTTTTATGCCAGCAATATTTGGGAGATTCGCTACATTGTTGAGATTCAGATTCCCTTCTTCGCCAACTATATTATTAAAATCTATGCCGCCGGAGCCCGCTGTCCTACTTTTTATTAAAGAGTTCTGTAATCTTCGCCTTTCAAGATCAAGCTCTGCCAATCTTTGCTGTGGAGTAGTTTCAACAGCTCCCTGCCTAGCTTGTCCTGCTTGAACTAAACTTTGTTTTGGCTTCTGACCAACACCAATTAATGATAAAATATTCCCACCTATATTTTCTTCAGATTCCTCAACATCTTCACGAATAGATGCCTCACCTATACGAGTTCTTTCAGCCTCTCTTTTTTTAGCCTCTGACTTTTGAAATTCAAACTTTTCTTTTCTAAAAAGAACGTCTTCAGCCCTTCTTTTGTCATTTTCCGCAATTCCAGCTATTTTAAATAAGTCCTTACCAAATGTCGTTAAACCAGCTCCTGCTCCTACTCCCATATTAACCTCCTAATTAAAAACCTTTGCTTATCTTCGATGCAACATCTGTTCTAGAAAACACCCAAGAATTTCCATCCCAAACAAATATATTCCCTTCGTTGTCCGCTTTTTGATTTCCTATATTACTTCCTGTAGAAAAAACGGGGAAGTTTGCTGGTGGGGTTGGCTTTCCTTCTGTTTGTTGTGTAATTGTACCTAGCTGATTAAATTCCTGTGCTGCAAACTCTGTCTCAGCTCTAAACAAATCCGTATCAGCTCTGAACTTATCAATCGTTAACTGAGCCTCTGCTCTTGCATCTAACAACGCTGTCTGCCAAGTCTTGAAGTCTATATCTAGTTGAGCTAGTTGAGCCTTTGACATTCTATTTGCATCAGCATCTGCTGCTTGCAAAGCTAACGTATTCAGATTCTGTTGAATATCAGCATTAGCTTTCTCTGCTGCAGTAATATTCTTACTATCTAAGTCTCTAAGGGTAGCTAATGTTTGACTATATTGATTGAATTGTACTGCGTTAAACTCTTGTGCCCTTGCTTGTTCTGCTAATTGTAACTCAAGAGAATCCTTATCTATCTGCGCTGAAGTTTTAAGAAAAGGGCTTGTTACAGCCTCTTCAATTATTCTCTTAGACACACCAGAGCCCAACCTTCCAGATGATGCCTCACCTGCTGCGGTTTGCTGTGCTACACCAAGAGATCCAAAGAACTGTTCTCTTAAATCTTCTTTAAGCTTATCTCTTTGCAGTTGAAAAAATTCAGGTGGCAAACCGCTAGTTTGAAGAAACCCTGCCTTTTGAAACTCAGGAGCTGTAGGCGTTGGAGGAGTTAGAAACTGCGGCTCTCCAAACGCCTCCAAGAACTTAGCAAAAGAATCGAGCGCTGACGGTGCCTGCACTGGTTCAGGGGCTTGCGCTATAGGTGGTGGAGTAAACTCAGGTATAGCAACAGGGGCTGGAGGCGTATCAAACCCTGGCTTTGCAAACTTTTCCCCACTTACCGGTGAAATAACAGTAGTACCTCCCACACCAGTTGGGGTTATAGCCCCAGTACCACCTATTGGTTTACCAAAAACATCTTTAATTACTAATGCCATTTCACTCCTCCTTTAAACGCGCCTAATTGACCCAAGTTTTAAATTTCTCAAGTCTCTAGCCTGTCGGTTAATTTCTTCAAATCTTTGGGTAAAAGAACTTTGTGGCCCTAAATTGCCAAAGGTTCCACCCTGTAAAAACTTACCTAATCCAGCAGTTGCTTGTTGTTGTTCAGGGGTTTGTGGTAACTTATCAGGCCCTCCTCCACCACCACCTGTAGCTGACGCTACAGCTCCTGCTGTAGAGGCTAAGGTTCCTATTCCCGCTAAAGCTGCCGCAGTAGTAAAAGCAAAACAAGCCCCACCATTTACTCCCAAACCTCTTATTTCTAATCCGTAAAACTCCATTTTACCCTCCAATATTTAACAACATATTAGTTGCATTTTCATCAGTTACAAAAAAACCAACGCCCTCTAAACGCGCCTGGTAGGACTTATTCCTTAAACTTACAAACAAAACATCAACGCCGTCTTCTTTAGCCGTATTAATTATAGTATCCATCAATTCCTTGTAACCAATGTCCATTTGTTCCGACGTGCTATCAGGATTCTTTACCACCCATTCAACCCATCCAATCTTTCCAGTCTTAGGTATGTATAAAAACCCAGCAACAATTGGAATGTCATTTATATAAGCAATATATCCCGTTGAAGGTAAAAACTGTTTCGGTAGATTAGCAAACTTATGCCTATTCCACCAATCTACAAGAACCTCATATTCCTTATCGTCTATAACTTTAATCATAATATTTTATAGACTAACGCTGATCCCTTATCAGCCACAGTATAGCCTAATGTTTCACACTTCTTAATTAAATTATCATTGTTATTACTTATAGTTAACCACATTAAACCCTTTGATTTAGACAAGCTCTCAACATATTCAGTCAAAATCTTAAAGCCTTCGTCTCTTTCTTCAAAACTAGAATCAGGATTGCCTACCACCCATGCTAACCAACAAGACGCTCCTGAAGTTGCAAAGTATAAAAACCCTGCCATCATTGGCTTGCCTTCCACAAAAGCTATAAAACCATCATCAGGTAAAGCTGGCCTTGGAATGACAGGAAAACCTCTCTCTGCCCACCAACCTTTAACTATCTCACACTCTTCGTCTTTTATTTCTTTTATCATACATTAATCTTAACTTTGTCTTTAGTTTTTCTTTTGCTATCCAATCACCCATAAATCCCCTTAGAATGCTTTATATCTAAAACTACCTACTATCTGCCTACCACCATGCCCAAAATCAGCATTTTGTGAACCGCTTCCAGTTGATTCTTCAAACTCAGCAAGGGAGCCTCCAATATAAGTATTCGCCCAATGTTGTCCGTTTGTTACTTCAGTTATCGATACTACATTTAATCTATTTGCTGTCATGGCAGTAACATAAGGAACAGACATTTGCGAAGCTACTGCCCCAGCTCCGTCAGTCCCACCATCCCCACTTAAATTAAAATAGCATGTTACCCACCCATCTAAACCTAGAGTGTAAGAGTAAGTGTTTGTGCTAAATACTGGACCTGTCCCGCCATTGTTAGTCATAAAAGTGCCGGAAGCAGCACCATTTTGTCCGAGAGGCATACTATAATTATTTGCCGTTAATCTCTGTAGTGCTGCCCATCCAACTCCATCTAAAACAACATCAAGGGCTCGAACGGTCCAATCATCAGTTGTTGTAGACCATCTCATTCTAAAGGACCCAATAAGCTGCACTGGCTTAGAAGCCTTGCCAGCATCGTCAGACCACATCCCAAATATACTGGCTTGTGTATCATTTGCAGCAGCCGCATCTTTATCATGAATATAAGTAGCTGCTGGAGTTTTGTACATATAAGGAGAACGTGAAATAAAAAATCCAGCATTTGCTGCAGTATCATCTTCGTTAACCACCCATAAAAACCAAGGCATATCGGATGCCCAATCTGCAGTTTCTGTGATTCCAAAGCCAAGATTGGTTAAGTGACTTGAACCATGAGAATCATCATTAAATGTTCCGCCTGTAGTTATTTCAAGACAAACCATTTCACCACCTGTTGTAGAAGGAACTGAAATCCAACCAGGATTGTCTGAACTTATAGCTGCGCCTTGAGCATCTACGATTGAAAATACTCCAGCAGTTAGGTCTAGCCCTATATTGTTTATAAAACCAGGGGTGTTGGAACCACCGTATTCTAGTAACCCTGGTGTTGTGGTCATATCTATTTTTCTATGGTTAGCGATATAATTATCCTACCTTTCTTAAGGGCTGGTTTAACCCTTTATTAAGACACGTCTGAACATATATAGCCCTAACGTGCTCAATAAACTCATTAAGCTTGAGTTTGCTTTTCATTAACTACTCCAAATAGTAGTGCCATCATCTTCAATAGTGAAAGCTAATGTCCCGCTATCACTCAAAGCCACATGGTCACCACTAGAGGTGTTATTTATTTTTAAGGAAGGATCTGTTCCCGCGTTAGAACCATCTAACAGAGAGCCAGATCCTGTACCTGTTTTTGTCATTGTTATGCCGTCAACATTCCCTGAATAACTCCAAGTCACATTGCCTGTAATAGTCCCTAAGTTATCCTCGTCTATACTTCCGTTATAATCATTGTGAATTACGTTTATTTCTCCATTTAAATCCGCTGCTGTAAGAACATCACCCGTAACCCATATTTTTGAGCGAGAAATTTGTGTCATTTCAAGTACTTACCTCACTTTCTGCCATGATTGTGATTTAATGCGTTTGCCAATCTTATCCTTTCAGTAAAACTATTACTGATAAAACTATTCCAATTACACTACCTGCTCCCCTGCTTATCCAATCTATCCTTCTACCTTTAGGGCCCCATTCTGCTATACAAGTTAATACCACAGGTATCAGTGATAACAATAATGCCCATTTACAATACGTTCCTAGTAAAGCTGCTAACGTCCCTATAAAAGCCATTGAGAAAAGATGAGAGGCAAAGACTGTCTTCTCCCCCTTACTTCCCTTCAACTCTTCCAAACCAGGAATGTCGTCTATTAACTTTTCTAACCAATCTTCAATTTTTCCACCCATAAATCTCCTTATCCAAACGCTTTATTGGTATTGTTGAGATTTCACTACCCTCATCTCGTAGACTTAGCTACTATAAATTACATCCCCATCAAATCTAGTATTACCTGATTGTACAAACAAGCTATAAGGGCCATTCGTGAAGGTTATATTACCTCCGTTAACAGGAGGACCTTCAATTGCGATACTAGCTGCATTCGTGATTGTCCTAACTAGGGTATCTGACTCTAAAGTCATGGCCCCCACACTTAAGCCAAAAAAGTTTGTCAAAGTAGCTGTTTGATTCCCCATTGGAAGGTTAGTTCCAAGAGGCGTGTCGTCAATTCGCAAACCCACAATGGTAGTCATTGCGCCAATACCATCGTCTATTCCAAGAGGTGAAACGAAAGACATGACGGATTTTTCTGCGCTTGTAGTATTTACAGTTAAATTGGAATTTAACCCAACTGCAAGACCAATAGCATTCGTTATGGTTGCATTAGCTCCCACAACAGGTGGGCCAGATATTCCCATTGTGGTTCCTGCGGTTAAAGTAGAAGCTCCATCAAAGGCATAAGTCGGAGGTTGTAAAATCACCTCTGCCTGAGAAAGCATGGCCCCTGTTGCCCAGGTCTTTGTTCCAGAAGAGTGAGTCAACCCTGGAACAGCGGTAGACGCTGTTAAAGCTGTATTTAGAGTGTTAACAGTTAAAATGTCTCCACCATCATCATTTTTTCTAATCAAGAACATTTCAGCATTATTACCGTCAAGGATCATAGACCCTTCTTGAGTCCACGATCCAGCGTTTGTTGCTGTAGTACCTTGAAGCTGGAAAGTGGCTGGAACACTTACTGCCGTACCTGCCCTTCCAATTGAAATTGATGTTGCTGAAGTAGACCCAATTACCATACCAACATTTGAATCAATGGCTACCCCTGCATCGGTTGCCGCCATAATTAGAAAGTCTGACCCATCGGGACTTACTATGGCTAATCTAGGATCTGTAACTCCATCCCCAAACGTGTTGTCTACCCCGACTATTGCAGAGTCAAGCCCTACCAAAACAATAGGCACGTCTGTAGCTCCACCAGTTGGGAGCCCTAGCTTAACCATATTTGCATTAGCGTCTGACGTGTCATAAGCTAACTGAACATTAGGAGCTGCAGCCGTATTACCAAAGCCTATGGAAACATCATCCCCATAAAATGAACCACCAACAAATGACGTTACCCCATTTGAATCTATTGATGCCACTCTAGCACTAGCTGAATCTAATATCTCAAATACGTTAGCACCTGCATTATCACCAAGTTGTATTGATATGCTTTCTCCAGTAGGAGCTAGAATATCTGTCGTCCCATGTTCTAATGTAACTGGAGCTAAAAAGGTGGTGTCATTGGCTATTGTCCCACCTATATCTGCCTTGATAAACGTTGCACTTCCCATATTTCACCTCTTAGTATATTCCTCGTGAGAGGATAATTATCTGTCTTTTTTAGCTATAAAATGCACAATCAATGTTGACGCTGCATTACCATCGGCCTCTGTAACCGTTAATCTAATAAAAGCCCCTGGAATATTATCAAAAATCAAAGATGCTGATCCAGATGCTCCTGCTGTCGTTGTCGAAGTCCCCGTGACAGTATCGTAATTAGTTCCGTCCACAGATGATTGGATCTCCCATGTAGATGTGTCATCATGTGTTGCATGCACTACTTGAAAAGTTCCGCGTGTTGTGTCGCTTACAGCGATTGCATCGCCCGAATTAAGCCCATTAGCTGACACAGCCGTTGCACTTATTCGTCTAAAGTTTCTTCCTAATGATTCTGATGTTACTGTCATAAATCCTCCTATTAATCCCTTTTACGGGTATTGACTGTTGCTAAATCTAATTTCACCCCGCACTTACAAGCTAAACCTTTAGATACTCTATCCTCTATGTTCTTCTTATAAACTGCAGGTTGATTGTCTTTAATATACATTATCTTCCGATTCATAAGATCTATAGCCTCTCCTGGGCTTTCACCTTCTGCCACACACTCAGGAAAGTTATGACTCTTAGCCTCATACTTTCCAGCATCAATCTCATTAATATCAAACGTGTTATGGCTCATGGTGTTATTCTCTTCCAAACTGCAGCACTTCTTGTGTTATCTAAACATATATAGGCATCGTCATTTGTTTCATCGACCCATATTGTTCCTACTGCATGACCATCGCCCGCATCATCTGTAACGGCAGGAGCTGCTATCTGCCCTATGAAAGTCAATAAGTTAATCCTTCCTAATTCTTGAAATACATTAAGGTTGTTTCTAGTCTGCTTGGTATCATCCACTGGTTCTGGTGAAGAAATACTCATTGTAAGTTAGTCTCCAATCCATATCCCTGCAGAACCAAATTGACTGATTCCACAACTATAGATTCATCTAAGTCGTCATTTGAAAATTTAAATTGTAAAAATCTACCAAAATTCCCTATAGAGGCATTGTTGAAAAGGAAGTCCAGCCCTCCAATAAGGGAGGTATCCATAATAAAAGATGAGTCCAACACATCGGCATCTCCTTGAAAGCTTATATTTGCAGTCTCCCCATCTCCTGACTGTAAGTCAGCATTAATAAATACATCTAAATCAACACCCTGCTGATCTCCCAAAATATTAACTTCTTGAACTACCCAAGATTCCACAGCATCCATTACTTTAGATTGAAAAAACCCCTCATAGGCGGCTCCATTCCTATTAAATAACGCAGGATCAAATAAGTAATTAAATCCATCAGTCCCACCAAAATAGATCTGTTCCCTAGAATCCCTAGCCACATGAATGCAGTTAGCGTCTATGCCATCTACAGGCCAATGAGGAACAAAGAACCCAGACTTGTTTTGGTAAATCCGATTCATATCTAAAATCACCATAAAATCATTTGCGGCATCCCCACCATCTGACAGAGAACACATATACCAATTAAATGTAGATGAATAAGTTGCCCAAGCATTCCCATATCTTGCATCATTCCATCTTGAAGTTGCTGTGGGAGCTATATACTTCCTTTGAATCGGATTAGACAATTTAACTAATTCCTGCGAACCATCAAAAGCATAGAACCCATCATGTGAATGAAAGACTATGACTTCCTTACCTTGGAGCTTACAATTTACAATTGTATGACCTCCACTACATCCAATGTTATCGATATATCTATCAACTTTAGTTAAAATCCTATTATTACTTCCTGACAATACCCCTATGGAATTCTGTTTAAAAACAACTAACTTATCCTGAAGAACCGCCATCCCTTGAATAGGTGCATCAAACTTATAGTCATCATCGGCAGTCCATGTTTCAGGATCACCTAAGTTACTAAAAAATAAAGTGGAAGTTTCCGTAGATGTGTTCCCAATCCAAACAGAGTTTTGAAATACTTCTATCCATCTACCTTGAGGAGCATTAGCCAATAACGAACCAGCAGCCCCTCCATCCCATTTAAAAGATGGATCAGCTTGATTCACGCCCATTACATAAGTGTCTGTCTCAAACTGCCATTCAGCCCAATCCACTTGATTATCAGGAGTGATTACTAAAGCCCCTGTAATGTCTGTAGGTACTGCAGTATCTGCCCCTGAGAACAAAGCGGCCCCTACTGTAGTGACATAATCATCTAAAACAGGTGAAAAGAAGAACGATGTGACTGTAGCACCCGCACTAAGCGCAGATGTATTCACATTATCATACCCAAACATCTTTCTTAGGGCTCCCTCGTACCAAACAACACTATCCCCATCTACCATCCCTAATGGCGCACTTGAGTCCTCAAATCCACCAGGAATATCGTTGTGCTCTTTACCAGGGAACCATCCCGCAGAAAGATCTATAAAACTAAAATTTTTAATGCCAGGTACTTCTTCGTAACCCATCAATCTACCCCAAATTCAGGAGGCAATCTTCCTGGATCTATCCTAGCTAAACTAGGATTAACCCCTCTAATTACAGAAGATTGTCGCCCACGTTTATTGCCCATTTGTTTCTGTAGCTTTTTAAGCATTGGTTCATATTCATTATCATGAGTTTCTTTAGCAATCGAAGGCCGCATAAGATCCCTATGACCCCTTACCGCAGCCCCTATTAAAACTAATTCATGAAATGTTTCAGGAAAATCTGGATAATCTTCAGTGTTCAGCATTTCCCTTGGTCGTCTAATCCCTCTCACTCTCAAAGTTAAAGCTGAATCAGGAACCGGAAATAAGTGAACCCCTTGTCTTGGACCCGCTAATTCAGCATGGCCTAACTGTGCAATCGTTACAGCTGCAGCATTTGAAGTGACTGTTACCATACCAACAGTCGTTTCATCCTTAGCGATTGTAAACACTTCTGTAAAAGATTTAGTCCCATTAACATCTGTTAATCCATTTAAAGTTAATAATTCAGTATCTTCTACACCATTCACCAAACCATTAATTCTAACTTTCTGTGTGGTATCTGAACCACTATTAGAAACTACAGTAATAACCGAAGCTGATGTAGGCTGACCAGTTACCCATTCATAACCAAACACACTATACAAGAAGGGTGATCCAGAGTCTTCCCTACTAGGATCAACGCTTTCCAATTCAGGCTCCATAGCCTGCCTTAAAGTTAAATCATTTGTCTCATCTACTATTGAAAGTATCTTGTTGAATTCATAATCTAAGTAATACTTCCTAGTATCAGCCACTGTAGAAAAAGTTGAATTTACAATTAAGTGGTCAGGGTCCATCTCAGATGCAATGTCATCCTGAGATAAATTCAACCATCTATCTCTCCTTGCATTAGAAACAGATGTGTTCTTTATTTTTTGGCCTAATTCAGATCGTAATGTAGAAAGATTTAATAACATTTAAAACCTCAAAGATAGCCCCCCGAAGGGGGCATATCATTTAATTCTTCTTCAAGTTGGCAACCTTTGCTGGTTCTTCTTCACCTAAAAGATCTTCGATCTCCTTATAAGAACCCTGCAATTGTACTTGCCTTACCTGAATCTGAGAAAGTTTCTGGTCGATTTCTTTGCGGCTCTGTTGGAGTTTTTCTGCCTCCTCCTTCAAAGATTCAAATTCACCTTCCAGCGTTTTCTTTCTCTCTTCTAATTTGGCCTTCACGTGCATCACCTCACTTTCATTGTTTATTCGTTTATTGACTTAAGCATAACCAAGAGGTTGCGCCTGCACTATAAACAACCTCAATAACACCATTAGCTGCATAAGCAGTCCCTAAGTTAGCGGCTGGATTTGTGGACAATGTGATTCCAACAGCTCCGCCACCAGCATAATTAAGAGTGTTAGCTCCAGCTTGTAGTGTTTGTGCAGCTAAATCGATTGTCAGCTTTAATCCATCAGCTAAAGGAATTGTAGTTCCAGTAGCATCAGTAACAGCTGCGACTGTGATAGCATTAGGTGCGCCAGCAGCTTGAACATAGTTAGCTGCGATACCTTCAGCATTAGATGCTAAAGATGAAGTAGATTCAGCAAAGTGAGCTCGTCCTGTAGATACATTCAAAGCCTCATTGTTTGTTGAATCAATCTGTACTGCATAACTTGTTGCCCGTGCAGCACCTGTTTCCAAGAACCGTCCACAAACACCAACATTAGCTGCAGCAGGTTGTGCGCTTGAAGAAGCCAACAACACATGGCCTCCAGCAGCAGGAATCCCTGTAACGCCTAATTCAGTTACAGCTCCAGAAGGAGCGATGTCTCCTTCAATGACAAGCCCTTGAAAAGCAGGATCTACATTATCTACTACAACATCAAGAGCTGTACCAGCATAAGCTGCAGCAAAATTCATCTCGAGAATAACAGCATCATCTGTTCCAGCTACATCAATAGCAATACAAGCAGCAGTTCCTGCAGCAGGGGTTAAGTTCAGATCAATAGTATTGGCATTAGCTCCTGCTGGAGTATCTGTAATCTCAATCAATGAAACTGTTCTCGCTCCTGAACCAACCAACTCAATGGCTGTACCAGCAACAGCGTTAGCCATTGTACAAACGATTGCACTACCTGTGTAGGCAGCAGCAAAGTCGAATGTTAAGATGTCAGCGTCATCAGTTCCTGCAATATCAATGTCGATAACTTGAGTCGTTCCAGCAGCAGGAGTAATGTTTAAATCGATTGTGTTAGCTGCAGCACCTTCTGGTGTATCGGTGATTTCAATCAAAGATACAGTACGAGTGCCAGCTCCTGTAACAACCAATCCTTGCGCACCAACAGCAGTAGTTGTGTCGATAGCAACAAAGTCTCCAGTGTAAGTACCAGAAGCGTTACAAGCAATAATCGGAGCAGTACCAGTTGATACGTCAATATCAACAATACCACCAGCAGCAACAGACGCTGCAGCAGCATTTAGATCAATAGCAGCGCTTCCTGCTACGTTTGCAATGTCAATGGCATCACCAGCATTAGGTGCTATATTCAAAGTACCGTTAGAGATACTAATGTCACCAGCTGTTAATGTGATTGCATCACTTGCGGCTGTTCCTGAAATTGTGATTGATCCATCTTCATCTACGTCAAAGACTGAAGTCCCATCTACTGTACAGTTAATGATGTTTCCACCAGTTAATGTGGCAGCGTCTGTTTCAACTCTTAAAGCATCACCACTTGTTACTGAAGAACCATCAATTAATAAACCTTGTCCAGTTGTCGCGGAAGTTGTGAAAGTACAATCACCTGCCAAGGTAAATCCATCAACAGATCCTAATGCCATACTTGTAATATTAGCAGTAGTGATATTAGCAGTAGCAAAAGTAGCTACGCCAGCAGGACTAACCGACCATCCTGCTGTACCTGTAACATCATTACCAGTACCTGTGTTTGTGAAAGCTAAAGCTGCTGGATTATTTGTCACGTCATTTTGAACTAATGACAAAGCTGCGTTATTAGAAGCATTTGTAACTGTAATTGCGACAGCACCACTATCTGCAGTGATTGCTCGTCCTGATCCAGCTCCACCTTGGTCATAAGCATTATCTAATGTGTTATCTCCAGCGCCTGCAACACCAACTGAAACCCAAGCACCATTGATAACAGCTTCTAAAGTGTTGTTTGTAGTATCATAAGCCATTAAACCGTTGTTTGTTGCAGCGGCTGGTGGCTGATTTGCATTTGTAATATTAGGAATACGTAAACCTTGATTGCCTGCACGACCTGCTGCAGGATCTTGGTCTGTGTTCCTAATGTGTTTCCATTGTGAACTCATTTTTAATCTCCTATTAGCATCCCGTAGGATGCGAGGTTAACTCGCTAATAGTTGCAAACAGCCCCCCTCCGAAGAGGGGGACGAATTTGCTTATTTCGCCTCGCCTAAGACGACCTATTATGTTTGTGCCGTAACTGCATCACCATAAAGTGTTGCAGTAATTTCAGTGACTGCAGTTCCACCGACTAAGACAACCCCAAAATCATTAAGGGTAGAAATGCCAGTTGGAGCTTCAGCAGCCGCATCAGAGTTTAAAACAGTACCGTTAAGAAGATGCACGCCGTTACCAACCGTATATGTATCGGAAGTAACGGTCATTACAGTAGTTCCTTGAACGATTGCCTCATAAACATCACCTGTAGCTGCATTCTCATTGCAGACAGCAACTGTATAAATGTTAGTGTCATCTGCAAGAGTTATATCAACATTCGCACCAGTTGAACCGCCTACGCCAATACGTACAACGTCTCCTCTAGTACGAGCTGCTGCAGCCTCTAATTTAATTGTTTTCGGGCTTGTGCCATTTACAATATTTACTTGACCTATACTCATGCTGTCACCCCCGTTAGTTTGCCGTTCGCCTCGCGTCGATTGCAAACCAAGTTCCCACGGAACTTAACTTTAGCAACAGACACTTCTTGGTTCACGGGAGTCTGGAAATCAGAAACGTCAAAATTTCCAGCGCTGTCCACAACGAAAAAGAGGTGGTCATTGTTAATCATATAGAGAACGTTAGCAGTACAATCATCGTCAAACATGATTGGAACACCTTTGAACTCCAACTCTTTAAATCCACGAGCACCTGTTTGGATCGTTGAATAACGAACTTCAGGATCAATTTCAGCTTCATATAATTCATGAATAGCTTGTGTTGTGATAATCATGCTAGGGCGTACGCCATCAGCACGAATGTCATTGTACAAGGTACGCATATCGTCTAACCCTTGTGCAGGGAAAGCGCCTGAAGCTGTCTCGTGAGCTGCCCAGTCTGCATCAGTTCCTTGTGCCAATCCACCAGTAGCTCCGGTAGAATCAACAGCTACAACTAATGTTGTGATTTGGTTAGCTGCTTGAGCCGCTGCAAATATAGCAGCGTTAATGTCATCTCTAATTGTACGTAAACAGTTGTTACGTTTATGGGCGACTAGATCGAAAATTCGATGATCGTCTCCCGCTGTTTCTCTCATTTCTTCCCAACTAATTACAATCGTTCCACCAATATTCACGAATGGATAACCAACAGTCAATGCAGTGTCTTGTGCTGTTGTATCGAAAATATCGTAATCTGAAAACCACTTCACAGTTTGATTACGTCCGCTGTCAATGGGATAAATGATCTGACGACCACCATTAACAGTTTTCTTATTCTTCATGAAATGATCTGTAGTTGGAACTTCAACAAATGTATTATCAATTGGTGAAGAAGCTCCAATTTCAGATTTGAAAGCGGAAAGACGTTCATTAGTACGTGCACTATCAATAGTATATGTACTCACTTAGAACCGTCCTTTTCTTTAACCACCGACCTTGGCATTCACACGGGCGATTATATCGTCCTTGCTTACTGCTGGTTCGGAAGTTGTTTGTGTTGATTTTTTAGGAGTAGCGGTCGAAGCTTTCTTTTTCTTTTCCATAGATTCATGTACAGACTTCTTTACGTCTTCCATTCCTTTACGGAGCTTAACTTTTACTTTCTCATAAGCTAAATTAAGAACACTCTTCTCATTACTCCCAGTATATGTACTTCTTACGTCCTGATCTGAAGACACTATCCGCATTATCTCATCTTCCCATTCTGCAAACTTAGGATCTTCACGCTTACTAGTTCTAGCAGAAGCCCAACGTGCCTCGATTTTATCTTGCTCACGTTGTTGAACAAGCTCTTGTCTTAAAGACTTAGCTTGATCTTCTAACCGCTTTTCCCAGTATTTGTTATATTCCTCAATCGTCACTCCCTCGGAAGGAGGTGGCGGTGTACCTGTTTGCGTTTCTTGGGTTTGATACTGCTTTAAATATACATTTACTTTAGAGGGATCAGCCGCTATCTCACGAGCTATGTTCTCGTATTGAGACAGTTGATTCCTTAAAGAATCTACATCTTGATCGCGTCTTTTCTTTTCTTCTGCAAGAGCCTGAGTCTTCTTAGTGTAAGCTCGCTTAAAGTCTTTCTCATACTTTGAAGCGTATTTTTTAACATTTTCCCGAATATCTTCAGGTACGTCACTAAGATCAACAGACTCTTCGTCTACTACTTCTACAGTCTCTTCAGTAATAGGAGAGGCCTCGTCGGTCATCTCTTCTACCACTTCAGTAGTCGCTGCGTCTTCCATGCTATCCTCCTTACCCAAATACTTTTTGGGCTTCTTTCTTCGAGCATATGTGGCTCGAGTTATTAGATTTCCTAGGAGAACTGGGGCCATCAGTTTGCACTCGTCCAGTCTCTTTCAAAAACTTTTCTTTGCGTTCGGCTGTTTCAAAAAATTGTCCGACTTGTTCGTCGTAGTGTGGGTTCCAGCTTTCTACTCCACTAAGTGTGGGGGCTTTCAAAAATACCATCTTAGATTCCTTGTTGCATTTAGGACATTCCATAACTACAACATCCATATTTACAGACATTTCAAAAATTCCACACGAGCATTCAAAATCTTTAAGAACCATATAAATTCCTATATATTTTTTTAATCTTCTTTCTAAATTCTTCAATACCTTTATCTAACTTCATGCTGTTACACCAAGAACAGCAAGAAATTAAATTAGCAATCACATAACCTATCTTAGGATCTATTCGATCTAACCCAATTGTTTTTATTTCTCCAGAACAGTAAACGCATGGCTGATTCCAAAAAGTTTTAAATTCTTCAAAAGTAATTTCAAAATCCAACCCTCTCGCTTTAGCTCCACCTTTGTAAGAATTGAATCTGCCTTTAGGTGTTTTTGTGTACTGCCTGCAGTTAACTTTGTGCTTCTTCCTATATTTCAAGCCTAAATCTTTAGCTTGTTTCTTATGACAAGTAAGGCATGACCTTCTAAGGCTTTCTCGACCCTTAATTTTATAAGACTTGAAGTATTCACTTGTAAAAGGAAACGCATCTCCACAATGAATGCATTTACAAGAAGTCTCAATTAATTGAAGGTTATTCACCACTTAGCTCCTTCTCTTTAATATCAAGATAGTGGGGATTAAACGATCGTCGGACTTCACCGACTATGCGTGGAGCACTAGGCAAAATTATACTATCACGTCCACATTGCTCACAGGGAACAGTATGAACGCCAGACTCTACGGTAATCTCATTGACTCCGCAGAATTCACATTCGTAATCTTTTAAGACCACTCGCCCTCCCAAGTGGTCGTCTTTAGGCGATTATGCTAACGCTAACGGAGGCCTTCCTGGACCTCTTGGTTCTAAAACTTCTTCCCTTGTCTTGTTCTGTACTTGCTCTGTAGGGGCTTGTACTCCGCCCCCTTCTGCTCTCTGTTGTAAAACTAAATGTCCTGCCATATGTTCTAAGATCTGTTCGTTCTCTCCGTTCTTAATTAAAAAGTCTCCGTGTATCTTATTGTGATCCTCATGGTTCTCATCCTTCTTTGGATTAGGCATTGGATCACCACGACGCGCCATCTCATTCTCCTTCTCAGGATTTACGAAAACTGCATTCTCAATGTCCATATTCTGTAATGCTTCTAAGTTTAAGTTAACCCCTTTAAATAATATGCGCGCTAACTTCTCAGGAGATAATGTTTTTAGAACTGGATGTAGGATTTCTTGCGATGCTAAAATTTGTAACAAGTTATTTATGTTGTTTACTTGCGCTTCGTTAATTGCCCTTAATGAATCAACATCAAAATCAAATCTGAATTCACCTTGTATATCTTCTTTGTCAAACTTAAATGTTTCAAAGTTTAATTCACCTGTTGCTTGTATCTCTTCTTCTTTATCTTGAAACTGCGCTTGTAAGTCTGCAACCTTCTCAATGTCTGCTATCATAAAATCTTTAACAACACTTAAAAAGTATTCACGTCTTACTTGTGAATCACCTTGAATGAAAGTTGCTTCAGTTGCTGAACGTCTTGTTGATGATTGTAACCTTTGGAAATCAGGAACACCTAATACACGATCTATTAAACCTTGCATTAAACTTACAATACTAAAATACTCATTACCCATTGATAATGGATTCTTAAATACCATTCGTTGAATATCTTTAACTGTATGAATTGATCCTTGCTCACCGTTACGAATTCTTTCAATGTCATCTTCGTCTGCTGCTCCCTCTTCAATAAACATTTGTCCAGGGAACTTTCTAAAGTGTTCAACTATTAATGTCATGATTTCATTTAACGCATACGCTTCGTCTTCTATTGCAGATAATAATGGAATCCCTTTCATCTCATCGTTACGACCTGAAAACTTTATCATATTAAAATGCGGACCGTTAAAGTGATAAGGGTTGTCCATTTTGTCTATTAACTCACGACTCTCTCCTCCGAAAGTTAGTATCTTATCTTTCTCTAAATCATGAACTTCAAAAATAGTTACGAAATCATTTTCAAAACTTTTTAAGTCTCTTACTTTATCTTTTAAATGTTTTGGTAATTCAGGAACAAGCTTATCAAGATTAGAATACTTTCCACTTTGTTTTAAAGATTCTTTTGTTGTTACTATTCTGTGAATAAGAAATATAGAATCATCCATGCCGGATGCTAATGGATGCCATGCAAAATCTTTAGGACATACACGTTTAATAAACGGCGTATCCTTCTTGATATAATCTTTGTCTCTAGTGGAAACTGTCTCAAAAGAATAACCTACTTTAGTTATTCCGAATGGATAAAAGAAAGAATCTTGAATGGCTTTACGTTGCTCACCTATTGCATCAACCTTTTTAAATAAATGGTTTAATGCAGCTTCTCGTGTCTTTGCAGCTTTAACATTATCGACCTGTTGGTATTCACCGTCGATTAACTTCTTTAAATATCTTGCTTGCTTTGGTCTTGCACGTATGTGTGGTGATTGAAATATAAAGTTAGGTAGTAAAAGATTAACTAATGAAAAAATTGTGTTAACTACGAATCGAGAACGACCACTAACGTGTGTGAAGTATTTACCTTCAAACGCATCTAATAGCCTGTCCGCAGTTTCTACCCATTCTCCCCCATGTCCTGTCTCGTGTAATTTAAAACCTAATTCAATGAAATTCTTAGCCCTACGTTCAGAACTATTTAATGCCATTTCGACCTCAAATTTTGATTGCCCCAAATCACTGTCGATCTCTTGCGCCTAGTCCTCTCAATCTCCGCTATAAACGATTCGGGATTGGTTCTTAACACTTGCTCTTTTGCTGGTCGTATTATATCTATAAGATATGCAAGGGCATCTATGATGTCATCCTTACACCTTGGCGAGGGAAATCTTAACAACTGTGTCTCTAAATCAGTCTGGTCTTTCTTGATGAATATCCTACCACTTTCAAAACGAGGTTGCAACCCTTCAATTCGTAACCCTTTTCTCCGACCCCCGCTTTTAAGCTCAACTATCTTCGGATACTCCTTCCTAGAGCGCCTTTGCTGTTGTATCTCCATCCTTAACATTCTTTGAAAACCCATCTCTTCAATACCTATAGCCGAGGACTTATATCGCTTATATACCTCAAATATCTTATCTATTAGCTCCTTCGGCAATAGTTGCTTATTCACAACATCAACAACATAAATGTTCTCATCTACATCAACAGCACAGGTCACTATAGCCGTGTAATCAAAGGCATTACCCACCTCAATCGCGGGATCTACAGTCGTAAAGTAAACACATCCTTGGGGCTCCTCATCGAAGTATTGTATCGAATCCTTCTTAAACACCCGTAAATCATCAGGTACTGGATCATTCATGTACTCCTGAGCAAACTCGTAATCCCCTATCTCCTTCTTTTTGTCATATAACTGCTCAAGACTCCACTGATCCTCCCATAAAGGCGTCCCATCCTTCTGTATTGCCTGGTAGAAGCGCGTTTCCCACCCATGACGACCATACTGCATCATTTCTGCTAAAGCGCTCTCAGGATGCAATATCGTTCCAATTATAATAAATTGAGAATCCTCTAACAACATCCCTGCTACATCTGTCCATAAGTCATGATCGAACTTCTTCCTCTGCTCCACACTAACCACCATCTCGTTGGTCTCTAAATCGTCCCCAATAATAATATTAGGTCTAAACCCACGAGTCTGCTTCCCAAACCCCTTAGCTTGTATCACCGATCCGTTCGCTAAATGTATCTCCTCCGTTGTCCACTTCTTCGATCCGGTCACCTGATCCCCATAAAAATCATTCAAAGTACGATTAGTCTCTAACTCCGTCTTTATCATCATCAACCAATGCTCTGCTAAACTACCAGTAGCCGACATCAATAAAACCTTCACCGGATACTCTAATGTCACAAATAAAGCATAAAATAAGGAGAAATACGTAGACTTAGCAAAACTACGCGGTGCCGCGATCCCTACTCGCTTCAAATCTATCAAACTAATCAACTCACGATTAAACTCACCTATAGGGTGCTTCAAATGGCTCTTCATGTGATACCAACAAAAAGCCTCAAACTTAGTCCCTATGTCCACCCCATCAAATAATTTAAACTTCATTCTTCCTCTTCACTAAATCCAGTACCTTATCGTACTCCTGATTCCTCTCCTCCGGACTTAGGTTCACCGACACCACCTTATCCGGTGCGAAGTCTCCTCGTAGCTTAGCCACGTAATCAGCTGTAGGCTGCCAATGACGAGACATAGGATCCTCCAACCGCTCCTCTATCCCCGCCACTATCTTCGCGTTAACTCCCTCAGGTATCAACTCCTTCAACACCCTCTGCACCCGAGGTCGCTGTAACACTGTCTTCCCACAACTATTCGCATACACACCCTTACATGACTCCCTCAATCCCTTACCCTTCGAATAGTTCTCCATAAACCGTCGCTCCTTATCCGTTAAATCCTCCACCGGCTTCACCGACTCTTTTATCCTTGGTATCATACCCCCTCCTTTACCTCTACGGGTATCCCCATAAACGTTACCTTTGTCGGAAACTTTGAATACGTCGAAGGATCTATGTCCTTTACCAACTCTTCATACTGAACCCTCGTTAAATATATTATATCCGTCCCCTTATTTACTTCCTTTCTTGAAGTTATAATCTTTCTTAATTTCTCTACTATCATAATGCCTCCCATTCCTTCTCCCAATCCTTGCCATACGTCCGCTTTATCTCAGCCTTACTCACCCTTGTCCACCCGTTATACCACATGTCCTTAAACTCCTTCCGATCCTCCTCCAATATCCCTTTCCCCTTCTCCCAACTTATTATCGTCTTATCCAATGTCTCCACCTCTTCCTTCGTTAATGTGTTCCGAAATCCACAGCGACTATCTGTTAACTTCTCACCAGTCCCATCTACTTCCAAAGTTGCAACATCTTCCCCCTTTACCTCCCCATCTAGCCTCTTCTTCCCCTCCACCTTCTCTAAAGTTGCAACATCCTGCAGAACTAACCAGTCCTTCCCCTGTTTTGTCAATATTATCAACCCTTTCTCAGCCTCCTTACATACTCTGCTTATATTACTGTTAAACTCTCTCATACTATACCTCTTCATGCCTTCCTCCTTGTATTTCATATACTTAGCCTATTCCCTTTTTATATTGTAGAATGTTGGGGTGTTTATTTAATACCCTATGACTCTGGGGGGGAAGGGGGGGTACCCTTGGGGCCTTCCAGACATGCCCTTCTAGGCCCTGTACGCCCCTGTACGCCACGATCACCCCCTCATGCGCCCTCTTAGGCTTAGGCTTCCTATACCTACAGCTAATGCGTTGCTTCTTTTCCCCGTGATTGGTGGGGTAAATGCCTAAATACATAGGGTTATGGCTCTTGGTTAGGGTTGGAGTGGGAGCGAGAGTGTTTAACAAACCTACCTTATTTGACCTACGGGCTAACCTAAAGCCTAACAAACGCCCTAACTTCTTAGTTAACCTAAGAGATAGTAAGGAATAGTCAGTAAGTAAAATCTTATATTCTTTTAAATCTTCGCGGTTTTTTATTAATCTCGGGGATAAGTGATAGTTAGTAAGCCTGTCAATCATTCATTCCTTTTAGGCGAGGTCTTTTATACGGTATAACTTCCATATGTAATTGGGCCTTGCATCTGCGAGTTTTTCTAATGCGTCTTCTTCACTCTTGGCCGTTATTGAACAACCCATGTTCTTCCCGTCTGATTCTATTAAGGTCTTGCTAGATGATATGGCATGAAAGTAATAAATGCTTTCTCCGGTTTTTTCTTTGTTTTTGCCCTTTTCACTCGGTTTATTCTGCATCATTATAGAATATATACCCTTTTTATATATTGCACAATATGAAAGTGACTGAAGGTGTGATAGGTCTCATTTCTGATTTAAAGCGCTTAGAACGCAACCTCGGGCCTCGCTTTTTGCCCATTCCCTCAATATCTGCCTATTTCACATTTATTTGATTATTTTATTAAATACTTGACAACCTTTCCGTACTTCTGTACGATAATAGACATGAAGGTTAACACTAAACAAGGGGAATACATGACAACAAAAGAAAAAACATTAAGCCGACACGAAGCTTTTAAAAAAGCTAGAGCCAATAAAGGATGTCCCTATTCCTTTGATGTAGGTCAAGGATGGATTGGATGGGCTCGTTATTGTGAATGGCGTAAACGATGCATCACTTGGATTGAAAAGAATGGAATTTGCGTTCATTAAACAAGGGGGCAAAATGAGTAAAATAGAATTCGTTATCATCTTCACATGTTTCGTAGGCCTTTGTGGCCTCATTCTAAGGGGGTTATTATGAAAGATTATCAAGAGTATGACGGTCAAGACCCAGAAACATCAAGCGCCGACGATGCAACAATAGAGCAAGTCAATCTCATAGCTCAAGACTTGGGCAATGAGTCCGATTCATTAATCATTCAACGATCGATCACATTGGGCTTTGTGCCTAGTATGATCCAAACCATATAAGGGGGAATTTATGAATAACACACTAACATTAGAGAAAACAATCACAAAGCAATCAAGTGCTCAATTTAAAAACAATCCTTATGGTCACACACACGCTTGCGCTTGGCAGAAAGCCCCGATTGCTAAGATCATTAAAGGTTTAGCTTCTTATGCCGATGATTATGCAAAGCGGTATGATTCAAAGCTAGGCGATGATTATGTTTTAGGTGAGTATTGGATTGAAATGATTAAAGCGACACGAGGCCTTTTAAATGGTGAGCTTGACGGTCTTGACGGGGGATTTACCGATTCAATCCTTTTAGAATTAGCAACTAACAATGGCTTTGACGTTTCTGAATTCTAAATAATCCCCTAAAGGGGAGAAAGGCGGTAGTTATGACAAAGGAAACGACAATTAAAGAAAAGTATAAGCGTTTTATGGTTGAATTAGATCACGGTATGATTAAGGCGCAAAGGATAATTGAAAATAAAATGAAAGATCCTGAAGATGAAAGTCAAGAATATATAACCGATCTCACTTTAAAAACATGCAAGGACTTAGGTTTATCTTACATGGCATTCAATCTTATTAATTCATGGGCTATTGGAA
>Ga0208553_1000135_pt1 | contig 29620 bp, 25 predicted proteins | sample 6_EtaG_FD_184079 | JGI IMG/M metagenome (GOLD analysis project Ga0208553, IMG submission 184079) | Marine viral communities from the Subarctic Pacific Ocean - 6_ETSP_OMZ_AT15160 metaG (SPAdes) (version 2) | ecosystem: Environmental > Aquatic > Marine > Oceanic | place: Pacific Ocean | collected...
CTTTATCTACGTCGTGAGTAAATATCGGCGCCAGCTCTCTGTCATCAACTGGTGCTCTGGAAAACTGGAGTGTTTGCTAAGAGACTCAGCTATTTGGGGGAGTTCTGTGGCGGCCTCCATGTCGGCCGGGTCAGTTACATCAAATTCGCCCACTTCAACATTCAGCAGCTCTTCCCTTTCTTGGGGATTCATTATCAATTGAAAGACGCCGACGGCACCAAAGAGCAAAGAAATAAGCTTGCGCATGACTTTAACGACGGTAGGTATCCAGGTTTCTCTGGCTTCCTCTAAGAGGGAGATCACCTTTTCAAGTATGTCGGGAGTATCAGTTGCCCACTTAAAAAGGGCAACAGCGGGGTGCTTGCTGATGACTTTGGCGCCCATGGCATTGATCTTTTCAGTGAAGCCTTCTGGGTTCTCAAGCATTTCATGAGCCTTAGTGGCGCTAGCAATAATGCTATCTACCATCTTTGTGAGAAAAGCCTGTAAAGCATCAGCGTCGGTAAGAAGTTCGCCCGTTTTGCCGAGAGACTTTATCCCAGCGCTAGCCAGAGTGTACGACTTTTCAGCTGCTCCAAAGATGGCACTACTCATGGTGGCTTCGAAAGCTGGTCCTCCGAGACCGAAGTCGTCGGGAAGAAGTGTACTCACCCATTTAGAAACGGCGCGTATAATTCTTTCTATTATTTTTTCTGTTGCTTCTTGTACTTCTTTAATAAAATCTTTAATATCCTCTCCAACTGAACCGGAGGAAATAGCTTTTTTGAGGGTGTGTTTAACCCGAGCATAGAAAAGCACAGGATTGGCGCCATAATTAAGGGTCGCAACCGAGGCGGCGACGGCTGCAAGGGTTGATAACTCATCAAGTAAGCCTTGTACTTCTACCAACACATCTTTTGCAGTGTCCATCGCAAAAAAAGAGTCTGTAACAACATCTCCGCCCGCGCCGGCTGTGCCCACGACGGCGCCTGTAGAGGCGATAACCTGTAACGCGTCTTTCAACAGGTCTCTCATGTTCATCGCTTCGTCTAGTGGCTGATCGGGCGACGCATAGGCGCGGAAGTTCTCTGTAATTAATTGGTGCTGTGGGAAACTAGAATAAGTTGTCATTGTGTAAACCCTATATTAGGGATATACTAAATAGTTCTATTCTTTATCTACGTCGTAGAAATCCTCAGCGCTTCCCTCGCGCGTGTCAAACTTACGAATGATCTCTTCGTCCATGATCTCGAAGACTCGACTCTTGAACTTCTCATCTTCCAATTTGGAAACCCAATGCGCAGTCTGGAACTTCTCTTCCTTGCCGTCCTTGTGTACCAGCGAGAACCAAGCACCCGCTTGCTTAAGATTGTCGGAGCCCTTGATTGCTTCCAACCAACTCTCAGCATCTTGGATGCCCACCTCTTCCGTGCCCCATAGAATCTTGAACGCGCAGTTGCGTCCCTGTGTGCCGAAGCGAGACTTCTCAAGCTTGACCTTCACCTCGGAGCCGATGCGGAAACCACTCTCATCCTCGATGAAAGCAGACTTCGCCTTACGCCCCGTCAACCAGATGCGCAGAGAGTATACATAATGCATAGCCTTTCCGCCTGGGGTAATGTAGGGTGTCGTCATTGCGACGATGCGGGCGTTGGGTCCCTGTGGAATATTAGTCTTCAACTGGTTAAGAACCAGGAAGGCAGACTTTGTATTCGCAATCGGGATTGTCAGCTTGGACATTCCCTTTGATAGTATGCGCGCCTTCATTGCCATCGTAGACTGAGGATTGAAGTCCCCCTCTACATCGGAGACGGTAGGAGTCAGAGCCAACGAATCCCAGATAAACAGGGTTCGTTCGGTGCCCGAATTAAGGACACTTTCAACTGTTTCCAGAACGTGTTCCACCGATTGGGCCTGGACATAGATCAGATCATCTAGATTACATCCGGTACGTTCTAGGAATCCTGGGTCAATCGCTGACTCTGAATCCATATATACCACCGTCATGCCCATCTTCTGGGCATTGGCTGCACACTGCGCGGCCATGAAAGACTTGCCGGTTGATTCAAGACCGGCAATCTCCGTGAACTTGCCAACTGGGATGCCACCAAGCTGACCGCGACAGACAATAGAATCCAGCCACCGAGAACCGGTGGGGATCCACTCTTTTACTTCTGTAGGATTTGCTTCCTTCAGATTGTGGGCGACATTCACGCCCGAAGTTTTGTTGATTAGGGTTCGCAGACCATCAATTGAAATCTTGCCTGCTTTGGACTTACTCTTTGCCATGAAATTCTTCTCCATATCTCATATAAACTTCAGCCATGAAGTCTTTGTGAAGTCGCGATACTTCTTCGCTAACTTCGCGCAGTTGACGCCGGAGATTCAATACATAAAATATTAAAATTATCAGAGCCAGCGTCATCCACATTTTCTTTACTACTCTCCGCCATTCAGGTGGTTTTCCACCTTCGTAAGACGCTGGCGCATTACTAAAGTATACGCAAATGTCCAACCAAGGAGACCTGCGAGGAACGCCTGGTATAACACTTCAAAAGTAAGCGCGCCCATTATTCTACCGCCGAGTCGTCGTCGTCGGTAACAGCACTATCATCGTCATCCGATGCGCTGTCGTCGTCGTCTCCATCAGGGCAACCTGTGGAAGTAGTAATAAAAAAGCCCATCAAGAGGGCGAAAATGGCGATGAGCGCCATTCGGTTAATTCGAGCAATCATTTAATTTCCTTTCAAAATTCTTGTTCTGTTATGATCAGCGATCCTTCGTTGATCAATCGTTCATAGTGACTATGATACCCTAAAAGTCCCACCGTGTCAACTACTATTTTACGCATTGTTTCAGATTTACCGGTAACGATACGAAGAGGCAGCTCATTGTTGTACACAAAACTGTGAACTTGCTGAACGACCCCTTCGTGTCGTATACCGTGTAAATCTAAAGTTTTCACTTAGTTAAGCGTGAGAGTGCCGTTCTTGGTTTCAACAGAAACGTTGAAGCCCGAGACAAAATTGTCCGGGTTAAAGAACTGGAACCGACCAGCTGTCGCAGCATCAGCCGCAAACAGATCGCCCGCACGAACCCTCACCGACGTTGAGATATTGCAACGGCCACGCTTGTAATCATACTGCTCGGTGGAATACTCAATTGAATACTCCCCATCGTAGATGGTTTCCTGCAGCTTCTCGGTGATATACTCCTCAAAGTACTCTTCACCTCGCTCGTAGTCTTCAAGCACATCCTGTGCCCGCATCTCGTTGAGGATGTCGCCACCCTCGGTCACTCCGCCGTAACTGCTGTAAACCGGAACACCGGAAACCAGCAGTCCTGCGAGCATTGCGGCGGTCTCAGTCTCTGCAACACTCTCCTCAACATGGCTCTCATTGATGTGCCATACTTCGCAGCCCTCACTATAATTCAACGTCACAGTGCCGTCGTCCTCGACGCCCAGCTCTCGCAACTTCTTAATAAAATCACCCATTTTTAAATTCCCTTTCTTTGATGTGATAAATTGAGACCCCTGTATCCCCGGGCCTCCCTGCGGCTGTCAGAGTTTAACCCGAGTTCTTAGTCTCTTGGACTTCAACACGAAGTTCCTGTGCTAACGTCTTCACTTCCTGCATTGCCTTACGAACACGAGTTCCTGCGGCATTGTTTCCGGTGCCAAAAAACTTGGTGTGATCGTCCCGAGTTTCCTCGAGAATGGTAATCAGTTGTTCTAAACGATTTGTATCAGTAGTTGTCATAACTCTTCCTTTCTTTTGTGAGGCACCTGATAACCCTGTGCCTCCCTGTGGGGGGGATGTTTAAAGCGTCCCAAGCTCCGCGAAAGCCTGATCCACTGCGCTGGCTTCGCCATTAGTAGTCTTGCCATACTTCGTGGTCTCGCTACTAACAGTCTCAGGATCATCGACCTGAGAATTCATAAATGTATCGAGAATAGTCTGTACATCCGCACTAGTCTTTCGTTCAAACAACCCAGAGAACTCCGGAATGCTATCGAGAAGCTCGGCACACTTGTCCGCGGTCATTTCCTCGCAGAGCGGGGACGATCGGCGACGAGGCACAAGCTTTGTCTGTGGGAAGGAAGCGCCCGGAGGCTTTCCATAAGTCATCTGAAGATCCGTGCCGGTCTCAGTGTCGGTGATATCACCATACTCCGGATTCAACACGAGAGTCAGAAGATTCTCATAGGCAGTCTTACCATAGCCCCAGATGCGCACACCCTTCTCTTCCTCACCGCGAACCATCACGGGGCTGAAGAAACGCTGTCGCACAAAGAGGGACTTTGCAGTCTTCTTGCTGTGCTCGTCATTGTTATCGACTCCCTCGCGCCATAGCTGTGAGGCGAACTCACATACAGGACATTCGTCGCCGTAGTTGCGCTTGGGACACAGAAAGCCACCCTTCTCGATGTTGTAGTGAAACCACATCTCCTTGAAAGGATCGCCGTCTGCTGTCGGAACGATTCTAATAGTCTGGTCGCCATCCTCTGGTCGCCAGAAAGTGTCATTTGAGGAGTTTCCGTCTCCACGTAGTGACGAGAGCTTTTCTCTCATCTTATCTAAATTGATACCCATTTTTTTATCTCCTTATAGTTGGGTTAAAGTACGATCAGCCAATATCCTGATCGTCTAGTAGTTCTTTGTATGATTGTACCATAGATGAATACTGAATGCAATAACAATATCGTTGTTCATAGGTGGTTTTATACACTCCATAAGACACGTTCATTTTTTCATCCAGCTTAGACGAAATATAATTTGTAATTTTCTTAAACAATGTCCCGTCGTCCTTTAGTTCTGCCTCATTGATACCATAATAGTATACCACATCTCGGATGTTTGTCAAGTCATAAAACCAACTTTCTGCATCCTCATCTATCTCTAGAAGTCCGATGGTGGCAATCCGACTCAGTTCAGAGGGTGTGATAAAATTGCCAATAACGGGCTCTGAGTTCCTGAACACGTTAATCATGTGAATCATGTTGACGATGGCCTGATTGAGAACCTCATAATAGCCCATGATGGGCACTTCCCCGATGCCTCGTTCGACGAGACGGTTATCCACTAGCCATATCGCGTCGATGACCCCCGACCTTGCGTATTCCTGCAAAACATTACTAACAATTTTATCTTGCTTTTTCTGCATTTCGCTGAGTAGGCGCAGGTCAGATTGTATATACAGTATGGTGATCTTGTTGTTCTGAAGTTGCTCTAGGAGACGTAAGATGGCGCCCGAGATCTTTCCGGCACCGCTCACAATTATCATGATCTCTTCGTTGGAGAATTTTAGCTTTCGCTTCACGTTAGGAAACTTAGCGTCGTACTCTTCGTGACTATCGCGCTTTTTGATAGTAATATCAGCGCCCTTATCCGCGTCGATCTTCACTGTTTCATACTGAGGGAACTTTGAAAATGCTTGTGCCAAACTGCAGCCGGCTTTGCCTAAACCTATTATTCTCATTCGTCCGCGACCCACTCCAAGACGTATCCCATTTCAAATCCGCCCCGCAGAAGCCGCTTCGACGTAGCTTGTGCCAGAATTTCGCTCTCTTTGATACCCATGCGATGGCAAATAAAATGAAAGATCTCCATAATGTCTGCCGCCTCTTCGGCGCTCGGGTCCTCAACGAACTCCTGGACTTCCTCTTGGAGCTTCTTCATAGCGTAGTCCTGGAGGCGATCGCCCTTTACTTGGCACACCGAGAATTCCTTCCCGGCTTCCTCGATAATTTCGGGAATACGATCCCTGACTAGCTTCTGGTAAATCTTGTTCATAACTTAAGTTCCTTCATTTCTCCGAGGTTCTTTCCAGCGGAGACGTTAACCTTGAACATATCATAACGCGTTTTCTTGAACGTGTCAAGCAAATTTAATATTTCGTAGCGATCCTCTTCGGCGAGGTCGATATACACAGCGTCGTGAATAAGAAATGCGATGTGGCTCTTTCTCCCCTTCAAAAGCTCGTAGACTTTATAAGCCTGTTCGTGCACCATATCGATTGTGGTGCTTTGAACGATGTAATTGAGCGCATGATGCTCGTCTACATTCTCTATTATTCTACCATAATCTGTCTCGATTTTTAAGCCATCCCAGTACTTATCCCGGACTATTTTCTTGTTGTAGAGGCTCTCTAAGTCCTTGTTTTCCTTATTAGAATACAACCACGCGAAGGTTTTCACTTTGGCTTCTTCGCGGCTGAGTTCACCATCGAAAACGTTCTTGACATTCCAATTATGGATGTCGTTCTTGGGCTGTTCAACGCCGGCGAGAGCCAGAAGCACCCTCAACTCTGCTGCATTAAAGTCAAGCTCCACGAGCCAGTCGTTCTTTGGTTTAATGCACGCGCGGAACTCTTTGTTCATCGTGAGAATGGGTAAACTGTTTGGGTTTGTTGATAGGCGCCCTGTGATCGTGCCCCATGGGTTATAGTCGCACACGTGATTGACGGTTTGCAGGGTGCGGTGAAAGTTCATGCCGCGGACACTGCTCAAAAGATGCTTGATTGGGTTGATGTCGACACTCACAGTCTGCGAACGGATGCTAGAGAGCATTTCCACAAGGTTGTACATGCAGTCATAGTTCTCTGGTTTCGGGTGGGTCTCCAAAACGTGCTTAGTGATCTTATTTTTGGCCTCAAGATATTGATACAGGAAGAATTCTGGAACCACATCATAAAAGCAGTTTTCATCCAAAGAAAGTTGTGATGTTTTAAAAGCCTTGAGACACGCTCTAAGCTGTTTCTTGATTTCCTCCCAGCTATCACGCAAATCCTCGGGGCAAACCTCTGTCAGGGTGGCTCCGTCGCTGTAAATGCGTGCTAGTTCATAATGATCGCCTGGAAGGTGAGTAGAGTACTCCCAGGTGGCTCCAGAACGGGGCATCTGTTTGGTGGGGTTGATAGAATTGTTGGCAAAATATCCAATACAATCTCTTTTTTGATCAAGCACCTGAAATAGCAGAGAGTCTTCCTTCACTGTGTTATAATAGCAGGAGGCTCAGCGCGTGTCAAGTACTTTTTCTGTCTAAACGTTCTCGCGTTTGCATAACCACGGCACCGGGGCCATAAATGTACTGGCGGTATACTAAGTTTACATAGTGGGCGACCGTACCCAGGCTTAGGCTGGTGGGGGCGCCGGCAATAAGGGAAAATAGGTCATATGATTCTTGTTTGAGGGACCTAAGATGATGGGGAGACAAGGGGCTTTGAACCTCTACTTGTCGTAGATCAATATATAAATCGATGAGGAGCTTAATTGGCAATAACGAGGCACTAGGGTGTCCCTCCATATATTCCGACTCCTTCATCTCAAGAGGGACGCGAGGTTTTGCTGCAATGGAGCATTTAGAATCTACGGTGCCCACTTCGTCATCATAATAAGGCGCCTTGGCTACCAGCTGATGGTACGAGTTAAGTAGAATTCGAACTAGATCAGCAAAATCCGTGGTGTATGTTTTGGTATAAAAAATATCAAAAAAGTTATTTTTATTAACTGTGGTACCGGTTCCAGGTACAGCATATCCGCTAGTGCCAGTTGCTAAAAAAGCCTCCGTAAATAAATCTGCAGTTAAAATCCATGGAGCATTTTTGTTAACCACAAAACCATACTTCTTTGCACAGCGTCGGAAAAACTCAAAGTTGGGGTCAGAGAGAAACTTCTTATATTTGACAGCATCGTTTGACGCATCTAAATTGCTTATTGAAATGCTGAGTCCACTCCCCATTAGGCTAGCCTGAGAAGAAAGTATATAATTTGTTTTGGTGATGGGAGTTGCTTGTGCTACATTTAAGAGGTAGGGGCGATAAAACTTTAGGAAGGAGGGGAAGTCTCGAATGGCAAACTTCTGGGTGCCGCTTAAATTTCTAAGAAAGGCATTAAATAAGTTTTGTGTGAACTGACTATAGCTTGCATTGGGTGATTCGTATGCCCTGACTGCTTCCAGATTCATCATCGCCGGATTACCCTGAGGTACAACTGCTCGCACCCATGTAGCCTTCTGCATATGCCGCACGAATTTTTCAAACGCGGTCACAGCCACGTTTAGAGCCATCACATTAGCCGGACCGCTGGAAGGGATAGCCTTCATATTTATTAGACGCGGCACAACAGTATTTTGATTTTGATCAATGCGACCATACAAAAATTTATCATGCCAAACGTCTAAGCCGATCGGGCGCGCTTGCGGATACACTCCTTCTTTATAAAGGCTGCGTTGGTAAAACCCACCAAGTGCACCTAAGTCATTTTTCCCCTTAGGGCTAACGAGATCGCCAATGGGATAATTAAATGTGTTTGCCATATCTTATATAGTTCCTCGTTTACTAAGCTTTTCTATTGGTTCTGGTTGATGCCGGCACGTTAGTCTCTCGGAGGGATGCCGCCGAGGTACACATCGGTGGCTTGTGCACTCGTGGTGGTACCGGTCGGCTCGCCGATGCTATCGATCAGCGCGTTGATCTCGGGGTCATCCAAAAGTTCGTCGATCTCTTCGCCCAGCGCGGCGGCGTACTGCGCGTCGGCATGCTGTTGCGCTCGATCCGTGGGCGCACGTTCAATGTCGGGGGGTACGTCTAGAGCAACACCAACCACCGGTGCGGTGCCGCTTTCGAAGTCGAGTCCTTCTTGTAGGGCTGTAAGACTTACGTTGTAGCCAGAGGGGGAAATAGTATGGCTGACGCCAGTGATAAGAAAGTAGCCTGCTAATCCCAAAAGACGGACAAGGCTCACGTCGGTGCCAGCCATCGTGGGTCTAATAAAGGTATATTGGCCATTCTTGAATAGGCTATTGCCTACTAAATCCAGACGCACAGAATATAACTCGCGCAGCTGCTGGGCGCCCAGGTTACCAAACTTCTGTATCTTAGCCTCGCGGAGATAAGTCTGCTCCTGACGCGAGAAGCTGGCTTTCTTAACTAAGCCAACCGGCGAGCCAATGTAGTGATGATAAATCCCACTTTCCAAATCATGTTTCTGATCGCCTTTACGGTCGCGGGGCGACGCGTCAGTAGAATACAGAATCAATCCAGAGGTGATGTTATATTTGTTGAAGAATTTCTCATCTCCCGCTTTGCGCTTCTTGACGGCTGTGGCGAGTTTTGGGATATCATTTTCAGGTGTTGAGGATCTTACCAATTCGGTTAGCCTGTCAACACTAACAACATTACCGGTACCTTTGGCGCCAACATGCGGCAGTCCTGAGTCTTTGTCTTTGTTGTTGAAGTGAACTATAGCTGTATCGAACCGAATATCATCTACCACGTTCTCCTGGATGCATCCCTTTTTGAGAGCTTCCCCAATAAGGCTGGCACAGATGTCCTTCAGGAAGTGTAATAGATAATAGCTATTTCTTTGATTCTTAATGACATGGTTCTTAAACCATATATTAAATTGATCAATAGAGATTGGAATATCCCCGATATTAATACGCTTTTTGACGCTTCCATTAAAGAGAAGTCCCTTCTTGCGTAGCTGTTCTAGTACCTCGTTGTCATTGATTGTGTTGGCGCATACAATTTCATCTGAATTTTCAAACTGATAGAGCAACAAAGGATTGGTAATGTCTATATCAGCCAAAAACATCCTAAAATTGGATTTAAGAATAGCACTAGGCTCATTATTAGTACCCAAAATTACATTTGTCTCAAGAATCATATCAACCAAATCACCCAAATAAAAATAAGGAATGTCCATTACGTCGGTTTCTTTGCCCTCGCGCATGCTCTTATTCCATTGGTTAGTGATGTTCTGCGAAACTGTCCGGGGCTCGTCATCGGCAGTATTCCCCCCGGTCTGCGCGAGGGAGTCTAACAAGTTTGTATTAAACGATGAGCGTCCGCCTATTTCGCTAACACTAAAGCCGGTGCTTTTGCTCATTTTTTCTCTTGCGCGTTTTGCGCGCTCTTCAGGGTCAGTGATTTGCCCGAGCGGTGTTTTGACTAATTCGTCCGTCTCAACCCGCATAGTATAAATTTGGGTCTGGGTGGCGTCTCGGTTTTGAAGATTTAGGTCTTGGCGTCCATATAATCCCTCCAGAAACTTACGATATTTTTTGAGACGATCGGCATTGAGTAGTTCCTTTTTTTCTTCTAACAATTTTTTCATGGCTTCACGCTCGCCCTTAGTTTCCGACTGAATATGTTTACTCCGGGTCTCGGCGTCGGGGTGTGTAGTAACCGCTTCCTGCTTTACATCATTTATTTTCTTTCGCGATTTCTCCACATCCTTCTCTAAAGTCTCCAAAAGAGCCTTTGTCTGCTTGTCGGTTGGTCCCAAAATATCCATTTTGTTATTCGTCAGAATTCCACTAATTGCTGCCTGATAATCAATCGATAGTTTGACAGACCCATTTTCATTGAAAGTAAGGTTGTGTCGCGTTTGCTGAAGATACAGAGCAATGCGACTAGCCTTAAGGGCGGCTGTCACAGCATCTAATTTCTTTTTTTCTGTGTCCCAACGCGGGTGGGGCTCTGGCCACACTTCACGAAGAACGTGTCGGGGCGGTGTTGCCCATCCTGCCACAACTTTAATACGGAATTGAGCCCCATCATACTGAGCCCCGGCAGCGAGGACAGCATTCTGGGCTGCTTTACAAGTTTTGGGCTTCTCTTCGGGTTTCTGATCCTTCTTTTCGTCCTTCTGGGGCAGCGCGCTCTTAAGAGTCGCAGCGGAAATTAACAAATCGAGAGGGACCGCCTTTTTGCCGCCGCCGCCAAAGCCGCCCTGGTTTCGATCAGATCCCTCAAACAATTCATTAATAGTTTGAAAGTAAAAAGATAAATTAGCGCTGATATTATTGTCGACTTCGGCTGGTTGGACACCGTCCAACTTCCACGTAAAGGATTGTAATCCCCATCCCTTGTAACGTCCCGCGGATCCTATAATATCTTCTTCTCGGGTGTAATTAGGAATAGGAATCTCTTGCTGACCAATGGGTATCATTCCTGTCTCTGGGTCATAGTCAACACGATACAGCTTGATGTATGGAGTAAGGGCTCCGTACACTGCTGTGGGTAAATCTAAGAGTGCCTTCGCTGCATCGTCGCCTATGTGGTTAATGCGGGATATGGTTGTTCCGGGACCGCCCAAACTAGCGCGGGGATTGGTCAGCGCGACCACATTTTTATAAGGCTGTGCTGCAACATTCTTTTTGTGCAACTCCGTAACTGCATCGACGTTTTCCATCAAAAAGCATTGCAAGTCAAACGGCTTAAGTTGACGATAATTAGCTACAACATCCAGAGCAGTCGGATCTACTTCCTTCAGGGTGGGGGCTGCGCCCTTGCCGCCGGTAATCCCCTTTTCTCTCGCTTGTGCGGACGTGTCTTCACTGATTGCGCCGGCGCCGAAGAAATCCAGTATTCTCTCTACGTGGTCGTGCAGGACCTTCTGTCCTTTGTCTGAGTCGATAGGATCGCCAAATAAATCCTTGAATTCTGTTCCTATATAATTTCGAATAGAGGTGTCAAGCACAGAAAGGTTATTGCTTTTGTTCTCAAATCCTTCAAATAGGGTCCGCCATGCTGTTTTTACTTGCGCTGGTACAACGTCATCAATATGGGTTCTATATGCGGCGAACGAGGCTTCATCTAACAGTCGCTTGCCATCTTCGATCTCGCCAGGGAAGTAATCGGTGGGCGCGACGCCCGGGCCCCACACGTGGAATGGTATGCCTTCAAGGGGGAGAGTATGCAATAGCGCCAGGCGATCGGGAAATATGTGCTGACCGCGAGGTGTGTCAACTACTTTGCTGCTTTTGGACTTCTGGGGGGATGGTCCATTCGGTCCGTTATAAGAGGCGTGTGCCCTGTTACCATACGCGTTAAAGGCGCGACTCCACGCGCTGGTGGTTTCCGCCGCGGCATTGGGCTGCGCGCTAGCGGCGCTCCAGATCCATGAGTTGTAGCCGCCGCGGTCGAGCTTCTGGGCGGCGGCGTTCCAGATATCGATCCCTGACGTCATCAAGCTTGCGCGGGCATCGAGGAAGGTCTGACGATCCAGTTTTTTATTATCTACGCCCACCAAGGTTAATAAGTCCATAATTTCAGGAGATAATAAATGTCCGTACATGGGCGCTGCAGCGGTGCTGTTCTGATCAAAGTAGTTATCAATCTGAATCGTCGTTCCATAAAAAAGAGGGTCCAATGAAAAACGATTGGTATCGCCTTTGCCTCGCGGTGGGATTCCAAGCGCGCGGGCGGCACCGGAGTAGCCGCCGCCGGGACCTTCTAGAAGATCGGCAGGCCAGCTGGAGTCTCCGGGATTATACCGGCGCTGGTGTACATTGCTTGGCGTGGTGGTGCTTTCGGCGCCAGGGGGGGCGGCATTGCGCTTGTGGACCTTCGAATAAAACCAATTTGTTTCCCCTCCTACAAAAACACTGGTGCCTGGATTATCTTCGGCTTCCAGTGCCGCGAGGGATAGTCCGGGCTCACTGGAGCCTCCGACCATGGTCCTGTAGCGAGGACTTTGAACACTGAGAAGCTGCTGAGTTCGAGCGACGTCATCGGCATCGTTCACAAAATCTGACCAACTTCCTTGTTCTTCCATCTCTTTTCGAATATCCAGAACGGACTTGGCTTGAAACTGCATATTATAGCCCGTGATCAAACCGAACTGGCGCCACTTGGTTTTTACATTTAGCCAGTTCGTTCCCTTCACGTGACCGCCGCCGGTGTTTAGCTCCACCGGTCCCAGTGCTGCTATTGCGGACTCAACACTGGCGATGGATCCCGCGGCGGTGCCGCCGGTGGACGCCATAAGCTCGCTCGTTGCCTCTTCAATTCTCTCTTGATACCCATTCTCCACATAGTTCTCCACAAAGTAGTTGTATGCATACTCTAATTTAAGACTATCTTTATATAACTCGAAGAGTGTGGGAGCAGCGTCATCGAGCCACTGGGGAGAGAGTTTACGAATTCCTGCAGACAAGGCTCCGGCAGTCTCGGCGCTGAGTGCCGCTTCACGATCAGCTTGGCGCTGTAACTGAACCGCTTCATCATAAGCTTGGAGCCACGCAGCATCCTCTGGGGTTAAGGGCTGTGGCGCGTCTTGCAATCTGCGCTTTTTTTCTAGATCGGTTTCCTCGTATGCCATGACCTATCCGCTTATTACTTGCAGAACCTCATCCAATGGAAGCGGGATAAGGAGTACATCTCCATTCTTCACGTGTGCTTCAGTGGGCTTGCTATTATACAGTGCGATAACCCACCAATACTGAGCATCATTATAATGCTTTAGCGCCAATTTGTAAAACCGGTCGCCAACTTTCCATATATGCTGTATCCGCATGAGGTCAGCGCGATCGGATGCACCAGGCGACTCAAGCTGGGGAGTGCCGTATTGGCGGATGTAAGGAACCTGGCGTTGCTCTAGAATACTTTCATAGGATTCGCTCTGGTTGCGGAAGATTGTTTTGTTGTTGTATCTGTTTCCCATGTGTTATGGATCCCCGCACATGCCGAGATCTCTGAGTTGTTGGCCGTGTTCACCGTAACAGGCGCCCATCTGTACTTCAGCCACCTCATCCTCATCATTGTTTCCGCCCGCAACTTCGCCGACATCAGCCTGAGCGTCGGGGCCTTGATTTAGGCGTTCTCGGCGTTCGGCGATGGCGTCGTCTATTTGCTCCTCAGTGGGGTTGTCTTTCCGGTCCAAATTTCCATTGGCGTCGTCAGTAGTCTCCGCGGTGGATCGGGGGCCGGCGACAAAGCCCTCAGGCGGTGGGGGGGCGATAAAAGCATTGGGGAAAGCTTCATCCGTCCCGAAGGAGCCACCGAAAGTAAAGCTGCGATCGCTGGTTCTGCCGGCTGTTGGCGCCCAGCCGACTAGGTGTGTGTGAAGCACTGTGAACGTAAAACTCAAGGATAGCTTCTTAGGAAAGTAATTCTTTACAGCGATCGAAGATTGACTTTCCACGCGCTGACCGGGGATGGGTCTGGAACGTTCCACCGTGGCGGATTCCAGTCCTTGCAATATAAAACCGCCCTCAGTAACCTCAGGACTATAAGCTAAACCGCCATTGATGTAGCCAATTAATTTTTCATCGCTATTGTTGGGGCTCGAAATTAGATTTGTCCACTTCAAACCGAGAAGAGGTCCTGACTGGAGAGTGTTTTGTTGTACCATGGCGCCCGCGGCATAAAGAGGATACATAAATTTAATTAGTTGCCGGACCTTATCCATGTTGTCTATAGCATGTTGTTTATCATCATTTGGAATATCAAAGGCCAACTGAATGCTTCGTCCTGTTCGTTGATAAGTGGCCAGTGGATCCATTCGTCCATAAACCGTCTCTTCCTGCCACTGAGAAGTATAGGTATCACTAAAACTTGTCACCCATCCTTCAAAGGTAACCTCCTTGTTGGTGGGAAGATGCCAAATCTTAATCGTAAAAAAATCGTTGTTGCGTAGCGCTGGATATGGATTCATTTTATTTATCTCCTAACCAAAGGGTGTCATTCCCGATGCATTAACTATAGACGCGGCAAATTCTTGACCATCGTCGAGTGTCAACATAACTCGTTGGGTGCCTCCGCGCGAGATATCCTCACGCAAACCCTTTAGTTCAGCCACCACAGCTGTTGCCATGTTAATGGACTCTTTAGTGTCCGCTGCGTTGGTGACATAAGTACCATAAGGGAGCACCGCTGTTTCTGGTCCATGTTCGTTCAGTCCCACGGCAGCATAAAGCTTCTCAAGGAAGCTTCCGCCACCCTGCGCAGGTTCGGGATCTACTTCGCCCCCCGGAGCTAACATCATATCCGGGCGCCTTGCGCCTGCTTTGAGCGCTGCGCTCTTCTTGGGTCCCAGATTTACCAGACCTCCCCGAGCCAACGCAAGATCTTGTCGATGCGTGCCGGGCTCAGATGCGCCTCCTCCTCCGCCGCCTCCGAATGTTGCCCCAGCGATGCCGCCAGCGGCTAGTCCGATGGCCGCCACAGAAGCCCACATTGCCAGACTTGTGCCGCCCGTAAAGGGGGCTGCGATCAAAGCAGCCACGCCAGCTGCGAGAAGCCCCACCTTCATAAAGCGCACCATCGCAGATTCGGCATTTCCAAACCACTGTCCGATCTCACCCAGGAACTCCACTGTCGGAACAATAACGTCTTCTATAAGGGGGCGCATATCCACCAACATAGTCTGGAAGGCATTCTTAAGCTGATCCATTATCTCTTGAGAATTCTGTGCTAGTTCGGCTAATTCTTCTTGTTGTAGCGCCTGCAGTTCCATTTCAGCGGTGGACATCTTCATGATACGAGACGCATCTTCGACAGACATTCCCAGTGCTGCAGCCATTGCCTGCTTCTCGTGGCGATTCATAGCCTCGAACTGTACGCCTGATGCGTCAATAGAAGACTTCAGAAGATCAATTCGTTGTGCCTCAGATGCATTCAACATATCAATAGAGTTAAGATAGGGACCGCCCAATAGGGCGTTAAGACGACCAACAGATTTGGCGGCGCCATCAAAGGTATCAAACTGCTTGGCAATCCCCATGAGTTTTCCTACTTCAATGCCGGTTGCCTTGGACTGCTTTGCCAATCCTTCAAACACATCAATGGCGCCATTGCCATACTTAGAAAGTTCTGAGAAGGCACCCTGGAAATCGGATGCCATCTTACTCATTGAGACGCCTAAAGACTTAGCGGTGCCTGCCAGTCTGAGCATGACATCGTTTGATGCTTCAACACTCATCCCAAGGGAGCGGCTCATTTGGTCAAAGATTTTAGCCGTTGTCTGACCGCTTACACCAAGCTCGGTAAGCAGCAACGTGGTATCTAACACGACGCCGCGTTCGCTCTCGCTCAGTTGGGTATAAGCCGAAAAGCTATCATAGAGAATATTGAAACCTTTTCCAGCCTTCTCAGCACCCACACCAGCATACTGCAGTCTCTGCTGCGTTTGCGTTATTTCAAGATTATATTCTTTGCCGGCGCCGGTTGCCTTGCGAAATGCCGAAATTGCTTTGTCTTGAGCTTTAGCCAGCTCCCAGGTTCCATTAACAATGGCATCAAAGAATTTCAGGGGAAGATTTTTGGCAAAATCTGCGGCGCCGGCTGCTAGTGCTTTGAATCCGCTACCACCCGAAGCCTTGACCTTGCGAAATTGCTTGCCTAATTGATTCAGATTGTCACCAAATCCGCCTGTCTTAAGGGCAGTCCCTGTGATTTTCTTTCCAAGCTCTGAAAAATGGTTAGCGAGCCCTTGCTCGCCTTTTAACCTCTTCTGTGTATTCGTTAGTGTCTTATTGAGGTCTTTCTCCTCTGTTTTCAGAACAACGATGGAGGCAGTAAGGTTATCATTTTCGCTTGCTAGCAGGGCTACAAGTTGTGCGTTGTCCTCTTCGAGCTCCATGAGCGCTTTGTTAGCCGCTATCTCATCTTGCGCAGTTTTAATGGCTTCCAGTTTTTGCAGGCGCGCGTTTTCGGTTGCGATCGTCGCCTCCTGCAGTGCTTTTGTGTACCTGGAGCTTATTCCTTCTGTAAGATTGGAATAGAGTTCGTCTGTTTTGGCAAGTTCCTCATTAAGGTCAATCAGTTTTTCCCTTTGGGCGTCGATGTCGGCGGTGTCGATGGCGCCGAGTGGTTTCCGGCGCGCTTGAGGAGAGGTGCCCTCGCCGGCGGCGCGCGGGGATGAGCCACTGCTCGACTCCTCCAAGCGCTGGAGCAGCTTATTAAGATTTTGGACTGTTGCGTCGGTAAGTTCGGCCATTTAAAATTTACCCCTACTTAAACGGCCATTTTAAGCCGGTTTCAAACTCAAATTGGCGAACTGCATCCTGAAGCTGATACTCACTATACATGGTCTGGGCATCATTAAGACCATGTTTTACATAGGAATCCATATATCGCTTTTCACGCTTCAGGGCGGTGAAAAAAGCAGTAATCTGCGCAGGATTGCCCCCCACTGATACTTTTATGTCGGGGGCATCACCTGCGTACAAGCTCTGCATAAGCATATAGATGTCATTAGCAAATTGGCTTGTAACATCTTCCGTAAGGTAAGTATTATTTTTATGGTTTAAATCAATATGAATCGTTTTTGACATGCACGAACGCCCTCATTAAATAAATAGTAGAAAAACCAAAAAGCCAAGCCTATTTGCGTTCATATGCTTGCTTGGCTTGTTCGTTTTGTTGCTTGTATTCTTTAATTAGTCTTTCGACGAACCAACGGCGCAGCTGGACGGGGAGGTTATACGCTTCCACAAATGACCAGCTTCCATGGTGCTTGAGCACGAATAGCTCTTCATAAACTTCTGCTTGATAATCAGGTGGTAGGCCAAAAAAACTCTGCCGTTAACGGCATTACCACCTTTCCACCGTAGGAGCATGTCTCGCATGTGAATTCATGGCTCATGTCTACGTCAGGCTTCAAAATTTCATACACCTGTCTTAAATGGCGAGAGTCGCGAGCAGGCATTAAATCCACAAAGCGCGCGATCATACTAAGATCTGTTACGCCATTGAGTGAAGTAATGACGGCTTTAAGCAAGTCAGTGCTACGTGAATCAGGGAGATTTAGTTTCTTCTTTTTCTCCACAGAAGCTGACAATCTTTTCTCTTCTCCGGAGGTCAGCAAACAAACTTCTACAGTAACTCCGGTTGTAGGCAGCGTGAACGTAAAGGTACCGGAGTCGGTCGTCTCCACTTCGTCGGGAACTGTGTCCGCGTAATACAAACTTAACTCTTCCAAATCAAAAGATGTTTCATTAACTCTAGCACAGCTGGGACAGCTTACCTGTGTTACATAATCTGATCCAAAACCAGTAATACGTGCTGCCACCACCAGGGCATTCTTATCACCGATCAAAAAATCATCAAGGTCAACCGTTTTATCAGTCAATAGAGATTGTAACATCCTATCGAGAGCTAGTCCCTTACGAAGGAGCGCTTCGCTGGTGAGGATATCTTCCTCTTTTGCCGTCATGTGTCGAATTTCAATACTCTCGATTCCCGCGAGGGGGCTGTCGCCTGTATAGAAACGCCCCTTGCTGGGGAGATCCACGAATTCGGTGGGGGTTACAAACGAAAAAATATCATTTGTTGTTACTGCTGCGGGAGTCGCAGACGTATCTTCAGGGGTTGGCGCTGCAAACCGCTCTGAGTTTCTTTTTCTAGCCATTAATTACCTACTTTCTTTGAGGTGGGCTCCGGAACTTAGCCAGCAGCTGCATCAACCGCGGGACCAGATTGGTACCTAGCCCAATCATACCGCATTTCGACCGTAACATTAAGTAATTCCGTATCATTGTCATAACTTAAATCACCGAAAGTGGCGTTGGTCACAAAGGCATTCTCTAAGCGCCACGTACCAACAGTACCGCCCTCACCATTAACTTCTTCAATGGTGACAAGACCCAACTGCCGCAGCGCGTCGGCCTTATTAACAGTACCCGGGGCATGACCAGAATTGAAAATCTCTTCTTGTTTATTGGGGTCCAAATATCCCATTCCCGTCAGGGCGTTAAGGAGAAGCTGGTTGCTGTCAGGATTGACTGCGTTTACAATGGTAGCTGTTACTGTGTTCCACTCGACCGAGCCAGGATAGTAATAAGTGTTGCCCAAAAACTTATGGGGCGACTGTCCCACAGTGTAGCCGGGCTTTGTGACCGACTTTGCAAGGTAAGTAGCATACGTAAACTTTTGCTCAGCATTCACAAGTCCTGGGATTTCCAAGATAAAGCGATGTGCTCGTTTAGGCTCTGATAAAGCGCTGGTCCAAAATGGCATTGTATAAGTTCTCCTTGTAAGTCCTAAGTTATATAGTGTGGGAGATTAAAACCTCCCCCAATATTAATCATCAAATGATGCTCCAGTTCGAGTGATATTGAAATCAATCGCAATATATTCAATTGCCCTTGTCGGCTTCAGGTAGATACGAGCATACATGATGTTCCTATCAACCAAATCCGGCGTAGTCGTTGTATCATCCAGGATGAGCTTATAATCCGACAGACCAAAGTTGGTCTTGATATCGGCCAAGATAGGCTCGACGCTAGAGATAAAGCGATTCCACGTAGTCTTCACGTTCGGATCGAACAAGAGAGTGGCGGCAACCTGAGAGATGCGCTTCTTCACGAAGATCATGAGCCGGCGCACGTTAATACGGTCCAGAGCGGAAGGAGTAACCTGCAGGGTCTTCTGACCGAAGATTACAATGCCTTCTGCGGGGAACTTAGCAATCGGGTTAATGTTTGCAGCATAGAGATCATCACGATCCTTACGACGCAGCTGATGGGATACATCAGTAACCGGAATACCAGCGGCACCCTCGGTAAGTCCGCCGCGGTTAAAGCCTGCGGGAGCAAACCAAACCTGAGTCTTCTTTTGCGAGCTTGAGAAAGTTCCCAAAGCGGCAACAGAAGGCGGCAACCAAACCATAGCACCGTTAATAGTGTCGCGGCAGCGCAGCCACGGGTAGAAAGTACATGCGTAAGAGCTATTGATAGCCCGCGTACGCAGGTCATTGATAACCGTAGCCAACTCGGCAGCCGTATTATTACGGGCTGACGTAGTGCCTTCTGCACGCGCCTTGTATCCACCCTGAACGTCGATAACCGCCAGAGCGTCGGCACGATCTTCACACACATTAATGAGTTGTGAAGTAAGACCGGGTTGCTTGAGTCCGGGGATGGTAGCAAGGTTCATCTCAACAACCTCGGGGTCGGCGAGAGAATCGATACTACGGCGAATAGTGTTAAACGTGTAGCTGTTATCATCCGTGGGGCTTGTACCGGTCCACTGACTATTGCGGAAGGGGTCAAGCTCTGTAATATCGAGCCCGTCGAAGCCACCATACATGGGTACAGTGAATCGATCGTAACCGGCGTCCAAGACGCCCGATACGGCGCCACTCGTATTAGTAAGAGCAGTACCGAGAGCATGCGAACCAGAAGCCCAGATACCATTTGCCTTTACATCGTCAAGACTAAAGTACATGGAGCGCTCACGAATGCCTGCGGAGACGCCGGCGAACATATTTGCTACTTCGCCACCACGTGGTCGAAGCATATCAATAGTCGAGCCATCAAAGACAGTTCCGCCAGTTGTTCGACTGGTCTGCATACCAAAGTAAGCATCTTGGGTGTTGCTTAGATCACCATCCGAAGCGCTAAGTCGCAATTCGGGTGCGGGATAAGAGACGGAAGCCGTTAACTTGCACGTGTAGCGCATGTAGAGTTTGTCGCCGGCCGCAGAGTCTTCGGCAACCGAGCTGCTGACAATCAAAGCACCAGTACTGATAGATCCGGTAAGAACGCCAAAGGAAGTCACAAGACTGCCCGGAGATACCCGCTGTTCGGGACCTACGGTATTTGTATCAACCCAATTGCCAGTGGCAGTCGACGCGTACAGGGCTGCTTCATCATCCCACTTGATGATTCCTCGGAAACCGAAGGGAAGAAGAGATGCATCAGAACCGACGACGTCTTCATTCATATCAACGCGGATATACTTGGAAACATTGTCCCAATCGCCCACCTCCACATAGCGGCGCTCTGTAGTGTTCCAAGTAGTATACTTGTCACCAATCTTGCGTGCGATGTAGTTAAGGGAATCGGGGTTCAAATTAAGATCGTTGAATTGCTCCACAACCTGTACTACGTTATCAGAATCGCTTAAGCGACGTACAACCAAAGAGAAGCTACCATAAGGGTCACTCTCATTTGAAGAAACTTTGATATCCTGAATTGAAACTTTCAGGTTTCGATTGGTCCAATCACCCGCGTCATTGAGTCCGATTACTCGGAAGAGCGCAGGCATTGCCTGAATATCATAATTGTTGGAACTTCCGTTAGAGCGTTGTGCAGTGTCGCAACCAATAATGTAAGGCGTTTCTGAACTTTGAACACCTGCGCGGAAGTTGTCGGAATCGCCGTCAGTAGCATTGGTAAGATTGATAACGGCAGCAAAGGTTTTGCCAGCAGTTGCCGTAATAACCGATTTCATATGGCGATCAAAACTTTCACCAAGGAAGTAGTTTTGTTCATCACTCACGATATCAGTATTGGTTCGCTGTGGGGTTGTATTGAACACCTTACGAATATACTTCGCGCTGTTGGGATCAAAGTTGAAGACTGTTGTGACATTCGAACTATTATAATCCGAATTATTAATAATCATTCGGAACTCGTATGCTTTGCCTGTATCCTTAACAACAACATTAGAGCCGGTGGTGTTGGTACCGCCGGCCCAGCCCGCATCGCCAACGTCGACGGTTCGGTTATCACTAAGGGTAGCGATGGCGCCGCTCATCTGTAAGTAAGTGCTGGCACCGGTTGTATAAAAAATAGCTGCGAGGGCGCCCTCAAGAGAACCACTCTGCGAAGCTCCCGCACTAGAGAGACCCTGATAGGCATCATTGCTAAAAACAACAAGTCCCCATGCCTTGCCGTTGGTGCCGGCGTCCCAGCCAGCAACACCGGCGCCGGAAGCACTGTCGGCATCTGCACCCAATAGGCGGATATATGTCAGAGGAGAACTATTTTTAAGGTAAGCTTGAGCAGCATATGCTCCATAGGTGGGGGCGGAAGTACTCCATTGTCCTTTACGCCACACATCACCGCCAATAGTACCTGGTGACGGTGCACCAAAAACATTAACAAACTCGGAAAAGGAATTAACCGTTACTGGACGCAGTGATGGTCCTTTTTCCGCGCGACCAATTACGACCGGCCCGATGCCTGCTGGGGAAGCTGGGACTTGTGAGTTGTCAATCTCATTGACGAAAACTCCGGGTGATACAAATCTAAAATTTTTGACTGACATTCGTTTTTATCTCCTAAACCTGGGATATCGTTATTAAATAGTATTGAAGGCGCTCAATAGAATCTATTCTCTATAAAATCCATCCTTCAATGTCTCTGGTATATCGCCGAAAATTACCTTTTCTTTCGAAAGCTTAAATTCCACAGCATTTTCACGCTTAACAATAATAGGCTGATCCTCATTTTCCCCGGCGCCGATTAAATATCCTAACACTTCAATATTAATAGTATTTTCATAGTTGCGCTGATCCATACCAATGTTGGCAGCATTGGATGCATTATTAAAATTACCATCAATAAAAAGTTCATAATAATGACCCTCACTCGTAATGCGTTTCGGGGTACGCGAGTTTCCAGGTATAGTAATAAATGGAGTCATCATCTCGTTCATTTGCTGCTGATACTCAGAGCGCAGAGCAACTTCATAATTTATAATAACCCAAGTCGGAATTGGCATTGAAATTGAATCATAAACGACGCGCTGGACCGACATATTTCTCTTATTAGTGTTTTTCATCTTACCGGCCACATTTTTATCTGGTCCGTATGATCGAGCAGCGTATGCATTTTGAAATTCAGCAGTCTTTTGTTGATTTATGTTGCGCGCAACCGTAATAACACCACCTTTGGCACCCTTGGTAGGATACAGATTAGCCCAAACAGTGCCTTTTCGGGTGGGATCCTTCACAACGTTGGCACGATTCACTGTCATTAGGGGAAATACAAGAGTCTGCTCACTTAAATCCCGAATTTCTTTGTTTTGCCACGCTTTAATTTGATAGGCTCTTTCGGCTGTAACCCATAAAACGGGCACCTTCTTAAATCCATCGTTAGATGTGGCGAATAAATTAAGCTCTTCGTCAATAAATTTATAAAAGGCTCGGTCAATTGTCTCTAGAGTAGAAGCCTCGAATTCAATTTCTTGAAGTTTCTGTTCTACCGATTCATTACCAACGGCTGCATACTTCGTCGCCTTTTTATTACGAATTTGCTTTTCTGTTTTCTTACTTCTAGCCATGGATTATCCCCCCCTCTTATCCAACATAGATGCCGGCTGGGACATTCTGCAGAACCTTACCTGTAGAATCTTGCAGGGTCGAATCTTTGGCGGCCATCTCGCCATAGGTTAACTCATCAAGGGTGGTTTTGAGTTCATCCCGAAGCAGATCCTGTTCGGACTTTGCTTGAGTGAGCAAATCAGAAGCATTTAATGTTACCGACTCTCCAGGAATAGGAACTGTCGAAAATTTACCTCGCACCTGTCCTAAGATCTCTTTTGTTAACGCTAGCGCAAACCGGCGAATCCACTGTTTACCAATAGAGTTAATGTTTTCATAAGGAAGGTTCTGGAAGGGGAGACTATTCATATTATTAACCCCTTCAATTCCAGAATTCGGCTGATCGGTGCCCTCTTCCCACGGATTAAACTGATTTTCAATGGTAAATTCCACCCAGAACTTGTCAGGGCTTGTTGTATCGGGTCGCGGGAAGAGTCTCAGCTGATTATTCTTGATTTCATAAGAATAATGAGACGTTCGCGTCCAGATAGCATCTTCATATGCCATGGCCTGCAATTTATTCTGCCATGTGGGAACAATTTCAAATGTAGAGTCATCTGCATACTGACCATAGGTGCGCATATTACCCACAACAGAGAAACCACCGTAATATCCATAAAATCTCCACATTGCACGGGGACTTTTATAAAAGACTTTTCGGATTACGACGCGCTTATCATCAATCTGTCCATAAAAAGACGATGATGTCTCGGTTGCGGACGAAGACGACAAAATAGATTGCAAATTATAATCTTGCTGTCCCGAAACACTAGAGAAAGAGCCCGAATAGATCGGGAGAGTGCCTCCCAAGCCGACTTCGGTAATGCTTCTTTCCGATACTCGCCGTGCGAAACCATAATCAAAGCGCGGGTAGCGCAGAGAGACATTAACCCCTTCCAAACTATCCCCACTTACAATTTGTCCGTCTTGATCAAAAGAGGCAGTAGTTGCTCCCATCAGAGAGGAAAGCGAATTCTTGCTCTGATGGATATTAACAATGTAAGAGTACTCTAAAACGGCTTCTTCATATGCAGCGTACACATTTCCTTCTGCTAATTCAATATCCAGAACATCGCCGCCGAGCTTTTTATAGGTATAAGATACCTGATCGGCGGCGCCGGATAAGAACGCATCTGAACCTGCATAAATTCCAAATGGTAACGTCGCGGCAACGCTGGATGCGGATCCAGTCACTGTTAAAACATTTGAATTTGCTGTGGAAGCAGGGTTTAAATTTGGAATGGCCATTAAAAAGAACCTCTATTAAGCTACTACTAAATAGAAAGCCCCGCCTCAAAAGAGACGGGGCTTTAACTATTTTGACCTTACGTCAAGTATGGCTAAACTAGATCGCGAACGATAACCAGTCCATACATATCAGGACGAACCATCTTCTTGGCATATCGAGTCATCACGCCCTTGCGAGGCACGAAGTCTTCAACACCGAAGATCGTCGGGGTGGTCTGCAGCGGCACATAAGGTGCGTACACATAACCACTTTCAAGGAAACTACTTCCACGACGGCCAACAAGGACCAGATTACGTGGGAAGTAAGGATCGACAATAAGGTCGAACTTCTTCGAAAGCGAACCAACCTTCATAGCACCCGCGTCGCCACGGTCACTATCGGCAGTCACATTGGCACGGAAGCCAGCCGTGAACTCAAGGATGTTAGCAACTTCAGGTGAAATCACGCAGAAGTTAGCAGCACCACGGAGAGTCTTACGGTGGATCTGTGCAGACACATCGTTGATAGTCTCAACGAGAGTCTCATACCACTCACTCACATTACCGGTGAAGTCCGGGGTAACACCCACACCGATTTCTCGGCCAGACGCACGGTCAAGGAAGCGACCCGGGGCGCGGGACCAGTAGCGAGTACCAGCCTTTGCACCGCGTACGAGATCCTCAAGGATCTCACGGTCGATTTCAAGAGCAACCTGCTCAGACAGGATCTGAGTCAGCTCAACCTCAGCATCAAGGTTGTGGTAGGCATTGAGATCTTGTCCCAATTCCGGGGTCCACTTAGCCTTAAGCTTCTTGGTGATTGCCGTGACAGCCACGGAATCGACCTTGATGTCGATCTCGGGAATGTTCGGGTTGTTCTCCAAGCCCCACTCAGTAGCACCGATGACGGCGCCGAGAGCGTTAGCGGCATTAAAGTTATCCGTAATGGCATACGAAGCCGTATCGCACGCGGCGAGTGACGTATTTGCATTTGCAATAGAACCACTCTGCTGCAGAACAACAAGGATCTGAGTGCTATCACGGAAGTCCGTGCGCGTAAGGCGACGGATGTGACGACCACCGAGGAGGGGCATCGTTCCGACTGCACCGTCACACAACTGAATGGAGACGAAGTCCTCTTCGTTCCACTGATCCGTTGACGGCGAAATGTCGCTCTTGGCGATCTGAGCGACCGCCACCAGCGAACCGGACAGTGTCGGATCGAACTGAACCAATCGATCACCATCATTCTCTGACTGAGCAAACGTACGGCTAGTGCCGGAAGCACCAAACCAAAGTCCACCGACTGTACCGGATGCAACAACTGTGCAAGTGACAGCCGAAGAACCAGTCGGAGACGAGTAGCCCTGGTTAAGAGCGTAAGGACCAGCTGCAGCGTTGAGAAGCTCAGTACTACCGAGATCCACACCACCAGTCAACTCGCTACCAACCACACCACCACCGTAGAGCGACTGCTCTCCGAGGCTGTAGGCGACGGCCGGGTCGCCGGTCAAACCATAGCCCAACCGGGGAAGTCCTGGACCGTTGGTAGACGTGGTAAAGTCCAGGAAGAAGATGAGCCCACTAGGGAGACTCATCGGCTGAACACTAACGAGATCGTTGGCGATCAGGCTGCCGAAAACTCGGCGAACGAGCGGGAATGCAACAGCTGCAAAACCCTCGACGTCACCACCAGACATGGTGGACGCCTCACGGAGTAGTTCTTTTGCTTGGTTCTCAAGCAATCGAGCCATACCGTTCCGAATGGTGTCATCACCGAGACCTTCAAGAAGACCGGTCTGTTCCCACTTAGAAATGAGAGCAGAGCCTTCCGCAGAAAGGTCGCGATTAACGATACCTTCGGTTAATTTCTGTACAATAGACATTTTATAACCTCCTATATTTTGTTGTTGAATGTCATTTATTCAAACCTGCTAAACGCAGCATACGATCCATCTTTGGATCGTGTGTTGCCTCGTTGTTTTTCTTAGAGTTGAGTAAAAGCGATACCGGTCTCTGAACCGCTTCACGGAGTGTTTGTGGTCTCGTTCCATTGGTGGAATTCGAGACACCCACTGCGTTTTGAATTGTTTCAAAAATTATATTCGCTTCTTCAACAGAATTGGCAGATTGAACAGCTTCGACAATTTTATTCTTTTGTCGCTCATTCAAGGAGGTGCTGCTTAGTGCCTTGTTTTGATAAACAAGCTTGGCGTTTTCCAAGTTCAACCTCATGAGTTGATCCTTGGATTCAGTTAAAAGAACATATAGTTCTTTAATTGATTCTTTAAGTTCTGAGGCTTGGGCCTCAAAAAGGTCCCCATCCGGAACTACGTCGAGAGGCTGTACTTCTTCCTCGTCTTCTTCTAGTTCTTTGGGGTGAGCTTCGAGGGCTGCGAGCATCGCCTCATCATTGGCTTGCTCAATACTATTATATGCAGAGCCCTCTGCTGACCAGCCTTGCGGGCGGGGAGTACCCTCATAGGTAACCTTCTCAGCCACGAGTTCTTCGATCAGGTCGCTGATCATCTCTTCGCTAAGGTGGATTTCTTCGTCTTTGTCTTCCGTAACACCCATTGATTTCATGGTCTCATCGCCCGCATTAACAGCGGATGCATCAAGGTTAGAGCCGGTAGCCTCGTCTTCCTCAGTCTCACCCGCCTTGGGGGGTTCGATCATCACACTGGAGGGACCGTCCTCGTCCGCACCTTCGGCAAGCTCGGTTGCCATTTCGGTTGCGTCAATAAGCGAATCGGCAGAAGCCTCTTCGCCAGCTGCCTCTTCCTCTTCAAGGCGAGCCTTTAGGGAATCAAAATCAATCTCGACCATCACGTCTTCGTCTGGGGCACCCAGCTCTTCATTTTGAAAGGCATACGGGATATCATCCGTAAAAGAAATATCTGCGGCAGGGGGCTCTTCAGAAGCGACGCCCGCTTCGGAGCCTAGTCCAAGACCTAACTCGTCCTGCTCCAATAAAGTGTCGAGAGCTTTCTTAACATCTCCTGAATACTTCTCTAAAACGGCATTCTCTGCGTTTTTGAGGGCTGCCTCTTTAAGGGCTTTTGCGTCGACGATCGCTTCTTCTAATAGTGAAGACATAAAAATTACTCCAGATCTGATGTGTAATCAAAATAAATAGTGTCTAACGTGGGGAAATGACTAATAGATGTGATTTCTAGTGTCCCTGCTGCCTGTTATCTGTTAAAATAAACCAATACGTACCGGTACTCACCAGCGTAACGCTTTGGGAGCTACCATCGATTTCGATTGAATCCTCTGGGCCCGAGTCCTGATTGGAACCCATAAACTGACCGCCGTTGGAGTCAATCGTGAGGGTCCAGGACGATTCGCTGTTGCCGGTAGTCAAAATGTGATATGTTCTTCCGGTAACTCCGCTAGCAGCTGGAAGAGTTACGGTGGCATCATCGGTGTCAGTAAGATCTACTATGTAGTGGGTTTCATTTAACGTTATGTCATCAGTAATGGCTGTATAGTTGCCTGCTTGAGAGCCACTAACTTCAAAGGTGGAGTTGGGTGTTGTTGTACCTATACCAACTTGTCCTGCAACCAGGGACAAAACGTTATCAGCGGTTCCGGCTTCGCGAGTGGTGAAAAAGATACCGGCATTTGTGTTGTTAAACATATTTTCAATATGACTGTTGCCGGTGCTATTGTCATATCTTATTTTAAGGCCGGCAACATCAATATCGGAGTTGTCAATAAATTGAATTTCTGGATTGTGAGCCGGATTGGTACCACTTAAATGAATATTGCCATCTTCAATAAGAAGGGCTGGCTCGAGGTTTCCAGTAATATGAAGAGGAGCTTGGGGCGACGCCGTGCCGATGCCGACGTTGCCGTCGCCGCAGACAACGAAAACGTCATCATTGCTGTCCGAATTGGTATAGAATAGATTGTCGCTGTCGCTTCCGGAAACATGGATCCGTCCCTTGGTATTGGCGGCAGACATGGATGGGAGGCTGAGATCACCGTCGGTGCTTAAACTCATTTTCCAATACGTATTGTCGGTACCCCAGTTGACCCCGTAGTCGGTGCCGGCTACGAGGTGCATATCGCCGCCCTGGGCGAGGATGTTCATGCCGCCGCCGGCCATACCAATGATTTCAGTGCCATTGGTACCTTGGATATAAAGTGTAGCAATTCCGCTGGATTCATTAGTCTTTAATACCAAATCTGTTGCATAAAGGGCACGACTAGAACTGATGGCGCCATCGACGACCAAGGGGATACCCGAGCCCGACACGTTTACGACTGCCCCAGACACCGCTAGAGTCAACGCGCCGGCGGCGACGATTCCAACAGCATCCTCGCTGAAGTCTATATAGGTGTTTCTCTGGTTGTCGTCTTCATTATAGATGTCGCCCTGATAAGTCTTGCCTTTTGAATATTTATAAGCCATATCATATATAGAATCTCAAATACAAAAAGGGTGGGCATCCCGAAAGATACCCACCCTTAAAGTTTGTACAGACCGAAGTCTGGAATTTATTTCATCTTAGAAGATGTGCCAAACACCCGCGTTAGAATCCCATAGTAAACTAATAGCAGCCAACTCACTCTCAAGTACAACCAGCGCTTCACCATCAATAGAGTTCTGACCCGAGCCACTAGCAACAGTAACGTCGTTTTCCATCCCGTAAGCACGTTTAACGTGAAACATCGTTCCGTCGTCAATGTTGTTCACGTTGGGAAGTGTTACCGTAATGGCTCCGGATCCACTTACAATATTGTAAAAGTCTCCTGCCGATAATGTATCATTACTAGTAATCGATTGCATGTTATAAGCAGCGCCGGCTTCGAAATTTGCCATAGCATTAAGGTAAAGACTATCACTGCCACCAGAACCAATGTTGATCACATCACTACCATTACCAAGATCGACATTTCCGTTAACCGCAAGGTAAGAGGCGGTAACAACCGCAGCAGATGAAACACCAATAGTAGTGCCATCAATAGTACCGCCGTTAATATCAACCGTAGTTACAGTACCGAGATCGGTAAATGTAATCGCACTAGCATCCAAGTTTGCACTTCCATCAGCAACGAGTGCCTTAGAAGCAGCTGCCGTACCAAGAGTGGTAATATCAAGATAGTTCAACTCCGTTCCGGTTGCTGTTACAGCAACACCAAGCAATGTCAAAGCAGATCCCGAAAGACCGAACGATGACGATAACTGAGTAGCATTGACGTGACCGCCACCGCTATAGATAACTCCCTTGCTATTCACCACAGTACCTGCCGAAGAACCATCAACAAGATTAAGCTCGGCAGCCGTGGAAGTCACAGCAGTACCTGCCAACGTAAGTGCAGAACCCGTAATACCAAAGGATGACGAGAGTTGTGTAGCATTAACATAACCTCCACCATCATAGATCACAGCTTTGCTGTTCACCACAGAGCCGGCGCCGGAACCATCAATAAGATTAAGTTCAGCAGCAGTCGATGTGACGAGCGTGCTCCCTAATTCAAGACCATTGCTACCATCGTGCGAGGCGATGTTTACGTTAATACTACCGTCCTTAAACACAACTTCGTCAGAACCAATCGTAA
>Ga0208553_1000136_pt1 | contig 29585 bp, 37 predicted proteins | sample 6_EtaG_FD_184079 | JGI IMG/M metagenome (GOLD analysis project Ga0208553, IMG submission 184079) | Marine viral communities from the Subarctic Pacific Ocean - 6_ETSP_OMZ_AT15160 metaG (SPAdes) (version 2) | ecosystem: Environmental > Aquatic > Marine > Oceanic | place: Pacific Ocean | collected...
AGGAAAATCTACAAGCCCAACCCCGTCAATTTCGTACCGTTGCACGGCTAGGCTCCTATAAACTTAACGGAAGAACGGCAACGGCGGTGGTTACGCCCTCCAAAAACATCATTTTAGCCCCCAGTGCCGACCGGTCGTGCCCCGCCTGTAACACTCCCATCCTTGGTGGGAAACGTAAACGTCATGGCCTCCCCTTTAGCCCCCGGTGACAACCCGGAGTCCCCTTCTCCACCGGAACGGCCCCCGGCGAGTTGCGCGAAAATCCCTACAAGACGTGGATCACCGCCCTGAGTAATATAAAGCTGTTGTATTTTATTCAGGTCGCTCTGAGAAAAGCCGCCGTCCTCTAACAATTCTACACCAAGGTCTTTGATAGCGCCACTTACAGCCGTTGACCAAGCTGTTTTGCTCCTATTATATTCCCTCGCGTCCACTCCCATCTGCGCAACTCTGAGCTTGACTGCACGGTCTAATCGTCCCTCTCGCAAGGTTAAGGCAAGTTTGTATTGCTCGTAGGCAGCCGTATATTGAGCCGTCTTTATATCGTTTTCAATTTTAGCTACCTCTAGTTTGGCTGTGTATCGTCTATCCCGTGCGGCTTCATTAAATTGAGCTTCGCTCAACTTACCCTGCGTGAACTGTTCAGTAAGGCGAGCCATGTCGTTCTTGTGGGCTTCCTGTGCTGCCGCAAGTTGCATCTTAAGGGCAAGGTTTTTATCCTTCCGCTCCTGAATCCGCTGCTGGCTTTCCTTGAGCGATTCAACGCCCTGTTGTGCGCCCTTGCCAATATTGACCAGCGCATGTGGACTTTCCCCAGCCGCCATTGTGAAGCCAGCCTCGGCCAAAGCCAGCCATTTAGCACTCGCTGCGTCATCGCCAACATCCTTCGTCCGTTTTGCCATAATTTCGGCAAAGCTGGCGTATGGGGTGCCGCGCTGTTTCGCCAGTTGTTCGGCTTTTTCTTCGTAGGTGGCTCCGTAGTCAAAGGGGGTAAGCGCATCGGGAGCAGCCGGTGGGGAAGCTAGATTTAACTCTGCTGTAAACGGTTCGGGTTTTGGGACGTAGTCTTCTTCAATATTGATTTTCTCGCTGGCATCCCCCTCCGCTGGGACAGCCTTCTTGGTGGCAGGCGGAACATATGGCCTTATCGGAACTCTTTTGTGTATCGCGTCTAAGTCGTAAGGGTCCAACAGGTCGCGCATCGCGGGAGTATCCACTACACGCCCCCTCGGAATATCTGTCCCCCGTTTTATCCCAGCCTCATCTGTGTAGGTGATGTTTCCCCCCATATATTCTTCATCCGCTTTTCTCTCTTCTTTCATCCGTTCTAACTGGCTTTTTTCCCTTCTAACCTCCGGCCACAGTGAAGGAGGTAACCCGCTGGGACTGCGGGAGCCTCGTAGGTCTTTAGCGCTCTCCCAAGTGGGGCGATAAGACCGGATGCCTTCGGGGTCTGGGTTAGGAAAGGGGTGTATGTACGGAGACGTTCTAACGGTGCTTGCTCCATTTCGGAACCCGCGCACCAGTCCGCCCTGTGCAGCGAAGTTTCTATATTGTCCGGGGGAAACCTGTGAGCGTTGGCTTTGTGACAACATATTATAAGGAAGTAGGCCAGCAGACCCGCCAAAAGAGGGTGGGGGAGCAGGCTGTCTCCCGACGGGCTGCGACCCCGCCGGGGGTGCGCCGATAAGGCCCAGACTTACATCATCCAACGCACCGCCGGGGAATTGGTTAAACTCATTTTCAAATCCCGGCCTGTAGCCCGCTGGACGTGGGGCTATAGAACGCGCCACGGGCGGAACTTGGGTTGAAGTTGTGCCCTGATAACGTGCCCACGGGTTTGGGCGACCAAACTGCTGTCCCATTGATTCAGCCATAAGCTGTGGGTGAATAACCGTGCCGGTCGGCGCAGGGGGTAAACCACGCGACGCCTCGATAAAATCTCCGGCTGTCGAAGAGGGACTAAGCCCACCAATCCCCGTAGTCATCCTGTTTCCGCGTTCGGCTGGGCCTCTGGGACCAAAGAATGAAAACTGGTTTTCTACACCATGCCTGTAGTCGGCTGCTGGGTTATATTGCGTACGAATGTTACCACCAGCGGCAAACCCACGGAACTGGTTAAACTCACCTTCAAGTCCCGGCCTGTAGCCCGCTGGGGGTGAAGTGATGGTCCGTGCCGGTGGGGTGGGACGAAGGTTCCTCAGAAAATCAGATGAATCAGTATATGTTTTCGGACCCGGAAATTCTTTTCTACCTACTTCAGCTGAAGGTATAGTTGCACGTTGCATTCCTCCCATAGGATTACCTGATGATACCATTTTTGGCATATATCCTGATGAATGAGGCGCAGGAGCCATTGGTGAGTAATAGGCTTTTTCATATTGACCCGGAATTATCTGCCCCCCAATACCAGAGATTTTTGGTGCATAATATTTTGCCATAAAATCAGGATCATTAAATACATCGTAATTCGGGTTATATGTTGGTTCTACTTCCTCCTGCTGCTTCTCTTCAACAATTCTTGGGCTAAAGAACGAGAACTGACCTTGTATGCCATGCTGATAATTAGCCGGGACGGCGCGACGCTCACCAAGAACACCACCACCAGCATATCCCCGTACACCACCAAGCGGGGAAGCTCCTCTAGCCAACCACGGAGGGGTAGGGGCTGGCCCGGTAGGGTACGCCCGTCTGGTCTGTGCTATATACGCGGTGACTTCCTGTGGAGAAAGGGGAGCGTTTGGCCTTGGCTGCAACCACGGAGGAAGCGTACCCCCCGCTCCAGTAGCCGCAGCTAACGACCTTTGCGGAGAGGGAGCACCGGCCCCCGGATTCGTGACCCAACCTAGCGGAAGCGGGCGGGGCGCTGGACCTCCCGGTACGCCCTGTATCATCAATCCACCCAGACCACCCCCCTGCTGCCCAAGAGGAACCGCATCCCCACCATAAGAAGGAGGTGGTGCGGGCTGCGCTCTTGCTGGAACTCCCCGCTGTAACCATCTGTCGGTAGGCCGTTCCCATACGGGGGCATACGCTGTCGGTGAACGACTCATTACTTGTGAACGATTCGTTGGCTCGGCAGAAGCTGTCGGGGTAACGGGTTCAATCGTTGGCGCTTCATCCTCTGATGACGAGCCTTCGTCACCAAAGTCACTAATCAGTTTTGGGATCAAGCCCATCCTAAAAGTTTCATCGTCTATCATTGCAGGAATCAGACCTTTTCTAAAACTTTTATCTGTAATCATTTTTGGAATTAAACCCTGCAAAGACGACAATCCGCCCAGACCATATCCCCTTACTTTCCCGCCCCCCGCGAAGCCTCGCGGGGCTTGTGTGGGAGGCATCTGGGGACCAGCCTGTGGAGGCATCTGAGGACCAGCCTGTGGAGGCATCTGAGGACCAGCCTGTGGAGGCATCTGGGGGGCGGCAGGACGCATCGCTCCGGTCGCTGGCGAGGATGCCAGCGGCAGTCCGGGGGTTTGGGTCTGCTGGGCCAATTTCGTCAGCAAGTCCTGCTGTACGGTTGTTGAAGGAGTTTCAGCCTCTTCGGACTTAAACCGGGTACGCATATCAGCCCGACGTTTAGCTTCTGATGTTACCAGATACAGTGGAAACATGCCCGATGGCGTTTTCATCTCAGCCCTGATTTGGTTATCACTCAGGTCTTTGAGAGCTTCCGCTTGTTGAACAATATTCATGTTTCTACCCTATGTGAGTCCTTTGTATGCGTTCGCTAATCCAAGGCCACCAATACCCAAACCAAGAAGTTGACTTAACTGACTTGGGGGCGCTTGGTATGTGGTAACCTCCTGCTGCGGTGAAATCGGTACGCCGCGCAGGATGCCGCTATAGAAATTCAACTGGTTGCGCGGGAAATCGCGCTGATTGATGAAATCTGTGTAACCAATATCCATAGACTTCTGCGTCAGGTCATCATAGGCACCACCTACGCCAGCCAAGCTCTTGGCCCGCGCCATACCCAATTCTTCACCAGCAAGCCCCTGCGCCCGCAACTGTTCGGCAGCAGCCAGCCGGTTTCTTTCATAGTCAACGGCGCGTTGTTGGTTGCCAGCAAATACTTCAGTGTTCAAAGCGCGTTGTTGAAGTTGGGCAGCACGATCAGCATTGAAGATATTAGCCCCACTTTCATACGCCTGTTGAAGGCCCTGTTGTTCGATTTCGTTTAACTGCATGTCTAGTTCACGTTGAGCGATACCCTCCTGAACATTACGCCGGTCACCGGAGAAAGCCCCAGCCCCTACTGCCTGCGCTTCGCGTTCAAGTTGCTGTTCGTTGAAACGCTGCTGAAGGCGAGCCTTCTGGGCATCCAAGACGTTCTGGGTGTAGGGATTCATATACGCTGATGAAACTCCGGTGTCGGTGAAGCTGGCTGCGGGATCAAATAGTTCCTGCTGGGTAAGCGGTGCTTGACCGGCAACGCCGGTCAGCGCAGTTTCGGCAGTAGTAAATGTCGCTGGGGTTCCAGATTCTGCGATATCACGAATACCCTGAAATCCGGCTTCCGTGTCCGTGCCGAACTCAGCCAGACGTTGGCTTCCGTACGGAATATAGTCCACGTTGCTTTCTTCTTCAGTCCGTTCCATGAGGCGTGTCATGTACGGTTCTGCGTATTCAGGTAGGTTTGTTGTATAGCTGGTGGATGTTTGTGGGGCTGGTGCTGGTGCTGACCCACCACCATTGCCTCCACCGCCCTTACCCATAACAGTTACGCCACATCACGCGCCTCCTGTTCTTCATCAAAAATTTTCTCGCAGACCACATAGTTGGCTTCCCATCCATATTTTTTAAGAAATCTTTGCCAGCCGTATCGTCCAACCACCTCAAGGCCGCGACAGCCGGTTTCCCACATATGTTTTTCCAAGGCGTCCAGCATCTCCTTATGCCAGCCGTCAAGATCGTCACCAGCACAAAACAGGAGATTAACCATTTTCCTGAGAGGATATTTTTCAATACTCGTAACCACCGCCCCGGCGGGGTTGTTGTTTTCATCAAAGGCCATCCATAAATTGAACTGACCGCTATAGAGACCATCCATGACCGTATGGATGTTATGACGCGCCTCTGAACGCTCCGTGGATGGCGACAGAAGCCGTCTGGCATCCTCGTCTACCATGTCCAGAACCTCATGCGGTATGAGCGCGACAGCGTATTTCATCAGACACCCGCCGTTGGCATAATTGCTTCAGCGTTGACGGCTCTAGGTTGGACTTTGGTGCCGTGACGACGTTTCCTGACGGCTTCGCCCATTTTCTTGAGTTTCTCTGCGCCAGCATCTGAAGACCCGTTTCCAAGGTCACTAACTACATCCGCAGGCATAACCACCTCGCCATCTGAAAGCGCCACCTCTTCCTGTTCTTCAATATTGGCCGGGACACTATCACTGAGACCGTCGCCGGGGCCTTTGACAAGACGCCCAACGCCGGACCCCTGACGCTGTTTTAACGAAGCCTCCGCGACGACCTGCTGACGAAGCTGGGTAAATGCCAGTTGGCCGTAAATCTGAATAAAAGCCTGTATGGCCTGTTGTGGGGCCGGATGGCTACCCATAATGGCCGCTATCGCACCAGAGACAACGGGGTCTTGCTGCCCCGGCCCAGCTTGTCGCATCTGCGGCTGAAGCTGTGCTGCCTCCGCCTGAACGGCAAATTGCTGTTCTGGTGAGACTATGTCTGATGAAACCATGTCTGGTGAAGCCATATCTGGTGAAACCGTATCCCGTGGATTGGGAACCATCGTGGTTTCACCTATATTACCGTTTCTGAATCCCTTTACGATACCGCCGCGTCTGGCAAAACCGCCCCTCTGTGGGATGCGATCCCCCTGTGGGGGGCGGTTTATTTCTGGAAAAAGCTGGCCTGCGGCGGTTCCGGGGACTGTTGCGCCAATAGTCTGACCCGGAAATGGCTGTTGCTGTTGGGCTTGTTGCATAGCCGCCCGCATTTGGTTTAACGCAGCGGCCCGGTTAAAATCATCACGCGAAGACGGCATCATGCCGGAGAGTCGCCCCAACCCTGTCCCGTCGCCGGGAACGGAGGTGGCTGGCCCGATAGTGCCCCCCCTAGCAAAACCACGGCCTACAAGCCCGCCTTGCGCTGCCGTGTTACGAGGCCGATTTATAGGGGTGAAGTAGGGCCATTCCGAGTCAATACCGGGACGGTAACTGCTCGGAGGGTATTCAAGCGTCCGTGTTGTGGGGAACTGTTCGTCTATCCACTCCGCTTCCTCTGGGGCGGGGATTTGGGCTTGATTCGTGGGGGCTGAAAGGGGGCTGTAACCAGCCAGAGTACCAATCCCGCCTGCCCCAAGGGCTAGTTGCTGCGGCGTCGTCATTTTATCCCAGCCTTGACCGATAAGATCGAAATACCCGCTGTCGGGCCGGTTTGCTGCATCGACAATTGCGTCTACTTTACCGGAAAACGTGGGGGTTCCGGATGGGATTGCTGGCCCCACCATCGACGACGGCATCTCTACCACGGGAACTGCTGGACTAAGCCCTCGACTAAGATTCTTTCCAAAAGCGTATGACGCAGGTGCCGCATTCCCAACTGTCGAACCAAATGGCACTGGGCCTGTGTTCATCACGGAAGATAGTATGTCTGGGGAACCCGTGTTTGCTAATACTTGCTCCGGACTTATAGCCGCCACTGATGATGTTGGGCCAGCCATGTGTGTAGGTATTATGGTTTCGCCACCGACATTTACCATAGCATCTGCACTATACGGACTAATGGATTCAGTCGCCGCCGCCGCCGTGGCATCAAATAACGACCCAAGACCATAACTCATCGCGCCGGTTGTTAAACCGCCCAACGCTGCCCGACCCATATCATCGCCCTGTAACAGATGTCCGGTGAATGAACCAAGGCCAGCACCAAGCGAAGCCGCCCCCAGCCCAGCCGCTATGCCGAACATGCCGTAAGTGCTGCCTATATACCCCCCAGCCAAAGCACCAAGCATCGGCAGGAATGCTTCTGGTTGTCCTGTGTCAGGGTTAATCGTGAGGCCAGTAGGGGAGGCTTCGTGCATCATCGCAACTTCGACGGGGTTCATGTGAACCAACATCGTGTCGCCATAACGACCCTTTGCAGCTACTTTTGCGGCCTGTCTTTTCATCTCAAATCCCCTACGTCGTTGAAACCGTTACGGTACCGATTGCCGTTGTTCCCACGGAGCTAGTGGCGTAAGCCTCTCCTGCTCGAACAATCTTTAACATACCATCGTCTTCAAATACATCACCAATCCTTAAATTGGCACCATGCGCCTGAAGGTCCAGAAGCGATATTTCCGAGAACGAACGTCTTTGTTCGGTGTTCAAAACATCAATAGCGCGTTCTATCGCCTCCACAAGCTGGTCAACATACCGCCTATCCACCTCACCAACAGGGCGGGGAAGGCGCGGAATCGAAACCGCCGCTAATGATGAAAGATTCACTGCACTACGGGTCATCGCCTGCCATCCATCCTTGCTTCTATGCGTGGTTCGCCATCTCTCCAGAATGTTCCTACGGCGGTGCTTTCAATCTTGTATTTAATAGCCCTGCCACGCAGCCTGACGTGAGCCTGTTTTGTAAATGTTTCCACGGGGGTTGTGGCTGACCGTGTGACGGTGCTGGCATCGCTGGTACCAAGAGAATCACCGGGGAAATCTCTGGGAGTGACAGTTATGCTTACGGCTGGACTGTCACCGTCCGAACCGCTAAACGTCACGTCTGGAATAAGCCGCCTCACGAAGGCAAACTGGTAGCCGTCACCGGGAAATATTTCAAATAGTCCGCTTTCAGCGTGTGCGCTGATGGCACTAAATGGTGTTGTAGAGCCATCATCGCAGCCTAGTTCATGGTGGTATAGATAGCCGTCGGTGTGGGCGGCGATGGGATATTCCGTAAATGTACGGTCATACCACGCGGTTCTCACCATTGTGCCGTGATACCAGATATTTTGCCCGTAATTAAACACCACGTAGCTGTCTATTTCCGCTCCGGTTGTTGGGTAAAACCATATGACCTCACTGTCACCCCGGTTAAGACCGACAAATACCTTCTGAACCTGCTCACGGTTGATATTGTCAAATACGTAAGACCGCAATGAACATGGTAGTGTCTTAACGGAACCGTCATAAATGTAGAATTGCTCCCACCCCATCCAATAAGTAACATCATCGGCCTGTATGGCTGCGTTGGGACTGATAATACTTATGTTGGTTGCAAGAAGGCGTGTGCCGAAAAAAAACGGAGACCCGGTATACGTAACGCTATTCAGGCTTATATCAGTCCACACGAGGGTGTCGCGCTTGGTTGCAAGCCCCGTGATAATTTCCGAACCAGTACTCAAACGCAGAGACCCAGCCGAGTTTTCGGTGTCTGGCGTCCAGTCTATAAGCGTTTCGGCGTCGGGCCACCTAATAAGAAGGGTATCTTGAGCGCCACTCCCGGTGGGGTTGCAGCCCAACGCGAGAAGATGCCTACTTTCGGCAGCAACCACTATTCGTCGGCAGACTTCAGGGACATCAGCCGCGCCCGCCAATGACGTGAGGTTCACAGCCCGTGTCCCCGTGCCAGAAGACGTATCCCAGTAGTAGAGACCACCGTTGTGAACATTGGCTATCAAATCTTCACCAAAAGTTGTCAACGACCACATTCTAAGGGTGCTTGTTACCAACCCTGATCCGGCCTCCCCCCAATTACCATCCCCCCACGGGTCATACCCCCAGCCAGCGCCGACAATAGCCCCGTCCAGCCCGATATTTATTTGGTAAGCGGCCACTACCGATGCGCCACCGCCGGATGTGCTCGAAGTAGCACTGGTGGCTGCGGTAAACTTGTAAGTGTTTGCGTCTGTAATAGAATCAATTAGCTGCTCTGCGTTTAAGGTGGCAGCAAGGATACCCCCCGTGGTTGTCGCCCCTGAGAACGTCACATAATCGCCCTCAACCGCACCATGAGAGGTGTCGGTTACGATGACAACAGCCGAGCCGTTAGTAACCGCAAACGGATTGCTATTGATAGTGGAGGACGCCCGTATCGGGGTGATATCCTGCGGGAGGCCGCCATCTTCTATATATAACTTCTTTTGCGTTCCTATCCCGATGTATTCTACACCCGACAACGCCGTCCACGGAAGTAAAGCACGACACGTTCCAATAAATGTGCCTGTGGTTCGTTTCAACCAGCCACCTATTTTTTCAGGCACCCCCATACGAAACCGCACTTTGTCAGTGTCATACCAGCCGCCAGCGGCCTTACCTTGCCGCGCCCCACCAGCAGCAGCCGCTGGGGTGTAGTCGGTGCCCTCCTTATTAACGCCGGGAGAAAACTGTAATTTTACAAGGGGCATTATTTTTGCTTCCGCATTGCCCTGTCTCCAAACCACCACAACACACTGGATGAGCACATATATAAGACCCCAAGTTCGATCGTAGCTTTGCCGCCAATGTCAGATTTGAAATAAACGATACCGACGAGAACAATCAGGGTGAATGTAAGAACCGGCCTAACAAGACGTAATACATCAACCACCCAACGAGAAGACGTACCAACAGACGAATCATGGCTGTACGATGCTGTCCGTATGTCGGCGGCGGCAGATGCTTCGGCAACGGCCATTTCCCTTTCGCTTTCTGCCGCGCCGATTTCATTCTGTAGTCGAAGGAGTTCCTTGGTTCGCTCATGCTCTTTGTCCATCTTCTTTTCTTCGACCCAGAAGTCGAGGAACGAAAACGCCTTGCCCAGAATCGAGCCAATGATGCCAGTGGCCCCGCCTGTAAGAACTGTTCCGATCATGTCAAGCATTCCATTTCTCCTTACCCCAAAACCGTTTTCGCCCAAGATCAGTGTGCAAAAAGGTGTGATAATAGCCAAACCCAGTAAACCCGGCCTCTTTGGCAAGTTTCTCAAGCCGGAATTTATCAATTCCTACGATGTTCAAGTCTCCCGCGTCCCCAAAAAGGTGGCGTGACAAAACCGCTCCGCCCACCAGCGCGTTATGATACGGGGAGCGGTAAGCACTGAGTAAATACAGAGGGCTACCAAAACTGCGGCGCACCATGTCAAGGCCATCAAGGAACGCACGATTAACGAGAAGTCTCCCTGTTCCCTTGCAGGCAATTTCTTTCGGTGTCCAGAAAATCCAAGGCCAAGCCCTGTATGTCCGGGGAACTTGTTTCCAGTGAGCATAGATCAATTCCCTCTCCGCTTGCCACCCTGCAATTTGTCCAGTTTGCGTTCCTGTTTTTCCAGTTCGCGTTCAAGGCGGATTAACTTGGACTGATCCTGCGGGCGCAACCTTCCTTCGAGATCACGGTCCATAATCTCGTAAACGCGCTGTTCCAGCCAATCTACCCGCTGCTGAACAATGCTTTCCTCGTTGAAAACGACTTTCATCGAAAGATTATCCCACTTGGACAACGCTTTATAACCGGAAGCAAAGGCACCACCGACAATACCCAACGAAAGAATCGTGGCCGTCAGCATCTTCCATTGCCCTTTTATAAAGTTAGAGAGTTTCATCCTATGGTCTCATCATCAGGAACAGGGACGATAAAAGGCTTGCCGTGAGGAGGAGTAAACCGCTTACCTTCACAGGAATAGGACATAAGCCTATCTGTCGGGAGTAGGATCGCTGCTGCTGCTTCTTGAGCAACTTTGCGGCAAAGGACATTATTTTCATACTCCACCTTAATAACTGTCGGGCTGTTTAGGCAGTCTGGGTTTGATAATGCACAAACGAATAAAATAAGTTCCTTCACCAAGCATCCTTACTATTTTCCGCTGAGAAATGGTAAAACCTTCGAGACTAAAGCCCCGGCTGTTCCAGCAACGCCAGCAGCCAGCAATAAAGTTTTCCACCCACCACGGGCTTCATTTAGTGTTTTCAGGATAATCCGCATATCCTTCTTCACCGTTACGAGATCGGCTTCCACAGCCCCAAGCCGACCTATCAGTATCCCGATGTCTTTGTCTGCTGATGCCATGATTTGCCCTATTTATCTATTTGAGGGTCGGCGTGGGGAAGATTCAAAAGAGAACAGCGGCTGCTTGCTCTACCTAAAGTTTGAATCACCGTTTGCAGGTCTTCTTTGATAATGAGCAAACTTTCTTCGATCCCAGTCATGCGAGAATCAAGTCGCTTTATCTCTGCATCAGCAGACGAATGCGTTGTGTGTGATGACATAAATGGAATCACTCCGACTTTGAATGCGCGACCTTAACCGCAGCAATGTGATCTTTCCAAGCAGTTCCCATCACGTATCGCTTCCGGCGTCTGTCGTGTAGTGAATTTTTATCCCGTGCAGACGGGCATCTTCGGCTAAGTTATCTCCAGAAACGTCACGCATCACCTCAAACGCTACATAATCTTCCGCTGTGGGGGTCGATCCTACGGTAACACTCACTTCTGGGCTTATCATAATGTCATCCGCTGTCGTGGAGTTGGTGTCGATCTGCGTGGTGGGAGCGGGAAAGGCTTCCGTCAGCACTGCATCATCGCCGAGACTATTGGCAGCAAGCCCCCACAGCACCGTGTTGGCGGTTGTGCCCGTCGCTGACCAGACGAACTGACAGACAAGTGTCCCAGCATCCCAACTCTTAGGCATCTGTACTCCAAAATAGGCGTAGTCGTCTGCATCAGTAGCAAAGTCCATTGTCCTAGCAGCGAACAATGAAGTCCCAATCTCGACGGCATTAGATGTCGCTGGTGCCGTGCTGGCAGCAGCTTCCATAGCTGATGCTGGGAACCAAATAGTGTGCTGGCCTATTGGGGAATCGGCAAGATCAAGGATACCCTGCACCGTATCTCGTTTGGTGTTCCCGCTGTCATCAGCGTCACCTAACAGGATGCTATCCCCAGCAGCGACTGTTACCTCTGAGAAGTCGGCTACAAGCGCATCTTTCAGCTTTGTCTCATCAATGGCGTTATTTGCAACGGCACCGGGGGCTGTACCAGCAAGGGAACATCCAGTCATTCGGTAATCACCAGTTGCATATTCGATGAACTCTAATTCATCTCCAGCAGCTGTAGTGAAATTCGCTTCACCAGCAAGGTATAGATCAGTTGCGTGATGTGTCAGAGTCAGAACGCCGTCAAAATGCAACTTGATTAAAGTTCCCGCGCCGCCAGTGGTGTTAATGGAGGTGATTCCAGTAGTCCCGGTTACGTCAAAATAATTACCGTCTGTAAGCACCGGCAAAGCTGGAGCGGAGGCTACGTCAGCACCTTTTGACCATTGCACCTGTGCACCGTTGCAGTCGAGATCGCCTCCGAGTTGTGGGGTCGTATCGTCAACGACACCATCCATTGAACCCGCAAGATCAAGGATGCCTTGAACTGTATCCCGTCTGGTTGTTCCACTATCATCAGCGTCACTAATTCGGATGCTGTCAGACGCCGTAACAGTTACTTCCGTAAGGTCAGTTACTAACTCCTGTCTGGAAATGCCTCGCCCACCTACCATTGTGGCTCTCCCCGTACGGTCACTGAATCAGCTTTTAACGTAGACATCTATTGTCTCCTCATTCAAAAATAACCCACGAGGTAGTCGGCTCGTCCCATTTATATTTTTCTCCATCTTCCGGATAAGGAACAGGACTATTCCAACAGCCAACATCCTCATCCAGAAGCCATGACGGAAAAGGTTGGGGTGGGATAAAAGCATCTAAGTCTCTGTTGTAGGTGTAACCCACCCCTGCGTAATTTTTCCTGAGTGGAGTTCCTCCGTCCGAATGTTCATTAGCGTGTGTGTTATAACTAGTCTGCACCCACGCAATCCCCGGTCCATACAGAGTTTCCAAGAAGGAAAGACCCGAAGCCTCATCAGGTGCGTCGTTGTTATGGACAACGATTACCTGAGTCACTACGTCGTTTTCGTCTAGTTTTGCAAAATGTGCCATATCAGAATGTTATACTCCCTGAACCTGTCCATTGGTAAATATGATACCCGCCGGAATCAGCATAAGACGGTGAGCCGGTTGTAGCAGACGCCGCGTCGTAGGTGTTAGCGTATCTGATACAAACATAACCTGAACCACCAGCGCCGCCAGTACCATAGGAACCAGAATAACCTCCTCCACCGGCACCCGATCCAGTATTAACAGTTGCATTTGATGCAGTGGCATTACCAACACCTGCTGTTGCACCACCAGTACCACCATTACCCGGAGTACCTCCACGAACATCAGCTCCACCACCGCCACCACCTGCTCTTGTTACAGCCGATCCATTGATACTGGATGCACTACCGTTACCACCATTACCCGGAGAAGCTCCAGCACCACCTTTACCTCCTCCTCCACCGCCTACTTGATTTGTACCAGAAGAGGAACCAGAACCACCATTATTACCCTGACCTGCTGTAGCACTACCACCCGCAGAGTTAACACCTCCTTCTCCGCCACCGCCTCCACCGGAACCACCATTACCACCGGGTCCGGGAGCACCGCCAGTCGGTCCACCGAATCCGCCACCATCTGATGTTATTGAAGAGAAAACAGAATCAGAGCCAGCAACACCAGTTGCCGCACCTACACCACCAGCACCTCCTCCACCTATAGTAACAGTTAATCCTGAACCAGAAGCAACAGCCAATCCAGCTGCAGTTCTATAACCACCAGCACCGCCGCCGCCGTTACCTCCTCCTCCGCCGCCAGCAATACACAAATATTCAACGTCTGATGGAGGATTTCCACCACCACCACCGCCTGACCCAAACCCCGAAGCTGCGTTTACAGTAAGCATTTTTATAGCATCCCTTTCAGAGTCTCGCGGTAATCATCGACGGTTACGGCTGGCTTGCTCTCAAGGGCGAGTGTCCGATTCTCGACATCCAGCATGGCTTTGAACTGAATCGAGTTACTTGGAGGGATTTGGCCTTCTTTATCGGCATCAAGCTCGTCGGCGGTCTTAGGCCGGACAGTCAAAACCCTTGTTACTTTCTTCGCCTTAACAGTAGTGACCGGACCTTCTTTAATGTGGGTGGTATGGTCAGTTACATCAGGGTTAGTGATTTCAAGAGGCAACCACCGGAATGGTTTCAACGGCAACTTAGGGGGGGTTCCACTTCGGAACTCTCTATCGCCTTCGACTTCTTTTAGAATGGCGTCTGTTCCATCTTCAACTAATACATATCTCATTACGAATCACTCCCTGTGTCTGTGGTGTAGTGGATTTTTATCCCGTGTAAACGGGCATCTTCTGCCAGAGTATCTCCGCTGACATCTCGCATCACCTCGAACATCACATAATCTTCTGCGGTGGGGGTTGATCCAACAGTGACAGAAACTTCTGGGCTTATCATAATGTCATCCGCTGTCGTTGAGTTCGTATCAATTTGGGTCGTGGGCGCACCGAAGGCAGTCGTTAGAACTTCATCATCAGCGAGTGAAATGGCTGAGAGTCCCCACAGTACCGTGTTGGCGTTTGCGCCCGTCGCTGACCAGACGAACTGGCAAACCAGCGCCCCGGCGTCCCACGATTTTGGCATCTGTATTCCGAAATAGGCGTAGTTATCTGAACCAGTCACGAAGTCCATCGTTCTGGCGGCGAACAGTGAAGTCCCAACTTCTACCGCGTTGGATGTTGCAGCGGCAGTCGTCACCGCAGCCTCCATCGCCCCAGCGGGCATCCAGATTGTATGCTGGCCTACATCGACATGCGTCTGAAGAGCATCTACATACGCCTTGATGCTTTGCTGAGTGGCAAGCTCGGTGGCGCTGTCCGACCCCATAGCGTCCTCATCGAGGATGCCGGTAACAGTCGCACCCGTCGCTAATTCAAGACTCGTATCGCCCTTAATGGTCGTAAATGTTGCTCCGGCAGGTGTGGTACCACCAATAGTGCCGGGGGCAGCCATTTTGGCCGTTACGTTAGCAGGCGTTGTTGCCCTAGCCGTATCGCTACCAGTAACAGTCTCTGCGTCGGTGGCAAGTTCAACAACACCTTTAACAGTTGCAGAAGACGCCCGTGGGTCACCATCTTCATCGACAGGGCCGGTTAAGGCTTCGACATTGGTCCCATCGCACACTACATTCATCTGATAGCCCTGCGGGACTGTGACCGTGTCTCCGGTAGCCCCACCAACTGTTACATCGTAAGCGCCGCCGGTTGCGTTCCAAATCCACCATGTTTTGTTTCTCAGTGGAACGATAATTTTTTCATTAGCCGTCATGGTGCCGGTAGCCTTAATAACCGCCACATGACTTTCTTGGGCTGGGGAAGCATCATCGTGTTCAAGGTATTGTGTATCATCAAGCGTATAATTAGCGCCGCCAAGACTTGCCAAGCTGATATTGGTGATGTCACAAATGGCTTCCTCAAGGCGCGACATGGACTGATTTGCCAGCGTCCCCCACGTACCGGACTTTTCACCGGTCGTCATTTTTTCAAACTTGATTAGGTCTGATGCTGTGCTAGCCATCTAAAATTCTCCTACGCCGTAACAATTTCTGTCCAAGTATACACTGAATCAGTTTGACCAACTCCACCCCACTGATACTCCTCGCCACTGTACATCGTCATACTAAAACTCGCCGTGATAACGACCGAAGTCCCCCCCTTACCAAGAACCGTCCCAACGCTCCCCGTAAGACCGATACCTGTAACCACCTGCGTATAATCGCCATAGCCCCATACCCTACTACCCCAAGTGCTGCCACCCCATGCCATACCATATCGCCCTCTTTACCCTTACTCCCTATGCAATTCTAATAATTGCGTTGCTGGCGTCAGCGGCTGGAAACTGGATGGTAAAATCCCCTGCCGAAGCTGATTTGTTAGAACCGAAATCCAGAACCAAAATTGAGGCATTACTACCGTGTGTGTCGTTATAGATAAGTGCTCCACGGGCGGTAATCGTGGCCGTTGACCACGTTGCGTCTGCCCAATCTGTCAGGGCCGTTGTGCCTGAAAGAGTGGGAGTTACGTTGGTTAATGCCACGCCGCCCGCACTATAGCCCGTACCGCTGGTCTCATTGGTCGCAGAATATGCGGTTGTCGTTGCCCCCAAGGTGGCAGAACTTGTATAGAGGGCCGCCTTGATCGTATTGCCTGTAGAGGCTGTTAAGTCGTGTTCTGCAACAAGGATTTCCTGCTTAAAACTCGTGCAAAGGGCTTGGGATATAGCCATTACATGCTCTCCTTTAGTTCAGCCATTATTTCAGCCTTCATGGTTACGCGCTCGCTCAACATTGCTTGACGCATATAAAACAATAACACAGCGCGAAGGCGTTCTTTGTAAGCTAAAGCCTGCGCTTTTATTGGTTCCGGCGCATCGCTACCAACAAGAATGATTTTGTTAAGGGCCATCTCGGTAAGTTCCTCCGCCGAATGCCCCCTGTTTTTTGTAACATGGACGGCCACATTTCCAACTGCCATATCTGCGCTTGTGTTAATCGTCATTGTACAGGCACCCTAATTTGCCCCGACCTATACATATCCTGACGGGTTTTGCCGTCACCAAGCTCCTTCAGCTTCACTAATGCTTCCTTGAAGCGTGTATCGTAGGCAGTTATGAGATCAGCCTCGCCCTTCATAAAGGTATAGGCTTCCACTAGACAGCCATACAGCAACGCCGCCGGGGCTTCGTCACCAAGCCACGTCGTAGAGGTATCAACGATACTGTTTGGTTTGTAGAAAAAATTAAGCTGAATAGTCAGCGCCGCGTTAGGTGTTGGCCCAAGAATAAAGGTATCTTCATCCCACATGGCGTAAAACCGTGGTTGGCCTGTGGTGGTAGTCTGGTCGTATGCTTCGCGTATGAAATCCACATCCTTATTCAGAAGGTACGAGTAGTTCGATGATGCATCAAGCACCGCCAACGAATACGGTGCGATAAAATCAGACGGCACCTTTAGAAACCTGTCATCAGCCACCAACTGCGTCGTAGATGTTTTGCGGAAAAGCGGAAGCTGGACGATGTGCTGGATACGGTCCTCTGTCTGTTTAACAAAGGTAGGTATCTCAGCAACAAAGTCTGTCTCCGTGTTCTCCGTGTACGTCTGTATCGACGCGGTTAGTTCAGCATAGTTCATTGGTTAGCCCTTGGATCAAACCTTGAAATTGCCGCCACGCTTTGCAGCCCCCATACCCTTGGCCGTTACCGTGGTTTTGTTTGTAGGCTTGAGACCTAACTTGACTTGCCCACCACTATTGTATGCCTTCTTTCTTGCCATCTTGGGTCCAAGCTCTACCTTTCCACCAGCCTTACGGCTTTTTGCACGTTCATAGTGAGGACCAACAGATTGACCCCGATGAGCGCCCGGATCGGGGTTCTTTCTCGCTTGTTCTTCTGATTTTTTTGCTGATCTTCTCGGTATATCTGCGCCACGATACTGGCCGCGTTTACCGTCTTTACCAACATCCCACTCGGCTCTAATATCTCTATCAGATATAAATTCCTCCGTAGTCATTCTATCCATAGCAAAATCCCTTAATGCCTGATCGTCTAGTACTTCTTTTTGACCTTTTGCTATAGCCTCTTTTGACGGTGTTTTATAAAGTTTTGGAGCAGCTGTTCCTCCCTTTCTCTGTGGAACTTTTGCTAACCCTCGTTTTTTTGCTCTTTCCCTACGACGAGCATTTTTTCTCTTTTGTTCAGGACTATCGTCACTAAGATATTCATCTAGTTCTGAAGGTGGCTTGTAGTTATTTTTTTTTGAATTAGCCATAATTTGTTCTCCTATGATGTCGCAATGGTTACTGAACCAACGCTTGCGGTCATTTCCAGTGAAATGTTGTCGCCAACCGGGTTCCAACCAAACAAACTCTGGCTGGCTATTTGGGCGTTATCAGGACGCGGGCTATCCAGCGTCTGTGGATCGAAAATACGAAAACGGCCCAGTTGCAACTGCGGATGGTCTGGGTCGAGGCATTCCCCACACACACGTAACCCATTGCGACGCTTATCCTGCATCTCCCATTTCAGCGCACTAAGCGGAAAACGAAAGCCGCAGCGGTCGCAAAATCCAATGGCGTGTCTTCCTGCTGCAAAGTTTTTGGTCACGTCAAATTAACCTCGATAGAGTCCTGAAGCGGTGAAAACAGTAGGGATGTCTTTGTGCGGTCCTCTTGGGCCATAAGTTCGTATTGTTCTTCATAATGCGACTTGAGGGTAGGAATGCGGGTTTCAAATTCAGGGCGTTTAAGCGCGATAAAAAAGGCCAGACCGGAAACCAGCGCCGGGATTGCCCGTTCCGGCATATCATTGTTGTTGGTGTTGTCGCCAAGGTCTTCGATACGCCTTACATACCAATAGACAAAATCCTGCGTACTGTCGTCCGGCTCCGGGTAGAGCGTTACTGTTGGCCGATTCTGCCTGTTCACATACATGCTGGTGGGCTGCGCGTTCGTGTTTTTGGATGATGTCTGCGCGTATGTGGACACCGAAAGCCGTGTCAACGCAGTGTCAGTCTGGGTTGCGAGATTAGTGTTGGTGCGAATAACAGCATCAAGAACATCAATGCAGTCGTCAGCAAGAGAATACGTCTTAGTGCCATCAACCAAATCAATAGAAGCCTCTGTGACCGTCCACAGGTTTAACCCACGGTTCATCCATTCCAAGGCGAGAAGTTCAAGGCTCCTGCGGGCCGAGCGCAAATCGTAGCCCGTACGCATTTCCCCACCAGCGCGTTCAAAGGCTTCCTCGCAAATCTGGAGAATATCCAGTTTGAAATTAGCAGTCCCCGATGTAGTTGGTGCAGCCATCAGATATACTTCGTCTTTTTCCTTCGATTAACGACACCGGCACCACGGCAAACCTTTCCGCCAGCCTTACCGGCCATTTTCGCAGGCTTCGCTTTCTCCACCTTCGACGCCATGAGGGCTGTCGGGTGGTCAAACACCCCGAAGGGGGCCTGATTACGCATACTCTGCCGCCGCATACGATCCAGCATTGCTGGGTCAATACCACTTCGTTGAAGGAGTTGCTGCAAATAGTTTTTACCAACCATAAACGGCTGTTGATGCATAAGCGTCTGGGTGGTTTGCACTCCGCCCCCAGTCTGAAACTTCTTTTTCTTCGGTGATTTTGGCTTCGTGTGACGAAAATCACCTCGCATTTTACGTATCGGCATTATTTTTTACTCCTGTTCCTCGACCGCGACACCACTTTGAGGTTGCTTGGAGAATTGTTACGTGGGTTTCCATCCCTATGGTCAATATCCTTTTTATCACCAACGCTAACCCTGCCAGCTTTCTGCGCGTGATATCTCGCTCGATTACGGGCATTTTTATCCTTCATATTCTCAGGCTTGGAATGATACTTATCATACTCCCTGCGGTAATTGCGCTTTGGACACATTGTACGTATTGCCTAATTCCGGCCATTATCCATTACGATCTTCCGGTCTGAACTATTCTGGCATAGACACTGCCTGACGAGTGCGTCGTGATAGCCAACCGACAGGCCACAGGCGGGTTTGTGTAGTTCCCGTCGGCTGCTGCCGTCTGACTGGCAATCACGTCATGGTTGTTGGCGACAGCCGAAGTTTCGTCAGTAAATGTAGATGCCAACACGTTGCTGAAGGTGTGTTGTAAGGTGTACGTCAGGGATGCCCCAGACGAAAGATCACAGCCAATACCAACATTGAAATCAGGCCCGCGATAATTAAGAACAAACCACGCACTTTCACATTTGCCGTCCGTACCGGCTTCAACAGCCCCCGCTGAAGCCCCATCGTCAGTAATCCGGTCAACCCACGCAAAATTAACGTCCTGCGTGGTGCTAGTCCCGGCGTTGGCCCCCGTGATGCTATCGGTTATGGCAACGCCGTAGCGGTCATAGCCACGAGGAGTAATGGTGTCTCCGCTGTCATCACCAGCGGAATAGATAGCCACATGCTGCGGGGTGTCAAACTCGACGTATCCATTTACGCCAATTTCGATTGCACCGGCAGTGCCCGCATCCGGCGTCACGGAGGTAACGTGATAAAACTTTGTCGAACCCAGCGTTATCAGGCCCGTCCCCGGCCCGGTAATAGCCTCCGTGATGCGATTGCCGTCGATATCCTCACCAACCACCGTGAAGGTTCTGCCTGTGTCATTACCAGCAGCATAGATAAGAATGTACGCGCCACGACGGCTTCGGAAGTCTATGCCCAAAGCGCCATTCAGCGTCATGGCGTTAGCCCCACTGGGGGTCTGGCTCTGGCAGATGCCATTTCGGTCGTAGCCGGTGGCAAAGTGCCCGTTAATAAGAAAGTCCAGCCGCGCAGCGGCTAGCGTTTCTGTTGTAGAAATCCCGTTCCTATCTAGGATGTCTGGTGTAAGAGTGATGACCTTCGGTTTGGACATCTTTATATCCTCTTTATGTCAGTGAAGTTACTTCTTCTTTGATTTTGCCTTTGGTTTCGCCTTCACGGGAGCCTTTCCCCCAGCGTAGGCTTCATTAACATCGAGGGTGCCTTTATTGTCGCCCTTGTATTTACCCTTGGCGGTTCTTGCCCGCTTGGGCTGTAACACTGGGGCGGCAATCTTGCCCGACGCAACATCGTATCTCCATTTCTCAGCGACCTCACGCGAAGCGAAAGTCTTAACTAACGGCTTGTCGTGAGGCCCGCAAGAAACCTCGATGGCCCACTTACCCCCCGACTTTGTCAGTTGGGTCATCATGGGACTATCTTTCCTTCGCTACAAAGATGTAGTCGATGTCGGTGGTTTCAGCACCGGCAGCGCCATTGAGATAACCAAAGCCAACGGCCATTTCCGCACCGGGAACGGTGATGCTGGTAACGGTATCAACCAGCACATCGTTCTTATAACAAAGGATGCTGGTCTTACCGTCGTAATACGCCGACAACGTGAGAAACGTGTCGTCTTCCACCGTTGCAATCGTCTCGCTGTCAGTATCGGTAGAATTGTCGTCGTTGTTGAAATAAACAGTGGCAGCACCATCAACGCTTTCAAACAACCAACGCATGGTTGCGTCCTGTGGCGTGGTATCTGTCGAATGCAAGCCGACAACCCAATCAGACTGGGTAGCATCACCAACTGAAATGCGGGTTTTTAGAAAAGCCTTTTTGCCGCTTGCCAGTAGAAAGATTTCACCGATGGTCTGGGCAAATATTCCATCATCTTCATCGGCTGCGGTAGTTATACGAGCGAGGCCACCGGCTTCATCGGGGGTACTGATGGCGGAAGTGCCAGCACCAGCGGAAGTCGCTGTAATCGTCCATTCAGTCGAAAGCGGTTCGTGGTTGAAATCATCCCAAAAGATGTGCCACTTGGTGGGGTCCAGCATCCCAAATTCATACAGGGGATTACCGGAGATGACGTTGGAAACGCCATTTGTAAAATGTGTAGGCATTGAACAGTTCTCCTATTAGGTTACCATGACCAGCATGAGGCCAGCCACATTCAAATGCTCTTGAGAGTGTAACGAGAACTTTTCAGGAACGCCACCATAAATATTGTCCGGACAATGTTTGTTCACAGTATGTGCGTAACTATTTTGCATAAAAAAGGGGGGGCACCAGCGGCACCCCCCCCTTTTTTCGTCCAAAAAAACTTAGGACGAACCCGGCGAACCATATACACCGAGGTAGTCAGAAACGCCAAACGAGTAACGCTCACGGCTTTTATACCTGACATTGCCCGTATCAAAATCGCCGTCCATTGAATTTGAAAGCGGGACGCGGTTGAAATACTTCAACCCATTTGGACAGTCCGTCTTCAAAAACCAAGCGTTCGTGTCGGTTAGGTAGTTATTAACGGTGTAACCGTCACGAACCGTGCTGTTATGAACGATGGCGTTGACATCGTTGTCAGCCACACCAGTCCTATACTGTGAGTTCAGGATGCGGGTGGCAACAAACTGCAAGTTGGTCGGAATGACCAGCTTGACTGGTTGTGCGGCAACCAACAGACCGCGTTCGTCGGTCCAGTTGGAAATCTGGATGGTAGCGTCTTCGATTGACGTTTCATTCAGATCGACCGCTGTGCTGGGACGGTTGGAGAGGTCTGAACCCTGCACAATGCTGTGCGAGGTAGAGAACAACTGGTCGCCGTCGCCAGTCAGGTAGCCAGTGGTGGCGGTGAACCCGGTATTAAACGGAACCATCGCCTTGACTTCCTTGGTGTAGGCCATAGCGCGAGCCAAAGCCTTAGTGTACCGCGATGACAGACTGTCATACAGGTTGTCTTCCATCGCCTCTTCGGTGATGGAAAAGCCCATAGCAATCGTCTCGTGGTCATACCGCTGGGTGAAACTTTCCTGCGCGGTATCATATGCAAGCGCCCCACCCTCTTTCTTGACGGGGGCCGCCCCGAAACCAGATAGTTTGGTTTCTTCTTCAAAGGAGCGTTCCGAATTTTCGCTATCGTAAACCTCCAGATGTTGATCTTGGTATTTATCATACTCAAGGCCAAACAGGGCGTTAAGGCCCGGAAGGAGTTCCTTGAGTAATTGTGCGCGTGAAATTGATGCCATTGCTCAATCCTCCTACGTGCCAAGGGCAAGTTCGTACTGGTGGATACCAAAGTTCCACTTGACGATCATGTCCGTATAAGCGTCCCCAACGGAACTGTCGGGGCCGTCAACAAAATCCACCAACCTAAACGGAAAGGTGTTGGTGGTAGCAACGCCAGACTGGTCGAGAGCCAAGATTGACTTGCCAATGTTGGCATTGCCAGCCGCATACGTAATGACCTCACTGTTTAGACCAAATGCGGTTTGTGCAATAGTTCCATCCGCTTGAGCCTGAAAAAGCTGGTCCGGATCGTCCGCGACATGGGCCAAAACGTCGGTAGCCGACGTTGAGGCTGTCCACATCTGGGCGAAGACCTTGTAGTTCAGATTCGGATCGGTGAAGCTGCAACCCTGAAAAACCCCAATGGGGCGGGTCGAGGTTGCATTGGTATCAATTTCGATTGTTCCGGCGGCAACCAGTTCCACAATGTCACCAAAGAACACGCTGGTGCCATAGGAATTGGTCATTTTAAGTTGACGAAACGAACCGTTTTCGTAGCCGCCAATTCGATTTACCGGAACAAATCCGTAAGGAGCCGCTGAAGCTGCCATCTTACTGTTCCTTTATGCAAAGTTAAGCTCCGTCAGTTTTTACCTCTGGAGCGACCAACGCCGAACGTGGTCTCCGAACGACGCTCTGTTTCCAGAAGCGGCATTCGGGGGTCGTTCTCGCGCATAAAATTCTGATCGACGCTTACCGCCTGTTCCTCTGCCTTTTTCTGATAATACCCATCACGTTTCGCCATAAGTTCTTCAGAACATTTACACAACATTAGGCCACCGATAACGATATTGTTTTCAAAGCCGTCTGTGTCCCGGTCTGACATAATCATCAATTCAGGATGATCTTCAGCCAGACACGGTTCCCAGCCTTCTCTGTATCGCATCGACACGTTCCTGTTGTCCGTTTCCCCCAATATGGAGGTGCGGACCCAGCGGAACACGTAGCCGTCCTGCGGCTTCGGGTCAGGTAGATTTGACGGGGGACGATAGTGGGTCACCCTGTCTTCGGTTTCGCGTGTTTCATTGTCTCGCGCTTTTGGCGCGGTGCGCTTTGCTTTAGCCATTAGTCAACTCTTCCTTTGCGACTTGTGCGGCATACTGCTTGTTAGTCAACCCAAGACGCTTTGCGAGAGCGACTTGAGTGGTGGTTAGCTGCACTTTGCGCGGGGGTTTACCGCCCCGTGACGGCCCACCCACAGGGGGTGGTTTTCTTCCAGAGGTCACAGCAGGGGCAGAATCCGCCCCGTTACCACCTTCTTGCCCACTGGAAAAACTGTATTCAGGGAACACTGTTTGTAGTCCCTCGTCGATCTTTCGATAATATTCATCGTGATGCACCTGCGGGTTTAGACCTTCCATCACCAGTTTCTGATGAAGGCCAACCGCATAACCGGTCATATCTTCATAACCAGATGCATGAAACCAAGGGTTATCCCTCAACCACTCCATTGCCTTGGCATCTGGAGCGGGGGTCTGCCCTGACTGAGATTGTGGCTGCCCAACCTGTTGGGTCTGCCCTACTGGCTGCTGACGACGTGATCGTTCAAATCTTTCTGCATCAGAAAGTGCCTTGACACGCTCGGCATGAAGCCTGCTGAGTTTCTCCTGCGCCCCCAAAAGGGCATCCGTTTCACCCCCCTCGTAGGCTTCCTTAAACTCTGTTCGTGCCGCATCAAGTTCGGCGTCACTTCGCGCCCCATATTGCTCAATCAATACTGCATTGGAACTTTCCAGACCATCGCGGAGGGCGGCGTTGTCGCTAGCTACGTGTTCGGCGTATCTAACAGCCTCTTCACTTTGACGAAGAGCACCCTCTTTGGCGCGACGCTCTTCGTGAAACTCATACTTCAACGCCTTGATGCGCTTCTGAGCAGCATCCGAATAGTTTTTGATTTCCTCCTCAAACTCTTCGCTGTCAGGGTCTACCCTGTCGGCGGCTGGACGGGCCATCTGCCTGTCCTCTTCGGGAGTATCATCAAGAACTTCAATCTCGACCGCAGACTCTTCTGGCTCTGGAAAGTCCTGCGATTCCTCAAATTCCTGTTGTTTAGCTTGTTTGGGACTCATGCTCTTGTATAACCTCGCGGGTCTTCTACGACAGCCTGAACCGTATCGTCGTTGATGATACGAAACTCTTTGCCGTAGATGTTAAAACGAACCCCCTTGTAGGCCCCGATCAATACAAAATCACCCTCCTTACACCACGGTTCATCACCAAACCGCTCTTTATCAGTGTAACATTCCGGCCCCATAGCAAGCACAAGGCCGACAACGGTGGATGTTTGCTCTATGAGCTTGGTGGTATCGGCTTTGATAACCCCCCCAACCGTCTTTTCCTCTATTTCAGGAAGAGCGATAAGGATGCGCCATCCCTTTGGTTGTGGTAGTTGACTACCTTCCCTTTCGGGAAGCTCTTCTGAAGCTGGCTCTGAAACAGAAATCCCCCCTCCCGTACTAACCAAGTGCGGTCCCTTGCGTTCCAAATTAGGCGTGGTGGTGTTCATTTATCCTCTTTTTCTCTCTGTTCAAGTTCTTCAAGAACGTCAAGCAGACTTCTCTCCGCTATCGCAAGCCCCTCGATTTTACCGACATTTTTGGCATATTCCATTGCCACTTCTGTGGCGCTTCCTGCGGACATACACCCGCCTGTGGCTGTAACGTCAGCGAGTTCATTCATATCACGACGAAGGCGTTCACGCAAAGCGTCTAAAATACTACCGGCCAATATTCATTCCTTCAACTATTATTTTCATTTTTGTTCTCTTTTTGGTCCCGTTGCGTTCGCGCCCGGAGAAGGTCCATAAACTTTCCTGCCAGAGTTGCTGAAGTTTGAACCCGTGACGACTGCGCCTGCATTTCAGATTTCTCGATGTCTCCTTCATGCTGCAATTCCGCAATTCTCTCTTGTGAATCAATGCGTTCGCGCTCTATTGCATCGTCTGCAATGCCCATCCCAATATCCACACCAAGCTGCGCCGTGGCCTGATCCTGCTGGCCCCTGACACGCTCCTCTTCGGTGAGCAGCTTCTGGATTTCCATAAGAACTTCGATTCTTTCTTTTTCCGCATCTGTCTGCTTATCCACCAGATACATTTGCTCTTTGGACTTGAGTTGTTCTAATCCAAGCATGGCACGAAGACGATCTGCAAGGCCCTTGCGCTTGACCTCGTCGGCCTTGGTTTGGGCCTCCTGACGCTGAAGCTGGAGAACCGGATCGTTCTCTTCCTTGGCGTTCTTTCTTACCTGCTGCTCTGCCAAATCCTTCTTGAGAACCTTGTCGGCGGCATCGGCGGTGAGTTTCGACAACATGACTTCGGCGTCGGCGGGGAGTGGTTCATCATGGTCGGGCATGGGAACACCAAGCTGCTTCTCTATCTCCCGACGATACTGGAAAGCCACATGCTCTTGTATATGCGCCGCACCAGCAGCAGCCATAGCTTTGGCTGCTGGCGACTTGCTCATAATTTCCTGAATTAACGGGTCTTCCGCAGCAGCGATATGCACCTGTATATGACTTTCGTGATCTTGATGGATGTGGGACTTCACTGGCTTGCCCGTCATTATTGCCATGTTTTCCGCTACCGGGTCCATCGGTTTGCGCTCTTCATCCAGCGGGATGATTTTATCGGCATTGTCAATACCCATCGCATCTATCATGCCGCGATGAAGCTGTTTCAGGTCATATATATGAGGAGCGGTGGTGGCTAACTGAAGAACCGCTTGGTTCTGCATAATTCTTTGGGCCATAGTCGATGCGTTCGGGTTCGATATCGGAAGAATGTCAACCCGGTCATCATAATCCTGCGCCCGCGTAGCCCCCTCTTCAACGTCATATTCGTATTCCGAAGACTGAAAATCCTTAACCAGCCCTGCGATCAGTTTGAACTCCTTCCGCATAGAAGAATGAATGCGGGCATGAACGCTGGACATTACCTTCATGCCGCGCTCGATAATTGCCAGCGTTGTACCAACCGGGGCCTGATTGTCCATTTCTGAAATCTTCAGGTCTGCAATACTGGCAATATTGCGCCCCTCTTCAACGATCTTGCCAAGAAGTTGAAACAGAACCGATGACGGCTCTTTGTATGGAAGAAACGTGATGTTGTCCTTGATGGCACCGCCGGGGACATCAACGTCCCTGAACTCACCCGGCCTTAGTGGACTGTCATCACCCTTAATCCTCAACCCTCTGGCCTTCAGACCGGCGGGAAGGTTGGAAAGGGTGCCCGCATCAACAAGCTGACGCAGGATGGAGGTGGCTGATTTTGCGATACCACCAAGAAGGTGAACTAGGCCAATTCCATAAAAACCAAGGCCGGGAAGGAATTTGTATTGTACAAAAAATTCCTGCTTGGCCTTTAAGTTATCGTCCTCTTCCCAGTTCCTGTAGATGGAAAGAATCTTCTGGCTGGAGAGTTCGATGGTAATAATATACGGCAGTTCGATGCCGGTCTCTTCATCATCCGGGTCTTTGTCTTCAAACCCCGGCAAATCATAATCGACATGCATTTCAAGAATGGTGTGACGATCATCTCTTTCGACTGACGGCTTTGCGCCGGATACCTTGTCTTCCTTCTTGTCAACGTCGCTGTACTCGATTGACGGCTTGGGAATGTCAATGTCTCTGTAGCGACCCATATACTGGGTCTTCCGCAGATCGTTCGGCCACATCTTCATAACGTGGGTAGCGCGAGGACAGGTGTTTAGGTCTGTGGTACCGTAGGCAACGACAAAATCGTCCGCCATAACATACGGTACCGTCTGTCTGCCAAGCTGAACATCATAATACACCTTCTTGAATACCGACCCGCCAACAGCAAGATGAAACAGGGCCTGTTCATGTTCGTCGCGGTATTCCGGCATGATGTCGATGCATTGGTAGTTCATGTCTTTCTGAACACGCTTGCACTGTTTGGTTCGCTCTGGGGTGGTCTTGCCTATTATCTTTGCCAGCACCGGCCCGGAGGCAGGGAACGTCTCCATCATGGCGTCAGCCACGAACTTGGTTACTGCCTCAGAAAGAATGGGATGAAAAACGCCTGACGCGCCCGACCACGGGACGGAACGCTCCTCAATTTGGAGGCCAAGAAGGGAAAGCCCCTTTATATAAGCCTTTTCCCACGGTTCGCGGGTTTCCTTGTCAGCCTTGTAGTCTCCAACCAACTCGGTGGCGATTTTATCCAGTTCCTGCTCATCCAGTTCATCAGCAAGGTTGGCTTCAAAAAGTCCTGTTTCACGGGCGGTAGCGTCCGGGTCGAAGTCAATAACAACGCCACCGTCTTCAGTTTCTTCTTCACTGAAAAGACTGGTATCAACCTCCTCTTTTGGCAAAACAATCTCGATACCGCTATCTCCTTCAATATCGAGTTCGGCCTGTATCAGTCTTTTATCTATTGCCATACCTTACCCCTAGTAATACTCATGCTTCTTGATGGGGAGGTCTTGAAGCTCATCCTCTTCCTCATCCTGAAGCGTTTGGACAAACCCGCCTTGCCGGTAACGTAGCAGAGCCTGTGTCGAACTGTCTACATAATCGTCATATTCACCGACGGGAAACTCAGCAAACTCCTCTATAACCTCTTCAGCCCACCTATGTTCAGGTGCCCACACAATGCCTGACGCGAACAAATCAGAAACAGCGTTCACACGGGCGATCTTATCGTTACCCCTTGCTGGTGTAAATTCACTTACCGGAATACCCATTTCCCGCAATTCAAATATTAACGGGGCACCGCTGGCACGTTTTTCGATTACGAAGGCTTCCGGCTCCCACTGGTGATACATTTCATGGGCCACCTTCTTCAGTTCTGGAAACTCCATACGTTTACGATAAGCGTCCAGCAGGATGACGTTCGGCATCATGTTGCCGGTTTCTTCGTGTTCGTGTTGAAACACACCCCATGTTGTGCAAGCTGAATAATCCGACCGCTCTGTCTTGAGAAACGCCGTATCCCATGACTGGATAACAAATTCCACATGCGGCGTCTTCTTGTTGGACCACCGTTTCCACCACTCCCGTTTGATTAACGCCCCCTCTTCAGCGGTCGGACGTTGCTGGTATTGGGCCATCCATTTGGGGATGGGAAGTTCGTCCTTTATTGCCAGTATTTCCTTTTCCGGCCAGTATTCCGGCCAGATTGGTTTGCCTGACGGCAATATCGCCGGAAGTTCAATCACCTCCCAGTCGTCGCCGTCCTGTTCCGCAGCAGCTTTCAGAACACGTCCAGTGAGATCACGCTTTGACCACCTTGTCATAACAATGACGATGGCGGCACCGGGTTGGACGCGCTGGCGGGGGCCGGAGGTGTACCATTCAAAGACACTGTCGTAGATTTCAGGCTTTGTTTCTGCCTGTTTTGCCTCCTGCTCCGAATGCGGGTCGTCAAGAATAATTAAATCCCCGCCACGCCCGGTCAGGGTACCGCCGGTCCCGATGGCAAAATACTCACCCTTTGCCGTAGTTTTCCACTTGCCCGCTGCTGCGGCGTCGGGATGAATTTCGGTGTCTGGAAATATCTTTTTGAACTCCGGGTCGCTGATCGTATCACGCACCTTGCGCCCGAAGTCCACTGCGAGGTCAGCAGTGTTGGAGGCTTGGATAACATACCTGTCCGGGTATTGCCCCAGAAACCACGCTGGGAACAGGTGGGAAGCAAACTCCGACTTTGAATGACGGGGCGGCATATTGATGATAAGCCGCTTCAGTTCCCCCTTGGCTACCCGCTCAAAAGCATCCGCCATAATTGCATGATGATAGCCCTCTATAAACTGGGGCCATATCTTTTTCACAAAATCAAGAAAGTTGACCTTTGCCGTCTTGCGGGCCGTGACGCTGTCGAGGCGATCAAGGATACCAAGAATGTCATGCTGCTCTTCAGGCGGTAGTTCATCCAACCTGTTGAGGTATGTTTTAATATTGGTCGGTATCATCTAAAAAAAATACCCCGGACGGTGTTCCGGGGCAAGTTTTCTTAGGGATGAATGATTAGTCCCAAGGGGCTGCTTCTTCAGTTTCATCAACCAAAGGCGCATCACGCTTATCTGCTGAAGGAGCGGGGGTAGATTCCCGCTGTGGCGGTTCAAGGGGTGGGGGGTCCGCCACTAGATGAAT
>Ga0208553_1000144_pt1 | contig 28519 bp, 54 predicted proteins | sample 6_EtaG_FD_184079 | JGI IMG/M metagenome (GOLD analysis project Ga0208553, IMG submission 184079) | Marine viral communities from the Subarctic Pacific Ocean - 6_ETSP_OMZ_AT15160 metaG (SPAdes) (version 2) | ecosystem: Environmental > Aquatic > Marine > Oceanic | place: Pacific Ocean | collected...
GGAATAACAACTCACCATCAACAGACAATAATCCATCATCTGTTGGATCCACGCCTCTAGAAATTGTATCCACTGAAGCTAAATTAAAATCCCAAGTACCATCTCCTGATAAGGATAATTGATCTGATGGACTAGCAGTCCCAATCCCCACATTCCCATCCTCATCAATACGCATCCTCTCAACCGGAGTCGCAGATGCAGAACTTGTCCCAAAAATCAAATCATGGTCATTAGAGGCAGATTGTCTCTCAGCCGCAATAAACGCCCCTCGAAAAGTATTATTAATTGCCCCAAGAAAAATCCCCGCAGCCTCTCCATCAGTCCCACTATCATCCCCATTAACAACAAGATTATAATTAATACCTGCAGCCATAGTATCCTGAACATGCATATCACCTTCAACTTCTAATAATGCATCTGGAGTAGTAGTGCCTATACCTACATTGCCATCGTGGACAATATACATAAGGGGAGTTCCAGCTTGATTTGTAAACTGAAATCCTCTAGTTGTTAAATCTCTAGGTAATGTAAACTTAAAGCCAGGAGTGTCCCAGTAAGTTGTAATTATAGAAGCAGTCCCTAAATTAGAACCATTATGATAATGTTGAAAAAATAATTCATTGGCTGCTGAGTTCAAATCGTTATTAGTTCTAAAATAAACTGAGTTTTGTTGGTTTCCTACACTTGCCGGATTCCCTCCAGAAAATAGTGCTGTAGTAGTGGAATCTATTGAACTTACATGCAATAAAGCCCCCGGACTAGCAGTCCCAATCCCCACTCTCCCCAAATCAGGATCAACCCAAAAGTCAGCTGCCCCAACCGAAAAATTCCCCCCAACAGTCACATTTCCCACAACACTCAAATTCTGAAAATTATTCTGTGTCATGTTGTAACCTAATGACGGAGAAATTGTAGTCATGTTATATCCTAATGATGGAGAAATAGTTGTCTGATTGTAAAAGTAAACAGTATCTGTTTGGTTGTAAAAGTAAACAGTATCTGTTTGGTTGTAAAAGAAGATAGTATCTGTTTGGTTGTAAAAGAAGATAGTATCTGTTTGGTTGTAAAAGAAGATAGTATCTGTTTGGTTATAATCTAAACCAGTCCCTGTAAAGTTAGCATCAAATGATGATTGAAAATCCGTTGCACTGAAATTACTATCTCCATCACCACAAGCTCCAAATTCTAATGCAGTTTCACCTGCATTTACTTTAATACATTGCGTTCCAGATCCTGTATATGTTGAAGGAGTGTCATATAAGTTAAGAAAGGTTGTTAAGACTTCACTAAAATCTTGACAAGTTCCATAGATTTCACAATCTTGATAAGTTGTTGCACTGGATGATGCAATTAAAAATATTCCTATTACTATTACTCCCAACAAATTTTTCATTTATTGTTCTCCCCGTTGTTTACTCAAAAAGAACCACACTGCACTTAATATAGTTATCCCAAAAATGATAGATAACACGTATGGTTGAATAATTCCAACAGAGCCAAGAGTCATAACTAACCCTTCAAATACTAAAGTTAATCCTGCTAGTAATGTCCAGAAAGGATAATCAGCTGTTCCAGTTCTTCTTTTTTGATTAGAGCTTCCCCCAATTAAAACGAACAAATAAGTGAATACTAATATCATTATTGGAAAAGCAGGTACTGACTGTGCAGTTGAAACTAGTGCATCGTCAAGTCCGCTTGTTAAATTTGGTTGATCGTATAATGCCATTTTAATCTGGATTCCCCTTCCATGTTTTCCATATATAAAAACCCATGATTATTCCAATTAATGTAAAAAAAGCTGTTATTAAAACTCCGAACTCACTACCAAATATAGACTGGTATGCAGATTTCATTGCGGTTGATACAAATCTTACAGTTGTAAATGGACCTACTTTAAATGCAGTTCCTCCCTCTGTTGCATCTGTTTGTGAACTAATAGTGCTTTTCATTAAAGCTCCAACAGAGGTATTTGCGTCATCATAAGCTACTTCAACATCAGATTCTAATGAAGTTTTGATACCTGAATAATTTCCTGCACTATCTATATTAACTCTTGTATCATTTTCACTACCAAAATTAATTCCAAAAGAAAGAATTGCAATTACAAATAACCCAATCAATACAAGACTTGACATAAATTTAATCTGCCCCATTATTGACGAGTTCCTCCTTTAATTAACATGAGTCCTATTGCAATTATAAACCATAGTAAAGTTGCACCTGTTCCTGTCCAACTTGGCACATAAATAAGATTTAGTGATACCATTATAACTGAACCAAGTGCTAATAATATTCCATAAACCATTGGGTTGTTAGAAGTTGCAGATACTCCAATAAATATTAAACATATGAATAATGCAATAAACAATAAATTAGCACCATATATTTCAATAGGTTTAGAATTTAATCTAATTGTTGCTTGGGTTTGGAATTCCCCCGCTTTATATAACTTTGCAACAACAGTAGTGTTTCCAAAACTTGCAGGCATAGTGCAACTTAATGCTCCACCTGAAGAAGTTAAACTATCACTACAAACAGTATTATTACCTAATGAATCAAATAATGTAACATTTAAACTAATCTCTGAAGATACTCCTGACGGAATTGTATAAACCGAATCCACAACTCTTGTGTCCTCGTCAAAAGTAAGTGTATAAGAAAAGTCATTAAGGTTTCTAAAATCACTTGGTAAATTAGACGAAGAGAAACTATTCAAATTTATCTCACAAGAAATTAATAACGGGTTCTGACAATCCGCAACAAAGTCTGTGAATGTGGATAACACTACTCCTCCTTTAGAAATTATAATATTATATATAACATCATTTCTAACTAAATGTCCAATTGTATATCCCTCATCACCTGACTTTGGAAATTCAACTGTTTTAAACAATCCCTCCTCTATATACTTTCTTTGAATATTAAATATTGCTCCAACTACTGGAACGAAGTTAGAATCTTTATATGTAATTTTAAACTCAGTTCCTTTGGAAGAGTTTAGATTATATAATTTAAATAGTGTATTTTGAGTTTGGTCATTCAATTCAAAGTTTTGGAAATGATAAAACTCTTGGAATCTGTTAAGTGATTTATATTCTACAACTCCATCTAATCTATATTCAGTTGTTGTTAAATTATTCTGAACACAAACCAACGCAGGATTAGTTAATGCAAAGTCATTAGAATAGTTCAACACTTGGGTATTTGTTGCTGTATCAATAACTTCTAATTCTAATTTAATTGAAGTATTTTGATTTGGACCATCTAATAATGATTGATCATCTTCATCATACAATGTAAAATTGAATAGTTGGTTTACATATGCTGAACAATCATCAAGTGCTAACAATGAAACTGTTTGGTTATGTAATGAAGAATTAATCTGTGAACCATCGTCTGTATTAATTGTCCAAAAGAAAGTATTATTAATCTTTGCTGTAGTACTTGGAATAGTTATATTTCTTATAATCAAAGCGTTTGTTCCTGAAGCTTCTAATGTTCCTTCATACTCAGTATTATTGTAATTTAAAAAAGCAGTTGATACTCGGATATTTGAAGCTAATGTTATGTTTATTTTAAATGTTTCAACTGAACCTTCAATTGTATCATTGTTGAATGTTTCAGAAAGGATAAAGAAATTGTCTACTTGTAGTGAAAAATTACCATCTGATATAAAACAACTAGCTAATAACGAGTTGTTAATACCACAACTTTCAGTATTCCAAGTATAATTTCCTTTAGATAATGTAACATCTAACTCTGAATTATTTAGATCATTTCCAGTAATACTTCTTGTTGATTGATTAAATAATGATCCCCCAGAGTCATATACAAATAATGTTGTGTTAGTTAAATTAAGATTTACAGGACTGTAAGTTACATTAAAACCAACTGTTTGATTAATTGTTACTGTATTATTTGCAGGTTTTGTTAAACTAACTGTCATTGAAGTTGGACCTGCATCATGAAATTCTAATCCTACTCCATTATTATACAAACTTAATACTTCACTTTGTGTTAAAGCTCTGTTTACCCACACCGAAAGTTCATCCATCCCTCCACCATAATTATTATTTGCTTGTGCTGAATATTGTCCTAATTGAATTACATCAGGTTGTGAATCCAAATCATTAATCCAAGCTCCCATATCAGCAGCTGTTAAAACTCTATCTTGTTTTGTTCCGTTTAAATAAAACGATACGTTCGTACCGTCTTGAGTTACCACAAAATGTTGCCATTCGTTAAATGTATTGTCTCCAATTCCTGATTGATTAGTTGATAATTCCCATTTAACTGTGCTATCATCAACTAGTTCAATGGTAATCTCATCATTTCCTCCCCCTCTTGCATCTATTTTCAAAGCTATATAATTTGTAGTACCTCCATCACCATACTGAACTGCATATCCATTTTCAGCATTTGAATTAACTGGTTTTAACCATATTGAAAATGAACCAGTTGCTGAGTTAGTTAAATTTTTAAATCCTCCAGAAGTAACTAATTTATCACCATCACTAGAAAAGTTGAATGATAAATTTTGAATTCCAGGTTTACTTCTATCAGGACCTGCACCACTTAAATTATAATGAGCTGTTAAACCTATATCTATTGCTTCTCCACTTCCGTCAAATGTTGTGTGCATTTCTAAATCATCTTTTAATCCCGAAGTCCATCTTGCCCATTCATTAATCTCTTTCCCAAATAATGTTAGAATCCATTCAACATTATCTCCTTCTTGAACATCTACAAATACTCCAATTGTAATAGTTCCTTTAGGTAGCACATTTAATTTACTTTCTTCTAAGTCAACCCATTCATAAATATCTTCCAAATAAGTTCCAACTATTTCGTTTGGACACCTATTTCTCATTATTCCATTATCATTAAACTCTTCACAGGTTTTTGAATATCTATTCACCTCTCTTTGTCCTGAAACAATTTGATATTTATATTTGAATGTTCTATCAAACTTTTTCATTCCATTATTCACATTATAAAATTCCATATCTTTTAACGCATTAGAATAACCATCTCCTAAATTATTAACTTCAAACTCTGCAACTTTTTGATAAACTCCGCTACCTTGATCAAAAACTTTGTAAACTAATGGGGTGTTTAATTTAACTGTTGCAATATCATCTCCAAAACCTAAAGCGTTTGTAATTGTTACTTCTCTTTTATCTGCATCATAAGATTTAACATTATCAAAATCAAACGCTGAAACTAATGGAATTGAGGTAAGGATTACCATTACTAATACAAAAAAAAGTCCGTAGTGAGCTTTTATGGACGAGTTATTTGTTTGTTTTTCCATTTTTTTGCTAGATTCCACCCCCTTCTACGAATTCTCCACTAAACATTATGATTCCACAAACAAATCCAATCACACTCATTACCATTGGAGAATATAATAACAACCAAGATAACAAAACTTGTTCATGTAATCTTGCACCAACTTCTGTTCCATCATTATAAAACTCTTCATAAATATTACTGATAAAAATACTTGTAACTATTAATAAAAACATACACACAAAAAAGAATCCAACTAACCATTTATTTCCAATCATTCTAAAACTAACAGCTAAACCAATACAACCAATTAGTCCCATAAAGTAGAATATTCCTGCTAACCAAGTAAAACTTTGAATAACTGTATTAACTGGTTGAATTGTATATCCACCATATTCCGTAAAGTTTGCATCACCAACATTTCCTATTGATAAGAACTCTGGTACAACTTCATCAGCTACCCAATCAAATGTCATAGTACCAAATACTAATAATAATCCTACGAAAAGTAGTAAGAATAAAATTGCAACCATTATTAAGATTGATTCAATCTGTCCTTTTTTACTTTCCATTTTTCCTCCCTTTAGGTAAAGTCCTAACTTCACTTTCTACTTGTGGAAATGACGGCGCGCGCATTATTAGTCTCATTGCTTCTGCAGGACTAAGTTCTCTTATGTTTAATTTAGCTAATTTCTTATCGTATCTTTCCTGCATTATGTCTTTCAACTTCCTTTCAACATCTCTATCCATTCTTACTAGTTTTGTTTTACTCATGGTTTCCTCCCGATTTGTACTCCTCTATCAATCATTTCCCTTATCTCTTTGTCTCTAAATAATTTAGCAATTATAAAAACAAACCAAATAATGAACATAGGCAAAGTCATAAGGAACATTAACCTATAAATCACAAAAAAGAACTCACCAAACATTGTACTTGGTAAGTGTGCAAAGGATATATTGGAAGCTATAAACATAATAGCTAATAGTAATCCCCAAGAAACAACCCATAAAATAGGTCTTAAGTATTTAAGATTGTTCACTCCAAGTAAAATAGATTCATCATTAAATGTATCTCCACTTGGCAATTTATTTATATTAATTACAATTAATACAAATAGTAAAGTTAAAATAGAAACTAATCCTAGTGATAGAACTGAACGTTGTAAATTTACTTCATTTCCATCATATGTTACCTCAAAACTATTTCCACATCCGTAAACAGAACAATCAACACAATAGTTATCCCAACTAAATGTGTGAACTCCAAGTGATTGGGTATCACAAAAAGAATAATTAAAAGTCTGTCCATTCTTTGTCATCTCACTATTAATAATAAATGACTGATTAACACTGCTTACTTCAGTTAGATTAACTGAACTACAATTAGCTAAGACTCTAATAGTCATGCATTCATTTTGTTGAACTGTTCCTAAACTTGCAGATGTAAAGTTTACTAAATAAATCCCGATTAAGATTATTATCCCAATCATAATTATCCATCTTAATTTCATTTACCTTCTCCTGAAAAAATCCAATGGACTTCCCCCAGCTGGTTTAATTGTAGGCATATTTCCTTTGGTTTCCGATATGTGGATGTGTTGTCTTAATGTAGTTCTCTCTTGTCCTTTCCATGCTCTTAGGTAAGTTGAATGAACAGCGTCTTGAATCTTTCTCATTAGCATTGCAAACTTTTTTAATTTGTCTTTCATCTTTTGGGCTTTAATTATTTCCATTTCTCTTTCAATAACCCCTTCCATTTCCTCTAAAATTTGTTCTTCAATTTCTTCTGCAGAAATATTCTTACCAATAAGCTCAGAAGAAAACTTCCTTAAATCTACTTTATGTGCTATTCTTTTCTTAATCTCATCTTTACATTCTTCTATCGTAGGATATTTGAAAACCTTTTCATAAGACATAAAAATATCATCATTCAAATCACTTGCAAAATCTTCCATCTTACTATTGATTGTTGTTTCATCGTAATTAGAAAGCAAAGTATTTTTATTCAAATACCAAGCAAGGGTATCTAATATTAATTGAACTCCATAATCTGAAAGGACAATCATATCTGGATCTTCAGATTGAACCCAATAACTATCTCCTGTTTGGTCGTCTGATTTTAAAACAAACCCTCTAAGTAAATAATCTATTCTTTTAAATTCCCCATCTAAATCTAGTTGTTGTTCAATCATAGATTTGTCTTGCTGTTCTAACATTGCAGCTTGTTGCATACCTTGTACTCTTTGCTCACCTGCGTTAAGTTCCGCTTGTCTTACAGCATCTTCATACTCTTTCATTTGTTGTTCGTCTATCATTTTACTTTTTTTATTTCAAATCTTCCGTAGATTTTTCTAATCTTAGCTGCTTCTTTTGGATTTCCTTTCTTCCATTGTGTTTGTGCTTTTCTTAGTTTCCTAGTATCTTCATACATTCCAATAAATTCTTCACTCCATTTACTCATTGTTTTTTTCCTCCTATTTATTTAACTTAAATCAAATCTGCAAGACTTAGAGCTACATCAGATTTACTAAACTTTCTACGTTTTTTTTGGGCTTTCTTCATTTTCTTTTTATTTAGTTTTCCTTGTTTCTCTACAAATTTGTTTGTCCCTTTTGCCACAGACTGACTTCCTTTTATAACTGCTCTTCTAACACCTCGTGTAAAAGCAAAAGTTTTAGGACGTTTTAGTCTTCTATTTTCAGCAGCTATTTTTCTTCGTTCAATATTCCTCTTTCTAAAATCCTCTTGAACTTCTCTCTTTGCTTTCAACCTAGCATTTTCTCTTTTCAGTTCTTCTAATGATTTTACCATTTTATTTCTTACCTCCTTTCAATCTTTTATAAGGATGTTTCTTATTCTCTTTTCTTTTCCAATGTTTATTTATTCTTCTGTCTGGATCACTTGTCATTTTTTCTTTTTCTTTCTCCGTTTAGATTGTTGTATCTCCTTCTTTTCTCCCACTCTTGATAATCTAAATTTCCTTTTTTCAATAAATTCTACACCTGATTTAGTTTGTTTAGTTCTAAATCCTTTTGGAAGTGAAGGCAACTTCCCTATATCTTTAACTCTAAATGTGGCAGCTAATGTTCCACCAACTCTTTCCTTTCCAATTGACAATGCTTTGGATAATGACGTTGATGTTGCAATTGGTTTAAACTTTCCACGTCGTCTAACCTCGACGGTAAACTCTCCTCGTTTCTTTTTCCTACCACCTGGGAAATGAGGTAAAATAATAAATGGTTTTTCTTCTCTAAGTTTTTTAGGAGAAGTTCTTGTAGAATGTAAAGGAGAAAGAAAAGATTTAGTTAATTGTTTTGTTTTTAATTGTTGCTTTAGTTGTAATGAAAGTTTTTGTTGTTGTTTTTGTTTTGTCTTGGTTTTTGTTATTTGTTTTGTTTTTAATTGTGTTTGAAGTTTAGGTTGTTGTTTTGTAATTGTATCTAAGTTTAATTTACTTACTTGTGAAACAACTGGAGTAACAACTGAAAACTCTCTAAACGAAATTGTTGCAATTGATGGTTGAAACTTTGAAGTTAAAACAGATTTACTTCCTAATTCTCCTGGAAATAATCCTGCTGAATCTGTTCTTTCAAATAATCCTGTTCCAGCAAATTGAGATGCTGTTGGAGATTTAGAAACTATACTTGGTAAACTTTTTGTTTCTAATGTTTTAATAACTGTTGCAGGAGTTTTACCAACTTTAGTTGGTGGAGGAATGATTGATTTAATTTCTAATTTTTGTACTTGTTCTGTAAATGTTTTACTTAAAGGAGTTTTAGTTCCTGTTCCCTTTGTTCCAATTCCACTTATTCCTCCTAGTTCATCTAAGTTAATTGTTTTTTTAATGTCAAGTAATGTGGTTTCTAATTGAGGGGTTTTACCTGTTGCTCTTGCACCAGGGAATGTTGTTTCTTTGAATATTGTTTTTATATTTACTAATTCTGCCGAAGGAAGTTTCTTAACTAATGTTATTTCTGATACAGTTAATGCTCTTGTTGTTGCAGTTCCTTCTTTTGGTAAAATAATCTTTCCTTTCTCTGGAAATATTCTTCCTAACTTAACTGCTATAATATCTGCTGTTACTAAGGTTGAATCTTTTTTAAATAATTTAGGAAGTATTGTTGGTGAAACAGTAGTACCAACTTTAGATTCAGCTAATCTTTGAAATGTAAACTGTTCTAATTTAGGTAATTGTCCAATTGTTTCTGCACTCCTAAAAACACTATCTCCAGATACTTGTGAAAGAGTAACTGATTTTCCACCTGTTCTTTTTCCAACAAGAACAAATGGTTGTCCAACAATAGATGGAGAAATTGGTTTGTCAATAAATATAGTAGCATCTTTTAACTTAACATCCAATGGTTTTAAATTAAAGAATTGTCTCCCCTTTGTTGTATGAATTGTTATTGTTGGAGGAGTTAATTCTGTTATTCTTATAAAATCCCCAATCTTAAATTCTTTTCCTCCAGAAATGATTGGTCCTATTTGAACTTCTCTAGCAAATGGAGGTTGAATATCTCTTAATGGTTTAGTAATTTTTACAGGTGTTTCAGCAATCTTTAATAATTTAATTGCACCTGCACCTCCAAGTAATCCTCCAGCAAGAACAACCCTTGTTGCTCCTTGTTCTTTTAACTTTCTTTCAATCTCTGGACTTGCAAATGATTCAAACTCTGCAAATGTTGGTTGCCTAAATCCTTCTTCAATTGGTTGATCTAATTGGAATTTGAATTGTCTATCTAATTCTTTTTGCACATTTGGATCAAACACTTGTTCAAATCCTTTTGCAGTTTCACCAGCTAATAGCGGTAATCCTAACGGTGTAAAAAATGCACCAGTTGTTAAACTAACTTTAGCAGATTTACCTAAACTTTCTTTAGTTGGGAAAAATGGTTGAATTGTTTCAGGAGAGGAAAGTTTTGCCAAATTAATTGTGGGACTGATTATTTGATTCTTCCCAAACTTTTCTTCGACAATTAAATCGGTAGTTATGTCCACTACTCTTCCAGGAGATTGTAAAACACTACTTATCGTTGGAGTATTAAACCTAATCTCTTGACCTTTAATATTAAAACTTTGTTCTTCAATAGGAGTAACCAATGGTTGAAATGATTGTGGAATTAATTTAGTTTCTAATATTGGTTTAACAACTGGTTCTGTTGCTTCAATAATTGGAATAATTGGAACTTTTGTTTGAGAAGGACGAGGATCAATAACTTTTGCAAATGTTTTAGCTCCTCCTAAAAAAACTTTATCGGAAACTGAAGGGGGAGGAGTTGTTACAGGGATAGATTGTATAACTTTAGATTGTAATTGTTGGGTTTGTTTAGAGGTATCTATTGATTGTTGCTGTTGAACTTGTTGCTGTTTAATAATTCTGTCTTGTTGAATACCTCTTTGAAGTTGTTGTTGGAATGCAATTTCACCTTCACCTTTAAAAACTTGTCTTGTAAAGAAATCTTTTCTATCCTCAGATTTATCAAAGGATTGTAAATTTGCTTCTTCAGAACCTGCACCAAGAGTAATTGCTCCTCGTCGTCGAGATTCAGCAAGTGCAAAAGTTCCTGCAGCAGTAACTCTTGGATCTCTTCCAAAGAAAACTATATTACCTCCTTTCCCTTTTGCAAATGCAGATTGAACTAACTGTTGCATTTCCCTCGCTTGTGATTGTGAGAGTTGAACTGTATTACCTGCACGATTAGTTTGAAACGTCACCATTTTTATAAATATGTTACTAGGTTAACATTCAAAGCTAATGAACTATTTAAATTTTTCCCTTATATGATAGTAGTAAAGTTTATAAATATATACAACTATATATTTATATTATTTTATTTTAAAATGGTTTATGATGTTAGTGGAAAAGAGAGTGAATGGAATGAAGCTAATTTTAAATCCAAACGGTTGCATGATATCCAAGAATTAATTAACTACCTTAGAATGAATCCACTTGGAATGACAGAAGGCAAATGGAATTATGAGTTAATCTTAAAAAATATTGAAACACTGTATGGAGAAGGAAGAAGTAAATATAAATCAACAGAGAAAAAAGAATTAGATGATTTAAAAGACTTCATCAACAAAACACTAAAATTAATGCCTCCATTTATTATAGTAAAAAAACAAAATTTAACTGATAAAAAACCAAGTGTAACATTTAATGAAAAAAATTTTGAAATTTTAATGAATTTGTTATATGATTTTGAAATGAGAGTTAAAGATTATAATGATGACCATGGACTTACTACTAAGAATAAAGGAACATCAGGATTATTTGGATAATGGTAAGTGTTTATTTAAAATTAACATCAGATGGATGGAAAGAAGTTATTAAATCTGATTTCTGGATAGATAGACCATTATTAGAAAAACTTAAATCATTAAATAAAATTCAAGAGAACAATTGGGATGGAGTTATTATTATTGATGGTAAAGAAAGAAGTGGTAAATCTGTTTTAGGAATGGTTTGTGGATGGTATCTCTCTCAAGGAAAGATGACTATTCAAAATTTTGCAAAAGGACTTGATGATGCAGCAAGAAAAATTTCTTCTCTTCCAGATAAAAGTGTTTTAATTATGGATGAAGGGAGTTTAGTCTTTTCTTCTAAAGATTCTAATTCAACTGCACAAAAAAAATTAATTAAATTAATGGATGTCATTGGACAAAAGAATATGATCTTTATTATTTGTCTACCTTGTTATTTTGATTTAAATAAAACAATTGCAGTAAGAAGAAGTTTATTTTTATGTCATGTTTATCCAGATGCTAAATATAACAGAGGGAATTATGCTTTTTTTGGTGAAAGAAAAAAGAAAATTCTTTATACATTAGGAAAAAAGAACTATGATAGTTACAAAGAACCATCAGCAGAATTTATTGGAAGATATTTAGATTTTGAACCTAATTTTTATAAAGACTATTTAGAATTAATAAAAAAAGAATCACTTAATGAAGTATTAAGAGAAGCTATGCTTGAAAATAAAACACCTGAGCAAAAGATTATAGAATGTGAAGCATTAATTTATGGCTGGTTACTTGAAAATGGAATTATGAAACAAAAAGAATTAGTAAAGATAAAAGGACAAGCAAAAGCTACAATTTCAAATAGATTATCTTTATATAGAGAAGAAATAAAGCCAAATCTCTAAAGAAATAGAAATTTTGTTTATCATTCATGGCAAATATTTTATTACCTATGAGTAGTAAGAAAAATTTAGATGAAATAAAAAATAATATATAATGTTATAACATTGTTATAACATTATTATCATGTATTATTTTTTATTTAAATGATAATTTGCATATTTGTTACACCACCACTCTTCAAAAACATCTACGGCAACAAATAATGATAACATTGGAAATGCAATCCATAACATCCAATGATTTAAAATAGAAAGTGTTAATGAAATCATCCATAACAAATGTGCAATCCCTTGCCACATAATTAATGCAGACGTCGACGGTAAATTATTAAATTTAATGTGTCCTTTCTCATGCCACCATTCTCTTGATCCTTTCTTACATCCATATATTTTCCCAGTGTTAATATCTGCATGTGGTTTATTTTGTAAATCTGTCAATAATTTTACTACTGCATCCATGTCACATTACCTCTGTTTTAACAACTTCATAGTCACCAAGTAAATCGTAGTCATAACAAAAACAAACTCCATCTTGTAGTTGTGCCTCTGGATATTCTGAACAAACATTATAATAACACTCGTTTGTTTTTTCAACTTCATCAAAGTAAAGCCAAAAAGCCCAGGCAATGTAAATTGTTTCAAGAGTAAATAATATCATAAAGATAATTGCAATTGCTTTCCATTTAATTTCCATTTCAAAAAAACCACAACCTTATCACTTTATATGTTAGGAAGATTACTAAAGTAAGAATTACAACTAAAAGTACATCCCACTTTGTAAATTTAATACTACTAAAACCTTCGTCTTCTTTCATTTTAATGTTTATCTTTTATGTCAAAAGAAAAACTTTTTAACATATTTTGTTTATTTAATTTCATTTTAATGTTTATCTTTAAATACTTTTTATTTAACATCTCCCATAATTTTAAATATTTTTCGTTTTTCACTATCAGTAAAAATCAATGAACTACCATAATGAGCCATAAATGTATCCATATCATGTCCAAGACGATAACATAATTCAGCCATTTCAATATTAAATGTTCTCATCCACATTCCATATGTTTTTCTAATATTATGTGGTGAAAAATTATACCAATCTTTAATTGTTGTCTTTTTTAATTTTCTTTTTAACATATTAGAATAAGAAATTGTTTTTGAAGTATAATATTGTTTTTTTTCATTATTATCTAAACTATCATAATTTTGTGGTAATTTAGAATTATCTAAAAAAATATATTCATTATTATTAATTTTTTTATTTCGAATAAAAGATTTATATTCTTTAATATAATTATTTGAAACAAAAAATCCTCTAGATTTTCCTATAGCATAAAAATTTTTCTTTGCTTTTCTTTGCTTTACAATTTTAAAATTAATTGAATTTCGTTCAGTATTAATATCTTCATATTTTAAATTAAGTGCTTCCATTATTCTTGCTCCTGTATGTAATAATGTAATAAAAAAGAATTTATGTTCTTTATTTTTAAATTGAGAAATAAATTCAATCCATTCATCAGGAAAAAAATATCTCCGTCTATCTGTTCTAACAGAATATTTTGTTCCATCGGATTTAGTTCCAATTAATAATCCATCAAATTTTGATTTTTTAAGTACTAGTTTTTTTGTATTCATTTATTATATCTTCAATCATTTGAAAATGTCTTTCATAAACATGTAAACTTGCTGATGTATGAATATTATGTCCTAATTTTAAATCATTATATTTAAGTCTTAATTGCTTAAATATATTTTGTTGTAATACTGAAAAAAATGGAAAATCATAACAAAATCCGTATATAAGATCATTACTTCTCATATTTGTAATTCCAATTAATTTATTATCTCTAATTAAATGTTGAGTATTTATTGTACATACAAAATCTTTAACTCCATCTTCTTTATGTCTTGGTTGATTAAAATTAATCACAGCTTGACGAGAATCTTTATCATCTAATAGTGAATTAACAACCCAATCAAATTGAGATGCATCATATTTTTCTAATTTTTGTTTCCAAACAAGATAACCATAATTTGAATTTACATTTCCATATTCATCTGCAATTTCTTTCCATAGTGAAGCAGATTTGCCAATTTTATCAATTGATAAATCTCCACTTAGATACCATTCCATTTCAGTATTTAAATAATCCATAGATAATTTTCTAGCAGGATTTTTAACAATATTTTGTGTCACATCTTCAACTATTAATGTAGGTTGAATTAATTCTTTTGTTCTTTTTCCTCTTGGTGAATATTCTGGAGCTTCAACTAATTTTTTGCATGTTTTATATAACACATCATCAACTGTTTGTCCTTTTATTTCCATTTAAAATTGTTTTTTCCTTCATTTACTATTTCCCAACAAATAAAATGTTCATTTTTTATTCCAACAAGAGGTTTATAATATGAAAATTCAAATATTATATCTGTTAAAGGAACTTTTCGAAAATTTTGAATACATTCATTTACTTTAGAATCATTTGTTGTTTCTAATCTTGATTGAATATCATATGATTGATCAACTTTATATTCATGTGTTACTCTTCTAACTGTTCCTGGTCCATTTGCAATTTCTATATATAAATGTTCTAAAGGTCCATATTTTCTTGCAGCTCCTGCAAATAAACAATCATCTGGATTAATTGGTTTTCCTAAAATAACATAATAACCACTATATCTTAATCCATCAATTAAAGCAGAAGCTTGATCAATTGGAACAAAAGGATAATGTGGTGTAAGCCAATTTCCTACTGAACTATTTACTTTTTCAGTTCTAATACTACAATTGTCTAAATTTTTTAAAAAATCTTCATAATCATTTTTATCATCAACTGATATTAAAATGCTATCTTCAGCATTTAGTCTGAATGATTCAACTAATCGAATTCTTTCATATTTTTTTGATTTCATTTATTTCTTCTTCCATAATTCTATTTATCTCTTGGAAAATTTCTTTATTACTTTTGGGTTTTTCTTCTTCAACTTCTTCAGTATTTAATTTTTCTTCATCTTTAATTTCTTTCATTATTCTTGTAAAAGAAAAACTTAATATTTTTTTCTTCTCTTCAAGTGAAAAATTATTTTCATCAAGTAAAATCATTATTTTATCATAAATTTCTTTTTTGATTTGTTTTTCCATTTTATATACCTCCTTTTGATTTTATAAGTTTTAATATCCAAAGACAATTCCGCGATTCTTTAGGAAAAAATGGTGCCATAATATTACTTATTAAATTTGAATCATAATATTTATTTAATTCATAAAACATATGCTTTTGCCATTCATTCATTAAAGGTTTATAATCTTTTTGAGAAGCAAATGTTCCAAATGTATCTTCAACTTTAAAATAAATTTCTAATTGATTTTTTAATTCACTATATTTATACTCTTGAATAACTCCATCAATTATATGATTGTTTGCTGCTCCAACTTTTTCATCGAAGATTGGTGTTGATAATAAAACAGTTGTATTTTCATTGCAATGCTTTTTTATATTCGATAAAAACACATCTAAATTTTTTTTATTAACATGTTCAATTACTTCAAAACATACAATTATATCCCAATCATTTCCTTCATTTAAATTATTATCAACTAAATCACACTGTTTAAAATTTACCCAATCTATTTTTTTATATTTTTCATTTGCTTTATCAACTGTAGATTTTTTAAATTCTAATCCTAAATAATTTTTTGCTTTATATCTGTTTCGATATAAAACTTCTGCTAAATTACCTGTACCACATCCAAAATCTAAAATGTTCATTCCTATTTTTGCTCTTTTTAAAACATGTGTCCATCTAAGATAATGTGCAAATTGATCTCTGTGAAACACATGCTTTTCAAAAGTTACATCTGGACTTAATTGTGTTATATTATATTCTTTTGTCATTTTTTATTTATTGCATGCCTCATTATTTGTGTTGGATTAAACTGACTATTTTCTTTTTTTGTTAAATATTTTTCAGCAATTTCTTTACAAACTTTTCCCCATTTTAAATTTGGTCTAATTTCACATAATCTTTCTACAAATAATGAAAGTAAAACTTCTGCTTTTCCATCATGCATATATGTTTTTTCTTTATATTTTTTTTCATCAATTCTATATTCTTTTTTTTCTTTCATTTTAATAATTCTTCTAAACCTCTTTCAATTAATTCATCCCAATCAGTACTTAGTGTATCTAAATCTAAAACATATCTTTTTGATTTATGTTTTATTCCTCTATCATTCATCCATGCATTACAAAATGCTTGTTGATAACCTGAAGTAACATTTGCAGATTTTGCTTTTGGAATTTTTAATAATTTTCGATTTGAATATTCTATTGCTTTATAAATTGACTTAAAATTATCTGTTTCATTCATTAATTTTGCTCCAAAATAACAAGCTAACTTTTTATATTCCATTGGAAATATTCCTAAAGGTTTTTTAATAGTCATTATTTTGCCTCGTATGATTTTCTTTATTTTTTCCTAAGTATCTTTCAAAAACTTCTTCATGTGTCATTCCAGCCGAAATTGAAAGATTAATTACAAAATGCCAAAGATCAATAATTTCTTCTTTATATTTTTCTTCATCTAATTGTTGTGTTTTTTTCCAACCATATTTTATTTTATGAGGATTTTTCCAAGCTGTCTCTCTCATAATTTCTCCTAACTCATCAAAACATGCTAATAAATTTAAATTAATATATTCTTGATTATGAACTAAACTATCTAATGGACCTGCAACTCTTTCTTGGAGTGTTGCTTGTTTTTCAAATAGTTCTTTTAATTTATCTTTCATTTTTATATCCTTCAAAAATATTTTCATCTGCTTTTTCTAAATCTTCAGCTACAACAACTTTACATTTTTCTCTAAATTTTTTTATATCAAATTTTTTATCTTTAGTCATTTTCTTTCAAACTCCAAATGTTTAATTCCAATTTTACTATGTCTTGTATGTGCATGATTACATTTACTACAAAAATATTGTGGAGTTGTTTCTCCTCCATGTTTAAAATAATTTTGTTTTTTCTTTTTCATTTTCTTTTTTTTATCTTTAAATTGTCTTTAAAGATAAATAATATAGAAAAACATGGTTTATAAATGTTTCTATTTTATTATTCTTTTAAGTTAAAAGATAAATATATTGAAGTATATAGAAAAGTTTATAAATACATATTTCTATATATTTTTATATATTTTAAAAATGGGGTTAGAAAAGTTGTTTGGTAAGAATTTCTATGAAGTGAAAACCCGATGCAGTAATTGCTCAACAAAACAAAACACAAAAATTACAAAAGGTAATGTAGCGTCGGAAGTTATTGAAAATGGTGCTTGTATCAACTGTGGTTGTAAAAATTTAGAGATTATAAAATGATGGCGATGAAAACTTATAGTGTTACTCTTCTCGAGAATGAAGTTGAAAGAGCAAGACAACTCTACAAAAAATATGGTTCAAAACTATCTCCCCTCCTCGGAGAATTACTGAAGAAGTGGTCTGATGAAGAGGAGGGGAAACGCTAATGGCACTTACAATTGCTGGACAAGATTTAGGAATTAACATGCCTTCATTTACTGGGGGAGGGTTTGGTTCTTGGTTAACCATCATTGCAGTTATTTTATTAGTAGTTGGATTTAGTGCTGTTGCATTTTGGTTTTGGTATCAAGGAAAGATTTTTAATAAGAGAATTAAAGTTTTTGAAAATATTGCTGGAGCAGGTTGGCAACATACCGGAAATGACAAAGCAAGAATTGTCAAAGTTGGCGACGGTGGTGAAGAAATTATGTATCTACAAAAGAGGAGAGTTTACAGAACTGCTTACGGACGTAAGATGGGAAAAAATACATATTGGTTCGCTATCGGGCAGGACGGATATTGGTATAATGTGGTTTTGGGTGATTTAGATGCGAAAATGGGTATGCTCGATATCGAACCAATTGATAGAGACATGAGATACATGCATGTCGCTATTAGAAAAAATATTCAAGAGAGATATAGAAAAATTGGATTCATGGAAAAGTATGGACAAATTTTAATGAGTGGAATATTTTTTATTATTTTAATTATTGGAATTTGGTTATTGATTTCAAAAGTTGAAGATTTAATTACAATTGCTGGACAAAATATTGAAGCAGGAAAACCTGTTGCAGATGCTTTATCAAATGCTGTTGGAAATCTAGATAATTTATGTAGTGGAGGTTCAGGTATAAAATCTGCAAGTTAAAATGTATTTAGGAATTACAATCATTGGAATAATTATTGTAGCGGTTATAACTTATTTTTTAATTGTATTACATTTTAAACGCAAATTAAAAAAGTTAGAAAGGGGGTATAATGAAGATGAAAACAAATCAAGAAAAACCGGAGAAAAAATTGACTCCAAAAATCTCGGTTACAGAACTCCATCAAGAACTCCAAGAACTAGCGGAGAGGAACAATACCTTGAATCAGCTAGTGAGTCTGAAGGACGAGTCTTACTTCCGAATGATGTTATTGTCGACGATGGAAAGAGGAATAGTGGAATCAGAGAAGTTAATAATTCAACTCCAAAGGATAGGAAAGGCGTTAGAAGAATCTTTGGAAGAAGGAGGAGAAACAGATGATTAAAAATGACAAATTTTCAAATGCACTTTTTATAATTGCAATTGTGATTATGATCATTGGTTGTGGACTTTTGATTAGAGAATATAACATGTGCCAAAATCCAATTGAGAATATTGTTGTTCCTCATTTAGAAAAAGAGGGAATTACAGATTATGAGTTAATACAACTTAACATTTACCAAAGTGTTGGAGATATTGCACCAGTTGATATCATAAAATATTATTCTGATTCTTACGTCCCAAAAAATACAAGACGTTCTAATCAACCAGTTTTTAATGAATCTAGTTTTGATAGATTAATTAATAATTCTTAAAAAAAGAAAGTTGGGGAAAATTCCCCAAAAAAAGTAATTTACAATGAGCCACGTGATTCTCCACCGATGCCCATTCTCTTAGATTGAGCTACTAATAGAACTATAACTCCGAAGAGTAGAACTACTGCACCTATCAATAAAATGGTTGGAATCTTTTCTGATACATTATCAATTCCTTCTGTGAAGTTAGTACTCATTCGGTTACTTGATAATTCATAGCTTGTCAAGTTGTAGTAAGTGAATGATACGTTTGCTGCATGCCATTGGTATGCAGTTGCGTTACTAAACTGTCCTGTTGCGGAATTAAAAGTATAGTTATCTGCGTTAATTTCATCAGCAGAAGCTGATGAATGGTTGTAAAGTGTCACAGCCGCAAATCCCCTATTAATCGTTGAATCAAACATTGATAGGATACTTATGTCCGAACTTCCATTTACTGTTATCGACGCATCATAACCTGTAGACTGAGTTGAGTTTTGTCTTAATAGATTTGCTCCCAATAAAGTTGATACAATTACTAGAACAATTATCACTCCAATAATTAAACCACCAGTACCATTAATCAAATCTCCAACAACACCTCCCCTTTTATTTAAACTTCTTATTCCCATGACTTGGTTTGATTTTGTCATGTCAAGTTTAATTAAAGAGAACCTGAACCTCCTCCGCCTCCGATTCCCATTCTCTTAGATTGAGCAACTAGTAGAACTATAACTCCGAAGAGTAGAACCACTGCACCTATCAATAGAATAGTTGGAATCTTTTCTGAAACGTTATCAATTCCTTCTGTGAAGTTAGCAGCCATCCACGACGACGAATTGTCATAAGCACTTCCAGTTGTCAATAGATTTGCTCCCAATAAAGTTGATACAATTACCAAAACAATAATTACTCCGATAATTAATCCTCCAGTTCCATTGATTAAGTCACCAACAACTCCCCCTCTTTTTTTTAATTTTTGCATTCTAAAAAATTAAATTAAAGAGAACCTGAACCTCCTCCGCCTCCGATTCCCATTCTCTTAGATTGAGCAACTAGTAGAACTATAACTCCGAAGAGTAGAACCACTGCACCTATCAATAGAATAGTTGGAATCTTTTCTGATACATTATCAATTCCTTCTGTGAAGTTCTGTGCCATGCTTGTAGACGAAACATCATAAACACTTGCAGATGTCAATAAATTTGCACCAAGTAAAGTTGATACAATTACTAAAACAATAATTACTCCAATAATTAGTCCTCCAGTACCGTTAATCAAATCACCAACAACTCCTCCACGCTTAAATGATTTTCTCATTAATCTTTTTACCTCCTTTCAATTCAGGTTCAAAGACTACCCTACTTTTCAAAAATAACATAATAAAGTTATATACAAAATAGTATTTAAAACATTATTAACAATGTAACATAGTAACACATTAAAATTCAAACTGTTAACAGTTTGAATTTTAATTTACTCTTCCTATTATTTTAAACTGAACTCCATGTAACACCCAAGAAATTGAAATAGCTCCAATTAATATTATGAATGATAATTGAAAAGCATAAATAAACTCTAACCATTTATTTTCTTCTTGTAAAGATAATGCTTGTCTTACTTCTTTTTTAATTAATAAATTACATTCACTTTGAGATAAATCATTATCATAATTTCTAATTGCCTCAATTGTTAGATTAATCATTAAAATTAAAAAGAAAATTCCAATAGCAGTAAACAAAATTCTTTTATCTATAATTGATAAATTTCTGTACCATTTTTTAGTTTTTCTCATATCTCCAAACAAATTCAGTTGTTTTTTCTTTTTTTCTGTCATTTTATTATTGTATCTAACAAACAATATTTTATTTTAATTTCTTATTTCATTTTATTTTAGTGTTGGGTTTGGGCGTAAAAAAGATGGTTTATGCCCTTAGAGTGTGAACCCTTAGTTAAAAACCCACCCAAACCCAACGAAAGGAGGTAACACGAAATGAACCTCGTATCACCTGTCAACCCTCGGTAAAAAGAGTGACCATGAAGATTGGGGTTTCCCCCAATCAATGATTTTATATTACATCAACTGAATACTTTGTCGCCATTCCTGATCCTGTTTTTGTAACTTTAACTTTTTCAACTTCAGGTTTTAGTTTCAAAATCTTTTGGATTTCTTCCAAAACCGTAACTGGAACTCTATAATCTTTTCCTTCTAACTTTGTATATTTGTACTTAAACATATCTCCGTTTTTATCAGTTCCTTCACCGTCGAAAAGTTCTAGGTTTACAGATACTTCTGGTAAATCTGCTATGTTCAATGTTTGCTTTGGCTCATAAGCCATTGCTTCTTCTTTTAACGTTGCCATTTTCTTTTTTTCCTCCTTTTTACTTCTATAAATATCTGCCCAATATTTATCTATAATTTCCTGCCCCATTTTTTTGAAATTCTCCCAGCATAATTTATTATGTATCTATCGACGCTGTGGAGTTGGATGTAGTCTTGAACTTCCTCTAAGTCTTGTTCAAAACTTCTATCTTTCTTTTTCCATAACAATAACTCTAAAGTCAATCTCGACCTTAAAACTCCCTGGTTGTTTTCCATTTTAAGCGTTTTTTAATCTTTCAATTTCTGCTTTAAGTTGTTCTAATGTCACTGGTTCTTCATTAACCTCTGGAACTTGTATTGGTTCTGGTTGTAAAACTGGCATTGGTTTAGGAACTGGAATTGTTTGAACTGACTTTCCAATTTCAATTGCCTTAATCTCTTTTGTTAATACTAAACCATTTTCTGCAAATGATCCTCTTAATTCATATCCTTCTAAGGATAATTTATCTAATTCTCCTTCCAATGTTTCTGGATTTTTATCCCACTTCTTAAAATCTCTAGCAACATTAATAATTTTATGTTTTTCCATTTATGCACCTCCTTGTCGATTATTTATTAAACACACATAAGTTGTGTTTTGAATTTGAAATGATGCTTGCCCTTCGGTTTGAATTAAATTCACTATTTGGGCAATGACTTCCATTTGTGCCTCTCCTAATTTTTCTTGGTATTTTGGTGTGATGTATTTTGTTGTTGTAAAATACCCTCCAATAATCAAAACCAAAACAATAATTACTCCAATTGCAATCTTAAGATTTCTATCTGTCATTTCCTAATCACCTCACATTTAATCATTTTAATCTCTTTTTTCATTTTTCATCTCCGTAGTTAATATGAGAAACCAACTGCTCTGCAGTTGGTACTTTTTGGACTTGCATTTTAGCAACGAGAACTCCATCAAGATATTCTAATCTCCATTTTATATCTCCATCCATAACAAATTTAGTTTCCATCTTTTGTTACCACCTCTTTTAATTTATATTCAACATAAACTATTTTACCAACAAGGTCTTTTGGTAAAGTTATTGATCCTGCTCCACCACTTACATTTACTTTTTTGTATGCTTTGTATAATCTTATTTTTCCTCCAACTTTAATTAACTTATCTTTATTTTTCATATATTTTATAACTATTTAGTCTTTATAAATCTTTTCATTTTGTGTTATTACTTAAAAATGACATAAAATAATCTTCAAACTCTGGTTGCATAGTGAGATATAAAATAATCACAATAACAGCATAAGTTAATATTTTAATCTCAATAAATTGTAAATTTCCAAAATAATCCACTACTTCTAGTAAAACAACTCCTAATAATAATGAAAATACTATTGCAGCTAATACTGATCTTTTCTTTGGATTAAATTCTGGTTCTTTCATTTGTAATGCCTCTTATTTGTATTTTAAAGCCCGTCATGGAGTTTTTTCTCATTATTGTTATTATTCCCCTTAAACTTCTTGTACTCATCTTTTATATTGTAATAGCAGTCATAACAGTAAAGACTAAATTTGTTCTTTGCAGGAAATCTTTTACCACATTTGATACATCTAGTGAATTCCATTTTTTATTTTATAACGTTCAGGATGTTTAGTATATTTCATAGAACATTTCCGAGAACAAGTAACACAATGCATTGGTCTCTTAAATCTTGCTATTAATCTTCCTCTCTTTCTAATATCATTAACTTTAAATTCTCTACCACAAACTCTACAATATCTAATCATTTAAAATCTCCTTTAATTTAATTTTCATTTTATGTAGTTTTTCACATTCACCTATTAATTCTAAAGTGATACATCTTAATAATTCAATATCTTTTGTTACTTTTACTAATTCTCTAGTATCTTCAGGCATTTTCTCTCTCCATCAATCTAGCAAACTCTTCCAAGAACTTTTCATGGATTGTTTTATCTGGATGTTTCTTTTCTTTTAATTTTAAAACTAACTTTCGTAAATGGGCTTTAACTATATCAATCTTATCAACTGTCTCTCCGTAAGTAAATCCTTGATTTTGGAACTTATTTCTAAGGAAATGGACTTCGTCTTTTGTTAATGCAAATTTATAAGATTTTTTTTCTTCAATTGGTGTGATTTTTGGTTTCATTTTATATTATTTTAATTCTTTAATTTATAGTCTTTAAGTCATTTAAATTCATATTTGATTTATTGATAGGAGCTCACTATGAGACTTTTTTTAATTTTATGATGCTTTACTCATTTTAATTATTTTTTGTAATTTTTTTTGTAATTTTTATGTTTTTTTAATGTATTTTTCATGTTTTTTGTTAAATATTTGTGTTTTTCATGATTCTCGACTGGAAATGAAGGTAGCAACCCAACTAGTGACTTTGTCATTTTGTGTATTAATAGTTGGGTTAGTTGGGTTTTCAGGGTTACTATCAACTAGTTTACATGTGTATAGATTAGTTGAAACAACCCTACTAACCATACTAACCCTACTAATTTGCTTGTTTTTTAACATTATTCCTTCCATTTTACACCTTCCCAAACATTCATTTGACCACCTTTTCCATCATATAACCAGTCAGCATATTTTCGATTTGCAGATATTCCTTTTTCTTTCATTTTCCTTCCAAGAGTATTTTCAGCCAATTCTCTATGTCTATTTTCTTTACACCATGAAACAAACTTCTTATAGAAATCAGATTTAGAAACATAACTATTTAAATCTTCAATTATATTTTCATCTAAGAACTTCTGTAAGAAATCAGATTTAGCTTCAAACCTATCTTTTCTTTCTTCTATTGAACCTTCATTATAGAATTCCCTTTTAATTAATAAATTTTTAAGAATTTTAACACATTTTGAAGCTAAACAATTATATTCTTCATCAGGAATATCATTTAATATATCTTTTTTTTCATCAAAAGTATTTGGAAAATCTATAATCATCCAACGCCTATAAAAACCAATAGTTTTATCATCAGTTGTTGGAAGATTATTTGTAGAAATTAGTATCTTTGCATAATTTTTTTCATGAAATAAGTCTTTATTTTTATACTCAAATCCAATTAAATCTCCACCACTTAATTTTTTTAATGTAGAAGTTTTTTTCATTTCATTAAAATTAGTTTCACCCATTTGACAAACCAACTTTTTATGTAATCTAGTTATTTCAAATCTAGAAAGAAGCAAAGTATCTAGTTCAGTTGTTGCACAATTTTCAACCCCAACAAATTTAGTAATTAAATCTAAGAACTTTGTTTTTCCATTTAGTCCAACACCAATAAAACAAAATATTCTATTAATAGGATAATCAACCAATAAACAATAAGAAATTATTTCATATAAAGTTGAAACATAATCTTTTCCAACCCATTCTTTAAATATTCTATCCATGTTTGGAGTTTGCATATCTTCTTCACTTAAAGCATATGGAATAGGATTAGTGATAAAATATTTTGGTGATGCTGTAAATGTTTCTCCTGTTTCAATATCAATAATTTTATCTTTAAATTGCACCCAAGTATTTTTGATTGGTTCAGGATTATATTTTCTACCTTCTTGTTTTAATGCTTCAATGATTTCTCCTTTATCTTTTGAACTAATTGTATTTGTTCTTGATTGATAATCTACTGCATTTAATACATCTGTTTCATCAACTAAAGCCCATTTATATTTTTCCTTATCCCATATCCACCACATTTTTGATTTATCATAAAACAAAGGTTGATGTCTTAAAAATTGTCTAGCTAAATCTCTTTTGTCGACGAAAACAAAAATATTTCTCCCTAGGTTTTCAATGATTTGTTTTTTTTCTTTATGATCTTTAATTTGTTCTAATTCATTTTTTCCAGTAAATAATCTTTCCTCTTTCCACAATTCTTTTAATCTTTCTTCTTCACTCATCGCCCATTCTCCTTCATTAATTTATGAATGCAATCAACACAAATCCAACGGTTCTTAGAATTAATCTTATAGACTCTCCCATGAGATTTTGATTTCTTACAGATGGGGCAAGTGAAAATCCAAATCATTTTGTTACCTCCAATAGACTTATTAAAAATAATAACATCATTCCCAAACTGTAAGCAGAACATATTAAAAATATCAAAATCATTTTCCTTCCTCCAATTCTTCATATTCTTCAAACCGAATTATATCAACAAAGAAAATCCTATCCATTTCTCTCATTCTTTTTCCAGCAAAACTTTTAACAACAAAATAATTATCATTAACTTTTAAAATTTTACAGAAATAATAATCTCCATTAATATCTTCGATAAATGTTTTAAGATTTTCAGCAAGAAATATCTTTGCCTTCGCCTTAAATCTTTCTATTTTTTGTTTTAGGTTTTCCTTATCCATTTCCTTTCCCCTTTTTAAAGATGGATAAGAGAATTAACTCTCACCCACCCAATCTAATATGTTTTTTTAATTTATAAATATATATCTTAACTCTTTAGTAATAATTCATAACAGCGTTGGTAATTAACAATCCACTCATCAAATTCAAATCTCTCTTCATAAATTGGAAGCAGTTGCTCAACCATCCGATACGAACCTGCATTTAAAAATACAGTTAAGTTCTGTCTTAAATCTTTTTTAACTTCTTGTTCATTTCGCACCATTCTTTGTCCTCCTCTAACATTATAATTATCCCCAATATTAATCCAATCTCAAAAGCTAGGACAACTGATGCACAAATTAACGCCATATCATTCATTTTGTTTTACTCCTTGTTGTTGTTTTCGGTACTTTTTAACTAATACTAATTTAAATGCTTTGCAATCACATTTCTCGCAAGGTTGTTCAAAAGCATTTAAGTATCTATGTCTTCTATAAATATGCCCACACCTACACCTTTGTCTCATTTCAGTCATTTTGATTCGTTCTCCTTGTGTTCTACGCCCTGTCGTGTTTTTCGGCACTTCATTTCTTCTAAAAACAATAAGAAACTAAGAAACAATAATTCAAAAGGTATTCCAACCAAAACCCAAAATAATAACTCTTTATTCATTCTTGTGCCTCCTTGATAGTTTTTGCGTAATCCTTATCAATCTCCTTTTTTATCTCCTCTTCATCTGAAGGTGCGTCTTGTTCTACTTCTCTGCAATCTTTACAAGTTTTGCAATCTCCAAAGTTTGCTCCAATGGGTGTTATTCCACACTCTTTACAATCTTCACAATTTTCTACAATTACGTCTTTGTCTTCTTGTACGTTCTTCATTCTTTCCTCCAAAACTTCCACCATTTACGTTCATATTGTTGACATTCTCCGGTTCTATTAAGTGACCTACAATATGGTCTTGATACTCCATTTTTTACACTCTTCTTCATAGCAAGATAATAACCAAAGTCATTACAAGTAATTGGATTAGTTTTTGTATCTACTGATACACAATCTTTACATCTTATCATTTCCTTTCACCTTTAATTTAATTAATCTTTTAATTATATCTTCATTAGTTTCCCGAGGGTGAAGTTCATGTTTACGAAGTTCTTTTAAGACTTCTTTCTGTATTCTTATTGTTGTTATATTCATATATAGTTGAATATATTAAAGTATTTAAATCTTTTGGTTTAGAAAAAACTTAGAGATATATTTACAATAGGATTTATTATTTTTTTAATTTTAATACCATTTTAACAAACCTCTGCTGTAGGATTTAATGCACATATTGCTGCTTTTAATAATGTATTTTCTTCTTTCAACTCAAAAATAGCTTGTCTTAAAACATCAATTTCCATTCCTAGTTCTACTCCTGATTCAGTTTTATTATAAGGATAAACTATTCTTATTCTTGTTTCATTATTGCAATCTGTTCTTAAATACTCTTTAACAGTTTCATTAAATTCATCCAAAACATCTTCAAATATATCTTCACAAACTTCTTGTTCATATGATTCATTGACAGGAATTGTAAAATCAGTTACAGGATAAGTGACATACCCATAAAAACTAGAGTGGTTTATTTCATTACCTGTTTTATAATAATCTGCATCCTTAATATGATCCCAAACATTTTTATTTTTATCAAAAATACTTGTTCTTGTTATATAACCTGTTGCAGATATATTTGAATCTACCCATATTGAAACTAAATTACTTCCATCTGAAACATTACCTACAACTGTTAAAGGAAAAGTTGGAATTGTAGTTCCTATTCCCACCTTCCCATTTTCACTTATCCTCATTATCTCTCCTTCTATACCGTTAAAAAATCTAAAAGCACCTTCCTGATTATTATTATTATCAGTCTGGAATAACAACTCACCATCAACAGACAATAATCCATCATCTGTTGCACTCCCGCCTCTAGAAATTGTATCTACTGAAGCTAAATTAAAATCCCAAGTACCATCTCCTGATAAGGATAATTGATCTGATGGACTAGTAGTCCCAATTCCGACATTTCCATCGTGGGCAATAACCATAGCCACATCAGTTGAGCTTCCATCATCACTAACCATAAAAACATGGTCTAAATCCCCAGTCGTTCTTGGTTGATAAACTAAATTTCCATAAGCATTAAATGGATAAGAACCTGCACTTGTTCCAGTTCTATAAATATGGGGCAAAGCATTATTAACTGGTGCTGAAGTTAAGCCATTCGAAAATTTTAATGCCCCACCAGTAACTCCTGAAACAGTAACATTTCCTGATGCTTCAATGTTTCCAATTACTTCTAGGGATTCTCCAGGAGCAGCAGTCCCAATCCCCACCTTCCCATTTTCACTTATCCTCATTATCTCTCCTTCTATACCGTTAAAAAATCTAAAAGCACCTTCCTGATTATTATTATTATCAGTCTGGAATAACAACTCACCATCAACAGACAATAATC
>Ga0208553_1000146_pt1 | contig 27897 bp, 39 predicted proteins | sample 6_EtaG_FD_184079 | JGI IMG/M metagenome (GOLD analysis project Ga0208553, IMG submission 184079) | Marine viral communities from the Subarctic Pacific Ocean - 6_ETSP_OMZ_AT15160 metaG (SPAdes) (version 2) | ecosystem: Environmental > Aquatic > Marine > Oceanic | place: Pacific Ocean | collected...
TTACTCTAGTAAACTTAATGTATGGTCATGGCAAATGCTATGGGGAAATACCGATACAGGGTATGGATATAAAAAGAGACATTAAATGAGACTATTAAGAACACTAGGAAGTGCCGCTCTTATTATAACTTTCATTACAGGTATCTGGTTTATTGATGACAGATATGTAGATGCTAAAGAAATAAAAGATATAAAAGAACAAATTTACTTACGAATAGATACAAACGAATATCGTGAATTAACTAAACAATATTATGAACTTAAAAAACTTGTAAGGGAAAATCCTGATAGTGAAGAATTAAAAGAACAATTAAAAGAAATTAAAAAGGAACGGGAAGAACTTAAAAAAAGAATAGACGATAAATTAGAATAAAAAAAAAAATGAATAAATGTAATAAATGCAATCAATCTTGTCATTGTTATGGTTCAACATCTGAATTAATAAACAATAAACAATATTGTAAGTTTTGTAATTGTGAAAAAAGCAAAGCACAAGATTTAAGTTTCGAAAACAATGGTGGATTAGTAATTGATGACACAAATGAATGTAAAAGTTGATAAGTTAGAAAGATATGTTGATAAATTACAAGGTCATATAGAAAATATGATGGATAAAGATAAAGAAATTATGGAACAACATAAAGATTTATTTAAAGCTTTAGAAAATAATCAACCAACAACAGGATATAGTTACAACTAATGCAAATAGACCTTAAATATATATTATCTTATGCACCTTTAATCCTAGCAATAGGAATAACTTGGGGTGTCTTTTCTACTAAGCTAGATGCTGTTTCAGAAAAGGTTGATGCAATACATCAAATGCAACAGGACATAGCAGTAATAAAAGCCAAAGTAACTTGGATGGAAGATTATCTTATTAAAAATGGAAGTAATGAATAATGGCAACTTATAGAGATTTTAAAGAAATACCAAAAGCAGCAAAACCAATAAAACAAACAGTTGGGAAGCAAGGTGAAGATATTGATAAATATATTGCAGAGCAAGTTCCAAGACCAGAAATTGCAGATGCAGCAAAACAAACTTATACACAACAAACAGTAGCACAAAATGAATTATTAAGCGGAGCTACTCAAGCTACTCCTACAACTGTAGGTCAAGCAACTTTAGCTGCTCCAACTATTACAGGTGCAACTCCAGTAACTGCTACAACTATTGGACAACCTACAGCTATAACTGCAGGACAAATGACTGGTGTTCAAGGTACTGCACAAACTGGTACAGCAGCAGCAGGAACAGTAGGAAGTCAAGCACAAGTAACTGGAGCTACAGGAACTTTATCGAGTGGTGCAACAGTAGCAGGTCAAACAGCTACACCAACTACTCAAGCAATTGCAGCAGCAGCACAAGGTCAATTATCATCTAGTGCTTTAGCATCTTCTGTTAGTGGAACTGCAGCAACAGTTAATGCACAAACAGCTTCATTACCGGGAAGTATTTCAGAAGCAGTTGGAAGTAATCCTGCACAAGTTACAAAAACTATTGTTAATCAACCAACATCAGTTGTAGCACAAGTAGCAGCAATGCCAACAACAACTTTGGTATCTGCACAACTACAAACTTTATTATCTGGAATTGAAACAGGAACTATACCAACATGGGCTAGAAGTGCAGTAGATGCAGTAGATGCACAATTAGCACAAAGAGGAATGAGTCGTTCTTCTGTTGGAAGAGATGCATTAGTTAATTCTATTATACAATCAGCAATTCCAATAGCTCAATCTAATGCTTCTATGTTGCAACAAACTGCAATGGCTAATTTAAATAATCAGCAACAAGCAGAAGTATTAACTAAACAACAAAAATTTCAAGCAGAATTAGCTACCGCAGAAAATGCACAAAGAGCTAACTTAACAGATGCAGCTAATGCTCAACAAATGGGCATGGCTAATTTAGCGAATGCACAACAAGCAGTAATGGCAACAGCTAATCAACAACAACAAGTTAGATTAAGTAATCTTGCTAATTTACAATCAACTTCTCTTACACAAGGTCAGCTAACACAGCAAATGACTTTAGCTGGAATGAATAATCAGCAATCAGTAGCATTGGCAAATGCACAACAAATTGCTGGTATGGATGTACTTAATTTAAATAACAAACAACAAGCAGTTATATCGAATTCAAATTTATTTAGAACTTTTGAACAACAAAATTTAAGTAATTCACAACAATCAACTTTAGCTAACGCAGCAAAATTAGCAGGGCTTGATATGGCAAACTTAAATAATAATCAACAAGCACAAGTTCTTAATGCTCAGTCATTTTTAAGTATGGACATGACTAACTTAAGTAATAGTCAACAAATGGCAGTACTTAATGCACAACAAAAACAACAAGCTATGTTGTCTAATCAAGCAGCAAATAATGCTTCAGCACAATTTAATGCAACAAGTACAAATCAAACTAATCAATTTATGTCTGGTTTAGCTAATACAGTTAATCAAAGCAATGCACAAAGAAATGATGCAATGAGTCAGTTTAATAATACTAATGCAAATAGAATTGCAGAAGTAAATGCAGGTAATACTTTAGAAGCTGATAGATTAGAAGAACAACTTAATTCACAAATTGCACAATTTAATTCAAATTTAGGATTTCAAAAAGACCAGTTCAATACACAAAATGCAATAGCAGTTGAACAATCTAATGTACAATGGAGAAGACAAACTAATACTGCAAATACAGCAGGACAAAATGCAGTTAATCAAGCTAATGCAATGAATGCTTTTAATTTAAGTAATCAGTCTTTATCTTTCCTTTGGCAAGAGATGAGAGATTCAGCTAAATGGGAATTTGAAGCAGCAGAAAATGATGAAGAAAGAGCAGCAAGTTTAGCAGTTGCCGCTTTACAAAATGAAGCTGCATCAGATGCTACTAAAGCAGACCTAATTAAAAAAATTGGTGGATGGGCTTTAGAGCTATGGCATGGGAGACCATAGTAATAAACTATGAATGATGTGCAGTCTGCATTGCACTTAATTTTAAAAGCAGATACTTATAAACATATGTTTAAAGGTAATGTTGAAGATGCCTTAGAATATATATTACCTGCAATAAAGTTAGGTCAGTACCGAGTCTTTAGAAAAGGAGAAATTCCTTTTGCCTATACAAGTTGGGCTTTTATGAATGAAGAGTCGGCAGAAAAATTTAAGACAACAGGAATTTTTGAAGATGATTCTTGGTGGAACAATGGTAATCAAGTTTGGCATATTGATACAATTGTTGAAGAAGGTTATGATGTTCTTCCTATACATAGATGGACATCATATAATATTGCTGAATTAAAAGGAGATAGAACTAAAGTAAATTGGATAAGAATTGGTATGAAAAATAATAATTTTTATGTTAGAAAAACAGGATATGGATATGCAAGGAGTATAAAATAATGGGAAAAATATTTAAAAAAATAAAAAAAACTGTAAAAAAAGTAAGTAGACCACTTGGTAAAATATTTAAAAAAATTGGCGGAGGTATTGCCAAAGCAGGTAAATATGTATATGATGGTGTAGTAAAAATAGGTGGTAAAGCTCTTCAAGCTTATAATAAATTTAGTCAAAAACTTGGACCTATTGGTATGATAGGCATGTCTATAGCTATGCCTTATTTACTCGGTGCATTTAGTGGAACTGCTGGTGGACTATGGACAAACTTTGGAACTAAGATGGGGGGAGTTGTTAGTAAAAGTGGAGCTGTTTTACAAAAAGGTTTAATGCATAGTCAGAATCCTTTTTTAAAAGTTATTGGTCATGCAGGTAAAGGTATTTATAATGCATCTAACTTTATAGGTGGAACTACTAGAGGTATAACTCAAACTATTACTAAAACTTTTGGAGAGTTTGCACAAGGAAATGTAGCTGAAGGATTTTCAAAACTTTATCGAGGTACTAGTGATGTATTATCTGGTAGAGCAGGTATGGGTACTATGAATTATATAGATGCAATTAAAGCAGCTAATGTAGGAGGAAACTTAAGTGGAATACAATTAGCTACAGAAAATGTGGGAACACTTGTTCAAACAGGTGGTGTTAATTTAGGTAATGTTAATATTGGAAATAGATTTGCTTATGATTCAATTCGTAATGCAATGACAAATACACTTGGAACTTTAAGTCCTGACGCATTAAAATATCATAGAACTCTTGTTAAAAATATAGGACTAGATGATAGAACTGCTTATCAATATATTACTAAAAATGGAGTAGATGCACAAACAGGTTTCTTAGATAAAAGTTTATCTGGTGATTTCTTTGAACATGGTGGTGTTGGTGAATTTAATTGGACTGGTGCAAATATTGATAAAACTACTAGTGCATTTGATTTACAATCAGGCGGAGGTTTTCATTATAAACCTAAAGTAGATGGAGAGATTTTCCAAACTGAAGCAAGTCTTCTTAATAGAGATAAAAGATATGGAAAGAAAATTTTAAAAGCTATGAAAGATAATTTATTTGATGATGGTCAAGAACCTCTACCTTATGTTAATGGTATTGATGCATATGCTGCTGCAAACCTTAATTCTAGATGGTTAGGAAGTAATATGAGTTATGCAGGTGGTAATTTCTTCTTAACTGACGAACATAAAAAACATTTTGCTAATATAAAACAGAAAAAATTAATGGATATCGGTCAGTAATATATTTTTTTATGAAGAATAATAGAATTGATGTGTCAGATAAAACAGCAATTTCTATGCCTATGAAAAATTTGCTTGGAATTATTTCGGCAGTTTCGATAGGAGTATGGGCATTTTTTGGGATTCAAGAGACTCTTAATAAGCATAGTACGACTTTAGAGTTAATGGAAAAAGACTTAGAACAAAACTCTGAATTTAGAATCAAATATCCTAGAGGAGAATTAGGTCAATCAAGTGGGGAAGCAGAATTATTTATGCTTGTGGAACATATGAGTACACTCGTTGAAGATTTGAATGAAGAAATTAAAGGTATGAGAAATAATGCTGTTAATATAGATTTTTTAAAAGAAAGAGTTAAAAAATTAAGTGAAGATGTTGAAAAATTAATTAGAAATGGAAATGGAATAAGTAAGTGATTGAAATAGTTTTTGGATTAATATTATATCTAAATGGAAATTTAATAGAACATACTTACAAAAATAATTTAAGTTCATGTCTTAAATCAAAACGCATAGCTATGAAAGAAATTAATCCTAATAGGGTAGTTTTTAAATGTGAAAAAGTAAAAGCTAAAATTGAAATTTATATGGGCGAAAAAAAAATACTTAAAATAATAAAAGAAAATAATTAATGTGTAGAAACTGTGGACATGATTGTCATTGTGATTCAGTTTGTATGCAAACACATAAAGATGGAGATAATAAAGATATTACAATTGAATGTTGCAAAGAATGTAATTGTAAGCATAGTGAAATAAAAAAAGAAGTAGGAGAATAATGGCAAAAATAAATAAACAAGAATCAAATGATTTTGAAAGAGCAGGATTAAATCCTTTTGACGCACCTATTCCGGGTGAGAGTTTAACTACTAATCCAGAAGAAAAGAAACCTTGGGAACAAGCACCAAAATATACACAGGTTCAACCTGTTATGGAAGAATTGTTTATTAACTTATCACAAAGAAAAAACTTTATTGAGTTATTAAATCTGTTAAAAAATAATACACCTATAGATGAATTAGCACAAGTTATTCTTTATAGAGGAATGACTGAAGGTTTGTTTAATCCAGACTTAATGTTATTATTAATTGAACCTACTATGTATTTATTAATAGCAATAGCTGAAGAGTATGATATTGAACCTACAATCTATGAAGGATTTGAAGATGAACTTATAGATGAGAGAGATATTAAAGATGAAATTAGTAGAAAAAATGTAGTTAAAGATAAAGTTAAACAAATAAATAAAGATAGTGTTCCTTCTTCAATACTTGCAAGAGTAAAAGATTTACCTTCAGAAGAAGAGTTAGGAATAGGAGAATAGTATGGGACTTAATTGGTTAGATGTAGCAGGAAATTTAGCAGTAGGAGCAATTGACAAGAACGAACAGTATCGTCAAGAAGAACTTAAAGCTTCTATGGAAGAATTAAAACAGAATAAAGAATTCTATAGAGCATTAGCTACTACTCGTTATTCAAAAGATTTAGATAGATATTATAAAGAAAAAGAAAAATATGATAACCAAATTTCAACTTATGAAAAAATTCAATCCGCTAATGGTGGTAAAGGTATGTCTAAAAATATGGCAGCACAACATATTATTATGGCAGACCCAGAATTAGCTGCAATGTGGACAACAGCAGGTACTGGTAAATATGGTGCAGTTATTAGACAAAACTTACTTAATCAAGTTATAACAGGATTTAAAGATACAATGGGTCAAATTAAAGTTGGCGAAAAAGCTGTTGGTCCGGGAGGACAAGAAAAAGAAGATATTATGAAAGAAGGAGTTACTGGATGGGAATTCAGTCACCCAGAATTAAATATTCAAGCACCTAAAAAAGCTGACTATTATAAAGGTGACGAGTTCTGGAAAGGTCTTAGAAAAGAAATTGAAAGTGAATCTCAAGGTCCTTTAACTAAAGAGTTTATTAAACTGTTTGGTTGGAAAAATAAAGATAAGTCTGAAGCTGCAGCAGATATGATAGATTCTATAGATGATATTAAAGGTACTGAAATTAAAGAAATGATAATGGCAGATGGTAAGTCTGTACCTAAAAAATATTCTTCTTCTAATGTTAGTAAAGAAATGCAGGACATATTCAACTTAACTGGTAGTAGCGGTCAGTTACTTTCTAACTATGATGTAGATGGTGTTGACCATGAATTATTTAAAATTGCAAAATCAGACAGAACAAGATATAAAAATAAAGAATATATTGAGAATAATATGTATTCAATCTTAAGTCAAATGCCTAAAGATTGGATAGACACTTATCTTGTTGAAGACGACTGGGCTAATAAAGAAGTTAGATTTAAAGGTGCAGGTGAAAAGATGGCAAGTCAAGTTAGAAACTTCTGGCATAATGTTGTTGACCATCATTTTAATAATACTTTTATGAAGGATGGACTTTATCAAGGAAATCTTAAAGAATTTACACATAATGCAATTCAAGGTACTTTTGTAAAAGAGTTTGATAAACGACACCTAGTTCTTAATAATGATTCATTGTGGGAAGTAGTGGAATCTATTCCTTTGATAAAAAATAAAGATTTTGAAATTTCTTATTTAGTAGGTAAAGACCAAATTCCTTTAGTTGATAATGTAATGACTGATGATGGCAAAAAATATTTTGTACCAGTTTGGAATAGTGAAGATTTAGAAGAACATATCTTTAATGATATTAAAACATTCGTTGAAGATGGTGCAAGAACTATTAGTGATGTTAGAGGTTTAGAAGCTGTTATTCAAAATTCAATAAGTAATTTTTATGGAAAAAATAAAGAAGATATAATAAAAAATTCTATCCCATCTGAAGAATTATCTACTATTACAACAACAAAGAAGAAAGAACCTGATATTATGGTTGTAGATGGTAATATAGTTATACACAATAAAAATCAAGGAGAATTTTTAATAGGAGAAAAATATCCTCTTGAAAAAATACTTCAAGGTATAGAAACTGGACAAATGAAATTAGAAGACCAAACTCCAGAAATACAAGAAGTTATTAAAAAATATTTAGTATCAGAAGAAAAGAAAATAGTTGACGAAGAAAAAGAAATAGATAGTATTACTACTTTTAATGTGGATGAATTTAATAAGAATAAAAAATTAAAATAAATAAAAAGGGGAAATAATTAAATGTCTTCTGAATTTTTAAATTCAATTGCAATACCTTCTGACAATAACGAAGGAAATCAAATAAATAAAAGTCTGAGTTCTTCAGACCAATCTACTGTGAGTTCTTCACAGAATAATTCATATATTAATTCAATCGCAGAAACATATGATGGACCAAGTTCATCTACTAAAGCACAGTATGGTGCTTCTTCAACAACTTGGATACTAGGTGATATATTAAAGTGGGGAGAAGCAGGTATAGGTGCTTGGGGTGAAAAAACTTTTAAAGATAATATGGAAGAGATTGAGAAAAAAAGATTAGAAGAATTATATAAAGAATATCCCGAATTTGAAAGTGGCAAGTATGAAAATGATGCTGCAGTTTGGGCAGGTAGAGCAGCAAGTATGATAACTGACCCTGTATTTTATGTTATGCCTTGGGGTTGGGGTGCTAAAGCCGCAGCTATGGGTGGAAAACAATATATAAGATATGCTAAATTAGGAACAGTTGGAGCAGGTGTGGGTGCAGGTGCTACTACTATTCATCATGGAGCAAGAACAGGTGAAATGCCCAGTCTTGGACAAGTTACAGGAGGTGCTGCATTAGGAGGAGCATTATCTCCAGTTGGATTAGGTCTTCAAAAAGCAGTAGGAGCAGGATTAAATAAAGTATTTCCAAATTTATTTAAACAAGATAAAATTGTTACTGGTGTAATACAAAAACTTCAAAAGGAATTTTCTAATAAATATCATTTAAATCCAAAGCAATTAGAGAAAATTTATAAGATTGCTGACATGCCAATGATAAGGCAATTAAATAAAGAAGTTCAAACCTTAATACAAACTGGTCAAAGAGTTGGAGTACCAAAACAAATTGTTAAAAATTTATTAAATAAATCAAAAAGAAAATTATCTAAAAAAGATATTAAAATTTTACAACGAGCTAATCTTAATTCTATTAAAAGTTTAAAATCAGTTGATACTAAAACAATTAAAAAAAATGCTCAAAATATTTATAAGGAACTAGATGATTTATTTACTAAATCTAGTAGTGAGTATGCTAATAAGCAACATAATCTTTTAATTAAAGTAATGGAAGAAACTTATAAAGCAGGAGGATTAACTTCAGCTTTTGTAAGAGCATTAGCATTTAATATAACAAGACCTGTATTATATATGGGTGGTGGTGCAGCAGCAGGTACTCTTCTTGGAGATAGTGAAGAAGAATTTAATAGGTATATGTGGGGTGGTTTTGCTCTTGGTTTGGCTCATAAAACTCTTCTGAGAGGTGGTATAAAAGGTATTCCAATACCACAACAAAAAGGTTTTGCAGGAACTCTAAAAACATTTATGTTAAATACGATAGATAGAAATGCTCGTATTCAACTTTCTATGTCTCAAGGTATAAAACTTTCACAACGAGGACCTATTATGGATGAGTTCTCAAATATTTTATTTGAAAGATTTACTGAAGTACCAAGACTAGCACCTAAACATGGTATCTTAGGTTCACAACATTTAGGAATTGGATGGGGAACAAAATTAGATGTGGACCAAGCAATAGGTAAAGTAGGTTCTGGAAAATCAATTGAACAATCTGAAATGTTAATGAATACATTTTGGGCAGGGGCTTTAAGACATAATGTTCTTGGTTCTGTTGGTAAAAATTTTGATAAGCTTTTAAAAAACGCAATTAATAAAAAACATAGTTTAATTGGGAATAAGAAATTAACTAAAAGTGAACAATGGGCTTTAGATACACAAACAGAAGCTATTCAAATTGCTAGAGGTTGGGATGGTAAGGCAACTCCAGAAGCCCAAATGTTAGCAAGTAAAGTTAAAGGTTACTTAACAGAGTTTAGAAAATATTATAGTGATGTAGGTTTTACTGAAGCACAGTTACTTGAAAATTATTTTCCAAGAAAATTTGACTTTGTTAAAATTTCTAAAAATAGAGAAGCATTTATTAATGCAGTAGCAAAAGCTATTGGTAATATTCGTAATGTTAAAAAATGGAGATATGATAAAGATGAACTACAAATTAAAAATGAATTCAAAGGTAATGAAGATAAAATTAATTCTGAACTTGCAAAAAATTATTTAAGAAATATTGAAGGATTAAATAACGAACCAATTATTTCTATACAAAATGGAAAGGCAAAATTTAATTCTCTTCCAATAAGTAGTCATATTAAATTTGCAAGAAAACTAAAAGGTTCATACAAAGATGTAGAAGAAGTACTTCAACCTTGGTTAATAGATGATATTGAAATTGTACTTGGAGATTTAACTAGGTCAACAACTAAATCAGTAGAATTTGCTAGAGTATTTGGACCACAAGGTACAATGGTAAATACTTTTTTTGATAGATTGTCTAAACAATATGCTAACGCAGGTTGGAATAAAAAGAATAATGGTTTTTATGAAGGCGGACATGAACAAGATGCAGGTGCTATTCGTGATGCTATTAATTCTTACTTTGGTAAATATCATTTTAATAGTGCAAGAAGTAAAACATATCAAAATATTACAGCTACTCTTAGTACTTTATCTAATTTTAAAATGATGGAACGAGTTGCCATTTCAAATATAGGTGACCTTGTTCAAGGATTTCAAAACAGTAGAAACTTTAGTTCAGCATTCAAAGCATTAAGAACAAAACATACTGCTGATGCAGGAGATTTATTAGAACTAGAAATAACTGGAGAAGTAAAAGCTAGTATTAGAAAAAGTTTAATGCAACATTCTCATTTTGATAGTGACTTAGGTTTTTTTGGTGGTAAAAGATTTAGTTATTCTGAACTTATAGGTGCGAGTAATGAAAAATTTTTTACATTAGTAGGTCTTGAAGGAATAACAAAGATAGCAAGAAAGTATGCATTTAATGTTGGGTCATTAGATGCTCATTCAACTGCAAAAAATATTGTTAATAACTTAAATAAATATAAAGCTAAAGATATTAATGAATTAAGACAAATTGCAGTACAAAGAAAAGATGCTTCTATTCTTGAAGATATTAAATGGTTAGCAAGATTAAAAATGTTAGAACATACTAATGGAAAAATTTTAAACTCAGCAGATATTATTGCTTTAGGAAATACAAAAAGTATTAGTCAAGCTTTAAAAAATTATAACACAAGATTATTAATACATAAGGCAGGACATTCAACAGCAAACAGAGATGCTATTCTTCCAAATGTAGGTAATAGATTATTATTTACGCAGAGTCGAGACCCAGTATTAAGATTAATAGGACAGTTTTCTTCATGGGCTATGGCAAAGTCTGCACAAACAAATGCTATGATACAAAGAGTAGAAAGTGGTGAACTTAGAACTGCTATAGGTATGTTGGGTGGGCTAGTAATGTTTGGAGCAATTAAAGATTTTAGAGATTTAATTAGAACTGGAAAAATAGATACCTTTAATGATATGGCAGATGAAGAGAATGCTCCCGAATGGTGGTCAGGTGCTATTCAATTTTCTGGGATGTTAGGATGGTTACCTACTACAATTTTAAATCAAATTAGATATGATACTGGAAGACCTTTTAGTTTTATTCCTGCTATGCAAGTTGTTGGAGATATATGGGCAGCAGGTACTGATGATATTCCTTCAGGAAATTTTTTAAAGGCATTAGATAAAATCTTTCCACTTCCTGAAGTTAGAAGATTATTATCAAGATTAGGAATACCTGTCACTTATTTAAAAGATTATAATTTAAAACAAATAAGAAAAGAACCTTGGGGATGGGGTAATCAATTTAAAAAAAATAAGATGGCATATGGAGGTGTCATTGAACAAACAAGAAAATTATTTAATCAAGGTGATGTTGCTACTAATGAACTATCTAGTTTTGAAAAAGCATTTGTTAACGCAAGAGATAAGAGACAAGAATTATTTGACTGGGAAGGAAATAAATATACTACAAGAAGAGCAGATGAGAATGACCAACAGTATCGGAATTTCTTAGGAAGAAAAACAGATAATAAAGTTCTATTAAAAGAAGTACCAGAGAAACCTGCTGATAAAGATTTTGATTTCAATACAATCCTATCTAATACTAAAAAAGATATCATTATTCCTAAAAAGAAACCTATTCTTAAAGTTAATATAGATAAAATTCAAGAATTAATTAAAGCTAACGAAGATAAAGAAGATATTATTATTCCTAAAAAGAAACCTATCCTTACAAGTGATAATATTGTTATAGATAAAAAAGAAGATATTATTATTCCTAAAAAGAAACCTATTCTTAAAGTTAAAAAGGATGATGGGTTTAGTTTAATAAGTAAAGCTGACGCTTCTATCTCTGAAGTTCCAAAGGTTATTCAAAATTTTGGAAAAGATGAAACTATTGAAAAGACTGAAATTAGCAGAAGTTTTATACCACGTTGGTCTGAACCTCATAAATTACTTTTAAATAGTTTTTGGAGAGAATGGTTTGGTAGTAAGAAAATTTTTACTAATAAAGATTATGATAAGAAAACAATTAAAGTTTTACAAATAGCTGCAGAGAATGCATTAAAGAATGGAAGAAATTGGATTCATTATTCAGACTATCCTTTAAATAGTAGAGATGTAGATGCACCTGCTATAGTTGGAGAAGCTAGAGATGTAAATGGAGAGCTATATAGTAAAGAAGAGAAATTAAATCAGGAAGCCAGAATGAATGAAGCTTATTCTAATAATATTTTGGGTCAAGCAAAGTTTCAGTATGATTTAGCAACAGACCCAGTAATGAAAGCTATTTTGAGTGTAGGTGGTTTTAATATTCACAAAGGTGAGAATGGATATTTTATATCTGACAGATATAATTATAATAATGCAAATATAACTGTAGGAACTGTACTTAAAAAAATTAGAAAATTAATTACACATACTAAAGGAGCACCAATACTTGAAGGTTCTGGTCCTTTAGTAAATCTTGAACTTGGTTGGCTTAATCAAGATAAAAATATTAAACTTGTAAAGAAAGCAAAAGGTGGAGAAGTTAAGAGATTATTATTTTCAAAAGGAGATACACCTAGTGAGAAATGGAGAGGAAATTCACACGAAGCTAGTAAATCAAATGCTCCATCAAATAGGAAAAAAATGGGTTTATTAAAATCTGATTTAAGAATATCAACAGGTTTATTAGAAAAAGCTGCACCTGATAATCACTTACTTGCTTACATAACACCAAATGAAAGAGATATGTTGATTCGAGCTGGTGGTTCAGGTAAAATGACTCCACAGGGGGTTCCTAGTTTTTATGTAGGTGAAGGAATGGACTTCCTTACTGAAGCAAATGATGTAAGTGCACCATCTACTGATAATCAACAGGATTTTCCTGATTATGAATCTGGGTCTCCTGAAAATACATTAGCAGGAGTTAATGAAGCTACTAAGCAAAAAATGATAGCTGAAACTGAAAGAATCAGGGGGGGCGGCAATGTGGGAAGTAGTGGCAATAATAACAATAACAATAATATTACTGTTAAAAGTAATAAGACAGATACAAAGACTAAGAAAAAAGATAGAAAAGATAGAAAAGTAGAAACTAAAAATACATTAGAAAAATTTTTTGATGCTTTACCAACTGGTGAGTTAAAAGGAGTAGTAAATCCAGACCCAAACTATGACCCAGAAAAAGATACTAGTTGGGACATATTGGATTTTGATACTAAGACTATTAAATCTGTTAAGCCTAATGAAGTTACTAAAATACCTAAACCAATAGAACCAACTAGTTTAATAGACAAACTTGAAGAAAAATATAATATAAATTTTACGACTAATATTCCTACTAAAAAAGACTTAGAAGAACTTGATAGTGGAACATTATTAGGAAAAGCTCAATCTTTTATTGAGGAAGGTCCACAATTAACTATTAGTAAGCAGGGTCATAAGTGGACTCCAGCTACAGGACTATTTGGTTATGAAGGAGGAATAAATATTGGAACTGATGTAGATACAACTGGATACATTACTACTACTCACGACCACCCTAGTGGTTGGAGTCAAGCATCTTTACTTAGAGGAGATAATAAATTTACAGGTGAATTATCTGGACATACAAATTGGCAAAATATTAAAAATGCTGCAGATGTTTCAGGTAATATTAAAGTAAGTAAAACAGAAGGAGATACTTTTAAAGTAACACCGGGAATAGATGTGAAATTGAGGAATGATAATATATTCCGAATATCTGGTGATGCTGACAATCAGCAAATAAAATGGATTAAATCTTTTAAAAGTGGTGGATTACTTGACAAAAAAAGGGGTTGACAAAATCTCAACTAGGGTGTATAATATATGTTTATAGAATAGCTATAGGTAGTATTCTATATTTTTAATAACTCGCTTAAACGAAAGGAGCAACTATGATAAACCTACCTACTAGGGTCTTTGACCCATTCAAAAACTTGACAGTTGGATTTGATGATATATTCGACCAACTCTCGTCAATGTCTAAGTATGTTAATGACATACCAAACTATCCACCTTATAACATAAAGAAGGTTGGGAAAGATAAGTACCAACTTGATATGGCTTTGGCAGGATTTAGTAAAGATGATGTTAAGGTTGAAGTAAAAGAAAATACTTTAACAGTATCTGCTAGTTCTTCTGACAAAGAAGATGATAGTTATGTTCATAAAGGAATTGCAAAGAGAGCATTCAAAAGAAGTTGGACATTGGTTGAACATCTTGAAGTACAAGATGCAAAACTAAAGGATGGAGTTCTGACAGTAGATATGAAATTAAATCTACCAGAAGAAAAGAAACCTAAAACAATTACAATAAAATAGTAACAGGTAGGGGGTGTCAAAGCCCCCTATTAAAAATGAAATTTTTATTAATATTAATATTAACAATAACAATAACAGGAGAAACAGTGACACATGTAAAAGGACATACTGTAAAAGTACCTACAGATGAGGTAAAAGATACAGAAGTAAAAAAACATACTGTAAAAGTACCTACATATGAGGTAAAAGATACAGAAGTAAAAAAAAGTTTTTGGGACTCCTTCTCTGAAAAAACAGGACTTGATGCTAGAAAAGGACCAACTAAATGGCAAAAAGGATGGAGTTTTAAATTTAACAAATTCGGAAAGAAAGGAAACTAATATGACATTACCAGATATAATGGATAAAGTAAAAGGATATTGGAGTCCAGTTAAAAGAAAATGGAGTATGCTTTCGAAGAGAGGAAAGATGCTTGTTTCTTTTGTTGGTGCTGTAATAGTCCTGTCAATAATTAATTGGATATTTTAAAATGGCATTCCCAATATTAGGTGCATTAAACTTAGCAGTAAAAGCGGGTACTCACATATTTAAGAAAAGACAAGAAACCAAAATGATGATGGCGGATGCCCAGTTTAAACATGCTTCGAAAATGGCAGATGGTACTGCTGAATATCAAGGAAAATTATTAGAAGCAAGACAGTCGGACTGGAAAGACGAATTCGTGTTGGTCGTTTTAACACTTCCAATTTTAGTCATTGCCTATGGTGTGATAAGCGAAGACCCAGAAGCAGCTTCAAAGATAAAAGAATTTTTTATTCAATTCCAACAGCTTCCAAGTTGGTTCACAAATTTATGGATTCTTGTCGTGGCGAGTATCTATGGTATAAAAGGTACACAGATATTTAGGGGCGGGAAAAAATAATTAAATAATATTCTTACAATACTTTTCTAGCCATTCATGTATAGGTTGGATTTTTCTAGTAACTTCATTAACAAGACTAGTATAAAACATTCGTTCTTCTCTACTACGAGAGAAAGCTTTCTTCATAATTTTTTCATCTTTAACAGGTAAGGCGGTGACTTCTGTTAGAAGTCTACCATTATTATCTAAGATTACTTTATATGTAAATATTGTAGCTTCCCTTTTTTTAGATGCCATATTTTTTTCCTCTGTGATTTAATTATAAGAAGCAACACTATTATCAATAAAGGATAAAGGATTAAAAATATAATTATATTAAGTAATTCGTAACCAATATTTATTGTATCTGATAAAGAATATAAAGACTCCTCAAAAAAATTAAAAATTTTATAAATAATTTTATTCGATATCGTCAAAGACATTAGACCTATTTCCTTTTACACCATAAATTACCCGTTATAGCTCCTTTGTTATATTCAGTTGCTCTGTTCTCAAAGAAATTAGCGTGTTCAACTCCATTTAATACCCAATCTAACCACCCTAAAGGGTTGTCTTTGACACCATAATTAGGTTTTAATGATAGCTGAAGCAGTCTTCTATCCGCTATATATCTTATATATTTCTTAACTTCATCAGAAGTAAGTCCTCTTATACCACCCATTTCAAAAGCCAAATCAATGAATTTATCTTCTAATTCCACCATATCTCTAGCTGTTTGATAGATAGTTTTCTTAAATTTATCAGTCCAAATCTTAGGGTTTTCTTTCACCAATGTTTTAAATAATTTAATCATGCTTTCAACGTGGTGTGTCTCATCTCTAATACTCCAAGTTACTATCTGACACATACCTTTCATTCTACCATATCTTTGAAAGTTAAGTAGCATAACAAAGGAAGCAAATAATTGTAGTCCTTCACCAAATGCAGAAAAACAAGCTATATCTCTAGCCAGTCCTTCTAGTCCTTTACCTTTATCTTTAAATAAATAATTGTGTTTATCTGCCATTTCTTTATATTCTTGAAATGCTTGATAATTTATAAGCTCAGGCGTTCCAATAGTATCATTTAATAATGAATAAGCATGAGCATGAATAGCTTCATTAGAAGCAATAGTTGTTAACATCATTCTTATTTCAGGTGCTTTAAATTTAGGAAGGTAGGTATCTACATACGCTTTAGCGACATCTACATCACCTTGAGTAAAGAATTTTAATATTTGATTAATTAAGTTCTTTTCTTCAAGAGTTAATTTTTCATTCCAGTCTCTAATATCTTCATGTAATGGTACTTCACTAGGAAGCCAATGCATTTTTTGTTGTGTATCGTATGCTTCAAAAGCCCATTCATAATCAAATGGCTTATAATAAACTCTTTCTTTAAATAAACTCATCTTAATAATTCAATCCTTTCTATAATAATTAATATTAATAATTCAAATGCTAAGACAGTATGATAAACTGTCCACAACACTATTTGCTCTTTTCTTTTCTTACGTCTTTTTTTTATTACCCCTCACAAGATAAACAATTCGCTTCAGGAATAATAGTACGTTCTATCTTTTGAGATACTAACTCCGCTCTTTTTATTGCTTCAGACCTACAATAGTAAAGAGTTTTTAATTTACGTTTCCAAGCTAACATGTGTATATCATGTAACTCTTTTATATCTACATCAGCAGGAACAAAAACATTTACACTTTGTCCTTGACATATATACTTCTGCCTGTCTGCGGCATGTTCTATTATCCATTGTTGATTTATTTCAATAGCAGTTTTAAAAATATCTTTCTCATACTCAGACAATTCTTTTAAATGTAAGACTGAACCTCTATTAGCTATAATAGATGTCCAAATTTTATCCGTATTAATACCCTTCTTTTCTAAAAGTTTTTCTAAATATTTATTCTTAACTAAAAAAGAACCTGACATTGTTTTTTGAACATAAGCATTTGCTCTATAAGGTTCTATTGAGGGAGAAGTAGTCCCACAAATTATTGAAGATGAAGCGTTAGGTGCAATAGCTAATAAGTGTGCATGACGTAATCCTGTGCCTTCCATGTCAGGAGCTTCACCTCTCTTAACAGCTAATCTTTTTGATTCAGCTACAGCTTCTTCTTTTATTTTTTTAAACATTTGTAAATTTTTTGTTTTTGCTAGAGCAGATTGGAAGGGAATTTTTTGTTGTTGAAGATAGGCATGAAAACCCATAGCTCCTAGTCCTATACTACGCTCATTATTAGCACTAAATCTTGCTCTAAATAATTCTTCGGGTGCATAATCTATAAAGTATTGTAGTACATTGTCTAAGAAACGTACTATATCAGGAATAAATAAAGTATCCTTTTTCCATTCCTCATATTTTTCTAAGTTAAGGGAAGATAAACAACAAACGGCTGTCCGTTGTTCATTTGTAGGTAGGGTTATTTCCGAGCAAAGATTAGAATGATTAACATATAATCCTAATTTCTTTTGTTGTTCAGGGAGAGCTTCATTTACTGTATCAATGAAACAGATATAAGGTTCACCAGTTGCTACTCTAGTCTCTAAAATTTTTTGCCACAAATCTCTCGCTGAAAGAGTGCGGACTTTTTCTTTTGTATGTGGGTCTACTAAATCCCAACTATCATCATAAGTAGGTTCTTTTATACAGTTGTCAATCAACTCCATAAATTGATTAGAAATATTTATACCATGATGTAAGTTTAAACATTTCCTATGTATATCACCACCACTAGGTTTTCTCATTTCTAAAAATTCTATTATTTCAGGGTGACTTATATCCATGTAAGCGGCATAACTTCCTCTTCTAGTTTTTCCTTGAGAGAACGCCATGATTTCAGAATCAACTACATGTAAAAAAGGAATAGACCCTGAACTCTGACTCCCACCTGAAGTCATTGTACCATCAGACCTAACATGTCCCCAGTAGCCACCAATTCCGCCACCTACAGAAGCCAACCATGCGTTTTCTGTGTAATGCCTTGTTAGTCCTTGTCTACTATCACCAACATAATTTAAAAAACAGGAGATAGGCATACCTCTTTTTGTTCCTGCATTACTTAGTATAGGAGTAGAAAACATAAACCAAAGGTTAGAAGCATATTCATAAATACGTTCAGCCATCTTTTCATTATCTGAAAAGGATTTTGCCGCTCTCATAAAAGCATCTTGTGGTGATGTTTCATCAGGTAATAAGTATCTATCCTTTAAAGTAGTCTTGCCGAAGTCGGTTAGTAAATTGTCTTTTTCGTAATCCATTTTTTACCTTTCATTTGTAATGTTTAGTTTCTTTTTTCATAATTAAAATTTTTTAAATAACAATCTCCATAACCAAGAACGTGCCACAGAAACCCCAGTAAAAATTAATGCAATACCAATGCTATCAAGTATTGTGGGATACAAACCGAAGACAGGAAAAATTATCATCTGTATTAGAATTGCTAAAATGAAACCGCTACCAACATCAATAAGACTTTCTATTAAACTTCTCATTTTTTAAAAATTTCTTCTTTTTTACTTGTGATTTCTTTATCGTTGGAAACTGTTTCTTCATCTTCACCTTTACAAAAATCATCAAAATTGATTTGGTAGTTTGAAGTGCGGACTTGGTTATCTTGCTTCCATAATTTTTTATAATAGTTTGGTATGCCTGATTTAAGTTTCATTTATTTTTCTTCCTTATCTTTACATTCACCTGCGATTGCCATATATGCTGACCCATCTACATAAGTATCTGGTGTTGGGTTTCCAAATTTTGCTCTTGCAATTTTTAATAGTGTCATACATACTGCTACATCATGTCCTGTAATTGGTATATCAAAATAAGCTGACCATAATTTTGCAATGTTGCCATGATTAATAACTTTATCACCATAATCATCTGCTCTTGGACCAGTTATTAATTTAATAGCTGTTTCTAAATATTCTTTAGTTAAGTTTTTTGTCATCTTTCATTTCTCCTACTAATATTCTTTCGAATTCTCTCATACCAATATATGTAGCAAGTTTAGTACTATTTTTTGCAAACCACCAAACACCTTGGGCTAGTGTTAATACTTCTCTATCTTCTGCTACTAAATTAATTAATTCAATATCAATCGTTTTAGTTTTGCCTATACCTTTAGGTGTAATAACAATATAAGCTTTACCATTTTCCATTTCTGCCACTATATTATTACCAACATAATTAAACTTAATAAAATTAAAGAACCTAATATAAAAAATATAAAGAAGAATACTCTATCAACAGGTGATAATAATACATACTTTAAATATAATTTAGTTAACATTTTTTTATCATCCAATCTTTAGGAATAATTTTATTACAAAATTTAAATTTATTTTTTTGACACCATTCAGCATAAGTTGTTTTAGAACTCTTACTAATTTTAACTCGTTCATTTTGAAAACAAAAACGAATATCATGTTTAGTACTATCCCTTAACCAAAGATGTTTCTTTCTGTCTGAAAGTTTAAACCGCCCCTTTAATTCTACATATACATTAGTATTAGGAAAATACAGGTCGGGAGTATAAGCCCGAAGAATACTCGGTTGTACAAATTTTATCCTTTCGTGTTCATAAAAAAATTTAATCTTTTTATTTTTTAATTTTGATATAATTTCTTTTTCAAATTTACTACGATACTTTACCATACTTTATGCGAACTCATATTTGTATTCTTTATTATATCATCAAGCTGATTAAAAGTCAAGTCCGGATTTTTTTTAAGTTGTTTAACTACCCATTTAAAAGACCAAGCTGATAATCGTATTTGATTTTGAAATACATGGTGAGTTTGAGTTGGCATTAAACTAAATATAGTTTTCTCTGTAATTTTTTCTTTTTCTTTTTCATCATCTGGAAGTAAAGATTTTAACCATTGAACTAGAATTGTCTTTGCTCTTCTTCTTATTATTTTCATCTTTTTACTATTCAACTTAACCCCCACCAAATTAAAGCTATAGGTATAACAATATGTTCAAAAATTTCATAGAGACAAATAAAAATTAAAAGCCATGTAAAGAATATACTGGTTTTAGATTTTCGAGTAAGGTACTCAAAGATTTTTACATGCCAAGTGGTAATTTTTTGTGTTAGTTTTAATAATAATTCTTTCATTTTTTATTCATCTGACATTGGGCTAGTAATTGGTTCTAATTCATCCTGAGATTGTAACATAAATTATTTTTTTATAATCTTAACTTCATCTACTTTAGGTATCTTTACAATTTTAGTAAAATAAATATTACCACTTGCATATTTAAATGCTCGTAATCCTTTACCATCATTTGCATCTTTATGACATTCTATTTTATGAGAACAAAATACACAACCCGCAGGAAGTTTCATATTACCCGCCTTCTCATGCGGTACTGATTCATAACATTTAGGTGGTAGTTCTGGTGAATCTAACTTTTCTTTAACATTTTTAATTAAAGTTTTAATATTTGGTTTTAATAAATCATCTGGTTTATAAAGTACTAACTCACCTGTTGATTTATTGACAACAAGAAATCCACCTTGTTTTGTTTTCTCATTCTCTTCATAACCTGTAAGCTGAGTAATGTATCCGAAAGGGTCATCATCTGCAAGTGTACCATTCTGAAATTTCTTAAATGAATATGAGGAAGCAGTCTTAACATCAACAACTTCACCATTAATTTTACTATCCATATGCCCAATAATACCATCAACATTAACTTTCTTTTGTTGGTCTGTAACTTTATGTCCTGCTAAATCAGTAAGAAATAAAACAAGATGTTCAAGTAAATGTCCATACAAAAATTTTAATTGTAAAGAAGGATTTGCTTTTTCTCTCTTGACTGGTTTATGTTTGTCATACCATAGTTGTCTTAATGGTCTTCCTAGTATAGACATTCTTAATGAACTCTTATCTTGTTTAACTGGATTACTCCAGTCAATAAAAGCATCTTTAATGTTCTTTAAAAATTTATTTAATTGTTCATCTGATACTTCTAATTTTTTTCCATCACCCAGATTTGATAATAACTTATTTATATCTGGAACTAAAGTATCAATTGTTTTAGTGTGTTTCTTTCCAGTTGTTTCCACTTTTGTACTCCCCTGTTAATGGACATCTAAGTCCTAATTTAATTCCTGCTTGTTGTATTGATTGAACTGCTAGTTGTCCTAGTTGTTCTGCTTGATTTTCTTTTACTTGATATTGAAATTCATCATGGACATTTGCTACTGGAACTGCATCAATATTATTCTTTTCAATTTTGTCTTCTAATAATACCAATGCAGTTTTCATAGCTATTGCCCCTGCCCCTTGGATGAGGGTGTTGACTGCTCCATGTTTTTTTCTGATGATGAGGTTTCTTTGGTCGATTCCTTTGAGGTATCCTTTTCTACAAGCGAGGTCCAATCTGTCTCGCAATTTTTTAAGACTTGGTAAAGATTTGAGAAATCTTTCTTTAATCTGTTTTCCATAGCTCTCAGACCTGCCACAGATACTTCCGAGCTTTTTGTTACCTGCCCCATAAATGAACGCATAGATAAATGTTTTTGCAGTATCTCTGCTCTCCAACCCTGCAAGAGTTTGATTTGTAGTGTGTATATCTCCATTAATGACTTCATTAATATACTCCTTGTTGTTCATGTAGTGAGATAATATTCTTAACTCAAGTCCACTTGCGTCTATTCCCACTAATTTATAGCCACTTGGAACTACCCATAACTCCCTGCATTCTTTACCATATGGAGAGTACACAGCAGGAATTTGAGCCATGTTGGGCGACTGATGACTCATTCTACAAGTTATTGCTCCATTAGTAATAACTCTTCCATGCACTCTCCTATCCTTATCAACTGCTTCAATCCAAGAATTAATCATTGCAATTCTTTTTTGCAGTAGAAGGAATTCGTTTATTAATTCTGCTTCTGGTATGTTTTTAATTTGTGATAAAACTTTTTCATCTACAATAACATGCCCCTTCTCTGTTTTCTTTTTAGGTTTCCAACCAAGTTTCATTAATCGTTCACCTATCTGTTGTCTTGAACCAAGATTAAATTCTTGATAGTGAACTTTAATAAATGGAACTCCCTTTACATATCCTCTTGTTTTATTATTTGATTTAGGTATAAAGGTTTCTTCAATCTTTAATGGAGGAAATGTTTCTCTAACTTTATTTTGTACATCATCTATTTTCTTTTGTAATTTAGCATGAAGTAAATGTGCCTTTTCTAAATCAAAAAGAAATCCTGTACGAACTTGCCTTTCAATAATCTCTGAAACTCTATGTTCTAAATCTATAGATTTTTGAGAGAAACCTTTACCCTGTCTTTGTAATAAGTCATAAACTTTTTGAGTTAACTTAACATCACGAATACAATAGTCAAGCATTTCTTGAGAGAACTTTGTAAAGTCTTTAAAATTTATTTTGTTATAACCAAACTTAATTCCATATGCTCTTAATGAATGACCACTTTCACGAACTGGTTTAAATAATCTTGAAAGAATTAATGTATCAGTAACTTTACCTAACTTAAATAAGTCAACTCCAATTACTTTTTTAATTACTGGTGCATCAAATCCGATTATGTTATGTCCAATAAACTCTTGATAATTCTTCGCATCATTCTGAAATTTATGGAAATCATTCTCAGTATAAGATATAATATTCCCCTTATCACATATAGTGACCAAACAAAAAATCTTGTTAGGTAATTTAAACCCATTAAGAATTTCGGTTGTTTCGATATCCAGAAATAATTTTCTGTCACCCACTCTCGCAGTCCTTTCACTTAAAATTTATCTTCTTCTGTCTCATCACCAGTAGGTTTATCTACTTCATTTAATCTACCAGTATCTTTATCCCAATATAACCAACACGCAGGACCAGTCATACCTACAAATCTATTCTTAAGAACTCTTAATGATGTAGTATTTCTAATAGCAACATCATCATTCTGACTATCTCTTTCTAATCCAAGAACCATATCAGATAATTGTGCAATAGAACCAGACCCTCTTAATTGTGATAGTGAAGTTACTGCTCCCTCTTCATGTCCTCTACCATCTGGTCTTCTTAAGTGTGATACTATAATTAAAGCAATGTCTGTTTCTTGAACAAGTGTTCGAAGTTTAGTCATCACTTCATCAATAGCTTTTCTTTCATCACCAAATTCTTGAGAAGAAACTATCATACTTACATGGTCTAGTACAATGAACTTACAATCTAAAGCTTTCGCCATGTATCTAACTCTTGATATAATATTATCAACAGAGTTTGAACCAAAATGATTATAGAAATAAAATCTACCAGAACCTATTGTCTTATTAAAATACATTGTCTTATCTTCTTTAGATAAATTAATGTCTGGTCTTCTTAAAGGTAAGTTAGCTTCTGTCCCCATGATATCTAATGCAGTTATCTTAGGACTTTCCTCTAACATAATCATACCAATATTACTTTCAGTACTTTTAAATATATGATAAACTAACTCTTTAATGACAGAAGTTTTTCCTAGTCCAGTACCTGCGGTTATTGTAACCAACTCACCGCTACGAATACCATAAGTTAATTCATCTAAACCTTTCCATCCATAATCTATTCTTGATTTAACAACTGGTTCTAATACTTCTGAAAGTAATTGACTACCCTCAATGATACCATCTGGTGCATGTACTGGTGCATTCCACCAAGCTTTAACATACTCCTCATATTTTTTAGAACGCAATAAATCATTTGCGTCTTTATAAATTTCTGGAAGTTTAACTATCTTAACTTTCCCCGGTTGAAATAACTCTGCAACTTTTTTACTTGCGTCTCTTCCAACATCATCATTGTCAAAATTAAGTACAATATTATCAAACTTATCAAGCCAAGTATAACTTCTTTTAATATCTTTTATTGCTGACGCAACTCCATTCTTAATAGATACACAAGGATATTTTGAACCGAGCATTTGATACACACTCATAGCATCAATTTCACCCTCTGTTATTGTCACAAATTTTCCGCCATTAAATAATTGCTGACCAAACAATCCAGAACTGGATGTTGAACCTACTATTGAAAAATCTTTTGTCTTAACATATCTAGTTTTTGTTGCTAACATCTGACCTGTCTCATCATAGTATGGATAAATATGTTTTTGTATTAAGCCCCCATTGTTATAGGTAACTTTAACTCCATACTTCTTACAAGTATCACTACTAATTCCTCTATCAGTTATAGAACCAATAGAACCTGCATGATAATTAAGGTCTGTTAATTTTTGTTCATTATTAAAATCTTCTGCTGTTTGCATGTCGCCCCTTTCAAAATTTAAATTTGTCCCTGCATCTTCTGGAAAGAAAGTTGCACAAGAAAAACAATAACTACTTCCATCTTCATTAATACTTCTTGCATCACTACTTTCACAGTTAGTACAGGGGACATGAGTTTTAATAAACTTTGGTTTATCATCTTCCATTTTCGCCCCCTGTTCCATTAGTTATTTAAAATTCCTCGCTGTTACCTTCGGCAACATACCCGCCATCCGAGACATCAAAGTCTTCGCCATAGGGTACGAGGTCTAGCACTTGAACTGCTTGTAAGTCCAAGCTAGTACCAGATTTACCTGCAAATTTCCAGTCAAAAGGTTTGTATAAAACTTTAACCTTCGAACCATTACCTACTAGTACATCAATAGGGTTTTTTGCAGAGTCCACTAGTCTTGGCATAGGATTTTTAGTTCCATCTGCTCTAGCGACTTTTCTTTTAAACTTAACGATATTTCCTCTATCGTCAGTCTTAACTGAGACACCCGAATCTTTGAAAGACTTTGCAGTATCTTCGTCAACTGATAAATCAATCTGATATACAGGGTCAAATGTTGTATTAGGTCTAGTAACACTAGCCCAATACGCTTTTCCTTCAACTGTTGGCATATATATAACCTCCTATTTTTATTGAAGTTTGTATTATAGCACACTTACAAACAAAATGCAAGTGTTATTTATAATTTTTTTTATAAATCTTTTGAGTAGTTTTTTATCTGCAGACTATTGGTACTACTCAAACCAGAATGTTTATAGAACATACAACTCCTGTGTTTCAGCATAGCAGGATTACAGTATCACCTATTAAAACAATAACACCAGATTGCAATTAGGTATTAACTCGTTTTAAATTTTTTTTAATTAAACACCATGTCTTAACTCTATTAGATATTAATATATTATTATTAATATTATAATAATAACTATTAAATATCTTTAACATAGTTATTTATAATATTTAAATTATATAGAATTATACTCCTAAAATGTGGCAGAATTATGGTAAACATATATTTATTTTATACCTGTGACATCTTGTCGCTTAAATATTTAGCACGACTAGGTGTCTGCTTTGACCATCTGCTATCCAACATTTCTAAACTCGCCCCTTTAAAATTTAGTTTAGCAATATTCTCAAACATCTTTCTAAACTTACCGACACCTGCCTTGCCCAATTGAAAACACATATTACATAATATAGATATAACTTTCATCTTTCTATCTATATCTAGTAGCCCAAAGTCTGTGTTTGTCAATCGTTCTTTGACTAAAGAATTTGCGTTATCCCACGCACTCTGAAAGTCTTCATCAAAAACTTTTGATAACTCCTCTTTACTGTACTGTTTTCCTTCAACATATTTATTATTTTCTTTTTCACTATCAGTTACGAGGTGACCCCAACCTATAGTAGCAAATCCTAAGGAGTCACTATATGTAGTATCTCTAAACCCTTCGTGCTTTCTTATCTCATCCTTTATCTCTTCTATATCTTTAAACATTTCCATAAAACTCCTTGTTAAATATTTCTTTTATTGGAATAAGCACACACTTACTCGCCTTATTGTCGCCAACATTTTTTGTCAACTTATCTTTATACTTATCTACAATACCTTTCAGTATAGATGTTTTAAAAACAAGTGTACAAAATTCCTCCCTGTCGCCCTCTAATCTATGAAACCAGTAGTCAGATGTTGTTGCATAGATACCACTAGGTTTACCCCTATACTCATACTCTATTGCAATGTTACCTGTCTTCTTCCACCAACTTCTCTCTGACTTCACTTCTATTTGACATTTAGAAAACATTTCTCTAACTTTTTGTTCTCTTATTTGTCCATACTTTAAATCAATGTCAAATTTTTTATTCCCTGCCATATAAATAATTCCTTTCGTTTATGTAATTGATTGCGTCTTGTAATTTTACTGCGTAGTATTCATCTTCTGAATAATTATATAGTAGTGTAGTTAATAAAAAGATATCATACTCTCCTACTGTCCACATTTTAATTAGTTCTTCTCTAAAATCTACATAACTATGATGTGTCTGTAATGTTTCAATATAATTTACAACTGATAAACATTTAGTAGGATAAACTTTTAATCCAAACTTTGCATCTTTATTTCCTAAAGGTTTAAGATGTAGTTCAGTTAAGTTATATGTTCTTATACCATATAAATTATTTCCCTCAACTGCAAACCTTGACTTACCCCAGTCACTCTCTAATACTGCTTGACCTACAATTATTTCAATAGGTATTCTTAATTGATTAGGTGTAAAAGAATTATAAGATACTGCACAATTTTTTACACCTTGAATAAATTCTTTATTACTATTGTAAGTAAAGTCCTCTTGAAAATTAAATGTTGTATTACATAATAATAATAATGTAGCACATAAACTTTTAATCATTATCTTTTTTTATTTTTTCTTTTTATTATGTTTGCCCATATACCATTCACTAGGTTCATAGTTCCACCGCTTACCATGATGTCCTCGTATATCTGCATAGAGCATTCTTAATTTTACTATTGCTTTTTTTAATTTCTTAAACATAAAAACCACCTACTATTATACCACATTTTTTTAGTAAAGTAAAGTTAATAATTATTTTTATTTATCTTTGTAAACCTTTGATTTTATTGACTTAATTAACTCTAATAATATTTTCTAAAATCATTTAAAGATAATTTAAAAAAAGATTTAAAAATTGCGTTGATAACTTTCCGATAGTTTTCTTGATTATTTTTTCCTTTGAATTGACTTACCATTAGTGACCCAACGATTTCATTTAATCTAAATATTTCTTTCTTTGACATTTAGTCCTCCTTTATATTTTCAAGTTTAGATTTTATTTTTTTTAATTGTTCATTACAATCTATAATAACTTTCATTAAAGCAATTTGATAAGAAAGTAATTCAATCTTACTTGCTTGTTTAATATCTATATTCATCTATCCTCCTTTCTATTTTGGTTTACTTGTTTGTTCATATGAAATTGTTTCGTGTCCTTGTTTAACTACTTCATACTCTAACCAACCATTGCTTTCATCTACACCCTTCATAAAGAATGCCTTTTGTGTTTCATTTTCAAACACATATGTATTAGTTTTTTCTTTATCTGTACCCCAAACAATAGTTATCTTTGGTTTCTTATCTTCATTAGTTCTATTTTTAAT
>Ga0208553_1000148_pt1 | contig 27719 bp, 26 predicted proteins | sample 6_EtaG_FD_184079 | JGI IMG/M metagenome (GOLD analysis project Ga0208553, IMG submission 184079) | Marine viral communities from the Subarctic Pacific Ocean - 6_ETSP_OMZ_AT15160 metaG (SPAdes) (version 2) | ecosystem: Environmental > Aquatic > Marine > Oceanic | place: Pacific Ocean | collected...
GCTGTTCAAACTGCGAAGCCTGCTGTTGCCGCCTGGAAGTGATGCTGATCAGCGAAACGGGCGTGCCCGAGCGGTTTATTGAAGAGGACGAATGGGGCGGTTTAACCATGGCACGATTGGAGGATGGCTGGTGCGCAGCACTGGATCGCACCACCATGTCCTGCTCAATTTATGAGAAGCGGCCGTTCATTTGCCGGGAATTTGAAATGGGCGGCTACGAGTGTATAGAAGAACGCGCCGCCAATGAGCCGATAGTGTAAGGTTTCAGCTGTTCGTATCTGGCTGCTCTTCCTTATCTTGGGCTACCTTTACCCGTATTTTGTTTTTGCCCACTCGGGAATCGTTCAGGTGAGCCTTGGCCAACTTGGCTTCCTTCGCGTGCGGCATCTCCACGAAGCCAAACCCTTTCGATTTTCCAGTTTCTTTATCTAAAACCAGGGTGCACTCAGTGACCGTGCCGTGAGCAGAAAAAAGCTCCTGGATTTCTTGTTCTGTTGTTGTGCGTGCGAGGTTGCGAACTAATAGTTTCATGATAGGCCATATAAAAAGTAAGTACGGTCCCGATTGTTCCAGTGTGGGGTAGTAAGAACAAGCTGTTTTGTCCGCCTTGAAAAATTCGGTGCCAGTTGTGCGCCAAATCAGAAGCCGGTTCTTTGATAGACTGGCCTGCCGTTTATAGCGATGAGCGAGGGCGAGTTTACTTTTCAACTGTTATTCGGGGTTTGTGATCATGTATTACGCATTTCCGCTGCTGGCAGTTATATTTTGGGCGGGAAATACCGTAGTTAACAAACTGACTGTAGGCGTGATTTTCCCCGCAGAAATCGGGTTTTACCGCTGGGTCTTTGCTGCGGTATTGCTCACCCCCGTGTTACTGCGCCCAACGTTGCGCTCCTGGCCGGTTATCAAGGCTCACATGGGGAAGATTTTTGTGCTGGGCGTACTGGGTATGGCGATTTACCAGAGCCTTGCCTACTTTGCCGCGCCGAAAACCACCGCCACCAATATGGGCATCGTATTGGCACTCATGCCGGTGATGTCACTGATTCTGGCCATACTGACCTTGGGACACCGCCTGACCGCAGGTGCTGTGGTCGGCTCAATTTTTTCGTTTTTGGGCGTATTGATTGTTATCACCTCGGGGGATTTGACCGCACTTGCTCAGCAAGGGATTAACGGTGGCGATGCCATGATGTTGGTGGCGGTTGCGGCCTACGCTATTTACAGCACCCTACTAAAGAAATGGCAGATTCCTTTGCCTGCAATGCAGTTACTGTACGCGCAGGTTCTGGTGGCCGTGGTGGTATTGTTTCCTTTGTTTGCTGTGTCGTCCCAGGCCGGGCTGAACAGCGATAACCTGCCGCTGGTGCTATTTGCCTGCGTGTTTGCCTCTATTGGCGCGCCGCTGGCCTGGATGACCGGCATCAAACACCTGGGGCCTAGCCGGACCACCGTGTTTTTTAACCTCGTACCTATTTTAACGGCACTTATTGCCTCCGTAATGCTGAGTGAAACTCTGGGGCAGCATCACTTCATCGGCGGCGGGGTGACTTTATTCGGCGTGCTGGTGTCTGAGTGGTGGACGCGACCTTTTCGGGCGAAAGCGGAGGCTCCATTGGTGCCCTGATGCTCATTTGACGTAGGGAGAGTTTGATTAACCGTCGTTTTTGCGACAGAATCCCTGCCCAGACTCATACAGAACCATACCTTCAAGGATTGAAGATATGCCTCAGGCAAGCGGACTGCAGTTTACCGCCCATGTTGGCGAACTCCCCTCTGATTTATTTTCCGTTGTTGGCTTTACGCTGACCGAACGGCTATCCGAGCTTTTTCATGGCCGCCTTGAACTGGCTAGCACCGACCCAGACATTGATGCTGCGGAGGTTTTGGAGCAGCCAGTAGATCTGGTGGTCTGGCAGGATGACATACCCCTTCGCCGCTTTACCGGCGTGGTATATGAATTTGCCCGGGCAGATTCTGGCCACCGCCGCACCCGCTATGAAGTGGTTGTTCAGCCGCCTTTGTGGCGCTTAGGGCTGATGCACAACAGCCGCATCTTCCAGACTCAAACCACAGACACCATTGTGCGCACGTTGCTGGAAGAGCGGGGCATTGTGAATTCGGTGTTTGATCTCAAACGTGCGCCCCAGGAACGGGAATACTGCGTACAGCACCGAGAAAGCGATCTGGCATTTATTGAACGGCTGGCCGCCGAGGAAGGCTGGCACTACCGTTTTCAGCACGGCAGCGTAGATGGAAGCGAACAGCCCGGCCTGATTCTTGCCGACCATCATGGCGATGCACCAAGGTTAGAGGCCGCCGAATACAACGGCAAAGCCGGCGGCAGCACCAAGCAACCGGCCGTGTTCCGCTTTCGCTACGAAGAGCGGGTGCGTGCTGCCTCCGTGGCCACCAAGGACTACACCTTCAAAAACCCGGCCTACGCCCTGATGCACGAACGCAGCGCAGCCAGCGCGAGCCAGCGCCAAGATTATCAGCACTTCGACTACCCAGGCCGTTTCAAAGCCGATGCCAGCGGCCAGCCGTTTACCGAAGCAAGGCTGGATGCCCTCAGAAACGACGCCAGCACTGCCAACGGCGAAAGCAACCGTGCGGACTTCACCTGTGGTGCCAAAGCCGAACTGACGGAGCACGACAACGCTAACCTGAACCGGGACTGGTTGCTTACCGCCGTTACCCATACTGGCAAGCAATCCCAGGCATTGGAAGAAGAGGGCGGTTCTGGCCCGACCACTTACCACAACACGTTCAGTGCCATCCCTGCCGATAAAACTTGGCGCCCCCTGTGCGATCATCGCCCTCTGATGGACGGCCCCCAGATAGCCATTGTCACCGGCCCCGAAGGTGAAGAAATTCACTGTGACGAATTTGGTCGAGTAAAAGTCCGGTTTCCCTGGGACAGATACAGCAAGAACGACGAACACAGCAGCGCCTGGCTAAGAGTCAGTCAAGGCTGGGCTGGCGGCCAATATGGCTTTATGGCCCTGCCGAGAATCGGCAATGAAGTGATCGTCTCCTTCCTGGACGGTGACCCGGATCAGCCCATCATTACAGGCCGAACCTATCACGCCACCAACACACCGCCTTACGCGCTACCCGAACACAAAACCCGCATCACCCTGAAAACCCAGACGCACAAAGGCGAGGGCAGCAACGAACTGCGCTTTGAGGATGAAGCAGACAAGCAACAGGTATACATCCACGCCCAGAAAGACCTGGACCTGCTCACCGAAAACAACCGCACCGAAGTCATCAAGAACGACAGCCACCTGACCGTTGAGAATGAACGCTTCAGCCACGTAAAAGGCGACACGTACCAAACCACCGACGGTGACAAACGCGAACAGACAGGTAAAGACCGCAGCTTCAACGTTACCGGCACATTACATCTGAAAGCCGGCACTGCATGGCTCAGCGATTCCGGCACCGAACTGCACATCAAGGCCGGACAAAAAGTCGTCATCGAAGCCGGCGCCGAAATCACCCTGAAAGCCGGCGGAAGCTTCGTGAAGATTGATCCTAGTGGCGTATCCATGAGTGGCGTGACGATCAAATTGAACGCCGGTGGCGCTGCGGGCAAGGGGAGTGGACAGAAGGTTGGCGTGCCGGAAATGCCAGGGCTTGTGGAGAAGGCCGGCATTGTTAGCTCTGCGCCCGAACAGTTACCAGAGTCGCCTCAGCGACCAATCGCCAAGCCAGATCAGATTCGCGCACTAAAAAATGCAGCTAATCAGGGTAAGGGGATATGTCAGGTCTGCTCACCAGAATCCCAAGGTGCGATTTGATGGGCAATCAGGCGGGGTTTTCTGGTGCAGGGAAGACGTTTCTTCTCATTGATGGTGCAAAAGTGAACAACTTGTCCCGGTTCATATATCGGGAAGAAGAGTCTCCTGAGTGTGATGCGTTATACCGGAGAACTGTACTCGCTGAGCTGTCAGAAATATCTCCATGGCTGGTTGAAGCTGGCATCAATAGCACGTTGGCCCGGTAATGTTTCGACTAATGGAAATACCGGGGCGCCATCGTGGTGCCGGCCAACTGCGATTTTGAACAGGTTATGAAACACTTGCGCGGATTGCTTAAGGCTCGGTTAGTCACAAGTGATGAGGTGATTTCTCGGTTTTACGACCCTGAAATCACGCGAGGTTTGTTGACCATTACAGTAGGACGAGTTGAATCGTACGCGCTGATAGACCAATTGAGTAAGCGGGGGGTTGGTTGAGATGGCCTGTAAAGTTTTTGAACTCTTACTACGGTTATCGCCAGTGGTGCAGTGCTATCGACACTGAGCAGTTGTCTGGGCAATAGATGCGGATCTGATCGAAAAAACCTTAAATCATGTATGGAAACAACGTAGGCACCGCTCTTAGGACACATCCCACTCAGATCAAGGCAGTCAGTATGGTAGTCGTAAATTTCGTCAGCGGCTTTGGATCTATCGTATGGATCAGAGCATGAGCTGCAGAAGAAATTGCCGGGATACTCAAGGATGGAAAGGCCGTTCGGGAGTATCAAGCCAAGTTGAAAACGGCTATGGTCTGCAATCTACCGGATGCTACAAAAGATGTCGGTGGCTATTTAATAGACTATTATAGTTGGCAACGGCCTCTTCGTTCAATAATGGCATTTTGCCTTGTGCGGCTGTGGAAAACCTTAAAATACTCTCCGAAATTAGTTGACCACGACAGGGTAACCATTGCATAGGTGAATGATGAGCCCCATGAAATCAGGCCACCCAGCCCACACGACGTGCGGCGAGGATTTGAGCCCCGGTGACCGTATCGAACTCTGCAGCTACACGATCAGCACGGACGACATAGTGAAGTTTGCATGTCAATGGGACCCGTTGTTCTTCCACGTCGACGAGGAGCGTGCCACCACCGAAGGATACTTCGGTGGTCTTATCGCTAGCGGCGTCCAGACCCTAGCCATTTACCAGCGCCTAACAGTGGACAGTTTCGTCCAGCACTGGGACGTGATCGGCGGAGCTGGGATCAGTGACCTGCAGTTCCGCAAGCCAGTTCGTCCCGGTGACATCCTCACCGGTTCCACGGTAGTCAAGAATATCGAACTCCAGCCTGATCGAGGCCGTGCGCGGGTTGACTGTTTTGGAGAATTGATCAACCAGCACGCCGAGCCGGTACTAGTCCTGACGATGTCCGCTTATGTTCGAATGCGCAGCACATGAGTGCGTCCCTCAGCTCACGGTTAAACCAATCTGGAAATATTCTAGGATTGAGTGTTCTGCCAGGTTCGTTAATTCGCTGCTGTGGGGAGGGCTCGGTGCACCAGAGAGGTTTATGAGCCCGCAGAGTTGCAGCGTCCATGAGTAGGATTCGGCTGTGGGGGAGAGTTTCGCGAAGCTAGTTGAGAATCCGGAAGCCATGGGTGTCGATATCGCCCCAGTACAGCACGTTTTTTTCCTTTAGCCAGCTCGCGTTGGCCAGTTGCTTGCCGATGCCATAGCCCAGCCCGAAGACCACAGTGGCCGACGGCATGTCTGGAAACGCCAAGGCGGGACGTCATTTTCCACGACGTAAACCGTGTCGACTGGCAAGGATAGTGTCTGGAACTGGTTTACGAGTACTTCAATGTCTCTTAAACCGGCAATATCGTGTGCTTGGTCTAGAAACCGCAGGCGCAATCGCGCGGGACGGCGTAGAAAGCCGTAATGTTGCTCGAACTGGCGGGCGCGGCTGGTGCTGGCATCAATGACGTGTTCCGGCAAAATTCGGTCGAGCAATTCACTCAACTGGCCCCGGTTACGCTAGATAAACTTGGTATGCACGCCGGGGATTACCAGCTGGCGGATATGGATATCCGGCCTGGGATTCTCCGCCATCCCTGCGAGGATTGATATCAGCGTCGGCCCTTCTTGCTGCTGGGCAAGAACCGTCAGTGGCTTTTTGCTGACACCAGTCGGCAAGTTCGGGAAACCGCGGGGTGATCTCACTGGCCAGTAACTGGTTGTGGCGAGCTGCGTTTAGCTGGCCAATCTGCCGGAGCGCAGCGTCAAGGGTGAGGAGCATGACAGCCACCGGCAGCGAATTGCGGCCCAACTGACGGTTATTGACTGTCTGCCATTCCAGTTCCAGTTCCAAATTCTGGTTTTCGGCGGCTTGCGGGTACTTGATCCAGTTTCGGGCGGCGTCAAACTGTTCCATCAGTTGGCCGTGGCCTGTTTTTTAGAGGGCGGCGCAGGGGAAAGAGAGCCTCGGGCGGACGGCAGGCTCGCAGCAACCGACCATTGAGCCAGCGCTTTTTCAGCCGCAGGCGGATGTCAGACAGCTGGGCCCAGTTGGAGTGGCTCATTGCACCTGTATGCTCTCTTTTGCCGCACGCTCCTGCCGGTAGGCTTCAATGGTAGGGTTGCGCCGTAGGGATTCTCGTCCGTCCGGGTTATATGCGAATCCCACATGGGAGACGTAGGGTTCGATACTGTGGGTTTTCTGAAGGGGGTGTCACGATCAGTGGCTGCAGATTGAGCCGCCGGAACAGCTCAAGCCCGAAACGGGCGGACTCGTCAGAGCACCGGCCAAAGGCTTGGTCAATCATTACGAAGCGGAAGCTCCGGGAACGCACTAATAAAGAAGCTATGGATCAGCGCGCCTCCGAGATTATCCTGAATGTTGTTCGGCTGTTAATGCTATGTGAAGGTGTTTGGGAATCAAGGGAGCTTGCCATGCGCTGGCTGAAAAACACCGTGCCTGCCTTGGGGGATGTTGAGCCTGTCAGTCTGCTCGATATATACGAGGGTCGTCGCTGGGTATCCCAAGTGCTTGCTCAAATTGAGCAGGGGCAGTTTTGCTGATGGAGCTCACTAAGTTAAACGTGGTGTCACGAATTTAAACCGTTTCCTTGATTATCAGCGGAAATTTGGGTTGAAGAAGCAAAGCATCGCTGGCATTGCAGGAGCCGCATCGGAGCATGACATAGATGCATGGCCTTCCGATAAAGAGCCTGTGCCAGACATTGTCACGAAGCGACTGAACAGTATACTGAGCGTAGAGCCCTAAAAACTGTCCACTGGGTTGATTAAATACTTATCTACGTACAGAGCGCCATTTGGTAGCTGGCGAACTAACATTGCACAGTGAGTATGTGTCAGATGGCGGTCTTGTGTCTGTTACGGCACGAGTGGCTGCCTTAAATTGTAGTACTTTATGAAAGACGTTGAGCTCTCTAGTTTTCGTCACTCCATTCTACTGGCGATGCCCGCCGACCCGGTTTTACCTTCCCTGATTTCAGTGATTTCTTTTTGTGAGAACTCCCTTGTAAATCCGTTTGCTCGTCATTTTTGGTGCGAGCAAATGTTCTTGATTCCTATAGCTAGTTCCCATTCATAAACATAAAGCACTGATATTAAATAAGAAAATGAGGTGCTCAGGAAGGAAACCCCCAGCGGAAAATGGTATTCTTTGTCACAAGCGATTGAAACAAAAGAACAAACCGAAATCCGAGGAGGTAACAATGCGTCAAAACCGCACCGCACCGCCCAGAGCAGTATATTCGATCTTTAAGCAGAGCACGAGATCGGGCGCGAACTCGAAGCGATGTCCGACTGGCTGGCTGGGCATCCCGAGATTCTGGATTGGATTACCCCGGAACTGTGCCGGGCAGGCGTGAAGGAGACCGGCCGTGAAGGGTTGTCCGTCGAGTCGATAGTGCGCTTCGCGATCCTGAAACAGCACCGTCAACTCAGCTATGAGGCCCTGGCCTTTTATCTGGAGGACTCTCATTCCTTTCAAGCCGTTGCGCGGCTGCCTCTGAGATTAAAGCCGAAGAAGTCGGCGCTGCAGAGTGGGATAAGCGTCCTTCGTGAGGCAAGCTGGGAGCGGATCAATCGGTTGATGTTACAGGATGCGCAAACGCAAAAGATCGAGCGCGGACGCTAGGTACGGGTCGATAGCACCGTCACGGAGACACCGGTTCACGCGCCGACGGACAGCACTCTGCTGTGGGATGCGGTTGTTACTCAGGTGCGACTGATGAAATAAGCGCAAGAACTGGCTGGGGAGACGCGACTGGCTTGGCGTAACCACCGGCGGGTGGCCAAGAAGCGGGCCTATCAGATCCAGTATTCCCGGGGCAAAGACAAGAAGATCCGTTGGTATCGGGATCTGATCAAAGTCACTCGCAAGGGTCTCGATGACCTGGACAAGGCCTGGTTCACACTCAACCGACGGGAGGTGGATGGGACCGCCTTCATCACCTGGGAGGCGCAGGTAACGCACTACCGGCGCTTGGTTGAAGGGGTAATCGACCAAGCGCAACGACGGGTGATCAAAGGCGAACAGGTGCCTGCCGCAGAGAAGATCTTCAGTCTGTTCGAAGAGCACACCGACATCATTATCAAGGGCAGCCGTGACATCTAGTACGGGCACAAGCTGAACTTGGCAAGCGGTCGTAGCGGGCTGATTCTTGATGCCGTCATCGAGGAAGGTAACCCGGCCGATAGCGAACGCTTTATGCCCCTGCTGGAGCGGCAAATCGAGATCTCTGGTCGTGCTCCCTGGAAAATGGCCGCAGACGGCGGTTACACCAGCAAAGACAACGTGCAGCAAGCCAAAGGCGTGAAAGATGTAGCCTTCCACAAAAAGAAGGGCCTGAAGGTTGAGCACATGGTGAAGAGCGACTAAATGTATCACAAGCTGCGCAACTTCCGGGCGGGGATCGAAGCAGGCATCTCCTGCCTGAAGCGGGCCTACGGTCTGTCGCGGTGCATCTGGAAGGGGCTGGAGCACTTGAAGTCGTACGTGTGGTCGGCAGTGGTCGCACACAACCTGGCCGTGTTCTCACGACTGCTCGCCGCCCGATAACGGCTCAACCCCGAGTTATCCAGGCGCATTTACACAAAGCCTTATCGGCGCTCTTGCCGAGGATGGCCTGTGCCCGAAAAAGGCCGAATTGCGGTCAAAAGGATGACGCAGGCCTGCAAACTGCGATACCGCCGGCATCAGGTTGGCAGAGATAAACAATTTGACCCACCTGGCTGGGCGAGTCTCCTTGAAAACAAGCTGTTTATGGACGGAAACTAGCTAAACCCGATGCTCGGATTGGCTGAAGCTAGGTCAACTATTGATATTTTGACCTGTCGGCTTTTGGCCCGCTACGGCTATGTCTGGCCCAGTCTTTAATGGCGACTGCGTGTGCATTCTGGAAATTAGTCAGCATAATAAATCATACAATTTAGATGCTTATCTTGAAGGAGTCTATATGGAGCTCGATATCAACACTCCACAGGTAGTAGGGAAAAAACGTACCGAGTTTAATGGAGCGGTCAGGCATCCTGACATCATCAACACGTCCCAGAATTGCTGTAGTGGGGAATTTTTTACAAATCAGAAGAGAAGGTTCAACAAATCATAATCAGCACAATTTTGAGGCTTTTATTGGTGATGCGCTGAATGCTCTCGCAAGCCACTCCATGGTTGAAGAGCCGCTGGCAGTGACGAGTACATTTTATCTTGATCCGGGTGAGGAATCAGGGTTTCCAGTGTTTACCCTCTTGAGGCTAAAGGGAGCATCCGTCGACGAGCAGAAGATCAATAAATTCAAAGCGGTAGTTTTGTTTGTCACCAGTGAGATTACTGGTCCTCAATCGATGTTTCATGGGCCATCATGCAGCAGTTAACCGAAGAAGAGGTGGCATTGCTATCGGCAGAGTGCCACAGGATCCGACGGGCGAGGATCTGAGGCGGCTTATGGGGCCTCGCAGCGTGTTTGCCATTCACGATCGCCGTACGGGTCCATTGGGAGTATTTTCACAATATTCAGCCGTCGTGTGACGGACAGGGTGAGATATTCAATATCCGCGAGGAGCGCCAGATTGCCATGGGAGCTGCGGCGGAACTGGCAGCCTCCCGAAAACTCGAGCCCCATGCTTTCCCCGTTTATTGCAGTTTTTAGGCGCGAACTGACAGGGTTAGAATAAGGTGACTGCGCTGCTTATCGGATGAATGCTAGCGTACTCAAGGGGGTGAATAATAAGATCAAGGTCATCAATTCGATAGCCTATGATCGGAATAACGACTACTCTCTCCTGAAGATAAAGGTAGTGTCACCCCGGTGAGGTGTGATGAACCGTTTTAACTGGCCACTAAACAGCGGTCCCGTAACTCATGTGCACCGACAGTAGCCCGAGTGAACTCTTCCAGGTACGTGACCAGTACGTTGGCATTCTCACTAGCTTCGGCCTCTGTACCGAGAGCAATGCTGCGCAGAAGATTGGCGTGTGCGGAAGCGGCACGCTCAAGATCGCCGAACTGGCGGTAGTGGGCATACCAATAACGCCTGGAACTACCGTGCAGAAGTCCCATCACGTTCTGCACTACCTCGTTGTGCGCAGCTTGCTCCAGTAGTAGGTGATTGCTGCGCGTTGCCTCAAAGAATGCGTCGCCATCCCCAGCTGCAGCGGTCCCTTCCGAAAATTTGGCATTCGCCAGCATCTGGTTTCGCTCTTCAGCATTAGCACGGCGCGCTGCAGAGGTAGCGATCAGTTGCTCGAGTGGCCGACGAACTTCCAACAATTCAAGCTGTCGGGCTATGCTCATCTCCGTCACCATGACGCCTCGACGCGGGTGAATAACCACAAGTCCGTCGCGTGCCAGCCGTTGAAGGGCCTCTCTCACAGGTGTGCGCCCCATCCCTAGCTGCTCAGCAAGGTCGACCTCGAACACCATGCTGCCGGCAGGAAGGCGGTCATGCACGATTAGGTGTTCTAATTGGTCATAAGCGATTTCCTTCATCGGACGTATCGCCTTGCTCGAGTTTGCGCTAGTCCTTTTGCTACCCTTTTTTTTCATATCCCCATTCCTTTTATCGGCTCAAGAATGTGCTGCTGGGCCGGCGTGTATGATATATCAGTAGTTGATTTATGCGCAACAAGGTCCGGAGAAATCACTGATAATCTCTTTGCAGCGGCGCGGGAGTCTATTAAGTACGTGCGTTACGATAATCATTGACAGCGCGTACCTAGGTGTGCAAACGTGATGATGTCTGATATATCAGATGGCATTACAAGATCTCGGAGTCATTCGGCTGCCCACTAAAATAAAGCGCGGGCAGAGAACACGCGGAAGGCGGCGAGACTGTGTCGAGCGGATTACCCGTTCGGCTAAAACAATAATGGAGATTACGCATGCGTGCTCTAAAGAAGTTTCTTTCGACGACGTCCGCGATAATAGTTGCTGGCATCCTTTCAGTATCGACCGCGACTGCCCAAGACAGCCAAACCTGGCGTATCCAGACTCTTTGGCAGCCGGGCACGGCTAACCAGGAAGCATTTGAACGCTTTGCAAAGAACGTCAAGAAGAAAACCGACGGCCAGATTAATATCATCCCATTACCAGCTGGCGCAGTGGTTGGCGTTACCGAGACGCTTGATGCTGTAAGTCGGGGGATATTGCAGGGTCAGCACCCAGCGACCGTCTATTGGACCGGCCGTAACCCAGCTTTTGCGGTTCTTGGCGATTTGAATGCGGGCTACGAGGATCCACGCCAAGCCATGGAGTATTTTTACGATTACGGCGGCCTTGAATTATTAGCAGAGGCCTACGAGCCCTTCGGACTACATCCCATTGGCGTTGCATGGTGGGGCGTCGAGTCTATTCCGACAAACCGCCGCGTCGCGGGCGTAAAAGATCTCGAAGGTCTGAAAATACGTTTGCCCCAAGGCATGGCCTCGGAGTTGTTTGCCCATTTCGGCGCGGTGCCAGTCAACTTGCCTGGCTCCGAGGTCTTCAGCGCGATGGACGGGGGAACAATAGAAGCTACCGACTGGGGCACTCTGGCGATGAACGCCGAGCTCGGCTTTCATGATAAGGCCAAGTATGCCATCTACCCGGGAATTCACTCTATGCCTGCAGGTGATGTGTCAATCCCGTTGAAAACGTGGAACAGCTTGAGTAAGGAGAACCAGAAAGTATTAGTTGATGCTGTGCGGGCATTCAGCCTCGATATGATCGAAGCACTGGAAAAAGAGGATATTCAAGCAGCCAAGCGCCTGCAAGCCGAAGGTGTCGAACTGGTCGACTGGAGCGATAAAGACCGTCAGACCTTTCGTAAAGCAGCTGTTGATATCTGGCGCACGTACGGTGAAAAAAACGATCTCGCCGGTCGTGCTGTGGCGGGGCAGATCGAATTCCTACGCTCGAAGGGGCTAATCGATTAAGCGGATTTAACCAATCGCACTGAAGCGGCGGCATCGGTCGATTACGCACCGATGCCTTTCGGCCGATCAACGCATCTTCAATCCAGTAGGGACGATATGCACCTCATTAGTGCCTTCAACCAGAAACTCGGCGATTATTCCAGCCTTGTTTATCTCATTGTCTTCGGCGTTACGATTTTCGATGTAATTTGCCGTTATTTCCTGAACTCCCCAGCGTTGTGGGCCCTGGAATTGATAATTGCCCTAGCTGGCATTCACTACGTTCTTGCTGGCGCTCACGCGATAAAGAATAACGGCCATGTCCGTATTGACGTGATCTACAACATCCTGCCGGCTCGAGTACGGCTGTGCATGGATGTCCTTGCCTATCTGCTCATGCTCAGCTTTCTCCTTATTGTCGCCTATTACGGCTATGAACAGGCGTACCCGGCAGTAATGATAGGCGAACGTAGTGGCGCGGGCTGGAACTCGCTCGCTCCCACCTTCATGAAAGCCGCCATACCTATCGGTGCCGGGTTAATGGCGCTGCAGACATTGGTCAGTCTAACTAACACGGTTAAGGAAATTCGTCATGAGTGGTGAAATAGTCAGCCTCGTTACGATCGGACTGTTGTTGCTGTTGCTGGTCACGGGCATACCGCTGGCTTTCGCTACCGGTATGACAGCGGTGGCCTTGACTTTGTGGTTGTTCGGCCCCGACACATTGTACTTCATTCCTAGTCGAATCTTTACCCTGATGAACAACTATGCGCTTATTGCAGTGCCGTTGTTCGTGCTGATGGGCTGTATTCTGGAGAAGGCAGGGGTTATTGAACGTCTGTTTCGAGCTTTGCATATCTGGTCAGGCCGCCTGCGTGGCGGGCTCGCTATCGGTACACTGGCTGCGTCCACAATTATGGCTGCCATGGTCGGCGTGATTGGCGCTGAGATCGTGGTGCTGGGCTTGATCTGCTTGCCTGCAATGCTAGGCCGTCTATACGACAAGAAGTTGGCGTTAGGTGTGATTTGTGCGGGGGGCTCGCTCGGGACACTTTTGCCGCCTAGCATCGTGCTGATTATCTACGGCTTGGTGGCACAGGTGTCCATCGGGGATTTGTTTCTCGCTGCAGTAATGCCCGGACTTTTGCTGGTCTCGCTTTATGCCATCTATGTATTGATCCTCTGCTACCGCAATCCTGAACTAGGTCCACTTGCGCCAGTGGAAGAACGCGATATGTCGCTTAGGGAGAAGTTCGGGCTGGCGCGCGCTTTGATTTTGCCGAGCGCCCTCATAATGGCTGTGCTTGGATCCCTCTACCTGGGCATCGCTACGCCTACCGAAACAGCTGCCATCGGTGTTTTGGGCGCGCTATTTATCGCACTGGTAAATAGGGAGTTAACTTGGGATGCCGTCTATGAGTCGGTCAAGAAGACTGGCAGTACCGTGGCCATGCTCACTTGGATCTTCTTCGGCGCGTCGGCTCTGGTGGCGGTTTACACCATGGCAGGCGGAACTACGTTTCTGCAGGACCTGATTACCGGCCTTCCGGTACCACCCATAGTGACCATCATGTTGATGATGTTGATTCTCATGGTTCTGGGTTGTTTTATCGACTGGATTGGCATTGTGCTCCTCACCATGCCCATCTTCGTGCCAGTGGTTGAGAGTCTCGGCATGGATCCGATCTGGTTCGGCATCCTGTTCACGATGAATATGCAAGTTTCCTATCTCACTCCGCCGTTCGGCCCAGCAGCGTTCTACTTGAAGGCGGTGGCGCCTGAAGGCATTAGTCTGAGTGACATTTTCAAGGGCGTCATACCCTTCATCGGGCTGCAGCTCATAGGTTTGACGCTGGTCCTCTTCTTTCCCGAAATTTCACTGTGGCTGCCGAGCCTCATGAAATAGCGGCTTCTCGCCTTTAACTTTTTTAGGAGCAGACAATGCTTGATAGACGTCCGATAACCGACATTCATGCCGACCTGCTGGTCGTCGGCGGAGGTGCTGCTGGAATGGCGGCTGCAGTGACCGCCGCACGCCGCGGTCTGAAGGTAACCTTACTGGAGCGCTACGGGTTTTGCGGCGGCGGCGCCGTAGCTGGGCTCTCGGGTACAATCTGCGGATTGTTCGAGGCACACGAAAGCGACACCGCCCCGCCGAAAAAGCTGGTATTCGGCTTTGTCGACGAGTTCATCAAGCGGATGAACGCGAAAGGTGGGCTGACTTCCCCTGTGCGGTACGGCAAGACCTTCACGCTGGTGCATGACCCTCTGAAATGGAAGGGCGTGGCTGACGATATGTTGGAGGAGGCGGGAGTGCACATCGTTTATCACACGACGGTTACCGATGTGCTGATGGAGGGCGGAGAGCGCATTGCAGGGGTCGTCGCGTACAACAAGCAAGGCAAGTTGCGGGTGACTGCCGAGGTCACGATCGATGCCAGCGGTGACGGCGACCTTGCGGCTATGTCGGGGCTGGATACGTTCATGGGCGTCAATGGCGTGGTCCAGAACCCGACGATGATCTTTCGGATCCTGGGCGTGGACGTAAAGCGTTTTCTGAACCGTTATGGCGAAGACAGCGTACTTGGCGCTGATGTATCAGAGGCTATCCGGCAAAGTAACGCCTCGGGCAAATATGTTTTACCGCGATCCAAAATTTTCCTGTTCCCGACCACGCGCCCTAACGAACTGTTGTGCAATAGCACCCGCGTTATCGGCCGAGACGGCCGTGAATTGAACCCCATCAACTCCGCCGATTTCACCGAAGCGGAGATTGCAGGGCGCAAGCAGGTGGAGGAGTACGTTCGCTTCTACCGCGACCAGCTAACCGGCTGCGAAAACGCGTTCGTCAACGATACCGGTGTTCAGGTCGGAGTGCGTCAAACTCGCCAGGTGCAGGGCGTGACCACACTCAAGAACGAGGACGTGGTTACGGGCCGCAAGTCGCAGAGCGGTATTGCGCGGTCGGCTTGGCCGATCGAAATGCACAGCGGCGAGAAGCCCAAGCTTGAGTGGCTGTTTAACGACTACTATGAGATTCCTTACGAATGCTTTGTCCCTGTAAAGGGTGAATCTCTGCTTACCGCCGGGCGTTGCCTGTCTGCTGAATCTGACGCCATGGCGTCTGCTCGGGTCACCGCGCAATGCTTCTCATACGGCCACGCAATTGGCCACGCAGCGAGCATCGCAGTTCTGGAGCGGATTGCACCGCGCCTCGTCGATCCGCTGGCGGTACGAGCCGCCGTCAACCGGGACGGCGCACAGCTCGACTGAACGCACTACCAACATAGCAACAAGAGAAAATTCCCATGATTAGATTAGATAAAAACAAACGCGTTGCGACTATCACGCTAGATCGTGCTGAGCGCCGCAACGCCCTGAATACTGTGATGGTCGAGGAGCTGGATCGCGCCTTATCTGAACTGGATCAAGACCAGACCATTGGTGCCGTGGTGCTGACGGGTGCGGCTCCGAGCTTTTGTGCCGGCTCTGACCTGAAAGAGCTTGGCAAGATGAACTTGGAGGAAATGGCTCATCACGAGGCCGGGACCGCTGCCGTAGCGCGTCGTATCGGGCTGTTGAGTACGCCGGTGGTCGCAGCGGTGGAAGGTGCGGCGTTTGGTGGGGGCTTCATCCTCGCCTGTTCTTGCGACCTGGTCGTGACCGCCGCAGAGGCGCGCTGGAATCTGGCCGAGGTGCCCAACGGCTGGCTGCCGCCTTGGGGTCTACAAGCACTGGTTTCGCGGGTCGGGGCCGTGACGGCCCGCCGCCTGACCTGGGGTCACGAAGTTCTGAGCGGTGAAGATGCGCAGCGTCTGGGTGTAGCCGACTATCTCGCCGCCAACGGTGAGGCTGTGGCTCAGGCCCAAGAGTTGGCGGCGCGTATCGCATCTCTCCCAACGCCAGCCGTGGCCTCTACAAAGCAGTTCTTCAGCCAGCTTATCAATGGTAAGGCCGAGGTCACTGACGCAATGGCCAATCGTATTTTTATTGATAACTGCCAGTACGACACCGCGAAGGCGACTCTGTCCAAGTTCGGAGTAAAGCTATGAATAAGATCTGTACTGCTCAAGAGGCCGTCTCGATCGTCGAGGACGGTGATGTTGTCTCCAGCGTTGGTGTGATTGGCTGGTTCACACCCGATGAAGTCCTGAAAGCGCTCGGTGAACGCTTTGAGAAGACCGCTGCGCCCAAAAACTTGACGTTCTACTTTCCGTGCGGGCTCGGGGATTCAGTTGAAATTCGTGGTATGGATCATGTCGCTCGGGAAGGGATGATGAAGCGAGTGGTGTCAGGTTCCTACATCAATCCAACCAACCCCAAGACCGGTGCCAGGCCTGAATTAATGCGCCTGATCCAAAATAATCTGGTTGAGGCGTATAGCTGGCCGATCGGAGCCAGCATGCACTGGTTACGGGAGGTGGCCCGCAGGAGCCCAGGTTATCTGACCCGCATCGGCCTGGGTACATACATCGATCCGGAACAGACCGGCGGTAAGATGACCGAACTAGCAACGGACGAGCTGGTAAAGCGAGTAGAATTTGCTGGTGAAGACATGCTGTTTTACCCGACTTGGAAGCTAGATGTGGCGATCCTTCGGGCCACTACTTCCGATGACCTTGGAAACCTCTCCTTCGAGGAGGATCCGATGACTTCGTCTACTTTGGCTTTGGCTTTGGCCGTCAAGGCGTGCGGAGGCAAGGTTATCGCCCAAGTTAAACGCATTGTTCCGCGCGGCTCGAGGCGCGCAATAACTGTTACTGTGCCGGCCGCGCTGGTTGATAAAATCGTGGTCGCTCCCAACCAGATGATGGTTAGCGAGGTGCCGCTTGACGCAACTTATTTAGGTATAGAGCAGAAGCCGCTGGAGCAGCTGAAGAAGCTGCCTATGACCCCCGCTAAAATCATAGCACGTCGCGCTTCCCGTGAAGTTCGTCAGCATGAATTGACCATCTTCGGTTTCGGGGCTTCCTCGGACGTACCGCTAGTAATGGCCGAAGACGGCATGCTGACTGAAGATAATATCGATGACTACTGGTTTACCACCGAGCATGGCTCCTTCGGTGGCGTGGTAATGAATGGCTGGCAGTTTTCCTGCAACGTCAACCCGCGCGCCGTCATAGATGGCGTCAGTCAGTTTGACCTGATCGATGGAGGTTTGTGTGAGTTCGCCGCGCTTGCGTTCGCCCAGTTCGACTCCAGCGGTACCGTGAACGTTAGCCGCTTCGGCAAGGCGAATCCGGGCGCCGGTGGTTTTATCGACATAGCCCAAAATGCCAAGCGCTTGGTGTTTACCGGTACTTTTACAACTGGAGGTCTCGATCTGAGCTATTCGAAGGAGCAAGGCTTGAACATCGTGCGGGAGGGAAAGGTGAAAAAGTTTGTGAATTTAGCCGAGCACGTCACCTATCGGCTCCAAGACGGAGTCGGTCGAGGGCAGAATGCGCTGCTGATCACTGAGCGGGCTGTGTTCTCCGTTACACCTGAAGGCTTGGTGCTTGAGGAAATCGCGCCAGGGATAGATCTTGAGAAAGACGTTTTGGGTCAGATGGAATTTGCGCCGGTGAGGATTCGCGATCCGTTGACCATCATGGACTCTGAGCTCTTCCGAGACATCCCTCGGGGATAAGTCGTTACAATCCTGCCTGGCCATCATGGCCAGGCAGTTTTTTCTGGAGAAGTTTCATGCTTTTGGATCTGAATGATGATGAGATGATGTTGGTAGAAGCCGTATCGCGCTTCGCCGAACAGAAATTGGCGCCGGCGATGCCGGAGTACCTGCATCGGCATGAGTTTCCGGCGCAGCTGGTCGAGGCTTTTGGGGAGCTGGGTTATCTCGGCACCGCCTATAACCCGGACTTCTCAGGTGCAGGCCTAGGCGTACGTGGTGCAGCCCTGGTGGCTGAAATACTGGCCCGCACTGAGCCATCCTTTGCTGCTATCTTTCTGTGTAACAGCGCGCCGGCTTCGCTGCTGGCCAGCTACGGCTCCGATGAACTCAAGCAGGAGTGGCTTCGCCCACTTTGCGAGGGCGGCAAAATGATTGCGTCCTTCGGCGTTACCGAAGCTCATGGTGGCTCGGACGTCGCTAATATCAAGACGCGAGCAGTGCAGGACGGTGATGACTTTATCATTTCCGGCACCAAAATGTTTTCGACCAATGCGGGAACTGCGCTGCACGGTTTTTCGACAGTCGTCGCGATAACCGATCCCGAGCTGGGGCCCAAAGGCCTGTCCAGTTTCGTGGTACCGGTGGGCACTCCAGGCTTTAGCGTCGGTAAGCCGTCTAACAAGATCGGTTGGCGTTTCGCCGACTCGGTAGAGCTTTACCTGGACGACGTCCGGATACCGGCCCGAAACATGATCGGTAATCGGGGCGATGGTTTGAAGCAAGTCCTGAGTGTGCTGAGTATCGGCCGTATTTTAGTGGGTGCCACAGGATTGGGGTTGGCGAGGCGTGCCATCGACCTTGCGAAATCCTACGGCCGTGACCGCGAGCTTTTTGGCGCCAGCATCCTTAAGCACCAGGGGCTGGCTTTTCCACTAGCAGACATCCTGACCAAAATTCACGCAGCTGAGCTCATGGTACGGCACTCCGCATGCCTTGTAGACGCCGGCCGACCGTTTCGCAACGAAACCTCGATGACCAAGTTGTTCACTAGTGAATTGGCAGTAGAGGCAGCTCTCAAGGCCATTCAGGTCCACGGAGCCTACGGGATCTTCGACGAGTACCCCGTCTCGGGTTTGTTAGGCGAGGCCAAGGTACTGGAGATTGTGGAGGGTACGAGTGAAATACAGCGCATGGTCATCGCTCGAGAGTTGCTCGACTGAGGTACCGTAGTTCCATCCCCTCAGGCTGGCCGGGATCGTTCATCAATTACGCTCGTCGAGGCTCGGACCAGTCGATTCTAATTAATATCCCAGCGGCTTGTGGGTTTCTCGCTGGTACAAAAACGAGGTGCTGTCTTAAAGTGTCTCGCAGGGCGCTCCCCCCTCCATTAATGGCTGCAGCTATCCATGCGATTCCGAAGTTGACGGGTCAACGCTTCACCACCGTGTACTCAGATCCTGAGTCAAGCAAACCACTGGCAGTGCCTCAGTTTTTTATTCAGAAGCGAGCTATAGTCAAATCGAGCGCATGAGCATGAAACAGCGTTCCTGTTTGATTGATCCTCTATCGCCTCTCCATCCGGGAACTCGACGTTGTTAACGATCAGTACCAGAAGCTGGAATCTCTTTATGCGCTTCCACGCCTTCTAGTCGGGCTCCATCAGTATGAATGCCATCGCCAGGGTGGTGTCTCGGGGTTCCGCAGTCTCGGTTTTTTTGGTTCGCAAGCGCAATGTTACAGAGGCCGACTCAATCGGTTGGTGGCGCGTCTGAAACATCTGAAGAATGTGTCGGGCCTCTACCGGCTGAACAATGAAGGCGAACGCGTTTTCGTTAACGATGAAGAAAACGATCGTATCCGTAAGGAGTTTCGTACGCGGGTCCAGAATGAATGCGATATTTGAGTATGTTCTGGTTCGCTGTCTTCCTCCCGGCCCAAGTCGTTCTATAATGTGGTAAAGCCTTACTAGGGGTAGACTGTCCGGCGCAGTGCGCCAGTCAAAACCTTGGGTGGCATACCAAATTATCCGTGCAGCATCTATTAGTCGCGGCCCGGCTGTCAGGCTAGGAATTTCCTATGGAAGACGAAGAGTATTCGAGTGAACACATCAGTCCCCGATCCGGCAAAACTCTCGCAGACCTTTCTACGCCCATTTATGGCCTCTTTATTCTGGGTGTGCTGTACACCTTGTATCTTGCCCATCAGATCATCTTGCCAATGGTGCTGGCGCTGCTGACAAGTTTGTTGCTGTCGCCTCTGGTTTCTCGCATGTGCAGTGGGTTGCGTATGCCCAGGGTGGTCAGTTCTCTGATTCTGGTGTTGCTGGTTCTTGGGGCTATTGCTGGTGTGTCTCTAGCGGTTGCCACGCCTGCGCTCGAGTGGGCGGGTAAGGCTCCTGAGGGGGTTTCTCGCCTGCTGGTCGGGGAAAGTGAGCTGAAACGCCAAATTAGCAAGGTTACAGAGTCTGCTAAAAAAGTGGAGGATTCTGTAAGCGAGTTCTCTGACACCAGCGATAAAAAGAAGGCCTCTGAGCCAACAACCGTGGTTCTGCAGACCGATTCCTGGCGTGCTCAGCTTATGAACAAAGCCCGTGATGGTATTGCGGGTCTTGCGCTTGCTATGGCTCTCACGTACTTCCTGCTGGTTAGCGGCGACAGGCTGGTGCTTAACTTTGTACGGCAGTTGCCTAGAACTCATCGAAGAACCGTGTTGCGTATTACCCGGGATTCTCAGCATCAGATTGCACAGTATCTCGGGGTTCTTGGTATCAGCAATACATCTGTTGGGGTAGCTACCGGCCTGATGGCTTGGGCTGTCGGCTTGCCTGATCCGGCAGTATGGGGGCTGGTGGCTGGTCTGGCGCGCTTCATTCCTTATCTGGGTGTTATTCTCACCATCTTGATGCTGGCGGTCGTCTCGGCAGTGAGCTTGGATACTTTGTGGATGATGGCCATTGCGCCGGTCGGTTATCTGGCACTGACAACCATGGTGGGTTTCTTCATCGAGCCATGGATACACGGTTTTCGTATGGCGATTAATCCGGTGATTATTTTTGTTTCGATCTTTTTCTGGGGTTGGCTGTGGGGGCCGGTGGGCGTGTTGCTTGCGGTGCCGCTTATGACCGTTATTCAGGTGGTGTTGAAGCAGATTCCCAAGCTGCGACCCATTTACAAGGTAATTGCCCGTTAATGGGGCGTCCTTAAAAAATGGATACCCGCATCGCTCCCTGACACCTGCGTGAATGTCACCTATCCTGAGTGGATAGGTTTTGTTTCGCAGGCAGGGAGGATCCTTTATTCATGACCCCGAACACTATGAAAGCCATGGTTCTTATTGGCCATGGCGATGTTGAAAAGCTTGAGTATAAAGACGTGCCCACGCCATCTCCGGCGCCGGGCGAGGTGCTGGTTAAGGTAACCGCTACCGCCAAAAACAATACCGATCGCAAAGCCCGGGAAGGGTTGTATCCCACTAAAAAGGGCGAAACCACCTCGTTTCAGATGGGGGGCAAGCCCACGCTTATTTTTCCCCGCATTCAGGGTGCCGACATTGCTGGCCGTGTTGTGGCTGTGGGCACTGGCGTGGACCCTGGCCGTATTGGCGATCGCGGCTTGTTAGATTTCAATATCTACGGGCATAACCGCCGGGACATCAATCTAACCCCGGATTACTACGGCCATGGCGCAGACGGCGGTTACGCTGAATACGTGGTCGTTCCTTCAGATCAGTTCCATTGTGTACAAAATGACGAACTGGCCGATGCACAGCTCGCCGCAATGGGAATGTGTTCATACCAAACAGCCATGCACATGCTTACGTCGGCCCATGTAACAGCCGGGGAGCGTGTTCTTGTTACCGGCGCAAGCGGCGGTGTTGGAACTGCGCTGATTCAGCTTTGTCGGATTATGGGTGCCATACCTTTCGCATTGAGTACATCGGATAAAGCCGCAGCCCTCACAAAGCTGGGTGCAGAATCGGTGCTCGATCGTTCCGATATGGACAGCTTTGTGGAACGCGTTAAGGCCCAAACCGGTGGCAAACCCCTGGATGCGGTGATGGACTTGGTGGGCGGCGATATGACCGACCGCTTTATCGACGCCATGATTTTCGACATGAACGCCCGTAAGACCTATCCACGACTGAGTATTGCCGGTGCCAGCGGCGGAAACGTCAGTGAAATCCTTTGGACACGCATCTACCTGTATCAGGTGCAAATTTTTGGCGTCTCTCACGGCACTCGGGAGGAGGCAGAGCAGCTTGTAGAGTGGATTCGTGGTGGGCAGCTTAAGCCGGTACTTCATGGCGCATTCCGGCTCTCGCAATTACATCAGGCGGAGCGCTATTTCATGAATCGCGGCAGCAATTATCTTGGCAAGATTGTTATTGTTCCGGATTCGCAATGGGATGAGCACGGCAAGCTTTGGTCTTTGGAGAGTAGCGCATGAGCCAGGAACTGATCATTCAGCTTATGGATACCCACGCCGGCGGCGATGTCAGCCGCATTGTGACGGGCGGTATTAGTCCCCTACCGGGCGACAGTGTGCGAGCGCAAATGGAGTATCTGCGCGATAACGCCGATGGCTTGAGAAAATTGTTGTTGGAAGAGCCTTACGGCATCCCTGAGATGTCCGTTGATTTACTGGTTCCTCCTTCTGATCCTCGTGCGGCGGCCGGGTACATCATCATGGAAGTGATGGGGTATCCGATTTACTCCGGCTCTAACACCATCTGCACGGCGACTGCCGTGCTTGAGGCTGGAATAGTGCCCAAGAAGGAGGGTAAGCAGAGCTTCCTGTTGGAGTCTCCTGCTGGGTTGGTCCGCATCGAAGCAATGGTTGAAAATGGCGTCGTTGAAGCAATCACCTGCGAAGGCCTGCCAAGCTACATCCATACCCATCGGGCAACTATCGATGTGCCGTCGCTCGGCACCGTAACCTACAGCGTGGCCTACAGCGGCGGATTCTACGCAATGGTGGATGCGGAGTCTCTGGGGTTTGATCTCACTTTGGATGAAGAACGTAAGCTGGCGCTTGCGGCCCACGCCATTGTCGAGGCGATTCAGGCTGAGCAGGGCTTTTCTCACTACACTTTGGGCGATGTGGGGCCGCTGCCATTTCTGCATTTTATGGGGCCGGTACGCCTGGTGGCTGACGGGTATTACCGTTCCCGCTCCGCCACCTACGTACACCCTGGAGTTATCTGCCGGAGCACTACCGGGACAGGCACTTCGGCACGGCTGGCTCTGATGAACCATGAAGGGCTTATTCGCCCAGGAGATCGGCTTGAAACTGTGTCGCTTCGGGAAACAAGTTTTATTGGTGAGTTTTCCGCCGTAGAGCAGGAGAGTGGTTATCAGGTTGTGAAAAACACCATAACCGGGAAGAGCTATGTCGTAGCTCGTTCGGATATTGTGGTGAATTGCGAGGACTCGCTGGTGGACTGCAATGGGCTTCGTCATATTCTCAGTAGCCAACTTTAATGGTGGCGCTTATACACCTAAAGTTTACCTTTACGTAAAGTGAAGGCTGTGTTAAATCTTCATCCATGCATTTAAAGATAAAAATAGCAGGAGTTGATCATGAGCCTTCCGGAACACGCAGCTGTCTATAATAACTTCGATCCCGCCGCTCTGGAGGCGGACATTTTGGATGGAAGTCTGGAGAACGGGCTGAACGTCTGCCATGAAATTTGTGACAAGTGGGCGGCGGACCCAAAGCGAGTCGCTCTTTATTACGAAAAAGATGGCGGCGACGGAGTACTTACTTTTGCTGAACTGAAGGAGCAGTCCGCTCGTTTTGCCAACTACCTGGCTTCGCAAGGCATAGGCAAAGGCGATCGAGTAGCTGCTCTGCTACCAAGAGGGCCTGAGTTGCTGATGGTGATTGCAGGCACACTGCGCGCTGGCGCGGTCTACCAGCCGTTGTTTACGGCATTCGGTTCTGGCGCTATTGAATATCGCCTTGAGCGAGCGGGAACCAAGCTGGTGGTCACCGACCCCACAAACTACCCCAAACTCAACGACGTAAAGAATTGCGCGCCGGCACTTTGTATTGATGCAAAAAGCATTGATGCAGAAAAAAATGGCGCTGATATTCCTGATTTCCGGAGTACGCTTGAAGCGCAGGAGCCAAGCTTTGAGCCGGTGATGATCAAGGGCGACGATCCGTTCCTGCAGATGTTTACCTCCGGCACCGTGGGCAAGTCCAAAGGCGTGGCCGTGCCTGCGCGTGCGCTGATGGGCTTCTATGTTTACATGAAGTACGCCATTGATCTGCGCGATGACGATGTGTTTTGGAACGTTGCCGATCCGGGCTGGGCGTATGGTCTTTATTATGCAGTGGTTGGCCCACTCCTGATGGGGCACGCCACCCACTTTAATCCGGGCGCGTTTACCCCGGAATCCACCTACGACATGATTCGTAAGTACAAAATCACAAACCTTGCCGCTGCGCCCACTGCTTATCGCTTGCTGAAAGCCAACGACCATGTTCTGCCTGCAGGAGAGAACCTTGGCCTGCGTGTTGCCAGCAGCGCAGGCGAGCCACTGAACCCGGAAGTTGTTAGCTGGATCAAGAACCGCCATTACTGCCCGGTTACAGATCACTATGGTCAAACCGAAACCGGCATGACTTGCTGCAACTTCAACGCGCTTGAGCATCCTGAGCGGCAGGGCTCGATGGGGTACTCATCTCCTGGCCACAGAGTGGTTGCCTTGAACGAGAAAAATGAAGAAGTGGGCGAGGGCGAAGTAGGGCAAATTGCTGTGGATGTGAAGGCGTCCCCGTTGTTTCACTTTGATGGCTACACCTGGGGCGAAAAAGATCCCTTCGTGAACGGTTACTATCTCACCGGTGATATGGCGATTTGCCACGGCGATGGTAGCTACTCATTCAGTGGTCGTGATGACGACATTATCTCCACGGCCGGTTATCGGGTTGGCCCCGCGGATGTGGAAAGCACGCTGCTGGAACACGCGGCGGTTGCGGAATCTGGCGTGGTAGCAAAACCCGATGAGAAACGTGGCTCCATTATTAAGGCCTACGTGGTCATCAAGGGAGACCAGCAGCCGGCAAGCGATCAAGCCCTGCGAGAAGAGCTGCAGGAGTTGGTTCGCCGGCGCCTCTCCACACATGCATTTCCGCGCGAAATTGAATTTGTGGAGGAGTTGCCGAAAACCCCTAGCGGTAAAATTCAACGCTTTGTGCTGCGTAACCGGGCACAAGAAGAGCCAGCTTCATGAAGATAACGTTTGAGGAGTTGGACAGGTTTCTGCAGGAGCAGTTTCCCCAGGGTGCCGCATACGGTAGCCTGAGGAAGCTTGGTGATGGTTGGGCCGAAATGAGCCTGGATGTCGATGATGGGCATCTCAGGCCAGGCGGAACGGTATCCGGCCCGGTGATGATGGGGTTGGCAGATGTAACGCTGTATGCGGCGCTACTCAGCAGAATTGGGCTGGTGCCTCTGGCGGTTACCACCAACCTGAACATAAACTTTTTGCGCAAACCAGCCGCTCACACTCCAATATGGGCGAGGGCGACCATGCTCAAAGTGGGGCGCACCATGGGGGTGGGGGAAGTGTTTGTCTACTCCGAAGGCGCAGAAGAGCCCGTTGCCCACTCAACGATGACCTACTCGATTCCACCAAAATAAACATGAGAATTAGATTGACGCCTACGTAAACGTCAATCTAACCTGTAAGCAAGTAAAACGTACAACAATAACAAAAGGTAGATTGGCCCATGAGTGACCAATACGTACTGGAGACCCAAAACCTTGTTAAAGAGTTCAAGGGCTTTGTTGCGGTCGATGACGTGAACCTGAAGATTCAGAAAGGCCACATTCACGCTCTGATCGGCCCTAATGGTGCGGGCAAAACCACAGTGTTTAACCTGCTTACCAAGTTTCTCATTCCCACACGCGGAAAAATCCTCTTTAAGGGTGAAGACATTACGCCTCTGAAGTCAGCGGCCATTGCCCGTAAAGGCATTGTTCGCTCGTTTCAGATCTCCGCTGTATTTCCCCATATGACGGCGCTGGAAAACATCCGTGTTGCATTGCAAAGCTTTGAGGGCAACTCTTTCAGCTTCTGGAAGTCCGGTATGTCTTTGAACAGGCTAAACGAGCGCGCCATGGAGCTTCTGGAGTCTGTTGGCCTGACTGAGTTTGCGAACACCACCACTGTTGAGCTGGCTTATGGCCGCAAACGCGCGCTTGAGCTGGCCACTACGCTGGCCATGAAACCTGAAGTTCTGCTGCTTGATGAGCCGACTCAGGGTATGGGTACAGAAGATGTTGATCGCGTAGTCGAGCTTGTGCGTAAGGCGGCTGAGGGGCGGACGGTTCTAATGGTTGAACACAACCTGAGCGTAGTCTCCAAGCTGTGCGACCGGATAACGGTTCTGGCGCAGGGCTCTGTGCTTACAGAGGGTGATTATGAGGCAGTTTCTGCCGACCCCCGTGTTCGCGAGGTGTACATGGGCACCGGTTCAAGTGGTGAGCGGGGAACAGAAGCCGATGTGGAGGCTACCCAATGAGCCAGAACGCGGGAAAGGAATACGAGCAGCTGCGCATATCGGGGTTGCATGCGTTTTATGGCGAATCTCATGTTCTGCACGGTATTGAACTGATCGTTAACCGGGGCGAACTCGTCACACTGCTCGGCCGCAACGGCGCCGGGCGAAGTACCACGCTCAAGGCGATTATGAACATGGTGGGTCGGCGTACCGGCTCCATCATGATAAACGGTGAAGAGACCATGTCTTGTGCCCCCCACAACATTGCAAGGTTGGGTGTTGGGTATTGCCCCGAGCATCGGGGCATTTTTGCGTCACTCAGCGTTCAGGAAAACCTTACGTTGCCGCCAGTGGTGCGTAGCGGGGGTATGAGCCTGGAAGAAATTTACTCCATGTTTCCCAATCTCTATGAGCGCCGTTTTAGTCAGGGCACCAAGCTCTCGGGCGGAGAACAACAGATGTTGGCACTGGCGCGCATACTGCGCACCGGTGCCAACATGCTTTTGCTAGACGAAATAACCGAAGGCCTAGCGCCGGTTATTGTAGAGAAACTGGGGGAGGTTCTCCTGGCACTTAAAAAGAAAGGGCTTACCATTATCCTGGTCGAGCAGAACTTCCACTTTGCAGCGCCATTGGCCGATCGGCATTACGTGGTTGAGCACGGCCAGATTGTGGAGGAAGTCAGCGCCAGTGAACTGCATGCAAAGCAGTCGGTGTTGGATGGCTATTTGGGTGTCTGAACCCGAATGCGTACGTATGAAAGCAAAATAATAGCAACAAAAACCTGAACCAACGAAAACAGTCGCGGAGAAATAATAATGACAATCATGAAAAAGCTTCTGACCACAGCCGTTGCATCAGCCATGATGGTAGGCGGTGCCCAAGCAGAAATTAGCAACAATACCGTGAAAATCGGCTATTTGGCGGATATGTCCGGTACATACCGCGACTTGTCTGGCCCGAACGGTCTCAAGGCCCTTGAAATGGCCGTTGCTGATTTTGGCGGCAAAGTTAATGGTTCCAAAATCGAAATCGTCACAGCCGACGACCGTAACAGCCCAGATGTAGCTTCCAGCACTGTGCGCCGCTGGGTAGAAAACGACAACGTCGATATGGTGGCGGGTCTTGTTGCATCCTCTGTAACCATTGCGACCACCAAAGTCCTAGAAGAGAACAACAAGCTTGGCTTGGTTAACGGCTCTGCGGCATCCAGTATTACCAATGAGCACTGCACCCCGAACCACATTCACTACGCTTATGACACCTACCCACTGGCCAACGGCACCGCCGGGGCGATCGTTAAAGAGGGTGGCAAAACCTGGTATATCCTGACAGCCGACTACGCCTTTGGCCACTCGATGGAAAAGGATGTAACCGCAGTGGTTGAGAAAAACGGCGGAGAGGTGATAGGCAGTATTCGTAA
>Ga0208553_1000150_pt1 | contig 27612 bp, 27 predicted proteins | sample 6_EtaG_FD_184079 | JGI IMG/M metagenome (GOLD analysis project Ga0208553, IMG submission 184079) | Marine viral communities from the Subarctic Pacific Ocean - 6_ETSP_OMZ_AT15160 metaG (SPAdes) (version 2) | ecosystem: Environmental > Aquatic > Marine > Oceanic | place: Pacific Ocean | collected...
CTCAGGCGGAGAACGTTACTCCTCTCTAATCCCGTTCGGATAGAGTAGTAACCGCCAAAAAGGCAGCTTCGGCTGCCTTTTTTTGTTGTAAAAGCCCTGTTATTTTGCTGTCTTAGGGCGCGGATGTGGTACATTTTAGCTGCACACAGAGTATTACTGGGTTATACAACCGGAGAGTTTATGAAGCTGATTGGATCGACCACCTCGCCCTATGTGCGGCGTATCCGCATTCTGCTGGATGAAGAGCCCTACGAATTTGTTAACCTTGATATTTATGGCGAAGACCGCGATGAAATCAGGCGTAACAATCCGGCACTCAAAATTCCTGTGCTGGAAAGCGATGGTCAGGAGATTTACGATTCTCGAATAATTTCCAGGTATATCAGCTCCAAGCAGGGCCGCGATCCTCTCACCTGGGATCAGCAAAACCAGCTCACTCTCATTGATGGTGCTAATGATTCCGCAGTCATCCTGCTTTTAGCCAAGCGTTCCGGGCTGGATGTGGATACTCCGGGCGTGTTGGTTTTTGATCTGCAGCGCGAGCGCATCATGACCACTATGCGCACCCTCGCAGCTCAGGTTGAAGATGGGCAGTTTGAGGAGTGGAATTATCCAGCCGTATGCCTCTATTGCTTGGTGGATTGGCTGGATTTCCGCAACCTTGTGGATTTTTCCGGAATTGAAAGCCTTATCGCGTTCCGTGATAGCCGGCAAGACACTCCTTGGGTAGCAGAAACAGACCCACGTAAATCGTAAATAAGCGACTCGCAGGGTGCCCGGTAAGACGGGTGCCTTGTTGTTTTTCCTGCCTCCTGTTGTTCCCTCCGTTAATACCTTGCCGCTTTGACGATGCCTGGTTTCCCGCTCGATTGTCGTGATTTGATACTGACTTGTCGTAATTCGACTGTGGCATACTGGCTTGTTCAGACTAGATTCTATGGTGACGCCACACGGGGCAAGCTGTTGCGTTTCGGGCTTATGGAGCCCGGTACCAGGAATTGAAATGGAAATATAATAATGACAAAACTAACGAGACGGGACTTCCTGAAGGCGTCCGCTATGGGCCTGGGCGCAGTAGTTGTCTCAACCGGTTTGGCCGGGTGAGTTTTTGATAGCGACGACAAACGCTCTACTGAATTTACTCACGGTGTTGTAAGTGGTGACCCTTTGGCGGATGGGATAGTTCACTGGCCCCGTGCGTTACCGAATAGAGATTTTGAGAAGCCCGTGAGTGTTGCTTGGGAAGTGGCAACTGATTCAGGCTTTGAAAACCTGGTTCACTCTGGCACGGCAGAGGCCAGAAACGCCCACGACTTTACGGTTAAAGTGGACGTTCGAGGTCTAGCCTCTGGCCAAACCTATTACTACCGGTTTCACACCTCCGACAGCCAATCCTCGATGGGCACGACACTCACGCTGCCTGCCCAGCTGATAACGATCTGGAGCTGACTAGGCTAAAACACTACCGGCGCCGTTACGGCATTTACCGGGTAGATGCAGACCTACAGGCGCTGCATGAAAAAGTGCCGTTTATTGCAGTTTGGGATGACCATGAAATTGCGAACGATGCCTGGGAAAACGGTGCCGGAAACCATAATCCCGGTGAGGGCGACTATAGCACCCGCAAGCTTGAAGCTTTGCAGGCGTACTTCGAGTGGATGCCTATCCGCCCAGTGATTGAGGGCAATGACGAGGCGATTTTCCGTACCTTCCGGTTTGGAAATCTGGTTGACCTGCACATGCTGGATACCCGCTATATGGGCCGGGATGAACAGCTGGATTACATGGACTATTATACAGCAGCAGGGCTTGATCAGGCTCGGTTTATTGCAGATGTTGGGAGCCAGAATCGGACGTTGTTGAGCGCTGAGCAGCTGCTTTGGCTACAGACGTCTTTGGGATATTCTACTGCCACCTGGCAAGTGCTTGGGCAGCAGATTTTGATGGGACGGATGAATCTGCCGGCGGAGTTATTGGGTAAAATCGCAACTGAAGATTTTGACGGTTTGCCTCAGATGCTTGGAGAGCTGGCGCAGAGCAGGGAATCGGCTTGCTAGTGGATGATCTGGATTACCTGAACATCAATCAGCGCGGTTATATGGTGGTTACCTTTAGCGCTCAGGAAGCCAGAGCCGATTGGTACTTTGTGGATACCATCAAATCCCGCGAATACACCATAGGCACAGCGCGCAGCGCGAGTCGGATAGTCCGGTCCGGCAACGGTAACCGGCGTGTGGAGCCAGAGATATCGACGCGGTTTGCGTAAGTCATGTGCATTACCAGCCACAAGCCAGCGCTGGTTAGCCCGTCGAGATCTGCCAGTTTCCGGTAAACTGTAGCTGTATCCGGTTGGTGGCCGTTGGCAACAAGCTGAGAAGCGAGATTTTTCACGCAATTGCAGGTAATCTCGGTATGCTCATTCACGCCGTAGCCACGGCGCCAGAGTTTAAAGTCGGGGCAATCCGCTGATGGCGAAATGGGTGGTGACATCCTGTGCCTCTGCGGCTTAATTATTATGAAACGATTAGTAGGGCAAGGCTGTATCAGGCTGCTTAATGCAGGTCAGTCTGGCAGCCTTCTGACAATTACTGTGGTTTGTGAACGCTTTTTAAGGAGAGACTGATGACCGATGATAAACGCCGCCGCTATTCCGCCCCTGTGGTGGACGGTATAGGCAAGTCCGCCAGCCGCGCCATGCTACGGGCCGTCGGTTTCACGGATGAAGATTTCCGCAAACCCCAGGTTGGCATTGCTTCCACCTGGAGCAATCTAACGCCGTGTAACATGCACATCCATGAGTTGGCGGAAGCCTCCTCGGCGGGTGCCGATTCAGCCGGCGGAAAATCACTGATCTTTAATACCATCACCGTGTCTGACGGCATCGCCAACGGCACGTTGGGCATGAAGTACTCCTTGGTTTCCCGGGAAGTTATCGCCGATTCCATCGAAACCGTAGCAGGGTGCGAGGGTTTTGACGGACTGGTTGCCATCGGTGGCTGTGACAAGAATATGCCAGGCTGCCTGATGGGTCTGGCCCGATTAAACCGGCCCTCGGTGTTCGTGTATGGCGGTACGATTCTGCCCGGTGAAAATCACACAGACATTGTCTCGGTATTCGAAGCGGTAGGTGCCCATGCTCGGGGTGACATGGACCTGATCGAAGTCAAACAGATTGAAGAGACGGCCATTCCCGGCCCGGGTTCCTGTGGCGGTATGTACACCGCGAACACCATGGCCTCAGCCATTGAAGCCATGGGCATGAGCCTGCCAGGCAGCTCAGCGCAGAACGCGGTTTCCAACAACAAGATGGACGATTGTAGGGCCGCAGGCGCTGCGGTTATGAATCTTTTGGAGAAGGACATCAAGCCTTCCGATGTTATGACCCGAGAGGCTTTTGAAAACGCTATTACGGTTGTTATTGCGTTGGGCGGATCTACCAACGCGGTGCTGCATCTGCTGGCCATGGCCAGTACTGTGGGTGTGGAGCTCAGCCTGGAAGATTTTGTCGAGATTGGAAAGCGTGTACCTGTGCTAGCCGATTTGCGCCCAAGCGGGCACTATATGATGTCGGAACTGGTGGCGATCGGTGGCATTCAGCCATTGATGAAAATGCTGCTGGAGCGTGGGCTGTTGCACGGAGAATGCCTGACGGTAACCGGGCGCACGCTGGCCGAGAACCTGGCCTCTGTGGAGCCATATTCAGAAGCCCAAGATATTATTCGTGCGTTTGATAACCCGGTGAAGGCAGACAGCCACTTGCGTATTCTTTACGGCAACCTGGCTCCTGAAGGCTCAGTGGCCAAAATTACCGGTAAGGAAGGCACTCATTTTTCTGGTCGCGCCCGGGTGTTCCATTCGGAAGAGGAGGCTCAGGAGCGGATTATCGACGGCACGGTGGTTGCCGGTGATGTGCTTGTGATCCGCTACGAAGGCCCCAAGGGTGGCCCAGGAATGCGTGAAATGCTTACTCCCACGTCGGCGATCATGGGCAAAGGCCTGGGTAATGATGTCGCACTGATTACCGACGGGCGTTTTTCTGGCGGTAGCCACGGGTTTGTGGTGGGCCACATTACACCGGAAGCTGCAGAGGGTGGCCCTATTGCGCTTGTTGAGGATGGCGATACCATCACCATCGATGCGGTTGCAAACAGCATGGAGCTGGATGTTTCTGCCGAAGAGTTAGAGCGCCGGCGCAAAGCCTGGGTGGCCCCACAACCGCGCTTTACCCGAGGTGTGTTGGCAAAATACGCTCGCACCGTGAGCTCGGCATCGACCGGCGCTGTTACGGATTTGCCGTGATACCTAGCTACAATATATACAGGACTTTATAGATGCGCAGAACACATATGGCGCGAGTGGTGTTATGGCTGGCGCTTTGCCTGCCGCTAGCACTGCACGCGCATGAGAAAAGCGCTAGTAATGCGGATGCACAGGGACCTAACCTGGCATCCGTTAATGCTGCGGTGGCTGTGGCTGGCAGCAATGATCTGTTGTTTGCCAAAAACGCCGACCGTTCGGTGCCCATTGCGTCTGTTACCAAGGTAATGACGGCTTTGGTAGTGCTCGAGTCCGGTGCATCGCTAAATGAGTGGCTGGTATTTCAGAAGCGCCATACGCCCGCAGCAGCCAATGCGTACACCCGTATCCGAGTGGGCTCGCAGCTGCGTCGCTCCGATGTGCTGCGTATTGCTTTGATGTCGTCAGAGAACTTTGCCGCCTACACACTCGCCCGAAGCCACCCGGGAGGGTTTGACGGGTTTGTGGATGCCATGAATGCCAAAGCAAAAGCGCTAGGCATGACAGGCTCCCACTTTGTAGACCCCACAGGTTTGTCGGTGGAGAATGTTTCAACGGCGGGAGACTTGGTGAAACTGGTTAATGCCGCGGCCAAGTATCCGGAGATTCGCGAGTACTCTACAACCGACTATTTTCGTGGCCAATTTCAGCAGCCCCGCTATAGCTTGTCCTTCGGCAACACCAATGCGTTGGTGCACCGTGAAAGCTGGGGTGTGGGCTTGAGTAAAACGGGGTACTTGTCTGACGCTGGGCGCTGTTTGGTTATGATTTCAAAAATGAACGGCAAGCGTGTGGTGACTGTGCTTCTGGATTCCCTGGGCACCCGGTCGCCCATGGGCGATGCTGGGCGTATTAAGCGCTGGCTGGATACCGGCGCCACAGGGCAGGTGGCGAAAGCGGCGCGGCAATACGCGCAAGAAAAGAACGCAGCTTATAACTCCATGGCTGGCAGCACCACGGCAGCTTTGAAGTAACGCATTTGCAAACGCGAGTGTGGCAAGTTGAGCAGGGCGGGAAAGCCATGATCCGAATCTTTACCACAGGCGGCACCATCGACAAGGTGTATTTTGACGCCAACAGCGAGTTTGAAATCGCTGCGTCTCTGGTGCCGGAACTGCTTGCAGAATCCAATATCCATAACGGCTATAGCCTGCAGGGGTTGTTGCGTAAAGACAGCCTGGAAATGACCGATGAAGATCGCATACTGGTTCGTGAGGCGGTCAGCGCCTGCGACAGTGCACGCATACTGATTACCCATGGTACCGACACCATGGCAGAAACCGCTCAAGCGCTGTCGTCACTGCGCGACAAAACCATTGTTCTTACGGGGGCCATGCAGCCTGCGCGGATGCGCCGTAGCGATGCGGTATTCAATATTGGTTTTGCTTGGGCGGCGGTGCAGCTTTTGCCGCCTGGAGTCTACATCGCCATGAACGGAGAAGTGTTCGAGGCCGGTGCTGTGCGCAAAAACCTGAAAGCCCAACGGTTCGAGCGTAGCTGAGGTCAGCCTATCGAGGCGACCTCTTGCTCTGTTAGCTCCCGGTACGCACCTGGCTCAAGTGCCGGGTCGAGAATAATATCGCCAATGCTTTGCCTGTGCAAAGCCACCACGTGGTTGCCCGTCGCTGCCAGCATGCGCTTTACCTGGTGGTAGCGCCCTTCTGAAATCGTTAATTCAATCAACTGTTGTTCCAGAACCTTTACTTGTGCAGGTTTCGTAGGCTTTGGGTCCTGGTGAAGCATCACGCCTGTTTCCAGGTCTTGGATGGTTGAATCTAAAATAGGCGTGCTCAAGTTCACCCGATAGGTTTTCGGGCATTCTATTCTTGGGGACGTAACCCTGTGGGACCACTGGCCATCGGTTGTCAGCAGCAGCAAGCCTGTGGTGTCGGCGTCTAACCGCCCGGCGATATGAAGATTGCGAGTTAACTCGATTAGCTCGGCCGGCAGAAGGTCCAGTGCTGTTGAGTGCTCGCTGTCGTGAGTTGCGCTAACAATGCCTGCAGGTTTGTTGAGCATTAGGTAGCGTTCACCCTGCACAGTTAGCTGCTGTCCTTCCAGAAGAACCCGAGCGCCGGCTGGGAGGTGTTTGCCTGTATCTTTCCAAACCTCACCGTTTACCTCGACGTTGCTCGCATGTATAGCGCGCCTGGCCTCTTTGCGTGAAAGTGGTGAGTTGGTGGAAATAAACTGATCAAGACGCATAGCTTTAACACTCCTCGCCGGGGGGCGGCGTTGCAAGATTGGCAAGGCACAGTACAGGAATAGCGCCGGTGGTGCGGGCCCAAAGTAAAGGCAGGGCGCCGGTATTCATGGTGGGGCGTGGGGTACGTTCACCGTTACCTGGCGTGAGCGCCCCATTTCGCTCATCGGCCAGAACGAAGGTGAACGGGTGTGCCCCGGGAATACCCAGTCGAACATCGGTTGCCGTGATTTCGCCGTTGTTTGCCTTGTAGTCGAGAAAGCCTTTCGTAAACCATTCCAGGCGGCGGGTTTCGGGTAATTGCGCGACAGCGCTCGCCAATTTTGGCTGGCGGGGGAAATGCTCAAGGGTTAAAGGGGCGTCGCCATCCAGAAAGCCGGTGACGATTTCGACGCGCTGCTGATCTGTGATGGCAGTGGCACGCCAGAGCACTGTGTTGAACGGCATGGGCTGCACCAGCAATTCGGCGTTAGCGAAGCCTGCTTCGGCCAGAGCCGGCTGTACACGCTCAGTGATGACCTGTTGAGCCACATACGACCAGCCGAGATACGCAGTAGATAGAACCAGCCCTGCCGCTATGGCGCGCAGCGCCGGAGGCCGTATTAAAAAGGCGACGCAGCCTGCCAGCAGCGGGAGCGTATACAAAGGATCGATGATAAAGATGCTGCTTATGGCAAGTGGCCTGCCGATCGGCCAAAAAAGCTGTGTGCCGTAAGTAGTAAAGGTGTCCAGAAGCGGGTGCGTCATCAAGGCCAAAGCGGTTAGTAATAGCCAGCGGGGAAACCCCAGCTGCGGCTTCCAACGCCAGAGTAGAGCGGCAAGTAGCAGCGACAAAGGGGCAAGCACGAACAGAGAATGGCTGAAGCCCCGATGCTGGGTGAAGTTCGCGACCGCTGTGCCGTAATCAATCAGCACATCGAGATCGGGAAGCGTCGCCAGCAGAGCGCCGGTGAGCAGAACGGGTCGCCCGAGGGTTTTGCCTGCTACAAGGCCTGCGATTGAGGCGCCAAGGGCGGCCTGAGTGATTGAATCCATGAATTCCGTATACGTGTGGAAATTGGTGGTGGGTATTATGCGCGGATTGAGAGTTCAGATCACGGGAAGAAGGATATGTTGAAAAAACGGGTGTTAAAAAAACTGACACCCCAGGCTTGATGAAGGCGCGGGGTGTCGGTTTTAAACTATGTGCACAACAGGACTATGGAGCTCCTGTTAGCGCGTCAGCCAATCAAGCGGCTTTGCGGCGACGTGCCATGCCAAGACCAGCAAGGCCCAGGCCGAGCAGGGCTAGAGTGCCGGGCTCAGGGACAGGCAGGGCCGAGGCATTGAGTTTGGCCCACAAGTTGTAATCACTCGCTGTATTTTCGCTAGTGCTGCCATCAGCTTTCAAACCAAGCAGTTCTAAAGAGTACTTAAAGCCCCCAAGAATAAAACCTTCACTTGCGACTGATGCACCAGTCTGAGAGATGGTGTCGTCAACTTCACCTGAAAAGGACCCAAACCAGCACACGCCAAGCCAAACTAGGCCAGTTGTACAGGCGTTATCTGTTGTTTCGTTGTGAGAAAACACAAACTTGCCATTACCAGCGCCAGTGTCTCCTGCAGCTGAAAAGCCAAGAGTGATTGCGAGATCTGCAGAGGTCAGAGTTCCGCCGGTGACTTGGTTATTGGTGTGTGTCAACTTGCCGATTACGAAAGGCGAGTCGTCATTAATTACTGGCAGTGGTGATACGCCGGTGAACCCGTAGCTGCTCTGCGTGCCGTCACCCCATGAAATTAGGCTTGTGCCGCTTCCGTCAATGCCACTGCCGTTTGTATTCTCAAAGGTACCGTCAATAGACGTCACATTAACCGGAAACGCCGCAACACTCATTGCTGCAGTCAGCAGCAATGCACCAAAGGATCCTTTCGCCAACATCTTCATGGCACTACTCCTAGCTTCAGTGATGAAATGACATAATTCATTTTGTGTCGTCAGTTGCTACTGTGAAGCTAGTTTCGTGCCAACTTACAATATTGTTTAAAAACAATTACTTAATGCTTTTTTGTTTTTTTAATGTAAAGAAATCTGACAGCTTGTATTAGTTGCTTACCTCAAGCCGATCAAGCAATTCCTGCCCTGGAAAACCATCGGCGATCAGCCCCTCATCATGCTGATATTTACGGATAGCAGAGCGGGTTGCGGGTCCGGTAATGCCGTCCGGCTTGCCGGCCTCGTATCCGCGCTCGTTGAGCGCGGCCTGAAGTTCAAGAACCGTGTCTCTGGACAACGCCGGAGTATCCTCCGGTGGCGGGTTCTGGAGCAGCCCGGCGCCAGCAATGCGATCAGCCAGATGGCCGACAGCTATGGCGTAGAACTCCGAACGGTTCCAGCCCATGATCACCTTGAAGTTATGGTAAGCCAGAAAAGCGGGCCCGCTGTGGCCGGCTGGGACAACCAGGGCCGCGGAGATATCTTCTCGGCCAAGGGGTTTGCCAAATGCATCGGTAATACCCAATTCGCGCCATTTGCTCAGTTCAAGGCGCCGGCCATCGGCCAGTGAGTAGTCAAAGTTTTCAGGTAGCAACACTTCACGGCCCCAGCGGTAATCTCCGTCCCAGTTCATGGACTGAAGAAAGCGGCCTGCGGACATTAGGGCGTCTGGCAGGCTGTTCCAGAGGTCGCGGCGGCCGTCGCCATCTGCGTCAACCGCGTGTTTCAGAAACACAGTGGGCATGAACTGCACGTGGCCCATGGCACCGGCCCAGGATCCTTCCATTTGCTCTACGGGAATTGCGCCTTCATCAATAATACGCAATGCAGCAATCAGCTGTGCGGTAAAGAAGGTGCTACGGCGCGCATCGCAGGCGAGGGTTGTAAGCGAATCCGGCACGGACATTTTCCCGAAGTAACTGCCGAAATTGGTTTCCAGCCCCCAGAATGCCAAGAGGTAGGGCGCGGGCACACCGGTTGCTTCGGTAACCCGTGCCAACAGCTCGCTGTGCTCCTCAATCAACTCACGGCCCTTGTTCACCCTGGCATCGTTAACCCGGCGGTTCAGGTAGTCAGCAAAGGTGGTGGTGAACTCGGGTTGCCTGCGGTCCAGCTCGATTACCCGGTCTATATGCTTGACCCCCGTCATAACCTCCTGAGCCGTTTTTGCACTAACCCCAGCTGCAATGGCTTTTTCCTGAAGTTGCAGTTTGCACTCTTCAAAGCCATTGGGCGCCTCCAGGACGGCCTCACTGTCTGCCACTTTAGCCATAGCAGGCAAGGCGGAGATAGCCAGAAGGGCGGATACAGAGACACGGCACGCCATACGCCGGTTGGGCAGAATCCTTGCAAGCTTGGTCAGCACGGAAAACCTCGGTAATAGAAGAAGGTGTGGACGGTAAAAGGCCATGGTAGCGTGTTTTTCAGTTGGTGAAACACTTTACGGAGCCATTGGGGGTGACAGTTCTTTAACCTGTTGGTTCGGCTACCCTGTGTAAGGCAGTTGCTGTTTGTTTTCAGGTTTGAAGTTTGTGGTTTTTTGTAGCTTACGGGTTTCCCCTGCGGGCCTTTGTTCTATAGTTGGGACACACATTCATAAGAGTTTTGAACATGGCAACGCTGAAAGCGCTGGTGGTTGATGATGCCAGTTTTGTAAGGGATTTGGTTAAGCGCACGATACGTCAGCGTTTTCCGGTTATAGAGACTACCGATGCGCAGAACGGCCGCAGGGCGCAGTCACTTATGTCCCGGGCAAGTTTTGATCTGATTCTGTGTGATTGGGAAATGCCGGAAATGTCTGGCCTTGAGCTGCTGCAATGGATGCGCCAGCAACCTCAGTACGAGAAAGTGCCTTTTATCATGATTACCAGTCGGGGCGATAAAAGCCATGTGATCGAGGCCGTGAAGGAAGGCGTGTCCGAGTATCTTGGCAAGCCCTTTAGCCCGGAAGGCCTGAGTAAAAAAATCATCAAGGTGATGGGCAATACCCTGACTATGGCTATGGGCCAGAGTGGCAAATCCATGGCCGGGCCGGCGGATGCGTTCAAAGAGTCGGCGGCCTTGCTGACGCAAAAGCGGGAACCAGCACCCCAGGTGGTAGATCAGCCTGCTCCAGCGTCTGGAGTGTTTGCCCCTTCGTCTCCAGACGGTTCTAAACCGGCAATGGCCAAGAACAGTATGAGCCTTGCTTCAATCCGCTTTGCGGACAGCACCCTGAAGTCTGTGGTTAAAGACATCAACCTGACGGAAGTGAGAGTGATCGCCAGGCAAGATCAGGAGTTTCCGGGCATTTTAGATCAGGCGGTGGTTGATATAGAAACAGGCGAGGGGCAGATGGCGCGGTTGAACGGATACGTACATCAGTTGCAGGCTGTGGATAAGCGCAAGGATACCGACTTTGTGAGTGTCACCATTCGGTTTGTAGATGAGGATCCGAAAAAAATGGAGGATCTGTCCCGGTTCGTCGCGCGCTTTCGGGCTGGCAAGCGCTAGACCCTACCCACGCCCAGCGCTTGGGCTTGCCTATTCTGCAAGCTCCGTAACCAGCCGTTCCGCAGGAAAGTGGCAGATAAACTCGCTGCCTTCACCAAGCTGGCTGCGTATCTCCAGGTTGCCATCGTGATTTATTAACACATGCTTAACGATGGCCAAGCCGAGGCCAGTGCCACCTGTATCTTTATGTCGGCTGGGGTCTGCACGGTAAAAGCGCTCTGTCAGCCGGGGAATATGAACCTGATCAATACCGGCGCCTGTATCTTTAACCGAAAGATGACCGCCATCACCGTTGGTGAACCAGCAGACGATGATTTTGCCTTGGGCCGGGGTGTATTTAACCGCGTTAAAAATCAGGTTGGAAAAGGCACTGCGCAACTGATTTTCATCACCGTTCAGCCTTTGGTGGCTGCTGGCCTCAAAGGTAATATCATGCTGGTTCTCGCCGCTGAGCACTTGGGCGTCCTGGCACACTTGCCGAACCAAACTGTCAACGTCCGTTGGCGCATCATTCACAGCCTGTTCACCGGTTTCAATTCGGGATAGAAGGATAAGATCGGTAATCAGCGTCTCCATTCGAAAAGACTGTGTTGCCATCGTATTGATGGCTCGCCGCCATTTGGGTGGCAGGTCATCGGCGTTGTCCACCAGAGTTTCCAGGTAGCCACTGATTACGGTCAGCGGGGTTCTCATTTCGTGAGAAACGTTGCTGACAAAATCCCGTCGCATCTGCTCCAGTTGGTGCAGGCGCGAGATATCTTTGGCGACTATCAGGCGGTCGTCTTCGCCAAACAGGCTTATCTGAACCTGCAAATGAATGTGGGGTTTGGCAGGTGAGTGCAGTTCCAGGGGCTCGCGGTAGTTTTTGGCATCAAAGTAGGATTTGAAGGCCGGTGTACGGATGAGGTTATAAATATACTGGCCCTGATCCGTGCTGCGGCGAAACCCCAGCAGGTGCTCTGCTGAACCGTTCCACCACTCCAAAGCGCCGCGTGCGTCGGTCATGATAACGCCGTCACGCATGGCATTAGTGGACTCTTGAATGCGGTCGATTCTTGCGTGCAGCCGGTCCCGGGTTTGCAGGTAGTTCAGGTTTAGCCTATGCAGCTTTTCGAAGAGAACACCCCAGATGCCCAGGCTTTGTGGAGCCTCATTAGCAGTATTTGGGTCCGCAAGCCATTGAACCAGACGGCGGGTTTGATAGAGCGTCCACAGCAGGTAGGCTCCCAGCCCGGCGGCCAGCCCGTATACCGGGTACCCAAAGTACAGGCCAGCAAGTGTGGTGCCTGCAAGACCGGCAAGCGTGTAGCGCAGATGTCGCGACCAGGTTTGCTGCATGGAAGGCTGCCTTGTATTGCCCTAATGGTAGTTGTCGGCCTGCTAGGCTGGCTGGGTAGAGAACCTGTAGCCAGCGCCTCTTACTGTTTGAATCAGGTAATCATGGTGATCCCCCAATGCTTTGCGCAGCCGCCTGATGTGCACATCAACGGTTCGTTCTTCAACGTAAACGTTGCCACCCCATACTTGGTCCAGCAGTTGGGAGCGTGAATACACCCTTTCCTGATGCGTCATGAAAAACTGCAGCAGGCGATATTCTGTAGGCCCTATGTTCAGGGAGCAGCCATTTGCCGTAACGCGATGGCTTGATGGGTCCAGTGCCAGCCCGTCCACATCAACGGGGCTGTCGATGCCTGGAGGCGTTGCCCGCCGGAGTACGGCTTTCAGTCGGGCGACAAGCTCTCTGGGGCTGAAAGGTTTGGTGATGTAATCATCAGCGCCAACTTCCAGGCCGCGAATTTTATTGTCTTCTTCTACTTTTGCGGTAAGCATGATGATGGGTATGTTTGCTGTCGTTTCTTCTTTTTTCAGGCGCCTTGCCAGCTCTATGCCGCTGGTGCCAGGCAGCATCCAGTCCAGCAAAATGATATCCGGTTGCTTGTCGATAATCAGGGCGTGCGCTTCACGTGCGTCGGCGGCTTCGATGCACTCGTAATCGGCCATTTCCAGTGCGACGGCGATCATTTCGCGGATAGCGGGTTCGTCGTCGACAATCAGGACGGTTTTTCCAGACATAATCTATAACCTGTTTCAGACCTCGATATGTTGCTGACTCATTACAACGCCCCAGTGTTACAACTATATGACAGGCTTGATCAGGAAAGAATCAGGTCGATAACCAGGCCGGTAAAAACCGCAAAGCCCGCCCAGTTGTTGTTCAGAAAAGCTTTGAAGCAGGCATCACGCTCGCGGTCTTTGGCCAGGTATTGCTGGTAGATAAACAAGCAGGCCATGGCAACCAGCCCCAGGTAATAGAAGGTTCCCAGCTCACAGCGGTGGCCTACAACGATGAGGGTGAGTACCACCATGGCTTGTAGTACACCAATGATGACCCGGTCTGCATCGCCGAAAAGGATCGCCGTGGATTTGATGCCCACTTTAAGGTCATCGTCTCGATCAACCATCGCATAGAGCGTGTCGTAAGCCACAGTCCAGAGCACGTTGGCGGTGAATAGCAGCCAGGTAATCTGGCTGAGCTCGCCGGCTTCAGCGGCCCAGGCCATGGGGATGGCCCAAGAGAAGGCGGCGCCGAGGAACAGCTGGGGCAAGTGGGTATAGCGCTTGGTGAAGGGGTAGATAAACGCCAACACTGCGCCGCCAAAGGATAAATAGAGTGTGAGGGTGTTGGTAAACAACACCACCATCAAAAACGAGACAATGCAGAGCCCGGCAAACAGGGCGACGGCTTCCCAGGCTTTTACCCGGCCGCTGGTCAGCGGGCGATCTTTGGTGCGTTTTACGTGCTTGTCCCAATCCCGGTCGGCAAAGTCGTTGATGGCGCAACCGGCCGCGCGCATAAAAAACACACCCAAAGTGAAAACGATGATGTTGCCAATGCCGGGGTTGCCGTCACCGGCAAGCCAGAGCGCCCAGTAGGTAGGCCAGAGCAGGAGCAAGGTGCCAATAGGGCGGTTGATGCGCAGTAGCTGTGCGTAATCGGCCAATCGGCTCCGTATGTGTTCTGGCACGACATCGGGCAGCATAGGTCTATCCGTTTTGGGGTGGCTGGAAAACAACGTTTGAAAAAGGAACGTATAAAAAGCGAAAGTGCAGAGTATAGCCAGTGCGTGAGCGGAGATGAAAGCCGGGGTGCTTTCCGGGGGAGCTCGTTAGCGTTGGCGGTAAAGCACTGGAAGCAGGTATTCGCCCACCAGCAGGGCATTTTTTTTGTTACTGAACAGCGAACGACGTGCAATTTCCGGCATGCCCGAAATTGGCGTGACACGGTTTTGTTGACTGCAAAGCCCTGTTTCAAGTGGGCCCCGCTGCCATCCCCGGCTACTGAACAGGTAGGCGCCAAGGGGTTTGCTACCAAGGTGGAGAAGGCGCCTGCCTTCGCCCGATAGGCAGGCAAGAGGAATCACTGTGCGCGCGAGTACCCAAGGCTCTCCATCCCCACACAAGCGTACTTCGCGGATCCACGCCTGCTGGCGAGGGGGGATTCTCAGGCGCAGCGCCTCTTCACGGGTGGGAGCGGCAAAGCATTCGCGCTGCACTTCCACGTGAAACGAGCTAGCGCACTGATCCTGCAGGGCCCGGGTAAAGGAACCTTCAACCTGCAGCCAGTAGCGTGCCGGGCCGTGAACATCCGGATTGCGCAGCCCGGCCGCGGCAAGAGATCGGTACCAGTCGGTTGGCGGGATGATCAGGCTGGAGTTGTCTGCCTGGGCGCCGATATCAGAGACCTTTAACGGCATAAATCCCGGGCGCATTGCGCCAGTAGCCTTTGTAATCCATGCCGTAACCAAACAGGAAGCGATCTTCCACATTCAGCCCTGTAAAGTCTGCTTTAAGATCCGGGTGGGCCTTGCGATCATGTTGTTTATCGACCAGCACGGCTGTCAGTACCTGTTTGGCACCATGGGCCCGGCAATAATCGGCGATGGCGCACAGGGTGGTGCCCTCATCAAGAATGTCGTCAACGATCAGCACAATGCGGTCTTTCATGTCGGTTTTGGGCTGGAGTTGCCACTCCAAAATACCCCCGGTTGTTTCTTGCCGGTAGCGCGTTGCGTGAAGGTATTCTGCTTGTACCGGGAACTTGAGCCGGGGCAGAAGCTGGCCGGTAAAGATCAGCCCGCCGTTCATGACGCAAAACAGCAAAGGGTTGCTGTCTTTGAGGCGGCCGGTTATGTCGTCGGCCAGGTTTTGGATGGCAGTCTGCACCTGTTGTTCGTCAATCAGGCAATCAGCCTCGGCCATAACCTGATTCATTTCGGCGACGGTATCGGTCATAACGGTCGGTCCTGTCGTAAAACCGGCGATTATACCGGAGAGCGCCAGCGGAGGGGAGGGGGTGTAATGCCTAGAATTGGCAGAAAAAGCCGGGTAGGTACGTCCTTGCTGGCATTGGTCAATCCCGATGCGCCGGGTATCATGGCGCTGAAACGCTCACAAACGAATTGCACGATAGGCCTTCAGACCTATTGGCGTAAAAACTACTTGTTGATGTGTTGTTCGACAACTAACGTTGCGGCCACAAATACGTGGTGGAGAGATTGTTTATGAAGAAGTGGCAGTGTGTGGTTTGCGGCCTGGTATACGATGAAGCGGAAGGCTGGCCTGAAGATGGTATTGAGCCAGGTACCACATGGGAAGATGTGCCCGAGGATTGGGTTTGCCCTGACTGTGGTGTTGGCAAGGAAGATTTTGAAATGATTGAGATCGGCTGAACCCCAACGGAGCGTGGTAATGACAGAGCAGACCCCCATCGTTATTGTCGGTACTGGTTTAGCGGGCTATTCCCTAGCCCGGGAAATCCGAAAGCAGGATAAAGAAATCCGAATTGTCATGGTGACGGCTGATGATGGCGTCAGCTACTCCAAACCCATGCTGTCTACCGGTTTTACCAAAGGTAAGGATGCGGAAGGCTTGGCCCAGGCGGCTACGGAGGCCATGGCAGAGCAGCTGAACCTGGAACTGCTCACCTATACCACCGTGACGGGCATAGATACCGATGGTCACCGGTTACTGCTTGGTGATAACAGCTTGTCCTACTCCAAGCTGGTACTTGCCTGGGGTGCGGATGTCATTCGCTTAACCATACCGGGCGATGGCCAAGAGCGGGTATTCCCGATCAACGATCTGGGAGACTACCGAGCGTTCCGTAAGGCGCTGAAGCCAGGAAGCCGAGTGGCGATTATGGGGGCTGGGCTTATTGGCTGCGAGTTTGCCAATGATCTGCGCAATGGCGGGTACGAGGTGGAGGTCATTGCTCCCTCTGACGCTGTCATGCCCAGCTTGTTGCCGCCAGTTGCCGCTAATGCAGTGCAGCAAGAACTGGAATCGCTGGGTGTACGCTTTCATCTGGAAACGGTGGTTGAGCGGGTTGAGCCGGCAGAACCGGGCGTAACCCTGTTCCTCGCCAATGGTGAAAAACTGCAGGCGGATATTGTGATTTCTGCTGTGGGTCTGCGGCCCCGCACCCAATTGGCTCGCGCCGCGGGAATCGATACAGGCCGTGGCATCACAGTAAACAGGGTGCTCGAAACCTCAGCTCAGGATGTTTATGCCTTGGGCGATTGCGCAGAGGTAGATGGGCATGTGCTGCTCTATGTTCTGCCTTTAATGGCGTGTGCCCGAGCTCTGGCAAAAACCCTGACTGGCGAACCCACTGAAGTGACCTATGGCACCATGCCTGTGATGATCAAAACCCCCTGCTGTCCGGCTGCGGCTTGCCCGCCGCCTTCAGATACTGAAGGTAGTTGGGAAACCGAACAGGATGGCACCCATGTAAAAGCCCTGTTCAAAAATGCGAAAGGCGATGTTCTGGGCTTTGCGGTTACTGGCCGGTTTGCATTGGAAAAGCAGGCGCTTTCCAAAGCCGTACCGCCCATTCATTCGTGAATACACTGCCTGCTGCCGACGCTTTTCGTTGCGAAAACGCCCCGCTTGGGGTAGAAACTCCTTCGTGAGCTAACGAATCAACAGGAGCAGGCATGCTTGATGTAACAAAAAAATTGGTGGATCTGCTTTATCTGACCCCCACTGGCGACGATCATTATCGGGGCGACAGCCAGGACCTGGGCTTTCCCCATGTGTTTGGAGGGCAAGTCCTTGGGCAGGCGCTGATGGCTGCCAGCCACACGGTTGAAGGTCGCCTCTGCCATTCTATGCATGCCTATTTTCTGCGCCCGGGCAATCAGCACATGCCTATAGATTACGAGGTTCAGCGGGTGCGCGATGGCCGGAGCTTTGCGGTTCGCCGTGTGATTGCCCACCAGGATGGCAAGGAAATCCTGACCGGATCCATGTCGTTTCATGTCCCTGAAGAGGGCTTTGAGCACCAGCTAGAGATGCCAGATTCGCCAGATCCTGAAACCCTGCGCTCCGAGCAAGAGTGGGGCAAGATGATGGCCTCCCAAGCGCCAGAAGCGTTGCGGGAAATCATGACCCGTGACCGTCCCATCGAAATTCGCCCGGTGAACCCCGTGAACCCGTTTCAGCCTGACAAGCGCCCGCCCCATAAACAAAGCTGGATTCGTGCCCTTGGGCCTTTGCCAGATGATCCGGTTTTGCACCGCTGCCTGCTTACCTACGCATCGGATTTTTCGTTTTTGGGGACATCCCTTAACCCCCATGGAGTATCCTTCATGAACAAGGGGCTGCAGATCGCAAGCCTTGATCATGCTATTTGGTTTCACCGGGATTTTCGCATGGAGGATTGGCTGCTGTATGACAAAGACAGCCCGAGCGCTTCTTCCGGGCGTGGCTTCAATCGAGGCAATTTTTTCAATCAGAAAGGTATTCTGGTGGCATCTACAACTCAGGAAGCCTTGATTCGCCAGCGTTGATAGCTGCCGATCATTGCCTAGGTGCGTGCTGTTTGGTGACAGTTCCGCCTCTTTGAGTGAGCCAGGCCAGCATGCGGTCAAGTGGCAGAGGCCGGCTCAGCAGATAGCCCTGAATCATGTCGCAACCCATTCCTTCCAGCAGGCTTGCAGTGGCCTCGTCTTCCACACCCTCGGCCACAACCCGGTAGCCGAGGCTGTGACACATGTTGATCGTGGTCTGGACAATAACCCTGTCTTCTTCCCGAGTGGCCAGATCCGTTATAAGCGAACGATCAATCTTGATTTCGCTGGCGGGGAGCTGCTTGATGTAGGAAAGTGACGAGTAACCGGATCCGAAGTCGTCAATGGAAACCGGGATGCCTGCCTTTGCCAGGGAGTTAAGCGCTTTCAGAGCGTTGGCTGGATCCTGCATCATTGATGTTTCTGTAACCTCAAAGATAATTGCGCCTTCATGCTGGGGGTGAGCGCTCATCAGCCGCTTTACGAAAAGTGGAAAATCCGGTTCCCGGAGATTGTTGGGTGATATGTTTACCGAGAGGTCGAGGAGGTAGTTGTTCTCAAGCAGACAGTTTCGGAGCTGCAGCGACTGCTCCAGCACCCAGCGTGTGAGTGGTTTGATCAGCCCGGTTTGCTCGGCCAGCATGATGATTTCATCTGCAGGAACTGTCTGCTCTCTTTCTGGCCAGCGAATGAGAGCTTCCATGCCAGAGATTCTTCCCGTTCTGAAATCCAGCTTTGGTTGCAAATGAAGAGCTAGCCCATCATTCGCAAGTGCATGCTGTAACTCCGAAGCCATCGTAAGTCGGCCAGCACTGTAGGAATCTATGGAGGGCTTGTAGTATGCGATCCCCCGTTCACGGGCGCGATCTGAGCCCTCTGCTATTGCGGCTTTGCGGATCAAAGACGTGGCGTCAGTGCCATGAGTCGGTGAGACAGCGACGCCAAGCTGCGGGTTTAGCGGAATTTGCATGCCAAGGTAATCAATCGGGCAGCGGATGGCCTCCAGTGTGCGCACCACAGATCTGCGAGCCTGTTCTGATGTGGTGGCATTTACCACGCAAGCTAAGGCTTCCGAGTCGAGAGAGGCTGCGAAAAATCTGCGTCCGTTATGCTGGCCCAGAGAAATAATGCCCGGCATCTCGCGAACGGTTGCGTTCAGGCTTTGTGACGCCAGCTCCAGAATACGGTCGCTGTTTTGGTGTCCCAGCGTTTTAGTCACGGATTGTAAGTTATTCAGGTGAATCACCACGATGCCGTGCCGTGTGCCCGGTGCCTGGCGAATCAGGTCATTTATCTGCATTTCAAAGCTGGTGCGATTGGGCAGCCCGGTAAGAGGGTTGTGCAAGGCGTTTTCGATCAGTTTGAGTTCGGCTGAGCGCCGGGCGGCCATGGCTTTGAGCTCCGCTTCGCGGGCTTCCAGTTTTCCCTGTCGCTCCTGATATAGCCTCGCTGCCAGGGCCAGGGCAAGCAGGGTTGCCTGCAGCACAGACCCGATCTCCATGCCGTAGGTCGTTATAAAGTTGTTGGGCAGTAGTCCGTATTTATTAGCGGCTGTAATGGCGCTGCCCAGGGATAGTGCACACCAGGCAATGGTGTAATAGCCGGCCTGAGGGTTGCCCCGCACCCACTGCAGTGGGCCAATCACGGTAAGTAGCAGTGTACTTGGAATAACCATGGCAACAGACAGCCGTATGGCGACACTGTAATCGAGCAGGACGGCAAATATGACCATGGCAGCGTTCATGGCGACAAATCCAAGCACAATGCGGTTCAGCGTTGGCTCGGCTTGCTTGAGCCGGAGAAAAGAGCGCGAAAATAATAGACTAAACACGACTGCGAAGGGGATGGCCAGCAGTGTGGCCCAGCTATGCAAGGCCGGGCTTCTTGGCCAGATCAGCTGAAACGCAGTGCCATTCAGATTGAAAATCAATAACAGGTAGCCTAGCGTTGAAAGTACGTACAGGAGATAAACATGCTCGCGGAGAGCGATGTAAACAAACAAGTTAAAAAAGATAACGCTGATTAGTATGCCGTAATAGATGGCATGGAGTTGCTCTTCGACTGAGGCGTGTTCAAAAAAAACCTGGGCGTTCCAGAGCGCCATAGGAGCCTGCAAGGTGCCTGTGGTATGAACTTCAAGAAGAATTTGCTGATGAGCGCTGGTGTTTGGACTGAACGGGAACAGAAAGTGGCGGTTAAGAATGGGTCGCTGCGCAAATGGATAGCGATCCCCGGTAGTGATTTCGCTGGTAAGCTCACCGTTTTCAATAAGATAGAACGCGATATAGTCTAGATGGCTGTATGCTATTTCAAGCAAATCAAGTTGGCTATTGTCAGGAACGTCAAAGCGGAACCAGGCAGTATCCCGGGTGTAGCCAAAATTCGGGCTGCTGTCGAGAGGTTGCCAGTCACCAGAGGCTGCTGCCTCCATAGGTGACAGCTTTACGTCAGGCGGCACACGCAGAAACTCGATATTTGGGAAACGAAAAGTCTCAGCGCCTTGGCAGGTAAATGCCAAGGGCAAAAGCAGTATTAACACTGCCAAAATGCGAGACCATTGAAACCTTGTCACGATTCACCGCTTATCGTTGTTGTTCGAATCAGCATGAGCTGCAGCCAATTGCGACGCAAGTCGCTCTTATCTTAATACAGCGGATACCCATTCACGCACCCAGGGTAAAGCCTCACTTTCCGGCTCTTGGGTTTCCAGTGCATCAATGCACAGGGTTTCGCCAACCTTACGCGCAGCGGTTTCATAAAGCGCTTCTTCTATTAGCTCGCCGGCACCGCAAAAGGTATCGCCATAGGAGCTATCCCCCAGAACAATAAGGCCAAAGGGGCGTCCTGGCTGTTGTGGAAGCTGTTCACGTAAGGCTACATAAAAAGGCAGGAGGTTGCCCGGAACTTCTCCCTGGCCTGTGGTGGATGTACACACCAGCAAGGCGGAGTTGTCGCACGTTATATCGTCTAGCACCGGGTTTTCCAAAACGTGTACTGAATAGCCATCTGCATCTAAAGCCTGTTTGATGGCTTTGGCAGTCATCAGCGCGCCTCCGTAGACGCTGCCTACTAGAATTCGAATGTCTGTCATGTTGATCCTTATTCAATGCAAAGCAGGTCGCCGAGTTTCTTTTCGCGCAGAATAGTAACGGCCAGGTTCAGTTGCCTCAAGCGCTTGGCGCACTTTGAGTATCTGTGTTGCTGCGTACACGGGGAGCAATTCGGTTGCGACCGGCTGCCTTGGCGCTGTACAGCTGCATGTCCGCTTGCTTGAGCATAGTGTCAATGGAATCGGCTTGAGCTATGGAGCAGACGCCCGCACTCATGGTGATGGGCAGGCTCTGTGCATGAAAACTGAAATGGTTCCGTGCCACCTCGCTGCGTAGGCGCTCAGCCAGTGTGAGGGCTGGAATCAGCGACGTGTCGGGCAGAAGCAAGAGAAACTCCTCACCGCCCCAGCGTGCTGCAACATCGGTTTGACGGATGACGGATTGTACCAGTTTGGCGAATTGCTTCAGAGCCTCGTCGCCTGCGCTGTGGCCATATTGATCGTTGATGTTTTTAAACAGATCCAAATCGATTAAGACGATGGAAAAATGGTGTCCAGAGCGCTGGTATCGTGAAAACTCTTCTGACAACCGGTTGAGGATATCCCGCCGGTTGGATAGGCCGGTGAGCTCATCGGTTTTTGATGCGTGTTCATGGGTGTGAGCCAGATCCAGAAGTTCGTTGCGGGCCTTCAACCTGCTTGCCTCGAGGACAAAACAGAAAATCGATTCAAAGGTCAGCGTGACGAAAAATCGGATCTTGAAATCGTTGCTGTATTCCGCAAGCACAAATGGCAGGTTGGGGAACTGAAATACAATCACAGCCACAAGATAAACCAGTAGCAGGATCATGGTGCCGGTTTTCAGGTTGGTCAGAAAAAACAGCAGGGGCGGGAATACGTAAAACCATAGCGGGCCAGTGTTGCTTTCGCCACCAGAGGCTATCAGGTAAGAAAAAAGTGCGCTGACAACAATCAAGAGCACGGTTTTTTGTACGCCACGATTGCCCGTTCTGGCAAACCAGATCATGTTTGCCAGAACGGGGAAAATAAAGGCCCAGAGAGTAAGAGCGTGGTCGCTGTGGCCCGAATACCAAGCCTTTGAGCCAATACCAAAAAGACACAGCACTGCCGCCAGCGACAGCCACGTGAGCACTCGTGAAACCTGGGCGTCTTCACGCTCGTGTGTTGCTTGATAGCCTGAGGGTAAATCTCTGGTCATGGCGGCCCTGTCTGGGTAGGCGGCACTGTTGTATGGCAGTACAGTGCTCTGACATTTTGCTTATTGTGAGTCATTCAGTGGTATGTATGCATCAACTGCAGGTGTATTGTGTGACCGAATCGCACTGCCGCACATTTGTTTCAATTTACGAGCAAAAAATTTATAGTTGCGCGCAATGTGGCGGTTCGTTCTCCATTCAGTCCAAATGAGACCTTTTCTGTTATGGCCCGTTCAAGCGGATTTCTGGATACCCTTCTCACCAGCAACTCTACAGAACGATACCGAATCGGGTTCAGCCTGTTATTTCTGCTGGGAGTCTGGTTGGTTGTAGGTGCATTTAGTGAAGGCCTGCCTAATAGCACGCTGCTAATGGCGGCTGCTGTTATCGGTGGCTATATGGCCATCAATATAGGTGCGAATGACGTTGCTAACAACGTTGGACCTGCCGTTGGCTCCGGAGCCCTGTCTTTGGGCGCCGCGGTTGTTCTCGCGGGGGTGTTTGAATCGGCTGGGGCGCTGATTGCGGGTGGCGATGTGGTGTCGACCATCAAGGGTGGCATTATTGATCCTACAAACCTGGAGGACAGTCGTGCCTTCGTCTGGCTAATGACTGCAGCACTGTTGGCGGGCGCGCTCTGGCTCAATCTGGCGACCTGGATGGGCGCTCCGGTATCCACCACTCACTCTATAGTGGGGGGTGTGCTCGGGGCAGGCATTGCAGCGGGTGGCTGGGGTATTGCCGATTGGGAGGTTATGGGCAAAATTGCCGCAAGCTGGGTTATCTCTCCGGTGCTTGGCGGTGCCTTGGCGGCTTTGCTCCTGTTCACCATCAACAAAACCGTGCTGTACCGTAAAAACGTCATACCAGCGGCTCGCATCTTCGTTCCGTGGCTGGTTGCCATTATGGCTTGGGCGTTCGGCACATACTTGATGATCAAGGGTGTCAAAAAGATTATCAAGGTCGATTTCCTTGAGGCCTCCCTGGTGGGTTTGGTTGCTGCTGCGATTGCATTTTTTGTCGTGCGTGCGTTAGCTGCGCGCCGGGCAGCCACCATGGAAAACAGCGCCGGCGGAGTGAATACCCTGTTCACCTGGCCGTTGATATTTTCAGCTGCCCTGTTGAGCTTTGCCCATGGCGCAAACGACGTGGCCAACGCCATTGGCCCGCTAGCAGCGATCAATGATGCGCTATCCAATGGAGCGGTAGTGACCGCCTCAAGCATTCCCTTGTGGGTCATGATGATTGGCGCCCTGGGCTTGACGGTTGGCCTTATGTTGTTTGGCCCGCGTCTGATTAAAACCGTGGGCAGCGAAATCACTGAGCTGGATAAAACCCGTGCGTTTTGTGTTGCTCTTTCTGCGGCGCTGACGGTTATTCTGGCCTCGCAGCTGGGTTTGCCTGTGAGCTCCACTCACATCGCCATTGGTGGCGTGTTTGGTGTTGGCTTTCTGCGTGAGTACCTGAAGTCCAATTACGCGACACAGCTGCACAAGATTATGGAAGAGCGCGATGCTGATGATCAGGAGCTCCTCAAACCTTTTCTGGACGATTTTCGCAATGCTTCCGTAGAGGAAATGGAAAAGCTTCTAAAGCGGGCCAAGAAAAAGAAACACGTGCCCCTGACCAAATCAGACCGCAAGCGCCTCAAGAAGATCTACAAAGAAGAAATGGTGAAACGGTCGCACCTTGTGCGCATAGGCGCAGCCTGGATTATCACCGTGCCTGCCTCAGCCATTATGGCGGCCATCCTGTTTTTCACCCTGCGCGGGCTCTTCGTTTAACGCGCTGGCTGGTTGTAATGCGCCGGTTTGGTCATACTGTGTGTCTGTCGAGGGAGCAGTATGCTCCCCGAGAATTTGTTTGTCCGGAGGGTGAGGTATGAGTACACCGGTTGAAAGCCGTCAGGCTAGGGTGATTGATGAGCTGCGAGTGTTCATCAAGAAGGTATTAAGCGATCCGACCATCGCGGTAAAATCCATCGATATTGCCCGCAAGTATCGATCAGAGCCGAATTCTGACGAATTAATCGCCCGCGAGATCAGCGCCAACACCACTATTCGTATTCCGGAAAAGTGGAGCGAAGCGGACCACATGTTCCTGGAAATTATTGACGAAGTGCTGGACGACGAAGAGGCGCTTTACTGAGCTAACTGTCTCCGAAGTTCAGGCGCTGGAGGCCAGCACAGAGCGAGGGAGGGGGCAGGCTTCCAAAACCGTGCGGAGCCATGGATGGCGGAGCCGAGCGTACAGGGAGGTATTTACAGCGTGTTTTGGAAGCCTGCCCCCTCCCTTGCGATTCCGGAAGGGTAACTCCAGTGTGTCAAGCTTGCTTCTGGCCCTGTTCATGTTGCTTGAGCACCGTATTCGCCATCTGATGCAATATCCTGATTTCGTCCTGAATACCTTCCTCTCCTGAAAGCTCTATCTGCTCCTCCAGAATGTCCGCCAGAATCTTTGGCGTGGTCAGAGGGTTCGCCAGAACCACCCGGAAAACAATGCACGGAAAGCTGTAGTAGCGTGCAGGTTCCAGCCGTGTTCTTGAGACAAAGGCCTTGCCGCGCTCCCGCTGGGTCTTCTGGATAAACTTGATGATACTGTTCAGGCAGGCGTTGAGTTTTTCTGCCTGAAGCGGATCCGCCAAAGCCAAGGCTTGCTGCACGTTATTTGGGCAGTAGCGGTAGGTGAGAATGTTGAGCTCGGGCCGTGTGATCAGTTCAAAGTCCGGTTGTGCTTCAATCATCTCGGCGAAGGTTGCCGCTTTCTCGATGCCTTGATCAATCAGTATCTCGTAGCCTTCTCGTGCCAGGATTTTCAGGCCGGAATGGATCAACATGGCCATGCCGGGGCGTGAGCCTTCCAGCGTGGTGGTGCCCAAATCCCGGGAGCCTTTTCGGATGATGTACTGGGCATGGTGCTCAATCGCATTGGCCAGGCTCGGGTCTTTGAACACCACCAGCCCAACGCCCATGGGCACGTACAGTTGTTTGTGGGCATCGAAGGTTACGGAGTCTGCCTGCTCTATGCCGCGCAGCAGGTGGCGATAGGTTCTGGAGAACAGTGTCGGCCCGCCCCAAGCTGCATCCACGTGAAAGTGGGCACCGAATTCCCGGGCGATATCTGCCATGGCTTCTAGCGGGTCTACGTTGCCGGTTTCAGTGGTGCCAGCTACGCCGCAGATTGCCATGATTTTGATTTTCTGTTTCTGTAGTTCCAGGCATTTATCGCGCAGGGCGTCGGTGTGGATTCGGTTATCGTCATCAGTGTCCACTGCCACAAGCGCGTCGCGGCCCAGGCCCAGTACATCCGCAGCTTTGCTCAGGGAGTAGTGACCACGGCGGGAAACCACGATCGCTGCACCTTCATAGCCGTAGTATTTGAGGGCGCGAAACAAGCCTTCCTGGTGCAAGCCGCGAAAGCTGCCTTCCGCCGGGAAGGCGCGGTTCCGGGCCACCCAGAGCGCAGTCAGATTGGCAACGGTGCCACCGGAACACATGGCGCCCAAGGCATAGCGCGGGTCGTGCATCCATTTCCGGTAAAAGGCGCCGTCTTCCTCGTACACCAACCGATGAATCATGCCAAGAACCTGTCGCTCCATGGGCGTAAACGCTTTGGAGGTTTCAGTTTTCACCAGGTTCTGGTTCAGGGCGATCATGATTTTCGACAGCGGCAGCATGAAGTAGGGCAACGCTGAGGTCATGTGGCCGATAAAGGCTGGTGAGGCGGTATGGACGGAGTTGGCAACCAGCTTGTCTAGCAAGAACTGGGTTTGCTCGGAAACGAACACGGGTTTTTCCGGGATGGCGTAGTCTGAGAAGTTCTTCTCGACGTCTGCAAGGTCCCGTTCAACCGCAACGATATGATCCTGCAGAAAACCTGCAAGATTGTTTGAAATGTTCTGATCAATCCGGCTAAGCGTGGATTCCGGTGCTTCGGGCACGGTGAACACGCGGTACATGGCTTCGATTGAAGCTTTGGCGGATTTTTTCTTTCCGGTCATAGATACCACACACTATTAGTGGTCATCCGCTGGGCCGGTTCCGGATGCCCGACGGATACAGCCGGGGTCTGATTCCGGCATTGGTTACTTGAAACCTGTCGCTTGCAGGCACGCTGGCATCCCTGAGGAGGCGTAGTATACGGGCTGCTTTGATGTTGTGCCACAGAGCTTCCTCAGAGAATTTCCCGGTGAATGTCCAGTATGGCCGCATCGACCTTTTCCTGGATGGCTTTCTCTACTTGATCGAGGCGCTGGGTGATTTGCTGCGAGGAGGTGCCGAGGGCGGCGATTGTCCAGGTGGCGCAGTCGAGGGCTTCCAGGTCGGCGGTTTCTGCTACGGCCAGGTCGGGCTCTTTGCCCCATACGGCGCGCAGGGTTGTGAAGACTTTGCGTTTGGCTTTGAGGTCTTCGCAGCCGTAGAGCTGGAAGTGCAGGGTCAACACGCCTACGTGCGGTGTAATTGCGGTGTTGTGTTGAGGCGCATTGCCTTCTTTGAGTAGCTTTCTCAGAGTTTCAGACATATTACTCCGTGTAAGAGCAGGTGGGGCGCAGCCTCTGAAACACGCTGTGAATACGTCCCTGTACGCTTGGCTCCGCCATCCCTGGCTCCGCACAGTTTCAGAAGCTGCGCCCCACCTGCTCCCCAAATTTTCGGTAAAGGTTCCTCTTAGCCTACTACAGGCGTTGCGCGCTTGATAATAGCCGCGGCATCTGTGCCTGAGGGCAGGTTGCCGTAGTTCATGCCGCCGCTGAATTGCAGTCGCGAGGCGCAGAAAGCGTCGGCCACGGCTTTGTCGGCGTTACGTAACAGCAGAGAGGCCTGCATGACTAAGGCCATGCGGTCTACCAGGTTGCGGGCACGGTACTGGAAATCGCTGATGTCGGCGAAGTCGTTTTGTAACTGCGCCAGAAATTGATCAAATCTGCGATCAGTTCCTTTTGCTTCGGCGGCTTCGCGGAAGAAGGCATCGAGGGTTTCCGGTTCTTTTTGGATGGCGCGCAGGGTGTCCAGGCATTGGACGTTGCCACTGCCTTCCCAGATGGCGTTCACTGGAGATTCACGGAACAGGCGGGGCATGATGCAGTCTTCCATGACGCCACTGCCACCGATGCACTCCATGGATTCGTAGGCGTGATTGGGTGTGCGTTTGCAGATCCAGTATTTACCTACGGGCGTGGCAAGGCGTGCCAGCAGGCGTTCGTGTTCCTGGTCTTGGTTGTCCAGAGCGCGGGCGATTCGCATGGTGTAGGCGAGAGCGGCTTCGTTTTCCAGGGCCAGGTCGGCAAGCACGTTTTGCATCAGAGGCTGGTCGATGAGTCGGCTGCCAAAGGCGCTGCGGTGGCGGCAGTGGTGCGTGGCCTGGGCCACGGCCTGGCGCATGCCGGCGGAGCTGCCAATCATGCAGTCGAAGCGGGTCATGGCAACCATTTCTATAATGGTGGGCACGCCACGCCCTTCTTCGCCAATCATCCAGGCCAGTGCGCCGCGCAGTTCTACTTCGCTGGAGGCGTTGGCGACGTTGCCCATTTT
>Ga0208553_1000154_pt1 | contig 27492 bp, 31 predicted proteins | sample 6_EtaG_FD_184079 | JGI IMG/M metagenome (GOLD analysis project Ga0208553, IMG submission 184079) | Marine viral communities from the Subarctic Pacific Ocean - 6_ETSP_OMZ_AT15160 metaG (SPAdes) (version 2) | ecosystem: Environmental > Aquatic > Marine > Oceanic | place: Pacific Ocean | collected...
TCGCTCAGAAGCTTATCTGCTTCTTCAAATGTTGTAGGCACAACATCTACAACTCCTCCGGTTTCATCACGCTTGCGTTGTCCTGATGCAGAGAAAGTTCCGAGGTTGAAGAGGTTGACAATCTGCTCTTTCAACCCTGCCTGCTGTGCAGTTCCTTCGTAGGTTGCGAGTTTCTTTGCAGAATCAAATGCGGCTTGAATCTCATCGTCCGGAAGGTCGGTGATATCCGAGAACATATCCGGATTCTGCAACTTGAGAATCTCCAGATCTGCATCCGAGGCGATGTTTGCAAACTTTGATTCCAAGAGAGTCCGCTGTGCAGCAATCTGTACATTTGCAGCAGTTGCTTCGGCCTGGGTTGCATAGGATCGACCGAGGTCATCATAATACTTTGGAGGAGGAGGTGGCGGAGGTGGCGGTGTGGTTGTGGTTGTGGGAGTGGTTGTGGTTGTGGTTGTGGTGGGACTTGCATTTAATGATGCTTCTCGCTCACCTGGTTTTTCAACAACCACACCTCTTCCTCCGGAGACATATCCAGTATCAGAAAACTCCTCTTCCTCTTCCTCATCCTCTTCCTCATCATGCCACCACCAATGCTTGTAACTCTTGATCGGTCCACGTCCTACACCTAGCCCTTGGGTTCCTGCAATCGGTTCTCCTGAGCCTCCAAGTGCTTTCAGGAGGCTTGCTTCACTAGGATTGATTGCCGCGAGTCCTTCGCCACGTTGCTGGAGCAGCGCTGCCAGGCGTTGGAGTTCCTCCTCTGAGAGTGGAGGACGGTTGCCGGTTGCCGACGGCAGCATCTGTGGGAATGTCGTTGGAGTCATGTTGATTTAATCGCAGGAAGTTTCATTGGCGTTGTTTTAAGTCCAATCTCAAGCATCAGGTTGGAGATCGAGTAGGCTTGTCCAGGATCAGTGGACACGGTATCTGCAAACTCAAATCGGACCGCGTCACATTTTTGGTGTGCAAGTGTCATCCTGAATTGATACACACCATCACTGGAGCCTCCATACGTTGTGTCTCCATAGAGTGCATCGTCTCCAAACTCTGTCTGTCCTGATGCCGTTCTAAAGTTGAAGGAGTGCAACTCATTGGAGTATTCCCGGAAATCGTAGGAGACTCTTGCCTCAAGGGTGTGGTTGCTTTTGTAATCTCCAAGCACAAGCGCACGTCTGCATCTCTGATATCCTTGTATCGACTCTGGTTTGATCCATGCAGTTTTCAGTTTCATCTGAATCGCAGCGCCATTGTCTGTGTATCCATCACTTTGCTGGAATACAACGCCTCCGCTGTCCCGAAGATAGCAGTATTTTCCGGTTGCTAGCCAGGTGACTGCACCATTTCCGGAGTGATTTGAGAACGTACTCCACTTATCAGAGAAATAATCATAAATAAGTGCAACTCCATCACTTGCAGTGAACCTCACCTGGTTCTGATCCTGGAGTAAAACGGCACTTGTGACGGTGAGTGCGTTGTATGCCTCAACTGGTGCGCCGATGTAGTGGGTCGAGAGTCCACGATCGAGCATGTAGATGCCCTTGTTGGACATAAACATCAACCCATTGGGCATCAAAACAATCGACCTGGTATTGCTGCATCCTACATCCGACGTGACCAGTTGTGGTTCTGAGAAACTGTTCTGCTCTCCGGCACTGTTGGGTCCATCTCCTGTGATGTAGAAGATACGATCCTGCTCAAAGATAATCAGCTTTTCATCAAGTGCATGGACTGCCGTAACTTCCTGCGCCTGGTTCATTGTGATCTTCAGAAAATCACTGAACTCAATAGGATTCCCTGCGGTGCGCTTCTGAGAGTAGAAGATGGTTTTTGGATTCTCACTACTGACGCAGAACATTCTGTTGTTAAAACTACCAATCACCGAGGTTGCCGGTGGAGAAACATGCTCCAGGATGTCTCCATTCGTGTACAAACTTTCCTTTGCAACCAGATTGGTATCATTGATGGTTCCATCATCACTGAAGGAAACGGTGTCTGCACTTGTTGAATTCGCAACATTGCCAACCCGGAAAAATAATGTCCCTGCATTGGTTGTGCGATAAACCTCGCACAGAACATTCGTATGCGTTGTCAATCTCAAGGTTGGAATGGTCAGAGTCGCCGTCAGGTTTGAGCCAGTTGGAGATGCAGTCACTGCAACACTTGGTGCAGACCTGGAGATCTGTCCTTGTGCATCGGTATGCTGATAAATCACCTTGTACTGGAATGTGCCTCCACTCGTGAGGGATCCTCCTGCGGCGAGTGCAACACTCACGTTTTCCGCATATAAATGAAACCCATGTTCTGAGACAGTATACCCGTCATAGTTTGAGACAAAACCTCCTCCGCTTAACAAAGACTGTCCAAGTTCTTCTGTGTCAAAGTTTGCAGTTGTTGTGAAATTAACCAGAGACTTTGAAACTCCCTTCAGGGAATAGAGATCATTATCACGAGAGACCAGCCTTGTCTTCACCTGCACCGGGACTTGAAATATCCCTACATCCACTGCAATCTGGTGTGAAAGTGAACTCCTGGATTGGAGTCCTCCGGCAACTCCAGACTGTAGTTTTGCAACGATCAATCCGGTAGAATCCAGCAGGAAATAGGTACTCTGGAGAGTAGAGTCAAAGCACGAGACGAAATACACCTTGGAGTTGTACAACCATGCCTTTGAGGCAAGTCCAACACTGCGCTTCAGAACTGCTGCGGATGCCATCGCACTCGTTGAAACCGTGTAGAGTGCAGATTTGATCAAGTGATCATAGGAAGCCGTTGCATTCAGTTCATAAAGGATGATGACATTTGAATCAGAATCCAGCGCCAAGGTGACATGCTTCACTGCGGTTGAAGTTGCCTCGATGGTCTCCGTGTCCTGCAATGCAAAACTGGTGTCATAGCGCACCATCTTGAGTCCAGTTCCTGCGGTGCTTTTTGCATACGCAATATAAATATCACCGCCGGTGGTATCATAGAGAATGCCAAGTGCATCCTCTGCCTGTGCGGATATAGTCAGAGGAGACGGATATCCATTGGCTGGTCCTCCCGCCGCGCCATCACTGGTGATGTATAAAACCTTGATCTCATCAGAGGAATTGGCATAGGTGCAGATTCCTGCCAAGTTGTATTTTGTGACATCAAGATGTGGGACAGTGAGGTGTGCATCGGTTGCAAGTGTGACCGCAGTTTTCCAGGCGGTTGGGTCATCCGGTTCAATCATCCTGATTGCAATCGAATCCGTGCCGGAGGTTTCCTGATACACGACTGCAATCTGTCCATCGAGTTCGAGGCATCGAGGCAGGACTCCGGTTGCACTGATACTGGAGTTGCTGGAGATCACTGCACCTGAAACTGAATCCAGCACCGTTGCACGGATCCCTCCCTGGGTGTCTTCATAGGCAATGACAATCAAGCCGTTTCCGTATGCAATGTCAGGATTTGACTGTTCATAGTCATTCCTGACAATCGAATCCGAATCAATGGTTACACTGATTGTATCTCCTCGATCCGTCCACTCCGAGATTCCATTTGCATAGCTGAAGAGTTTGCTGCCGGAGAAAAGCAGAAGTTCTTGCTGGAAGGTTGCAAGCGCATCTCCTGATGTGATGTTGGTTGCAGACCCTGCCACGGCAGTCGAGAGTTTGGAATATCCCTGACGCTTCGTGATTGTACTGCCAACAGTAAACACTCCATTCTCAAGTGCAGTGAGTTTTGACGGCAGCACCAGTTTTGGATCTGTTTTTGTCTCCAGAGATCCAGACAAATCAACTGGCACAAACACCTTCTCAAGCATCTTCTTCTTCTTTAATTACCTCGGTTTCCTGCTGCTCTTCCAGGATCCGGATGCGGTAGCCAATCAGGCGCTGCTGTTGTGCAAACATATCGTTGAGCTTCTGCTGCACCTCGGCCAACTCTTGATCCACCTCTTCAATGGTTTTGAGGGTCACTGTCATCCCGGCTTAGGAAACCTGTCTTTAACAGGCTTGACCATATTCGCTTTCCACGATACCACACCGTTGTGATAGATGTGGTCTAACTGCTCCTCCCATGGTGGATATTCTGCCTTGCGTGATCTAGCGTAGGCTTGAGAAACGTATGCCGTTTGAAGTTCAGAAATCTTAGCATCCAGCTCAGTCTGTGTGATTGCCTCACATTCTGATTCATAAACAATCTTAGACGCATCAATCGGTTCCCCCGAATTATAGTGCATTGGTTCGCTGGGACGTAATGCAGACATAGCTTGCACTAAAGCATTCATATTATCCATTATGCTACCTCCATCAAAGTGAATGAACTTGTTGGTCTAGGGTAGTATACTACATCTGAATTAGCAGAAGTACGATTTAGATATATCGCACTACTATATTGAGCAGATGTGCTGACCCTTATTTCATAAGTTAATAAAGTGTCTTTTACAACAGCAGGCGAATCTAAATATATAACAGGAATCATATAAGTATCTATAGCGTATTGTGTCCCCGCTGATCTTCTAAACACCGTATGCGGAATTTCCTGTTGATTTGTTTCCAACTCCGAATCCGGTGGATAAGCAATGGGGGTCTCGCCACGATACAGTTTCCCCATAACACCTCCCGCACCAGAATAAACTGCCATATGGCACAAAATTAGAATTTTAGAGTTCAATACTGATGTCGTGATAGCCTTAGAAAAAGGTGTATCAAAAGACGCAAAAGCATTTGATGCTGCTCCCGCAACAGATGCTCCAGCAGTATGAAGTGTAGATACTACCTGCAACACATGCCCAGCAGGAAACGCAACCGAATTTCCCAACGACACATTGTCCAGCGTCGCAACATTGCTTCCATCCTCCGAAAGCACCGCAGTCGCATCGGATCGCTGGATGCCGTCTGTTGATGCAAGCAATTTTCTGGTTGCAGTCCAGGATGCATCAGTTGCATCCGTGGTTAGAATCTTATTTGCATTGTCTGCTTGATCCGGAAGAGTTCCGGCAATCGTCTGCCAGGAACTGGAATCATCTCCATCCGCACCAAGAAACGTCCCGGATTCTCCGGTTGAGAGGATGTCTTCTCCCTCAATATCCGCACCATCAACAATCGCCTGTTTCTGTGCAGTGGAAGAGGTGAGTGACCCTGCACTCACATCAAGGGTTTTTCCTGATCCAACAGTGACATCCGAGGTTGCGATTGTAGTTCCATCTATGGCACCTGAATCAATATCAACTTTGCTGATGTTGACTTCGCCGGTGCCGTTTGGAGTGAGGTCGATGTTTCCATTGGTATCAGTGGATTTGATCGTGTTATCACTGATTGCAATGTTATCAATCGTGAGATTCCCGGTGCCGTTTGGAGTTATTGCAACATCTCCATTTGCACCGTCGTTGATCTCAATTTTGGAGGTGGTAGAGTTGCCAGTCTGAAGGATGAGGTTGTGATCTCCATCACTTTGGACGGTTGCATCTGCGGCACCTGTGCCGACAACGACTTTCCCGGTGCCATGTGGTGCAATGGAGATGTTTTTGTTGGTTGCTCCTGCGGCGATTTTCGGCATGTTTTAGCTCAAAGTTAAGGTCATGATTCCACTGCCATTGTCAGAAAACTGTCCGGTTGCAGTTCCAAGAGTGACAGTGACTTTCTGTCCGGTTGCGGCGGTGAGGTTAATATCGCAGGTGTCGGAGGTTCCGGTGGTGATGAGATCAATCTGATTTCCTGTTCCGGTAACTTGAAGCTGGAGGTCTCCCGCGAAGGAGGTCGCAGTCGTGAGCAGGGTGCCAGTTTCATCCGGAAAGGTCAGGGTGTTGGTGCCTGCGCTGGTTCCTAGATACTGGAGCGTGACATAGTAGTTGTTGTTTGCAAGATCACCTCCGGATGTGGTGCCATACTTGTACAGTGCGACATTGGAACAGGATAGTTTTGCAGTCGTCGCCGGAGTGGTTAGCTTATCTGCAACGTGGCTGAAAGTGTTACTCGTTGATGAGAAATTGAGTGCCGCGTTGCTGCTGGAAATGTCTCCTCCAATGTTCCCTGCGCCGATACTGACGGCAGTTCCGTCTGTGATCTGAACTGCGGTGCCGGTGGCATTCCTCCAGTAGATGTCTCCGCCAGAGTGGTACAACGCGCGGGTGTCATCGGTTGAAGTTGCAGCAGCCGAGGAGTCGAAGGCAATAGTTCGCAGCTCGGTGGCATCATTCTGGTTGAACTCCAGGTCTGCATTAATATTGAGTCCTGATGGTGTGATCTGCACACCTTTTCCACTGGTGTGGTCATGGGTGTCAATGAGTCCAAGCGAGGTGTTGAGTTCACTGCTCCACGTTGGTCCGACGGTGACTCCAACCGCCGGCTGGATCAGGCTCATGTTCGTTGTGGTCGTACTCATATCGGTCCTAGAAAAAGAAGATGGAAACAGTCGCCGAGGTGGATGCTTTGAGAATAATCACACTACTTTTATTCGTGTTTGCCGTTGCAGATTCATAAATCACTGCATTTGTTTTGAGTCCAACAACCAGCCAGCCTTCGTAGGCACGTCCAAGTTTGTGTTCAATCTCTGTATCTGCGGTCCCAATGCTTAAATCTGAGCGCAAAACTCCATCTGCAAATGGCAATTCAAGCAGAGGTGCAAATGTTTTCTGAATGTGACTTTGAACCCTTGTGACCTCCTGGTCCTTACTCCAGAGTTGCGTGAAATTAACACGAGACATCAATCAGTACATAAAATATTGTTCGTAGGATGCAACATTCGTCACTCTTGGAGGTTCTCCAGAATCCCGGAGTTCTGCAATTCCTTCGAGGCGATCCCGCAGTTGTGCCTTCAAAATCAGGTATGGAGAAACATCTGATTCCTCCTTCACCAGAATCTTGATGGAAGAATCCAGTTCGAGATACTCCTGCCAGCCGGAGTTGAAGAAGTTGAACATGGACTCCAGGGATCCATAGATCGTGGGATCACTGAGTCCCAAAGAGTCGAGATCTGTGACAATGGTGGTCGCCGTCACACTGCTGATCGTCTGCTCCACATTGTACGCATCAGCACTGAAAGTGATTGCATTGACCTTGTCATCCGCAACAAAAGTATGCGTCGATGGCACCGTCCAGGTGGTGGTCGATCCTCGTGTGATTCCAGTCGGAGTCACCGATTGTAGTGTCTGCGGTTTTGGCGTGTACCAGAGGGTTGCCGTGTTTGAAGATGGCACCGGAGCAAAGTAGATTTTATCTCCCTGGATCCGGTACCTGACATCCCTTGCATAACGAACTAGAGAATCTCGTGTTCGATCTGCAAACACATACCGTTGCAGAGGCGTGGATTGATCAGTGTTAATGACAAGATCCACACCTCGCGCTTTGTAAAAATCCGCAGGAAGCGAATAACTTGCAGTGCCGCTGGTTACAGAGATGGACGAACTGGAGAGGAAATAATCATCCTCATATTTTGACACAAGCAGGTCATAGAGTTCTGACCATGAGTTGTTCAAATATCCGTTCAACTCTGCATCTGTAATGAACTGAGAGTTCACCTGATCTGCTCGTTGCCGAGTTCGATCACGCAACTCGTTCAATGCGACGTAGGCAGTCATTATTCGTAATCCTCGTAGGACATCATTATTCCATGAATCGCAGCAACAACATCGTGATCTGATCCGCTGTCGAGCGCAGATCGTAGTTCACCTGCCATTCCTAGCTGTTCATCGGAGTATTCGGTCTCCTCGCTTTCGATCATCTGCTCCTCCTCCTCCTCGTCACGGCGGTTCCGTCTGGAACCACCGTTTTGAGACGAAGAAGGCATGCCAAGGATGACCATTGCGGCTTCCTTCGCGCCCTTCATGCTTAGGCGGTAGCGAAGTAGGCGTTATAGCCAGGAGCGCGGCAACCAAGCTGGTAATATCCGCCCATTCTGACCTCGACACCATCGAATCCGTTCTGCCGGAGCATGCTGTTACCATCATGCTTGAGGATCTGGACTGCGTCTCCAATCGAATACAATGCAAACGTATCCAACTGAATCAGGTATCCAGTTCCTGTCGGAACATCCTTATCCGGAACAACATCAATCACTCCATGCGGACCATAAACCTGCAATGATCTGAAGCCGAAGTTCTGCGCCGGACCCGGTTGACGTGCGCCGGAAACCTGTGCATCCAAACTCACTTCCAAGGTTGCCCAATCAGTGTAGTTGAGGAAACACACGCCCGGTTCACCACCTTCGCGTCCAACGACATTTGCAGCATTGATCACCGTCTGTTTAATCGACGTGTCAAATGCAACACGTTGACCTCCGAGGCGAGTCGTATCCTTGGACCTATCTTGTCCAAAGAATGCCGTTGACGAGGGTGCAGACGCAGGGATCCAATCCTGGAGTCCTGCCATGCACAAATAGGTTCCCGGAGTCGCCAAGTCACCGACAGGAATGATCACATCATTCTGTGCAATCGAGGTGATCGTCGAGAGGTTTGCAGACACTGTGATCTGGTCGGCTGCCGCTCCACGATTGACTGCTGTGACTTCCAGGGTTGCACCAGATGCTCGGAGTGCGCCGGTGCTGGTGGATGCAGCAAAAACGACCTTCATCCCAACTTCAAAGTTGAGAGAATCAAGAGCATTTGTGAGATCCAGGCCCGTTTGTCCCATCTCGCTTGCGTCGTTGTTCAAGACACCAATCGCACCATTCTGCTGCCGAAACAACTGTCTGGACAACGTATCTCCCAGGGTTTTTAAGCCGAGGTCGGTCTCCGTTGTCAGTGCTTCCAGGAACGAATACTCGTTGCCCTTGGAGGCTTCAATCGCTTCGCCGGAGACGGTGACAACTGCGTAGTTCTTGACTCGCGTCAAGAGGAACTCTCCCAGCGAGCTGGAAGTCGCGTTGCTCTGTGCGTCTGCAAAGGTTGCAGATCGACCTTGAGGGCGGGCGTAAATAATAGGTAACGGCATGTTTTTGCCGCGAAACCTGGTGTTTTTTGGGATCATCGTTAGAAACGGATGATTGTGGTATGCCACATCCATCGGTTTTTTATCAATATAGTACTGCTTGAGTGCGTCATTCCACGCAGTCATAGTAGTAGCTGGAGATGCTTCTGCCATGAGATATTTCTAAGAAATCAGATTAATTAAACCCGCAGACTTCCATTGAAGGCACCCATGGCACGCTCAAGGATTTCTTCTTGAGTCAGCGGCGCATCAGGTTTCTTCGATGATGAGCTACGAGAGGTTTTTTGAGATAGTGTCCGATTTCTCGATCTCTGGACAGGCCGTGAGGTGGGCTTTTCTTCGGCTACGGCTGGAGCCTTTCTGTGTGAAAACTTTGGATGCTGTAGGAGTTTCTCTGCTTCCTGAGAGTAGTAATTCTCTACTAGACCAAGGAGTTGCTCGTCTCCCAAGAGCTTTCCAGTATTCTGTGCATACTGTGATGCAGTTTCAAGTGCAATTTCCTGAGCCTCGTCCCACATTGAGTTTGTGAGGCTAAATTCTTCGTTGGAATCTGCGAGAGTTTTCAGTCTTGAGACATAGTCAGAGACCTTCTGTCCTGCTTCCAGAGACGCTTTCTCATTCTCAAGTCTCTCGACTCTCTGCGCGAGATCCGACTGCTGCTGGCCTTGAGGCTCCCGACCGAGAACCTGATCGGTGGCAGATTCATACGATCCTCCGAGCTTCTCCAGTGCCGAGAGGTGATCTCCTCTTTTGACAGAGGCTTCAATTTCTTCGTATTTCTTGAGTCCCTGCTCCCGCTGCTTGACTTCTTGCTGCCGACGGTAGATTTCCCGCTCCCGCTTTGCCACTGAAACAAAGTTCCTGGAAAGGCTTTTTGGTGTTTCATCTACTGGAACCTCGGCAACTTCTTCAGTTTCAGTTTCTGCGTCTGCTTCTACTGTTTCTTCTTCTTGAGGTGTCTCCTCCGGAGTCTCTACCTCCTCCTCCGAGCCTCCGTGGTCTGCCATGAACTGCTGGATCTGACGCTGAGATTCTTCTTCCAGACGCTGATCTTTTATTTCCTCGTGGTTAATTTCCTCTTGTTCCTGTTCCTCGGCGATTGCTTCCTCTGCCATGAGAACCTTTCATGCTTTTCTGTGAAAAATTCCCTGCTCGTCCATTAGCTTGGCAGCACCTCCACCAGAGGTGCAGTTTCCATTTCAGGTGGTAATTCCATTGGACCCGGAGTTGCCGGTGCCATTTCCTCCAACACGTCGCTCATCTCTCCTGCCTGTGGCATCTCTCCTCCTGCCGGGAGTTCTCCCATCGGCATCTCCGGTGCTGGCGCTGCTTCATCCAGCATTGCTTGTGCAGTCGTCAAGAAAGTGAGCATCATGTCCAGTTTCTCCTGCTCAACTCCCTGCTGGAGTGCTTCGAGATAGGCAAGTTGCATCCGTGACTTTGCAAGTGTCAAATTCATCAGTGGATCCGGCGCAACATATTCGTTGTCATCCAAGATTTTACTGATGCGCCACTCAACATCATTCTCCGCAGTTTCCATCCAGTGGGTGACGGAACTCAAATCCGGATAATCTAGGAGTTTTGTAATCTGTTCACGTTCAGAAATCACTCCCATGTTGATGAGTTCCTGCACCGTTTGGATTCTACCGGCAGGAGTGGATGGCAGCAGTGAAACCGGGAATGCCGTTAACTGGTAGTCTTCTTGTGCAAGTCGGACATCCTCGAATGCGCTCATTTCAAAACCTTTCTTCCGCATGGTCCGCACCGTGAAGGAGTTCCCTTCTTCCACAATTTCCTCTCCCAAGTCCATGAACCAACTAGCACATTCCATAAATGCCGACTCATAGCGCTGTGCCGTGAGCATGTGCCGTTCTGTTTCAATGTCTGTGTAGATTCTAAGTGCAACGCCAGAGTCGAGTCCTGATGGTTTCTTTCCGGTTGCACTCAGTTCGGAGATTCCACTGATTTCATACGCACGTTGCAGGAGTCGATCCAGGTGGTTGTAGACCTCGCCGGACATTGCTTGAGGCACATAACTCACAGGAGGTTGTGCGCCTGCATACATGAGGATGGTGCCTGGTACATTCCGGAGATGGTTTGGCGAAACCTTACTTCCAATCGGAACAAAGAAATATGGAGACGACATCAATGCCATCGACTGCTGGATCCTGATCAGCAGAGAGTTGATCTCACGCTGGACTGGTTCGAGCTGCTCGACCAGGCTCGTGCCTGAGAATCCAAGCACCGCATCAGACCATCTCAGAAACACAAATGGAAATCTATCATAATTCCAATGTTCGTCCAACAAAGTCACGCCATCAATACAGATCACATGTCTTCCGTCATCAGTGTCCTCGCCGGTTGGAAGATGCCATGCTTCAAACGCCGTTGCCATCTGCTCTTCATCGGCAGTATCCGAGTATGACTTCTCAACAAGTGCAGTTTCAATATCCGCAGCACGTTCAGGAAACTGGTGGATCAGGGATGCTTTGTGTGTCTCAAGAATCTGAAAGAGATTCCTTGGTGCTGCATAGAGTGCTTCTCCTAGATCCCAGAAGATATGGTTTGAAAACACACGCTCGGCAGAGATTCGGTCTCCACTTCGGAATAGTTTGAGAACACCCAAGTCCATGATGCATGCGTCTGCGAAGATCCTTGGCATCAGGTCATAGAGTCCCAACTCCATGAAAAGTCCTTCCATGCTGTCACCGAGACGCTTGGCCTTCCTCCGGAGCATGTAGTCTCCTTCTCTGGTGAGGTAGAGAGGACGTGGCTTGTTCCTGCCAATCTTCGAGGTGATGGTATCAACCTGACTCTGTGCAACATTGAGACGCATCACATTGGGATCCCGACGTAGTCCCGCCTGGGATCTCATGCTTCCAGAGGCACCTAGTTGAGAGTATGATTTCTGTCCATACATCCTCATGAAATCTAGGTTTCCATCTGTCCGTGAGACGTGATCATTCTCTAGCTTGTGAACAATATCAACAACATGATCACAGATTTCGTTGGTTTCAGACTCGTACCAGTACATCGTCGTCAGGCTCCGCGCTAAAGTATTTAAGCTGCTCTTCTGTTGGTGGTTTTGGTGCCTCTGGAATCTCATAACTAGGTAAAAACTCCACCTCAATTCCAAATCCTTTGAACCGTGCTGCTTTTTGTTCTTGTAAAAACAACACCAGATCTTTCACCTCCTCTAAATTGATGTTTGGTTTTCCAATCATGGAACGGCCTCTTCTAGTATTCGGGATGCCCGGACTTGTGCCGCAGGAACCTCGACTTGTGCCTCCGGAACTGGTGCCTCTTGCTGCATCATCTGTGATCCAATCACCACTGGAGGCAGGACCACCATATAGGGCAAGCCTTTTCTTGCTGCGTCACGGAGTTTTGGAGTGAGGTTGAGTGTCCAGACGTTTTCACCTTGTCCAAATTCACGATCTGTGAAAATAGTGCTTTCATCAACCTTCGCACCATACTTCTTTCCAAGTGCTTTTGCCTGGTTGTTGATGATCTGATCGTAGAAACCTTTCATGCCCTCACCGCCAATTTCGAGTTCCTGGTCTTCAAGCATGTGATATCTTCCAAGGATTTTCTCTCCTTGCTCACCTCGTGTGACTCCTTTTACGTATTTCAATGGAACAGATTCAGTTTCCAATAGTTTTCTTGCTGCTTCTTTTCCAATATGTTGTGACAGTTCTGACTTTGGAACCATCTTATCCACCAAGGGTATCCGTTGTCCATGAAGTTCTGGTCGATAGCGTCTCTCATCTAGTCCATAAGCAACCAGATGCCCAGATTCCGGATCATAATGGAGTGCGGAAACATGTTTACTCAAATTATAACGTGCGGCCTGCTGCGATCCGGTGGTCCAGCCAATCTTGTCAAACTTATTGTCTGCGGCCCAGCGCACCATGCGCTTGAGTGACAAGGCAACCCACTGATTTGTATCCATGACGAAGGGTGCTTCTGGGACTCCTCCTTTGAGTTCATGGATTTCCTCAGTCAACTGGTCATACTCTGCTTGCAACTCTGGAGAGAGATCCATGGGACTCTTCCTTAGAGGATGCAAGGACTCCATAATCTCCTCCCTACGTCGTTCTGCCTCTTCCATCCGTTGCGTCCTCTCAGGACTCTGGAACCCTTTCTCACGTCCTTTCTGCGCCCAGTCACTCTGGATTTCTTCAATAAACAAAACCTTGTTGCCGTCTGCATCCACTCTCTCATTGAAACGAATGTGTGCAACAACGTTTTGTTCATCGTAGTGTCCTGCGGTGAATGTTTGTTCAGGATCAGGTTTTGCGGCACGATTTCTTGCCTGCCGACTCATGTTTGCTGCTTCAAGTGTCAAATCTACATCGACAACTTCACCCGCAGGGTTCAGTACAAGAAAATTACCGGCATCATTTTCTTTTACCGTAAATTTTCCTAACTTCCTTCCAGGCCAAGTCAGCACCAGTTCCCGGTAGTTCTCTCCTCCTAGAAGTTGGTATGCAGGATCAGAGAATTTTGTAGCCGAAGCGTCTGGAAATAGTTCTACAGACTCTCCTTGACTTCCCTTCACCACCTCCTGAATCTGAATCTGATTTGCATCAAGATACTCCTCCAGATCTGCCTTTGAGACATTCCCTTTCCGGGATTTGAGCCAATCTCCAACTCCGGTCCAGATGATTTCATCCTCCTTGACTCCACGTCCCTGGAGCTGCCGGAGCCACTGCTTGGCAGGAAGTGCGTCCTTGGAAACCTCGTGGACGGCATTGAGTGCAGGAGAGGTGAAGGTTGGTCCAGGAGGAAGCATTGATCCTCCTCCAATGCGGGATTGTTCAGGAGTCAACTCCTGGATCATGCTCAATGGAAGTCCTTCGATTATCTGATCTGCTGCAACCTGAGTGGCAGCAGCAGGAACCAGGGAGCGTTCTTCAACTTTCCACGGTGCCTTTGGGATTTCAAACCCTAGACGCTCTGCCTGCTCACCTGGGAATCGTTTCAGCTTCTTGAAGCGCTGTTGGGATTCCAGGACATTCTGTGCTTGCAGTGCAACGGCATCATCATACTCATCTCGTAGCAAGCTTGTCCGTACCTGATCCTCTGGATTATAGGGTCCACTGATCTGCTCAAACACCTCTGTGGATTCGGGATCATAGTGCATGAACACCACATCAGGTTCTCCCTGATTCCACTTCTTGAAGGTTTCCTTGGACCACTCAGGAGGAGCAAAGTCATCATTCCATGCCGTTCGCGAGGAAATCCGGAATCCGGCTTTGGAGTAGATTTGTGGAAGCGCACTGTCAAATGCATCGAGCTTTCGACCTCCTTCCTGGACGGCAAGCATCAATGCAGAGAGTGTGGTTCCTTTGACTCCTTTACGCTTGGTGTTGAACACTGAGACAATGTCATCCTCCTTGAGGGCAAACCCGGTGCCACCATCCTTTGAGAGGAAGAGTCTCATTCCTGAATATTCTTCAGGAGAATAGACATACACCGCACTGCCAAAAGGATTCTGGTTTTTGGATTCTATGATGGATTCCTGAAACCGAGCTGCTGCTTCAGGAGTTTTTGGAAGTTCATAGAAATCAGGCGTGGAGGCTCCAAGAGAATTAAGCCGCGCCTGATCTACAGAGGAGAGGTTGAACTTGGTGAGTTTTCCAAGTCCCTTCAGGCCCAGTCCAGGATTTCCGACACTTCCTGAAGCGTAAGGCCAGTTGACTGTGCCAGTTCCAGTTCCATCTGAGACCAATGCTCGGTGGATTCGGTCTCGGATGGTTTTTGTGATTCTTGTGGTGTCAGTGGTTCGGTATTGCTGTTCGAGTCCTCCAACAGCTCGTTCAATATCGGTTCTGAACCCTCGGTAAGGTGTCGCAGCATACGCTTCTGCCGAGGGTTGAAACTGTTCAACACTGCTGATGCGTCTTCCATATTCAGTTCCTTCTAGAATGGATCCATATTTATCTGTTCGTATCAGACTAGCAAAATCTGGAACATTTGCAATCTCATTCGGAGATAGTTCCAGATAGAGTTCGTCCATCGATTTTGCACGTCCTCCAGGAGATCTGCGCTTTTCATAGAGTGCCTTCACAAAACTCCAGACTGTTTCCTGCACCTCGGCAGGTTTCCAGGTGGTCCCAGTCCTTTTTGAGAGATAATCTGCTGCACGTCTGGTTGCCGCAGCACTCAGGATGTATCCTGGACTTTTGACTCCACGACCCTCTGTGGATTTGAAGATCTTTCCTCCAAAGACCTCCTGCAAGAGGTTATACGCACGTCCCTGCCAGGTGTCAAGAGTGACCTCATCAAGATTAGACAGGAGGTTCCGCATGAATGAATCTGCCTTTGGACCTGAGAGTTCAATCACAGTCGGATCCTTTGCAGTGAGTGCAGTGACCGAGTTGTTCACCCATGCGTTCATCACAGATTTCTCGGTGCCGGTGCCTACAACCGATTTTCCCATGATCCTGCGGATTTCCTTGGAATCTGTGGGTCTTCCTGCGTCGGTCCATGTCCTCCAAACCCGGAGGGCGTTTTCCAGGTTCATCTCCACAGAGGTTTGTGGAGACGTTGCAGCAAGCAATGCAATGAACCGCTCAGTGTCTTCTCCAAAGACATTCTGGAGTTGCTCGGCACCATGTCGATACCACCCTTGTTTGAAACGCCCTGCAAATGCAAGTGCGCTGAGATCCTCCTTCTCCAACCGTGGAATCTGTTGTCCTCCAAGGATTGTGATTGGTCTTCCTGTCCGTGTTTTTCCTGTCTGTGCAATCGTCTCAATTGCCTTGATGGTGTCAGGAGTGAGCATCAACAACTCCTCCTCGGTCATGTAATTCCGCAGATCCTTCATTGCATCTGATGCCATGATCTGCTGCTGGAGGGTGCGCTTCAGCATCACACGTTCTCCTCCAAACGCCTGCACCGGAAGTTTCTCAGGAAGTTTCTTCCATCCGGATTTTGTGGGCGCCTCTGTCACATTCAGTGCCGCAGCAATTTCCTCTGAGGATTTCCCGGAGGCCTTCAGCTTGTCTGCACGTTTTCCAAGCTGAGCTATCGATCCTAGCGCACCCAGGAATCCCAGATCTGCAAGTTTTAATGCCTTTGCTGCCTTGATTCCTACGAAAGGATCAGGAGCAAGTAACTGCGCGATGAGGGTCTCTCCAGAGTAAGGATCCAATCCCAACCTTCGTGCCAAGTCTCCGCTGGTGTACTTGACTTTTGGCACACCAATCTGTTCAGAACGGAGTTCAGGACGTGGTGCCACAACACCCTCCGGCACCTCCACAGGTTGATCTGGAGGCACACCCGGAGGTCTGGTCCTCAATACCTTCTCTGCTTTGCCTGGCACGAATGCACCAGAGAAAAGCTCGACAATGTCACCAGGAAGACCATAGGTGCCGGAAAGGATACCCTTTACAAAATTGATCTTTGCCTGTTGTGCTAGGTCTGCACGCTTCCGGAATTGCTCCTTAGTCTCTGACATCTCTAAATGTAATGCACGGATTCTTCAACATTCACCTCAAACCACTCTGGCTCAGGATCCTCTACACTTTTCAAACACTCTGCCTCTAGTTCCTTCTCAAATTTCCTGAAATATTCTGGAGATCCTGATTCAGGAACTGGATTTGATTCTCGATGCAGATAGTGCATGCATTCTCTCCATCCATAGAGCATTGCATCTGAACAGTGATTCTCTAAATCATCACGCTCAATGAACCGTCCTTTTTCTTTTTCTGCGAGGTTCCACTCCAACAAGGTGAGTTCATCTCTGAGAGGCTCTGTTGATGGAGTCTCTTCAATCAATAAACGTCCTGTCTGAAAATCACTGTTGATGAGTGTAATATGATCCAACTTCTTTGACTTCTCTGCCGGCCAGACATTCAACTCGTAGCGCTTGTTCAGTTCCTCGACAATCATCTTTCCTAGTCCTCCAGAGTCTGCAACCACCCTCACAGGATCAAACCTGTCGACTAAAATGTGAATCTTCCTTGCGATATCTTCTGTCGTGAGTCCTGAAGTCTTCTCGCTGTGTACCACCACAACGTCTGGAGAGTCTTCTGAAAATCCAAGAATGACAAATGCAGACGCATCCACAAATCCAAGGTCGATGCCAAGAACAAAGCTTTCCAGGTTGCTGTCCGGACTCGGTTCACATAAATTCCGTGTCGGAGAGAACCCATAAACGAGTGTTTCCTGATCATGTATCCACTCTCCCAAATACTCCCTGCGGAAAACTGGCGTGTCATCTGTCCAATGATTCTCCTGCTTGCGCTGAGAAAGCCACTCTCCTGCACGAGGAAGATGAAGGTTGTGAAGCATTGTCCAATGATGTCTCTCCCATGCGTCATCCACATGGTCAATGTCATATGCATATCCTGCTGCCGACGCACTAGGTGTGAAAAACGCGTTGATGGTTCCATCCAAATCCATTGTTGCTGGTTCTAGAATGTCTACGACCAAGGTTCTGCATACCGATGCCTTCATGCTCTGGACTTCATCCAAGATCACGGCACCGTACTTTGGACCTCTCAGTTTCTGAATCTCCTCGTAATCTGTTGCACCTGCCAAGATGATCTGTGAACCATTTGATAATGTTGCCGTCAGATCATTTGCACGGAACTCCAAGTTTAATCCAAACTTCAAATCCAACTCGTGCAAGGTTGCCCAGAGAATCCTCCTTGCGTTCTTCATTGACAAGGTGATGTATGGAACCAAACTCCCTGGATACTCTATTGCGGCACAGAGCAAAATCACTGCACTCAGATGAGTCTTGCCTGCACGACGAGAACACCGGGCAAGTTTCTTCTTTCTTTCAGAATCAAAGAAAATGCGCTGCTCCGCAAATAAACTCTCTCGCAAAGATTCAGACGCGTCGCTTAACCGGGCGACCTCGATCTCCTTTGTCTTTTTTCGGGCGACCAGGCTTTCGAGCAGCGCCCTCTGTTGTGGAGTCAGGTTGAGATCGTGCATCCGCTCCCGACGCGTTCCGCGCTTCTTGTCCCTGATGTCTGGACGCTTCAAGTGCTGCTTGTCTTCGCTCATCTTCTCTTGTCCATTCTAACTCTGCGTCCATACTCAAGTATCCGGCGATGTTCGAGATTGGAACCATCACCTCAACTAACCTTCCCTTTAAACGCTCCGGCATTCCTCTGATTGTTAAAACACTTCCGTCAAACTCCATGTCTAACTCGTGGTTGTGACTCTTATAGTTTAATCCTTCAACCACATTGTAATGTGGGATACTCACTGGTTTTATAAACTGAACTCGTCCTACCTTCATGTCCAACTCCTAAATGGATTCCAGATCCACTTGTAGTTCTTTGTGAAAAAATTAAGTGCAGGTGTTCTCCAACTGACCTCACACTCCTCTGGAAACTTTGGTAATCCTGTCTCTGATAATAATCTGCTGCCCATTCCCATTCTTCTGAAATTAAACTTTATAAATAAAAAATGTAAACAGGGAGCCTCCTCCTCATAACACACCCATCCCATGATGTGATCCTCGTCCTCTGGATTGCATAAAACTAATACATGTGTTTTTGGGATTAAGGTTTTTAGGAGAGTGCGGGATTGTGAGAGGAGGAGTGTGCCGGGTACCCTCAGGCGGATAGGGGGTCTCCCGACCTCGGAGGTGAAGATCGGGTACTGGAGACCACTCCTGAGCCACGAGTCGAGGATCATGGGTAGGTCTGCATCCCGATAGCCACGCAGCATCGGCTGCTCTCTTTTGTCGGTATATTTGTCGGTACATTCTGCTGCCATCCTCGTAAGTCACTGATATCATTGTTTGCATGGCGGAATGTACATCCGCCACATTGGTTATCCCACGACTTCGTGGTCGGTTGACTCGATTACCGGCGATGACTCCAGGACTTTCGCAAGTTCTGGGTCTGCTCGAACCTCAGAGAGTAATTGGCTATCTGACATCTTGGAAACGAGGGACACACTGTGTGCGGTAACATCCTTCCAATTCTCCGGATCCCGATTCTTCAGGAAGAAGATTTGCGCCGGAACACTACCATTCTGTGCAGACTCAAACAGCGCATTTGTAACGGTTCCAATACCCTTTGCCTTGCCCAGGCTTATGGCTTGAGCGAATTGTGTGAATGCTCGTTTCTTAACGCTGATGGTCTCAGGTCTAACACCTAAACACGCACTAATCTGCACCTGATTAAGACCTTGCGCTGCTAAACGCTCTGTTTTCTCCAGTATTTCAGGAGTTATCTGGAATGCAGGTCTTCCCATCTTCTTCTATCAGTCTATCAGTTTCTAACTTATTCTTTTCAATGTGATAAGCTATGTGATCTTCTAGCCGTTGTTTCATTAACGCCTTAGCTTTTCTTTGTCTAATCAATTCTCTTCTTTGTCTAATCAATTCTCTTGTCTCTTCTCTATAGTATTTACTAGGCACTATCACTCTTTCCACACACTTTATGTTTACGTTTATTACGTTTAGGAAGTAATCCTTTATTCTGACATGGACTAGCTATAGTCTTCACCACAATCTACACCCTCTTAGATATATATACACACACAATGCTTAGTAGATGAGCGCCGGAGTCCGGACTGTTCTTCCTCCGACGCTCTTGGACGAACAGGATCCAGGGATCAGGTTACTCTGGAGTTTCCACTCGATCAAGCACCGGCAGGAGTTTCCTCCTTAATCATGGAGATTTCAACGAGTATTCATCAAACCCACATGAGTTGAAGATCTGTTTCCGGTTCACCCATCGTGCAAACCGTTTCTGATATGGATCCGTTTTGACATAGGGCATCACGAACGGATCAGCACCCAGATGTTTGATTGACATCACTCTATGCATATCCTCTTCAGGAGAACTATCGAATCCTATGAGGACATAGAACTGGATCTGCCAGGGTTTAATTCCGGCAGACACCACACGCTTGAATCCTCTGAGGATGGTGCGTTCATCCTTAATCTGATCCCATGCAAAAGTCACCTGGCTTCTGGTGTTGTGGAGATTTCGGAATTTGACGGATGCGAGTGCCTGTGCTTGTCTTTCAGAGATGATCCTGATGTTGAGTCCTTGGCTGAAGTTCACAGCGAGGTTCAGTTCCTTGATTTCATCAATGCAGTCTGACCAGTTTGGATTTCCAAAGAAATCATTATCCAGCAAGACGAGGAGCCTGCTGCTTCTCTGCGTCCAGATCCCTGAGATTGAGTTGACTGCTTTGGGAGACCCTTCTTTCTGAGGAACCACGCAGAACTCGCATTTGAACCTGCATCCTCGCATTGCAAACCCGATGTTGTGCGGATAGTTGTAGAGTGAGTAGTCAGGCGCGACGGATTCGACCTCCTCCGGCAATTTCACTGCCATGTCATACCCGGTTCCTCCAATCTGCATATCATCCCGCAGATACGCACGACTGGAGAAGTTGAAGATTTTGGATGCATAGATCTTGTGGTAGGAATCATGTGCCAGAGGGAAATACAATTCTGTCTGATCTCCCTGTGCCTGATGCCATGCCGACAACTTCATCAGTGCAAGGTTTGGAATCTTGGAGTCAAGATCATAGAGTCCTATTTTCATGGAGATTTCAACGGATCTGGAGGTATGACTGCACTGAGAACCGTATGGATCAGTTCGAGTTCATCCTCTTTCTCATGGCAGAGGAGTGCAATCTTCGGTTGAGGATTCATGGTTTTGATCACACCTCCTGAGTCTAGAAACATCCTGACGGCATCCTTCACTTCCTCTGGTGTTGGATCTGGATGTTCTTCTGCCTTGTGCTTCGCCAGGGCGACTGCATTTCGATGTCCTTCGAGTTGTGCCTCATTTGGTTTGATTGTCCTTCTTGCAGAGACATTCCTAGTTGCACAGGCAGGGCTACAGTATTTCTGTTTGATTCCACGGTGTGCCGGAATCGTGTAGGTTGCCTGGCATTCTTCGCAGACCTTTGAGGTCATCCGTCGGATTCTAGGCATTCATCTCCTTGCATTGCATGTATGATTTCATAGGCAACTTGAGGCACGATTGCATTGCCTAGTCCTCTAAGTCGGTCCACCCGCTTGGGTATCCCATGAGCCACTCGACCCACTGAGGGTTCAGGCTTCCACCCGCCTCTACTTCTGTCTTCCGGTGTTCCACTTGCACCCGGAGGGAGTCTCTCGTTCCTGCGTGATCCGTGTTCAGTTCCCATTCTGTTGCTGCTCCATGTTTGGCATCCTGCGCTCTTGGAGTAGGCCACATCTGTGGATGATGGACTTGAGTTGCAAGACTGTGCTTGCCTCTCTTTTTCATTTTCTTTGGGTCTATTTTGGAAATGTTTTTGAGTGGTGGAAAATACTCGGTTGCTGTTGGAGTAAGCCACAATCCAGATTCTCTTCCTCCGGTGTGGTGCGCCCACATCGTCTGCTCCCACAATTTGCCATTCACAGTCATACCCGATTTCGGTAAGGTCTCCAATGACTCTGGTTCCTCCTCGAAAAGTGAGAGCTGGAACGTTCTCCACGAGTGCGAAGCGTGGTCGTACTTCGCTAATAATCCTAAAGAGTTCTGTCCAAAGACCTGACCTTTCTCCATCAATTCCTGCACCCTTTCCTGCAATTGAAATATCCTGGCATGGGAAACCTCCTGTGATTAGAAAAATGCCCTTGAACTGGGTGCCGTCCAGTGTTTTGACATCGTCATGGATTGGAACGTCTGGAAAGTTTTTCTTCAGCACCCTCTGGCAGTACTGATCAAGCTCTACAAACTGGATCGTCTGCAATCCGGCCCATCTTGCTGCCAGTGCAAACCCTCCAATCCCGGAGAAGAGATCCAGGTGTGTTCTGCTGGGTTGGGAGTTCCCGGCCATCATGCACTATCGTGCATAATGCAGTCACACCCAATGCCAGCAGCATCAGAACGGCACTCCATCTCTCACGTCCTGCTCTGGATCCTGATACCTTGGCTGTGCCTGGGCCTGCTGAGGTTGTGCCTGTGGCTGTGCCTGTGGATCCTGAGGCTTAGGTTGCCACTCGTCCTTGTACGCATAGTGGGTCTTCCCTTTCTCATCAGGTTGCCGACGTGGTGCAATGACAATCCTCACCCATCCCTCGGCGTTTGCATGCCGGCTCAGCTCTGCAACATTGAACGCAGCATTCAGGAGGCGACCTCCGTTATCAAAAACTTTCTCTTTGATTGCACACTTATTGATGAAGGTTTTATCTGCCATCTTCTTCTTCTCCTTAAGCGGTTTGGAAAAGTGCCTTCAGTTTACTCCGAAATTCCGGAGGCATCGGCACGGTTTTACGCTCCGGTTCAGGAAGCGCGAGGGCATCCGACGGACGCTCTGATGCTTTGGGCTGCGGGTAGTTCACAGATGCATTGATGATATCAGCAGCAGTTGGATACCACTGAGAGTTTCTCACATGGATTTGAAAACCATCTTCAATCTGCCACGGTGCAAGCTGTCTCAGGTTCTTAGCCCACAGTCTGAGTTCTCCTGAGGTGGTGGTTCCAAGTCTCTGCATCTGAGACTTGTAGTTCACTTCACATGCTTTCAATCCCTGCAACAGCTTTTCATACTGAGCATGGGTCATCGGAATCTCAGGATCATCCATTCGTTGATGCCGTGGATCTGCTGAGACGCTGATACTCTTGGTCGAGTAGCGATTCATGTTTCTCCTTGGGTTGGTTAATGGTTTGTTCAGATTGATACTGCTCAATCAGTCCATTCTTTGGATTAAGAAATCCCTCTGCATGTTTGTTTGGATAGTTGAATTTCCTGCATTCGATTAAATAATTACGAGTTGCGATGTTAATCTCTTCAACCGAGAAGCTCATCCTGCAACTTTTATAGTGCCGGAGTCCTTTCGCTTTTGCTCCAGGAGGTGCAGAAACAGAATCTCTCCAGTTCTTCCACCAGGTTTCAAATTCTGGAGAAGTGGGTGCGTCCGATTTCCTTGGAAATCGGACAAGGGTTTTACTTACTAGATCTCTAGTTAGTTCTTGTTTGTGGCTATCCTTCTGGTCAGACTGTTGGTCGGTCACGATCTCCTGATCTTGATAATCGCTGTAATTGCAGACAGTTATGACCGAATACTGCTTGGTCGATTCGATGGTCAAATCCTTGGTCGCTTTTTTAGAGGCCAAAAACGTCCGTATTTTCCTCTCTGATATGCCTGTATCCTCTGCAATTTTATGCCTGCCGGTAATAAAACTTCCGCGCAGGACTTTGACCAGTTTGCCGCCGTGAGCAATCACCTTATCCTCGTGATTTGCACGGAGCAAACAGTAGATCCAGAGCTTCAAATGCTCCGGCTTTTTAAAGCATTCTGAATATAATAGTTTCCGATGGAGTTTGATGTAGCTCATGCGCTCCCATTATCTGCATGAGCAGCTTCCCGGTTTAGGAACTTCAGCAGACCTTTCTTTCCTCCTGGCACTATGAAAGATTGCAAGTTCCGCAAAAGAATATCCTCCCAAACTTCCTCATATTTTTCTTCTTCCTCGTCATACAGGTTTTCCTTATACCATGCCTGTAATGCCCATAATGCCTCAACTTTAGTTGAGAACCACTCGAAACCTTCGCTTTCGCAGATGTTTCGGCAATAATGCACTCTATACAACATCGTCCTCCTTGGTTCTTAAATCCATTGAAATACCCTGCGTCTTCAGTGTCTTCCTCAGTCTCCTGAAACGCACTCCTAGCATGTAGCGTTCGTGTCTCTCATCACGCAGTCCATCCTCCAACTCTGAGACGCGATGCTTCAGCTCCCAGATCTCATCGCGGAGGCGTGAGATGTCATCCTCCACAACCTCCAGTTGTGCGTTGTCCCAGAGAACCTTCCTCTGACCACCACCCTCTGTGGATGGCATCAGGCTCTTGAACCAGTTGATGATGACAATCATGCCTCAGCCTCCTCACAGTCGGTGCAGGTGTTACTATCATCGGATGCAGGAGAATCGAAGACCTCTCCACAAGACTCGCATCTCTTATCCGTGTATCCGTTGTACTCCTCCGGAGTCTGGAGGATCCATGCGTCGTAGTCGCTCATCGTTTCCTTTCAATTAATCTGTAAACCCGCCCGGCACCTTTGCCCTGTGTTTTAGAGAGTTGCAATGTATCAAACAACTCTCAGGCGTATCGGTTACCGCACCGTTTTTTGACCAGCGACGGTGGTCAAGGATCGACCGGCATGACCGGACGGGCAATTTCAGCGATATCGTTTGTACAGTTTTTTTGCCTCGGATAGAATCGCGTCTCGATCCATCTCCAGCCAATTCACTCTGAGCTTCGCAGCATTCAAATATTTACGATACCAGTCGCCAAGCTCACGTTCCTCCACTCGTGCGAGTTCGAGTGTTGTGATCTCCAAAGCCTTTTTTCCGTGCTGCCTCTCGGCAATCAGAACCTGTGCAGAGCGCAGGAACTGAATCTCGCTTGCAGTCGTGTGAGAATTAGAATCGTCTGTTCTCACAAGAGTCCTGCCTGTGCCTGGGATTCTGGATCCACATGATCCTCTCCGATCATTGTGTCTGGATCAGGAGACTCATCCACAGGATCAGAGATTCCCTCGTAGCTGAGGGCATCCAGCTCCTGCTTGAGTCCGGTGGAATCATCCTCAGCCGGAGTGATATCCCTGGCGCCACGCTCGTAATCCTCGGCACTCATGTTCGCAATCTCCTCCACTGCGTAGATCCCAGAGAGGACATCCGGAAACGCCTCCCGTGCGGCGAACATTCCGGCACGCCAATAGAGCATGTTTGCTGCGTAGAATGCCCACGAGCCGGCGGACTTAACGAGACCTGCTTGCTTTGCGTCCGCCATCGAGAATGTGCGCTCAGTCTTCACACCCTTCCTCGTGTAGATGACGGTGCAGGAGTAGGGTCGTCCGTCCTTGTCTGTCTCACGCTTCACACGCGGCGGTTTGTCTGCATGTGGCAGCACCAATCCCATTGCAGAGATTGCCTTGAAGTGTGCGCTACCCTGCAACGGATACAAATTCTGGAGACTGTGAACCGGAGTCCATCCGTATCTCCTGCCGATTTGAATCGCAGTGAATATCGCCTCCTGCGATTTCCACATTCCGCTCACTCCGGACTTTGCGAACGCGGTTGACATCCTCCAGTCGTAGTCAATCAACCTGGTTTCATACTCCAGCTCATCGATCTTTGCGGCAACTGCGGGAGATGGTGCAGAAACTGCTGGAGTTGCTGCCTCCCGGATTGTTAGTTCAGACATTTGACCTCTCTCTTCTTTGTGGTTGAAGTTCTCCCTCTCCTGCAATCAAAGCTGCGATTGTGGAGAAGTCCCAGTCGAGTTCTTTCACCTGATTATCGAACTCCTCCAATCCCATCTCTAGCTTGCACCGCCCGTCCTCCCGCAATCGCACAGACTTGCCATCTGTGGTTGCAGAGTATACCGCACCGCCAAACGCAGTGTTCGGTTTGTAAAGCGTCCTGAACTTTCTCATATCACCTCCAAGTTAAGGTTCTTTTGTTTCAGCCAGGCAGGTACAGGAAGCACACGCTCGTCCTCACTGTAACCTGCGTTCTTAATATGCTCTTGACTCGACACATTCATTTGCATCCAGTCACGGTAGTTCTGGAGGTTTTGACGGTAGATTTTCCGTCCAATCTCCAGCCATTCATCGGCAGCATGTACTGCCATCAAATGCGGCGGCTCTCTCTCCACCGCAATCCACGAAAACCTCGCAGGAGGTGATCCCAAAACAGTCGCGATCACGTCGTAATAAAGTGCAGCTTGAACGTGGAGTCCATAGTTGCCGACGTACTTGGAGAACGCCTCCTGCTCGGCGACTCCTTTGCTCACGGTCTTGAGGTCATAAAGATGGACTGCGGATGCGTCCACCGAGAATGGAACTCCTCCTCTGACGGTCGAGATCTTCTTGTGGTCATCAAGATCCTGATACCAGTCGACCCTTGCCTTGCACTCAACACCCTCCAGGGTTGCGAATGCACTCACCTCCGGATCTCCCAACTGGAGGATCCTGCCAATGAGAGGATGCTTCCGGAGTGCTTCGGCAATCCGCAGCGCAAGCTGATGATCCTCCTTCTTCCAGCCTGCACGCCTCTCGTACGGATGCCGGAGTGCCAACTGCTCATCCGTGAGCACCTCCAGAGCTGCGGCATGGGTCAATGTCCCACGATGCATTCCAGGAGTCTCCGTCCTTGTTGGATCCGTTTCCTCATGTAAATACGACGCGATTGTCCGCATCGCCTTTACCTGTGTTGATCCTTTCGCAGGATGCCGATGATACTCGTCTGCATCCATCCTCTTAACGATTGAGTTTTCCATCCAACTCCTCTGGCATTTTCATGCCGCGTAATTTGTAAAGAAACTCCACATATTCAATCTCGGTGAAGTCGTGTCTATGGACGCAGCAAGTTGAACCGTTGAACAGTTCATATACCTCATACGTCCAGTTTTCTGCCTCGTCATAGAATGCGACATAGAACGGAAGCCGCGCACGCTCTGCCAGTATTCGCAACACGCTGATGGCAGACTTGAAGATGATGCGAGGAACCTGATTGCCGTTCCAGGTGCATCTCTCTGAGCCTGCTGCTAAGCGCTTGTACTCGATGAGCGCCTTCGGCTGGTTGTAGGAATACTCACAGAGGAGAAAATCCACATCAACTGCCGGCACTTCAAATCCATAGAGACGATGTCTCAAGCCGAGCGGGTTTGCATCCGCGTCGGAACTATTCCACTGCTTTACTTCTTCTTCCATTTTTCAGAAGTCGTCTCACGTCTGAGGCACCCGCATGACCGAGTGTTGCCGCTCCGCACGTTGTCAACACGTCCGGCATACGGTTCTCCGCAGTCACACTGATATAGGTAAAGAGCCTGACCGCGTTTATTCATGCCGAGGTATCTCACAGGCGTGAGCCGGGTGCCGGGTATGCGCTCACGCTTCATAGGTGATTGACCCTTTGTAGGACCAGAACTTTGTCGCATGGATTGACCAGATCACACTGTCTTCCCGGTAGAGTGCGTCGCACCATGCCTTCACGAGGTTGTCAAGATCCGGACGGTTCAGGTGTGGTGTCCCATCCATCCTCTCCTTCTTGACCGTGCGCCATGACTTCGGCATCGGCATGTTGAAGGAGACGGACACCGAGACCGCAGAATACTTGAGAACTGGAGTCACGTTGCGGACCTTCAACCGCACCTCGTCGCAATACGCCCGGTACTTGAGGACGCACGGACGCTGCTGCCACTTGTCACGTTGCGTCATCCGTGGCTTCGCAACCGGAGTCACTGCGATGCTCCACTCTGCTGTGGTCATGGAATCCTATCTCAGGTACTTCCAGTAGTATTGATAGTGCTGATATTGACTCTCCATCGCGTCGGAGTGGTGATCCTGTACTGGCTTGTTGGCAACCACCGCTCGTGCTGCTCTCCGGATCTCTGCCTGCTGAGATACGACTGCCTCCAGGTCCACGCTCAGACTCTGTGGTGCAGGGTTCCTTAGTTTTCTGACTACCATTGCTCATCTCCTTGTGTTAGTGTTGAATCTCGTCAGATACGCTTTGCTTCCCACTATCGTATTCCTCGGAAAAAGATAGTGAAAGATAAAAATTGTATCTTTTGGTAACAGACCAGGGACGGTCCTACAAAGGAAGTGCAAAATGCCGTCCAAACA
>Ga0208553_1000157_pt1 | contig 27285 bp, 19 predicted proteins | sample 6_EtaG_FD_184079 | JGI IMG/M metagenome (GOLD analysis project Ga0208553, IMG submission 184079) | Marine viral communities from the Subarctic Pacific Ocean - 6_ETSP_OMZ_AT15160 metaG (SPAdes) (version 2) | ecosystem: Environmental > Aquatic > Marine > Oceanic | place: Pacific Ocean | collected...
CGATCTTCATCGGCGAGGTCGATATACACAGCGTCGTGGATCAAAAATGAAATGTGGCTTTTCTTCCCCTTCAGCAACTCGTAGACTTTATACGCCTGTTCGTGCACCATATCGATTGTGGTACTCTGCACGATGTAATTGAGAGCATGATGCTCGTCTACGTTCTCTATTGCTCTGCCATAATCTGTCTCAATTCTGGACCCATCCCAATACTTGTTTTTAACTGTCTCTTTATCATAAGCCCGGTTAGAAAGATAATCTTCTGACTTAGAATTATACATCCAAGCAAAGATTCTCTTCTTTGCATCTTCTCTCGATCCAGTATTACGATAAATATTCTTGCGGTTCCATTCGTGAATGTCGATTTGGGGTTGTTCCTCTCCGGTGAGAGCAATAAGTGTCCTCAATTCTGCTGCGTTGAAGTCAAACTCCACAAACCAATCGTTCTTTGGTTTAATGCATGCGCGAAACTCCTTGTTCATGGTAAGGATAGGAAAGCTTCGTGGTTGTGTTGCCAACCTCCCAGTAATGGTTCCCCATGGATTATAATCGCAGATGGGCCGCACTGTCTGTATGGTACGATGAAAGTTCTTGCCACGAACTGAGCTAAGCAAATGTCGGATGGGTCCCACATCTATATTCAAAGAACGTTCTCTAATACTCTGGAGCATTTCAATCAGATTATACATAAAGTCATAATTCTTAGGGCGCTCGGTTGTTACTATTACATGATCAGTAATTTTCGACATTGTCTCCATGTATTGATAGAGGAAATACTGAGGTATCATATCATATAGACAATTCTCCTCCAGCGAAAGGTGACTAGTATTGAAGGCTCGGAAGCAAGCTCCTAGCTGAGCCTTGATGGCTTCCCACTGTTCGGTTAGCTCCGGTGGACATGCGTCGGTTAAAGTCGCGCCCTGTGCATAGAGACGAGCTATCTCATAAGGGCCGGCGGCGTGTAAATGGCGGGAGTAATCCCACGTGGTGCCCGCAATAGGAACCGGAGCTTGAGAATAAATCACGCCCGACGCATAATAACCTTTACAATCAGACTTATAGTCCAAGGGCTGAAACAGCATGGGTACCTCGCCTGCTATAATTATATGTTGCCGCGGCGTGGGGCGGACGCCACCGAAAGAAGGTCAGGGATGGCAGTAGCCAAATTCTGGACGCTGTAGACATAAGAAGAATATACACTATTTATATATTCTACAGCATTCTCCATCTTTGTCAAGTTATTATTGAGCTGATTTCGATATCGTTCGTAGGCATACATGCGGACCTCTTCGGGGTTGACTTGACTGGTAGAGGCTTCCGCTTGCCGTAACTCAATATAGAAATCAATCATGAACTTGTCGGTGAGCACCTTTTCAATTCCCACTTCGCTGATGGGTGGCCGAAGTCTATTGACCTTTCGTAACATACAGTTTTGTTCAAAGTGGGTAACACCAGGAGCGACCATTGCCTGCGGGAAGACTTCGGCATAAGGCTTCCGATAGACTAAGGTATTATAACTATCCACAAATGCGCTGCGGAGGCGGGCGATGTCGCTGCGCCAGGTAGGCGTATAAAAAGATTCAAAAAAGGTATCTTTATTAACAGCTTGAGGGGCGTCCGGAAGATAGTAATATTGCAGATTTACCAAAAAAGCGCTACTGAATATGTCCGCCCACAGGATCCATGGGGCATTGCGATTCACGATAAAGCCAAACTTCTTAGCAGCTTTTGTATAGAAATCATAGTTCGGATCGTTCAGATAATTAACATATTTATAATTATCATCTCCACAATCGCCGCTATCAATACTGATAGCAAGGCCAGTAGCGAAGGGGCTGATATTAGGAGTGAGAAAAAAGTTGGTCTGAGTGATAGGGTATGTCCTTACCACTCCCAGAAGGTAAGCCTTATAATCTTCCACAAACGAAGGGAACGCCAAGACCTTTTGGTTTTGTTCAGGCGTGAAAAGATCATAATAAACCTGGTATACCCCCTGTAGATAGGCGTTGTACTTTTCTATCGGATTCATAAATGCCCGATGGGCTTGGATGTCATACATCTTAGGGTTGCCGCGACCGGAGGCGACGGACATAATATTAGCTTTGCGCATGTGTTGTGCAAAGGCCTCAAAGGCGAGGACGACCGGGCCGAGGGCAAACAGATTAGGAACATTTGCGGCCAAGATGGGCTGCAGCGCGGGGCCTGTCGTATGAACAGTGTTTTGTAACCGGTCGACCTTGCCATAAAGCTGTTTCTCATACCATAGTTCAATGGGCCATGCAGCCGTGGACGGATATATTTTCTCTTCGTACAGAGTACGTTGATAATACAGTGCGAAGGACGAAAGGTTATTGGCACCGATCGGGTTTATCAAGTCGTTAGGGGTATAATCAAATGAATCTGCCATAATTTATTCTGCTCCCGGGAGTTCTTCTTCGCCAGGGGCTTGGATGGTCCGATTTGTCAGCCACTGGTCCCAGGTGGCCTTGGCTGCTTTGTACTGCGCCTTGGTCTGAAGGACAAGATCGTCGGCACCGGTGAACATCTTGGCGACCTCCAAAGCGTCGTCCCAGTTAAGCTCGTCGTCCGTAAGTGTAGCGAACTTGGTTGTGAAGGCTTCTTTGAGTTCCTCAGCGTAAGCCGCGGCGCCGGTGCCAACTGCATCGACGGCCGCGTCTGCTGCGTCGCCGCCCATCATATCGAGCTGCTCCGCCGTGATCTCGGGCAGAGTCCAGGTCGGAACTCCTTCCATGGCACCATCAAGGAACTGGACAGAAAGAGCTTGAGAATTTTCATCAAAGCTGATTCCCTCTTGGAGGGCGCGGATCTTAACATCATAGCCGGCGTCGCTAATCTTATGGTCGACGGATGTCACCATATAGTAGCCGCTAATACCTAACATGCGAGCCAAGGTTGGATTACCAGCAACCATTGTGGGGTCCACGTAAATATACTGGCCGTTCCTATAAAGAGTATTCCCAATCAGATCCAGATTGACGCTATATAGCTCACGGAGCTGTGTGGCATTGAGGGCGCCCTGCTTTTGAATCTTTGCTTCTCGTAAATACGGTTGGTCTTCTCTTTGAAAGTTGATACTCTTAACTATACTGCAAGCGGATCCCACATAGTGGTGATATATCCCGACCTTCAGATCAGCGTCGAAGTTGCCGCGGCGAGATTTGGGCTTTGCATCTGTAGAATAAATAATGAGGGCCGGGATTGTCTCTTTTGGGTGGCTATTCGTACTCGTTTGTTGCTTCTTAGTGGCTAACGCTTTCACTGTGGTGGGCACCCCAGGCTTGAGGCCCGTGCGAAGATGAACTTGGGCCGCGTCGAAGCGAATATCAAATTTGACAGCGTCGCCGAAGCAGTCGCCGCGCAGAGCATTAGATATTAGCTGAGAGCAAACGTCCTTGACAAAATGTAAAAAGTAATAATTGTCTATGTCTTTCTTGATAACATTGTCCTTAAACCATACTGTAAAAGCGTCCAGCGAGATGGGGATATCGCCAATGTTAATAATGTTTTGAAGTTTAGTGATGTTACTAAACCGGGTGGGGTCGGAGTTGCGGAGGGCTGAGATAAACTTAGCATCGTTCAGTTTATCCGTGCACAAAACTTCTCCCAGGTTCTTTACTTGAAAAGCTAACAGAGGATTGAGTAACTCAATTTCGGAGAGGAAGAAAAGAAACTTTTCACCGTCATCATACCCGGGTAAAGTCTCCAAAACAAGATCCAACAGATCCCCTAGATAAAAATAGGGGATCATTATTGTTTCATTATTGAGGGAAAAACTTTTAAACCGATCGGCGTTGTTGCTTGCTTGCTTTTCTAATTCGTCTTTGGTCTTTCCGGGCTCTTTACTAGCGGTTTCTACTGCCTTAAGAAGAGTTGTATCAAAAGAGTTATTGGCACTTGTACTTTCGAGATCCACATTGAAGAAGCCTCGTTCAGCTTCATTCGGAGATAGGCGCCGTTTTGCGCGAGCGGCACGTTGTTTAGCCGTCATGTCTTTCCATTGTGGTATCAATAGTTCTGCCGGTGGCACTGCGATGTTATAAACATTATTCTTTTCATATAGTTTTTGCAAGAATTTCTTATATTGAAACATTCGATTCTGTACCTGCAGCTGTTCAATCTGTTCGAGAAGCTCTTTAACACGATCGTCTTTGAGGCCTTCCTGTTCTGATGTGCGGACATCTGTTCCTCCTCCGAGGGCGAAATTAGAGTCCTTCACAACCTCGATCTGCCGGCGATATCCTTTGATTTCATCTTCGAAGAAAGTTTTGTCCGTGGCGAGAATGTTGGCTTTCTCCTCCTTAAGAATACCCGAGAGGGCTGCCTGGTAATCAATGCTTAGTTCAATTGATCCATTCTCTTTGAAGTCCAACATATGGCGAGTCTGTTGTAAAAAAAGACTCATTTTGGTGTGGCGGAGGGCCTCAGTAATCAAAGTTCCTTTGGATTTCTTCGTACCCGGTACAATTTCATTATAAGAAGGGAAGGCACTAGCAAAATTAGTGGGCATATTCCACCCAATTGTGGCCTTGATACGAAAGCTGGCGCCATCATACTCTTGATTGATGGTATTCCTCAACATCCCGCAGTTACGAGGCTTAGAGCTGATTATTTCTTCCGTTTTGTTCTTCCGCACAATTTCAGAGGCTCGAGACGAAATGATAAGATCGAGAGGGCTCGCCTCTGCTTGGCCGGCTGCGCGCTGCCCTTGAAATAGATCCCCAATTGTCTGGAAATAAAATGTCATGGTAGCTGTAATATTATTGTCTACGGCAGCCGGTTGAACTCCGGCTAGGGACCAGTTAAAAGATTTGAGACCATAACCCTTGGATCGACCGCCGCCGGCGCTTAACATATCTTTAATATCCTGGGGGTCTATAAAATTGGGAATATGAAGTTCTTGTTCGCTGATGGGTTTCGTGGGGTTTTCTTTGTTGTAATCCACACGATATATTTTGATCGATGGTACCAGCAGGGCGTATGCCTCGGGGCATAAACTCATAAGCTGTTTCACCTCGTGCGTCTGGTTGCCATGATTAATCCGAGACAAGACAGTGCCGGGGTCATTGCCCGTTGACAACTTAATAAGATTGGTGTATTTGCGAGTCTTGTGCAAGTCGGAAAGATGAACAACATTTTCAATCAAAAAGCACTGGAAGTCGAAGGGAGATAAGTTGCGTATGGGGTCGGGCCTGGGTACGGGCTTGTCGTTGGTGAGGGCCGAGACGACCGGGTTGCGGGCCAGCAGCGTGTCTCGTTTTTTAATTTTACTAGGCAGGATCTCTTTGAGCTGTTGTGAAAGCTCTTCAGCCTTTTTGTCCACACACTCTTGTGAGTACCATCCTAAAGTCTCAGCATAATTGCGAAGCGCTACAAATGCCTTCGCGTACTGGTGGAAGAAGCCGCCGGAGAGTTCCCCCCCTTGACCTTCGTGTGTCCCCTCCGAGATCTTCTGCTGCGCGTTTGTAGTTTGGCCGCCGCGGAAGAGGTCTTTGCGAAGCTGGAGGTAGTCCATGTCTTCCCTCCAGAAAAATTTATAGTACGTGGCGAGTTTTTTGAGGCTCTCAATTCCTGGGTTGCCCTCGTCTCTGCCATCCTCCTTGACCTCGCGCATATACGTTGCGATCGCCCCGCTGGAACCCCATTTTTTTGCAAAGATGCCCGCGCCGGCTCTTTGAGCTTTCGTGGCGGTCGGGGGGAGCTTTGTGCGGAACTTCCAGATATGGGTCCTCATGTAGCGGCCGAGGAGGAGGTTGCCGCGGCCTCCTGTATTCTGGGACGGGCTCTGAGCGGTGACCTCGCCGACGACAAAGGCAGTCCAACCAAAGAAGACACCCTCCAGTTCCCTAGTGCGTTCATCCACATTATCAAACGAAAACAGGGTTTTTGAGATCAACTCTTCGACCTTTTTACCCTCGCGCGCGTGGGCGTCGGCGTAAAGGTTTCCGCCGGGAGGCAAAAAACCTATTTTTTTGAGGTCCTCAGTAACTGACTCAATCAGAAAATAGTCGCCCGGGTTTCTTATGACCTTCTCATACCCTAATTGAGTGCACAGGGTATCGGCCCATTTCTTCACGGCGTCATGAAGTTTATGTTTTCCTGGTGTGTACTCGACGTTGTTGCCGGATGATGAGAATACGTCGGAGGCGCGTGACATGTCTTACTGGCCCAAATGCTGTATGATGCGTTCTAGAGGCAGCGGAATGTAAACAACATCTCCCACTTTAACGTCGGCCTCAGTGGGACGCTGGTTATAAAACGCGATAATCCACCAGTGCTCAGTGGTTCCGTAATATTGAACTGCGAGCTTATAATAGCGATCCCCGGTCCTCCAGATGTGCTGGACACGTGTAAGATTCTTAATCTCATTGATTGTAGGATAGTTTAGATGCGCAGTATCATACTGATGTATCTTACGCAGGCGTCGCCTTTCGAGGGACTTTGCATAAAGATCCTCATTATTTATTAGAATGCGTCGGTTTGCATAACGATTGCCCATTATTTATTCCAGGGCCTTCTTCTGGGCTGCGTCAACCTCAGGTGCTAAATTACGCAAAGTGTCATTGGTAAACCCTACGGACTCACCAGCGCTATTGAGTAGTTCATCACCGGGTGCCACGCCCGATGCGGGATCCGTTGCTACATTGGGCATGTAGGGGAATTGAAGGTTGGTGCTATCTGTGCCCCCAAAGCGCCCATCATTCCACCCCATCAAATGAGTGTGAAGTACGTTGAACTGTAAGCTGATTCCTACCGTTTTAGGGATGAAGGAGGACGATTTGTTCAGCCGGTTGCGGACTCCTTGCTTTTGTTCAGCCACATGGGCTTTAGCTGCATCGCTCATACCCGCGGGGATTGGGCGCGCGAGTTCTGCGGCGGCGTTGTTGGTCTGTACAACGCCCGGATCAGTCAAGAAGCCACCATCGGCCACATTCGGAGAATATGTAAAGCCACTAGTATATCCATAAAGCATCCCACCGGGCGATCTGCCTTTGTCGCTCACTAGATTGGTCCACTTAAACCCCAGGAGAGGGCCACCCGATAAGGTATTTTGTGCTTCTCTTTCGTTGCCCATATATGTGGGGTATAAGAACCGCACGAACTTGGAGATCTTGTCTAGATTGGTGCGCGCCTCAACAACATTAGCCGCCACCACATCAAAACCTAAACTAATGACTCGAGATGTGCGCTGGAATGTGGCTAGAGGGTCCATCCGACCGTAAGTTGGTGTAGAGTTCCATTCCGAGTTATACTGATCATCAAACTGTGTAACCCATCCAGGGAAAGTAACCATTTTACCCGTGGGAATATGTTCAAACTTAATGAGATATTCGCTGTGTGTTAAAAGACCTGGGAATAACTGTGACATTCTATACCCTCCTTAGACCACGAAGGGTCCTAGTGCATTACGGGCTCGCGGAGATCGAAGGGACTTAATAACCAATTCTTCAATCTTTTCGCCGGCTATGCTAACTGCCAGATGGGTATCCCCGCCTTGACCACCATCCGGTAACCTACCTAGTGCAGAACTCATATTTTCCATCGCCCTTGTGAGGCGTTCTGTCGTCGAGGCTGTTGATACCTGTGCGGCAGTGCCCAGTTCCGCCAGCTCGGGGCCGTTTTCACCCACGACACCTACAGAAGAGCTACGAGGAGCGCTGGCTGTGCCGGCAATCTGTCGGCTGGCCCGGGTGGCTGTGTGGCGGCCGCCTTGGGAGTAGCCCTTGAGGCTGGTGGGCTTGGAGAGGTTGCCTTCGGAGGGTTCGGCCGTACCAACCTTGGCGACTGCGAGGCCTCCTAAAATTGCGAGTGAAGCCGCGGCAAAGGGTTGCATGCCGGGGACGGCCATCATGAGTGCGGCGAACGCGGTGGCCACGAAGATCGCTGTACGGCCGAGCGAGGACATACTGCTATCAGCATCGCCGAGCCACTTCATCAGCGACGCAAATTTGTCAACAAGGGGAATAATAAAGTTTGTCAAGAAAGGCTCGGCATCTAGATAAAGTTGCTTAAAGGCGTTTGCCAGTTTCTCATTGACCGACTGCATCTTCATGGTTTGGTCCGCTGCCTCCTTCATATCCATGGTGCGTTTGTCCAGCTGCTCACTGCTCTCTGAGAGCATCTTGCGGGTGTCTTCGGCCGAGAGGCCGAGAGCATCAGAAAAAGCCATCACCTCGGCGCCTGAGAGGTTCTCAGCGGAGATGCCGGCTTGGTCAATAGCCGACTTCATCATTCGAATGCCTTCCACTGGATCTTCCATCGATGCATTTAGCATATCGATCGAGTTAAGGAAGGGGCCGCCCATGATGGCGTTCAGGCGGCCGACAGATGTACCAGCTTGATCAAAGGTTTTGAATTGATCGACGAAGCCAATAAGGGTTCCCACCTCAATCCCGGTGGCTTTGGCTTGAACGGCCATGTCTTTGAAGACTTCCACGCCTTTAGAGCCATAACGCGAGAGGATCTCCCGATTTGCTACGAAGTCTTGCCCCATCTTATTGACATCCACACCCAGGCCTTGAGCGGTTGCTGCGAGATCGAGCATAGCCTGGTTTGTTTCTTGAAGGCCCATTCCCATACTGGTGTGAGCGATCTGGAAGAAGTCCGCAGAGGTCTGGGCACCGAGTCCCATCTCGCCGAGGACAAGGGTTGTGTCCATAATATCCTTCTGGACGTTAGGGGCTAAGTATGTAAATTCCGTAAAGGTATTCTTTAGTGCGCCAACAGCTGCGGAGGCTTCTCCGAGGGTTACGCCGTACGAACGGCCAGCTTCTTCGCCGCTCTTAATCATCTGGTTGAATTCCTTTCCAGCGCCGGTGGACTTGCGGAAGGCCGCAAAAACTTTGTCTTGTTCGAGCGCAAATTTGAGACTATCCTGTGCAATCTCAGCAATTCCTGTGCCAAGGGCCTTCATATTCACCTTGCCTTTTAATGCTTCACTGGCGAACCCCTTGAACCCTCCCTTTCCTTGAGACAACCGGTCCGCCAGACTCTTCAGCGGCCCTTCGCTCAGGCCAAACACAGACTGTCGGAGGGAGGTAGCCTCTTCGGCGCCGGCCTGCACAGTGGTATTGAATTCATCAAATGACTTCTTGGCTGCAGCAATTTTGCCGGACATCGGAGCCAAGCTGCCATCATTAAGAGAGTTTATGACCTCGCTAAAGTGGGCGGCCGCGTCGCCATTTTGATTCATTGTGGCGGCTAGCTCTCTGTTGGCGGCAGCTAAAGATCGCCTGACGGCAGCAAGGTTTTTATCAGTTGCGGCAGCCGCGGACGACCCCTCGGTCTGTCGAGCCTGCTGCGCTGTCAAGCTCTGCAGCATCTCTAACAGCTCGCCGCGCGTTTCTATCTGCTTATCTAAAGACTGAGATACCTGTTCCAGTTGTTCAGCGAGCCCCTCGGCTTCAGGTAACTGAAGCGATGTCTGCAAACTTTTCTGGGTCTGCTGTGCTTGTCGCTCGAGCTTCTCGAGGGCCTTTTCTAGAGCTTCAGCTGCTTCGGCCTGCTTCCTAGCGTCTCTCTCTTCTGTCGACATCTAATTGAATCCTCTAATTCTTAAAGGGCCAGCGAAGCCCCGTTTCAGTTTCAAATTTCTTAACGGCTGTCATTAGATCCGAGCGGCTAGACATCGTGCGGGCGTCACTCAGGCCATGCTTCATATAGGAATCCATATAACCTTTTTCAGAGTTAAGGGTCTTCATAAAAGCGTTAATCTGAGCGCTGTTGCCGCTCAGACGCAGCGGGCTCGAGATGAGGCCGCCATAATATAGACTTAAAAGTGCTTGGCGAGCCTGCCCTGCGAACTTACTAAGGACGCCGCCCTCAGTCAATCGGTCGTCTAGGTTATTCAAATAAACTATATCTTTTACAATTTCACTCATGGTGATTCCCTCATTATGTAATTAGTCCCAAAACAAAAAGCTGCAGCTATGAACTGCGGCTTGCTTGTTTATATAACTCATCTTCCTTCTTATATTCTTTAACAAGGCGCTCGACGAACCAACGGCGCAGGGGGATAGGAAGGTTATAGGCCTCGACAAATGACCATCCTCCATAATGCTTTAGAGCAAAAAATTCCTCATAAACGGATTCTTGATATTCAGGCGTTAGGCCAAAAAAACTGTGATGTCAAAGGCATCACCACCTTTCCAATGTGATCACAATGTTCGCAGGAGAACTCATATGATACATCGACATCAGGTTTAATTTTTTCATATACCTTGCGCAGATGGGATACATCCCGCAATGGCATCAGGCTTACAAACTTATCAATATCTCCACGATCTGTCTGATCGTTTAGGGAAATAATCACAGACTTGAGCAAGTCAGTGCTGCGTGAAGCTGGAAGATTCAATTTCTTTTTCTTGTCCGTTGCTTCGGTTAGGGCGCGTTCATCAGCAGTTGTAAGCAGTTTGACTTCGGCCGTGATCTTGGTGGTGGGTAACTCAAAGACAAAGTTATTGGCATCATTAACCGTCACACCCTTGGGCATTTCGCCCGGAGTCACATGGGTTAGCTCATCGAGCAAAAACTCCTGGGTTACTTCTTCGCTGCAGCCCGGGCAGCTCACCCTTGTTTCATATACTGGGCCGAAGCCAGTAATACGAGTGGCCACCAAGAGAGCATTCTTATCGCCAATCAATAGTGATTCCACTTCAATGGCAGGATCCATAATAACCGCCTGTAGGAGACGATTGATCGCCAATCCCTTGCGAATAAGTGTTTCGGAAGTAAGAATGTCTTCTTCTTTGGCCGTCATGTGACGAATTTCAATTGTGTCGATCCCGTGGAGAGGATGATCTTCTGCATAATACTTTCCGCCTGATGGTATCTCCACAAATTCAGTGGGTGTAACAAACGAAAATAAACCATTATCGGTTTTGGTTGCAGATGGTGGGGGATTCGCGTCGCCCTTTGGAGAGCGTGTCCGCGATGAATTATTCCTACTTCCCATTTAGTACCTTCTTTCTAAAGCTTAGGGCTCCGTCGATGCAGCAATGGCTGGGCCAGCGGAGTACTCAGCCCAATCATACTGGATTGAGAGAGTAATGTTAAGGAGATTATCATTGTCATAGCTTAGGTCGCCGAATTTGGCGTCCGTAATGAACGAATTCTGCAAGGTCCACTCGCCAACGAGTCCGCCCTGACCACTAAGCTCGTGGATCACCACGTTGCCAAGTGCATCAATGGCCATGGCCTTGTTGACAGTACCGGGTGCCTGCGCTGGGTTGTCAAATGCTTCCAGCTGAGTGGGAGGTAAGAGGTAACCAGACTTGATTAGAGCATCATAGAGGATTTGATTGCCATCGGGATTAACCGCATTGATAATATTGGCTGTGACTGGGCCCCACGTAACGCTACCGGGGTAGTGGTAGGTGTTACCCAGAAACTTGTGAGGAGTAGTAGTAACCGCGTATGCGGGCTTTGTCACATCTTTCGCAAGATACGGTTGATATGAAAATTCTCCGTCCTGACTAACTAGGTTAGGGAAGTAAAGCAAAAAGCGATGTGATCTCTTCGGCTCGGATAGTGCGCTGGTCCAAAATGGCATTCTTATAGTCTCCTCATAAGTTCTAAAGTTAAGTAGTGGGGGAGATTAAAACCTCCCACATTATTAGTCGTCAAACGATGCTCCGGTACGTGTGATGTTGAAATCAATCGCAATGAACTCGATTGCACGGGCCGGCTTCAGGAAGATTCGTGCATACATAATGTTGCGATCCACCAAATCCGGGGTTGTAGTTGTGTCATCAAGGACCACCTTGTAGTCAGTCAGGCCAAAGTTTGTCTTGACATTAGCCAAGAAAGGGTTGACCTGGGATGTGAAGCGGAGCCAAGTCTGAGTCACGTTCGGGTCAAACAAAAGGTTGGCAGCGATCTGCGAGATGCGCTTCTTGACGAAGATCATCATTCGACGCACATTGATGCGATCGAGTGCAGAGGGTGTTACCTGAAGTGTCTTCTGTCCGAAGACCACGATGCCTTCACTCGGGAACTTAGCAATCGGGTTGATGTTGGCACTGTACAAGTTATCCCGGTCAATACGTCGCAGCTGGTGCGAAACGTCGACGATGGGAATTCCTGCAGCGCCTTCGGTCAGTCCGCCGCGGTTGAAGCCGGCGGGTGCAAACCAAACCTGGGTTTTCTTCTGCGAGCTTGAGAATGTACCAAGGGCAGCAACTGAGGGGGGAACCCATAGTATCGCGCCATTGATAGAATCTCGGGCACGGAGCCAGGGATAGAAAGTACAAGCATAAGAGCTGTTAATACCACGGGTTCTCAGATTAGTCATTAGCGTAGCAAGGGCACCTGCTGTGTTGTTACGAACAAGTGTACGTCCTTCTGCGCGCGGTGTAAATCCGCCGGCGATATCAATAACTGCCAAGGAGTCAGCTCGATCTTCACAAGTCTGAAGAAGGTGCGAAGTGAGACCGTCATCTGTGCAGCCCGGGATCGAAGCCAGGTTCATGCGGACCACTTCTGGATCGGCGATGGAGTCGATGGCGCGCTTGATAGTGGCGCGTGCATAGTTAAGATTCTCGTTAGTGCTGTCGTCAATAAAGCTATTACGGAACGGATCCATCTCAGTAATGTCGAGGCCGTCGTAGCCGCCGTATACTGGGACCGTGAACCGATCGTAGCCTGCGTTGAGGACACCTACTGTGGAGCCGCTGCGTGCGGTCCATGACGACCCAGTCGCGCGGAGGCCTTGAGCCCATACAGTTGTGCTGAGTGAGCCGAATGGGTCTCCTGAACCGCTGATGGGGCCGATGTCGTCCAAAGAGAAGGTTACACTGCGTTCGGACGACGAGGCGGGGGGGGCGAACTCTCCTACGAGGCCGCCGCGGGGGCGCAAGAGGTCTGCGACCGAGGCAGCGAAACGACTGGAGCCGGGGGAACGGGTTGTTCTAAATCCAAAATATGCATCTGTCTCATTGGTTAGGCCGCCGTCGGACGCGCTAAGGCGCATGGCAGGAGCCGGGTAGATGAGGTTGATACTAGCAGTGGCAGTTGTACGGTAATCCTGGAATTTCACGAGGCCATGGTCGTGGTCGGAGCCGCTCTCCGGGTGGGACGCGCTATAGTGCGGTAAGGCGATCGACGATGTTACCCAGTTGCTCGCTTTCGCTGAGCCGGTGAAGTTTGCATCATTATATTTGACCATTCCGAGCCAACCAAAGGGAAGGTATTCGGCGTCCAAACTACCGGCGTCGAGATCACTGTTGAGTTCAACGCGAATATACTTGGAAACATTAGGCCACGCGCCTTGAGTGCGGTAACGACGTTCGGCGGCGACCCATGTTTGATACTGTGTACCAATCTTGCGGCCGATATAGTTAAGAGAATTGGGGTTCAAATCACAATTAGTGAATACTTCCAGAATGCGGACCACATTGTCAGAATCGTTAAGATGGCGAATCATAACAGTAAAGCTACCATAGGGGCTACTCTCATTGGTCGAAACTTTGATATCCTGAATGGAAATCTTGAGGTTTCGGTTTGTCCAATCACCATAGTTATTGGTAGTAACAAACTTCATTAGCTTCTGTGCGTTAGCGGCCACGTAGCTACTAGTTACAGACGATAAATCCTGAGCGATAATCTGCGGCGTCTGGCCTCCCACGGCGGGGGATTGATGATTGCCGCCATGCTCGCTGCCTGACACCAGAGGGATCATGGCAGCAAAACAGTCGGCTTCCGTAATGTTGTCTGCAAGATGCTGATCGAAAGTTTCGCCCAAGAAGTAGTTGACTTGAATCGAGGGATCCGTTGTAATACCATTGGTTAGCTGCGGGTTAGTATTGAAGACTTTGCGGATATAGTACTCAGAAGTTCGATCAAAGTTGAAGCTAGTTTTAACACTCACCCCTGCGGAGGCCGAAATCAAGCCCGTAAAACTATAGGATGCCCCGGTGGATTCGAAGGCAGTATTGAAACCCATGGAGGCTGAGTTCACCGCGCTTCCGGCGCCATAGACTGTGCCACTCAACATGGCGTTGGTGTCCGCGGCCGTGGTGTAGAAAATAGCTGCGAGGACGCCGCTGGCAGTGCCCGGCGTGCTGAGAGATGTAGTGAGCGCGTTGGTGTTTTCAAAGACAAAGAGACCGACGGCGCCGGTGATTCCTGTTGCAGAGTTCCAGCCGGCCAAGCCAGCGCCGGAAGCTGCGGGACTCTCTTCGCCGAGCAATCGGATATAAGTTAGAGGAGAACTGTTGCGGAGGTAAGCCTGTGCAGCATAGGTACCGTACATGGGAGAGACTTGATTGCCTTCTCTCCATACGTCGCCGCCCATTCCGCCAGGAACGGGGGCGCCGAATACATTCACAAATTCCGAAAAGGAATTGACTGTGATGGGGCGCATTGAAGGGCCCTTTTCGGCGCGGCCGATGATGACCGGGCCTTCACCTGCGGGAGAGGCAGGCACTTGGGAGTTGTCAATTTCGTTGACAAAGACTCCGGGGGATACGAATCTGTAATTCTTCACTGACATAAGACTTGGTCTCCTAAACCTGAGATATTCTTATTATAAATAGTACGAGGCCCTCGCAACAGAATACCCCGTTGTTATTATTCTCTATAAAAGGCATCCTTCACTGTGGTGGGGATGTCCCCGAACATTGTTTGCTCTCTAGAAAACTTGAATTCGACAGCATTTTCCCGCTTTACAATTTGGGGTCGTTTTTCGTTCTCACCAGCTCCAATTAGGTATCCTAAAACCTCGATACTTATATTAGTTTCGTAGTTTCGCTCAGCCATACCAAGGTTGCTTTGGTTAGCATTATTCTGGAAGCCGCCGTCAATAAATACTTCATAGTAGTGACCCTCTTTGTGGATACGCTTTGGCATACGCGAATTACCAGATACCGTAACGAAAGGTTGAATCATCTGGTTCATCTGCTGTTGATACTCAGTCCGTAGGGATACATCATATTGAACTTTAACCCAGGTGGGAAGAGGAATTGTCATAGTTTCATACACCACACGCTGAGTCGTCATGTCCCGGTGGCTGCTGTTGTACATCTTGGAGCGAACATTGTTGTCGGGGCCATACCGACGATTGGCGGCCGCATTTTGAAACTCTGCTGTCTTTTTCTGATTAATACGGCGTGCCACCGTAATTGTGCCACCTTTGGAGTCCGGGTACGGATAAAGGTTTGCATAGACGGTACCCTTGAACGTCGGGTCCTTGGTAACGTTAGTTCGAGTAAGAGTCATCAAGGGAAGGATCAAAGTTCCCTCGTCATCACGTAAGTCTTTGTTATTCTTGATCTGAAAAGCACGTTCAGCTGTCACCCACAGGGGCGGAACACGGTTAAAACCCTCGTTTGTGCTTACAAATAAGTCTAAATCATTAGTCAAGAAGTCCATCATTGCGCCGTCGATTGTTTCTAGTGTCGAAGACATAAATTCAATTACTTGCAAGCCGTCCTCAACTTTCTTGTCTCCGACGTGGGAAAACCGCCTTGGGATCTTATCCTGGAGTTCTGCTTGTGTTTTTTTACTTCGCGACATGGAAATTACCTCTTCTCGACTTGATACATTCTGCACTCACCTGGAAAATATGCTCGACTTGTCCAAAGTAATAGCGAGTATTGTTATAGGTACGCGCGATTTCATAAAATTCCTCGCCATATTGCACAAAATCCCCGGGACGGACGAAAAGATCTTGATCTTCCACCAAGCGACGTCGGTGAAAGTTCACAGTTAATTTGGTTTTATACTCATAACCATATTTTTCGTTGCTTTGTTCGTTCTCTACGACGACATAGGCGTAAACTCGCACTGGCGGGAGCATTATCTTGTTGACAGCTTCCCCATATACGTTGTGAAAGTTGGTATCCTCCAGTGATACGGGATAATAGGCAATCGTTTGCCCCAATACCCGTTCGGCAAGCTCATCATTGACCTGCTTAACAAGGTCTCGCTCCTTTTTCCCAAAGAACATGGGAGGCGGGGGTGCTGCCGGCTGGGACCATTTATCTTTGGGATCGGACATGAATCAACTACCCTACAAATATACCCTGAGGTATGTTCTGGAGTACTTTGCTGGTTGAATCTTGGAGGGTAGCGTCCTTTGTGGCCATCTCCACGTACGTCAACTCATCGAGGGTTACCTTAAGCTCCTCTCTAAGCGCATCTTGTTCGGCCTTAGCTTGGCCGAGCAACTCCGCCGCATTGAGGGTGACGCTTTCACCAGGAATGGGAACGGTGGCAAACTTACCCCGTATTTGACCCAACATCTCTTTAGCAAGGGCGAGTGCGAAGCGACGAATCCATTGTTTTCCAATGGCATTGATGTTCTCAAAGGGTATATTAGCAAACGGGAGGGTGTTCATATTATTAACTCCCTTGATACCCGACTTAGGCTCACCGGAGCCCTCTTCCCATGGAGAATATTGGTTTTCAATGCTGAATTGTACCCAAAACTTCTCCGGACTTGTCGAGTTGGGCTGTGGGAATAGTCTTAGATTATTATTCTTGATCTCATACGAATAGTGGGAGACGCGAGTGTAGAGAGCATCTTCATAGGCCATGGCCTGGAGTTTGTTCTGCCACGTGGGAACTATCTCGAAGGTCGAGTCGTCAGCGTACTGTCCGTATGTGCGAAGGTTGCCCACAACTGAGAATCCTCCGTAGTATCCGTAGAAACGCCACATTGCCCGGGGCGTCTTATAGAATACTTTTCTAATTACAATTCGTTTGTCCCTGACCTGGCCGGCATAGGGTAGAGTGCCAGTAAGGGCAGAGGAAGCGGAGAGGATTAGTTGCAGATCATAATCTTGTTTTTGGGGTACCATCTTAAAGGACCCGGAATAGATAGGTAACGTGCCCCCAATACCGGTTTCGGTTGCGGTACGATCCCAGACTCGGCGAGGGAAGCCATAATCAAATCGGGGGTAAGCGAGTGATGCGCTAGCGCCGGAGAGTTCGTTGGTGATGGCGCCGTCCTGATCGAAGGTACCCGTGGGGGCTCCGAGGAGATCCGAAAGCGCATTCTTGCTCTGGTGGATGTTTAGAATATATGAATATTCAAGGACAGCCTCTTCGTACGCTGCATATACATTCCCCGGGGCCAATTCAATATCGAGGACGTCCCCTCCTAGCTTCTTATAGGTAAAGGCCACCTGGTCCGAGGCGCCGGAGAGGAAGGCGGGGGATGCTGCGTAAATTCCAAATGGCAAAGTGGTAGTTACACTGGCGGCCGTCCCAGTTACAGGGAGTACATTAGCATTACTCGTTGATTTGGGATATAGTTTAGGGATGGCCATGCTTTTACCTCGCGTACAGTCTAGTACTAAATAGAAAGCCCCGCCTCAAAAGAGGCGGGGCTTTCACTATTTTGACCTACGTCAGTTATGCTTAGCCAACAAGGCCGCGGACAATAACGAGTCCGTACATATCAGGACGCACCATCTTCTTGGCGTATCGAGTCATCACGCCCTTGCGAGGCACGAAGTCTTCGACACCGAAGATCGTAGGTGTGGTCTGCAGCGGCACATAAGGTGCATACACATAACCACTCTCAAGGAAGCTACTTCCACGACGGCCTACGAGGAGGACGTTACGGGGGAAGTATGGATCGACAAAGATGTCGAACTTCTTCGAAAGGGAACCAACCTTGACAGCACCCGCGTCACCGCGGTCACTATCGGCAGTCACGTTGGCACGGAAGCCAGCAGTGAACTCAAGGACGTTGGCAACTTCGGGTCCGCAGACGACGAAGTTGGCAGCACCACGGAGAGTCTTGCGGTGAATGGCAGCCGAAACTTCGTTGATTGTCTCAACGAGGGTCTCATACCACTCACTCACGTTACCCGTGAAGTCAGCAACGCCGGCGGCCAAAGGCACACCAGTGTCACGGTTCACGAACTGACCGGGGTTACGGCTCCAGTACATCACACCAGCGCGGGCACCGACGCGGAGGTCCTCAAGGATCTCCTGATCGATTTCCAGAGCGATCTGCTCAGAAAGAATCTGAGTCAGCTCGACTTCGGCGTCAAGGTTGTGGTAGGCGTTAAGATCTTGTCCTAACTCCGGGGTCCACTTGGCCTTCAGCTTCTTGGTGACAGCTGTGACAGACACGGAATCGACCTTGATGTCGATCTCGGGAATGTCAGCACTACCTTCCAGTCCCCAGACGATCTGGGGAACGACCGCTCCTACAGGACCAGCACCAGCAAAGTTGTCGGTGATAGTGAACTCAAAGCCGTTACGGCCTGTACCAGCACCAGCGACGGTCGGGACGAGCGACGACGAAAGCTGAGCTCCCGATCGGGCGCCAGTGTAATCCACGAGAGTGACCAACAACGTGGTGTTAGGCGCATTCGGGTCGCGACGGGTAAGGCTGCGGCGTATTGTAGCAGAAGGGGCACCAGTAATAGCACCTGTCGGCTGCAGCGTAATCAAATCGTCCAGATTAAGCTGTGCGTTCGTGAGCTGAGCCAAAGGCAGGGTAGCAACAGCGAACGTGGTACCACTCGGAAGATCAGCATCAAACTGAAGAATATTCTGCTCCTCGCGGCCGGCCGGTACTGCACCCTGGAAGTTCAGAATGCTGGATGTATTCACCGTACCAGAACACACAATCGTCATGCCGGCACACTGTAGCGACGCCGTTGGAGACGAATAGCCGTTGTTCAAGGCATACGGGCCCTGTTCAGAGAACGCTCCTGTCAGGTTAACACCACCAGTGATCTGGGCACCAACCGCGTTACCTCCGTAGATGGAAGAACTGACAGGGTAGCCCAGCGGGAAGCTGTTCCGAACTCCTCCGCCGATCTGACCAGAGATGGTAAAATCGAGGAAGAAGATGAGGCCTGAGGGCAGGCTCATCGGCTGAACGCTAACGAGATCGTTGGCGATCAGATTGCCGAAAACTCGGCGAACGAGGGGGAATGCAACAGCTGCAAAGCCCTCAACGTCTCCAGCACTCATGCTGGAAGACTCACGTAACAGCTCTTTCGCTTGGTTCTCAAGCAAACGAGCCATACTATTCCGCTTGGAATCGTCACCAATACCCTCAAGCAGTCCGGTGTTTTCCCATTTTGCAACGAGAGCACTACCTTCTGCCGAGAGATCGCGGTTAACGATACCTTCGGTTAATTTCTGTACAATAGACATTTTATAACCTCCTATATATGTTGTTGAATGTCATTTATTCAAACCTGCTAAACGCAGCATTCGATCCAGTTTTGGATCGACTGTTGCCTCGTTGTTTTTCTTAGAATTGAGTAAAAGCGAGGTTGGTCTCTGAACCGCTTCACGGAGTGTTTGTGGTCGTGTTCTCTGATCAAGAGTGGACCCCACTGCGTTTTGAATTGTTTCATAGATCATGCTCGCTTCTTCAACAGAATTGGCAGATTGAACAGCTTCGGCAATTTGTGTTTTTTGCCGCTCATTCAAGGAGGCGCTATTCAAAGCCTTGTTTTGATAAACAAGCTTGGCGTTTTCCAAGTTCAGCTTACTAAGCTGATTCTTGGATTCAGTCAAAAGAGCGCGTAGCTCTTTTGTTGATTCTTTAAGGTGAGTAATCTTGGCCTCATAAAGGGCCGGTTTGACAACGTCGGGCGCGGTGTCTGCTTCATCTTCCTCTTCCTCGTCTTCGGAGTGGGCTTCTGCAGCGGCGCGCATTGCATCATTGTTGGCTTGCTCGACAGGGTTATCGGCCGAGTTCTCGGAGGCCCATCCCTGGGGCTGGGGCTCACCCTCATAGGTAACTTTCTCGGACACTAACTCTTCGATAAGATCGGCGATCATAGTTTCGGTAAGATCGAGGTCTTCGTCTTCCTCGAGGTTGACACGCGCAGAGGCGCCGGCGAGGTTAGCCTCGTCTTCTCTCGAATCATTGTCGAGCATGGTGTTCGTTATCTCTTCGGCTATTTCCAAGGAGTCATTGAGGTCAGCTTCAGAGCTTGCCATCCCTGCGGCCTCTTCTTCTGCGATTCGGGTTTTGATTTCATTAAAATCGATTTCGACCAGTTCTTCGTCGCCGGGCTGGCCGATCACTTCGTTCTGGAATGCATATGGTAAACCTTCCATAAAAGCGATTGACGCTTCAGGTGAGCCTGGTGAGCCTTCGTCTTCGTCGAGGCCGAGAGGATCCATGTCCTCTTGTTCTAGCAAAGAGTCAAGGGCGCCGCGGACTTCGGACGAATAACGCTCTAATACGGCCGCCTCTGCATTTTTGAGGGCTGCCTCTTTGAGGGCTTTAGCGTCTACAATAGCTTCTTCTAATAGTGAAGACATAGAATTAACTCCAGTTCTGATGACTTATCAGAAATAAATAGTTCGTAAGAGTGGGAAATGACTAATAGTTGTGATTTAGGATCTTTTGAAGCTAACCGGCTCCACCATTCTGCCCACCAAGGCGAAGGATCCTAACGGACGAAAAGTAATTATAGAAGCTTGTCCCGGACTCCACCTTGAAGCCTACGAGAGCCACTATCCTATCTCTATATATGTGCTGTCCGGATTAAAGTAAATCACATTTGCAGTGTCTGTGCCGTAACCCACAACTCTAACATAGGAGTCAGCTGCAGTTGGGGCAGCACCACTGACATATCCTCCCTCTGTGGCGCTTCGGCCGGCGCTGCTCGATTGGATGTAGAGAGGACCTCCCTTAATAAAAGATCCCGAGAAATATGAGTCTTCGTGGAAGAAGCCTTTAATAAGCATTCCATCAACTGCCGGTGTACCAGGTGTTCCGTCAGCCTGACCCATGGCTATCCCGAGAAGTTGATTATGTCCACTTCCAGTTTTTGCACTATCAGCTGATTCCCATCCGCCGGCACTATTAAGATAGTAAAGGCCGCCGGCTGGGAGGACGGCAGAGGATGTCCCAAAATATACAACTTCGCCGCCGCCTGTATCATTGCTGAGGTTGCTTGGATTTCCAGAGCCGGTGTAGTGTACATTGAGGGACAATGGGGGGGCGCCGGCGGGAACTCCAATTCCTAGCGAACTAGAAAGGAAGAGCGAGTTAGCACGGAGATCTTGATCGGCGGTGGCGCCAAACATGATGGTGCCGTCATTCGAAGTCAAGACTTTGTTGCCTTCGAAGTTGAGACCACCGAAGTTTGCCGTGGTGCCTTGGACCGCTCCTGAACCGGAGAGATCTGCGTCGACGTTGACGTCGACTGCGAATTCGGCGCCGTCAGCAGTGATAAAGCAGATGTCCTCGTCAGCTGCATCCGTCATCATGATGATCCCGTCACCGAGTGCAGCACTACCACTGGCAGAAGAAGAAACGACCAGACCTAGATAGCCGCCGTTGTCTCCGCGGTCGGTGGTCCACTGGAGGCTGTCAACGTCGGTGCTTAGCTCACCGGATGCGCCGGCGATCAGAATGCCGCCTTCATCTAGAGATTGTATTTGCATCGGCGCGTGCACCTGAATTGGTGAACAGCCGCTAAGGTGGGCGATTGAGGCTGTGCCTTGACATACATTAAGATGTCCGTAGCTATTGTCCCCATTATTAAGGAGTGTGATGTTGCCAGTTACATTGAAGTCCATTCCTTGTGAAGGGGAGCCAATGGTCATAGAGTTGGCTGTGGTATTGATAGATCCCGAACCAAGAGCGATTGCATTGACGGCTCTAGCCTGAGCGCGGCTACCGATGACAATCGCATTAGACGCGACGGCTGAGGAACTAACCGTCGAGTTGTAGCCAATGATTATTGCGGCGGAGGCCGCTGAGGAGCCCGTGATCACTGAATCCTGTCCTACGATAATACCAGAGCCCTTGCTTGCGCGTGTATTCGCGCCGATGGCAATATCGGCGGACGCCAGGGCAGCTGCGTTGTCGCCAATAACGATACTTCTGGTCGATGTGGGTCCCGCTGGTGCGCCTATCTGAATACTCATTGAACCGGGGCCCTGAGGGTTTATACCCGCGGATGCCGTGATAGTAACAGCTGTCAGGGTATCTGTTGTTTTGTTGTATACAAGACCACTGTCGCCACCGAAAGAGCCGCCGTCATTAAATTGAACTTGGGTGTCGGATCCGCCGGGGGTGCCACCGCCGCCGACAGTAAGTTCTACGCCGTTCGCATAGAAAGCAGAGGCAGAGACGTTTGCTGACGAGGAGACGTTACTATTTCCTGAGCTTAATACTATGCTTCCTGGCGAATTGATATTTAGGTTTGATCCATTGTTTGTAATCTTAGCTGTATTTGTCGCCCCATTAAACGAAAGCGAAAGTCCTGACTGCATCTGTATCGGCGAGAGTACCTGAATCGGCGAGCAACCACTCAGATTAGAAATAGAGGCGGTTCCGTCGCAAACAAACAGATTGCCCGAAACATAAGTGTTGTCTGTACTCGTTGTTCCTAAAATAATGTAGTCATTAGAGGAGGTGGCATTATTATCAATAGTTATAAATTGTTTACCCCCGGCAACAAGAGCCATAGAATCAGAGCCTAGGCCCGGGGCTGAAAATCTCAGATGTGTGTCGGAGTCGCCGCGCGATACAAGATATCCGAGGCCGCTGCCATTTCCAAATTCTACATAGCCATTAACTGAAAGAGCATACGCGGGCGAATCGTGGCCAATTGCAACTCGACCGGATCCGGTAGCAAATATAACAGGTGATGTGGCTCCTCCGTCGACTCGGAAAAGCGTTGAATTCGCAGCGCCACTGATCTTGACGGATCCAGTAAATTGATGAAGATCGTCGGTGGAATCGCCAAACTTAGAGGCACCACTGGAAGACAAATAAGTAATTGTATGATTTACAACATCATAATTGAGGGCCGTAATGGTGCCGCTTACTAAAACATTACCACTTACTAACAGGTTGCCAGTAAGATGTAACTCCGAAGAGGCTGTTAAATATAATAAGTTAGCAGACCCGCTAATGCCACTTCCGCCTGGGACAGAGGATCCCGAGTGGAATTGTAGGGATCCGGTAGGACCTTGAGCGTTAGCCGATCCTGACGATCCTGGCGGTCCTGCAGAGCAACTTACATAAGCCCACCCCTGGTATTGTAAAGCCACTTCTGGGCGCCCCCCTAGCCGACGCCGGCTGAGCCGGACCAGTTAGACCCTTGGATTCCTCTACCGCCGAGCTGCACCGCGCTTCCTGAGGCATAGTTAAGCTGTTCGATCGGAACGCTGGTGAGGCCGGCCATAACAAACAGGCTATTGGTATCAACCTTGCTGCCGCTCAGAAAAAGCTGCGTAAGCTTGAGGTTGACTGGTCCTAAACTGCCCGAAGTTGGGTCAAGCGGAAAAAAGTTGTTCGATGCCAACAGTCCGCCCTCAGAGAAACCTACCATTACCGGTTGCGATCCAACATTTTTCACCGTCACCCAACTGGTGACCGCCGGGAAATCTATCTGCACTACTCCGTTCACTGGACTTATCCCTCCAGTAACAAAGGGCTTGCCCGAAACTTGGTAAGAAGCAGCGTTGCCTAGTCCCGGGGTATAATTATATGTCGACATGCTCTAATCTCCGTCTTTTTAAATAGCATCGAACTCGATGTTTATCTAAACATTTTCCTATCTAATTTTCTTTGTAGCTTTTCGAGGTTTCTCCGAGCTTTCTCACTTTTGTTCTTTTTCGCAACAGAAGGTTTTATATAATGGTCTGTTTTAAATCGATAAAGTTCTACTATTTTCTCTTTTTTACATTTCTTGATGAAGCGACGGATGAGTCGTTCTCCCGTCTCGCCCCTCCTCAAACTTACTTTAATATTATTAGACACGGGGTACCTACTTTCCTTCTTTTACATCATTCATGTGGGCAGTCCAGTTTCGGCCGACGGTCCCAAATAAATTGGCTATATTTACTCCCGCATCGTTAGGTGCTTGATCAGCTAAAGGGTTGCCTTGTTGCTGTGTTGCTGTTTGTGCGGGTGCAGGGGTGGTGCCCTCAAACAGGTCGACCCCATTATAAGAGCCTCCGCCGATTGCTGCGCTAAGCTTTTTCTTATGCTCATGTAGTTTATTGGCTTGATCTTTATTAAAAGCATTCCGTTGCATACGAGATTTTATTGGATCAGGTGTTGGGGGTGAGGCCTCTACAATAGTTTGCGGCGCGACCAATCCTTTTGCCACTTCCGAAATGATACCCGAAATCAATCCATCTTCCAGCAAGGACTCTTTAATACATTCATGTACCAAAGGCTTGAGAATCTTTTTTAGTTCTGATCTTTTCATCTTACTCCCGCTAATACTTTCATTCTGTTTAATTGTTGTTCTTGGAGAAGCATCTTCATCAGCTTCAGTCCGCGCTTGACCTTGCCATCTTCTTTGCTTTCCTCTACAGACTCTTCGATGTCATATATAATCCCTGCGGTACGTTGGGCTGTTTCGACCGGGAGCAGTCCCAGGCGCGCGCCGGCCAAAAGCATAAATACCCACAGCGGGGGATCAAAGTCAGCGCCGTCGGGGAAGTCCTCGCCGGCGACTTCATCGAGCCAGTCCCTCAGTCCTGCTCTGACTCCAGGGAAATCCATACCGGGGATCTCGCTCATCCTGGGCGAAGCATAAATGGCTTGATCTAACATCTCCAGATATTCTTCTGGGGCAAGCATAAGAAGCGTATCAATGCGCTCTTTATCCGACATGCCATCCCATTTACCCATCATCACTTCGACAACCTTTTCGCGGCCGCCTGGTAGTTTGTCTATCAATTCAATTCCCGGAACGTCGTCCAACAGTGCCGACAGGGTTTTGCCCATCTGCGCGCGATCGGCACCAGTCCACTCTTGTTGTGATAGCGTCCGGATAATCGGCTCGATGCGATTGACCCACTCCATTTGTCCTTCATCTAGGGTCAGAGAAAGAACCCATTTGATTACGCTCACCATAAACTCGGGGTCCTGAATATCTATTCCACTCAGGGCTTCAAGTTCTTCCGCCTGATCTGCAACAGACTGGGCCAGGCCCGGGGGGAGCTGCTCGTCATCTTCTGCTCCAAATAAATACTTCCATAACGCATAGAGTCCTGCTGTGCCAGCCAGACCAGCGATGACCCCGATTGTAATCTCTTTGCCCGTGGGGATAGACTTGAGGTTGCGAACTATCTCTGAGTCTTCTCTGTCATCATCCAGATCGGCCATGGCGTCGTCTTCCCAGAACCATTTGAAAGCCCAGGGATTCTCAAAGGATTCTTCTTTGCCTAGGCCCATATCCCTAGCGAACTCTAATACCTCCTGCTGGTATCTGTGAATGTCTTCAGGTTCCAAGGGGCCACCGCCATGGCCCACCATGACCTCCTGGTCATCTTCCAGATATTCCTGGGCTCTTGGAGATATAAACTCATAGAAACGAGCTTTAGTTGCGTCGTCTGCGCCGGCAAGCGCACCGGTGAAGGGCATTCTGGGCACCTCCTTTATAAGTGCCTTCATACTCTGGTCGTCCAAAGTTAAGAAAAACTTATTGAATTCGGATGCATCGACAGATTCTGGGTCAGCTACAGTGAGGATCGATGGGATGTCTTCCTCCCCTTCTTCTTCGGGATCAGCTACAGTGAGGATCGATGGGAGGTCTTCCTCCTCTTCTTCTTCGGGAGGGCTCACCGGTGGGACCGTAACGGTAGGCGCGTGATCTTCGTCGTCTTCTGGTTCTAACGCTAGGCCAGTATTGATACCCCCTCTCTCAAATGCCTTGATCATTTGATTCCATGAGCCGGGTAAAGCGTTGCGGATGGCGAGCATGAGGACCCCCAACTGAGTCCCTCCCAGATCAAGATTGAGGGGTTCTGCGAAAACTAATTCCTGTTCTCGCAGTTCAAAACCCTTCCCTCTTAGGAGTTCTTCTATTTCTCTAACTATATTCTCTCGTTGATCACCGGTAGTTTCTACTCCGGCTTGGTCAGCAAGACTAAAAATAGTTGCCGTGATCTCGGCCATGGCATCAGCAGGATATTGCTCAAGAGCTTCTTGGAGTTCTTCTTTTATCAGTCTCTCTAACTCTTGACGACTTATTCGCATGACTAATTTTCTAAGATGCTGTTGATTAAGCTGAGTATCTTATTATTCTTTTCGACCTGTTCATTCATGAGCTTGCTTTCAGAAAGGGCCATAAAGGCGTTAGGGGTCGACGGCTCGGACACAATGTCAAACGCAATCAGCTGGAAGTCGTCCTCAACATATGTCTTACCACGTTCGTCTCGTACCGAGCCCAAACCTCTGGACGATATACCAATTTTTACATTGGCTTCTATAAGGGACTTCAATATCTGCCCGGCAGGTGTGGTCAGGACTTTGATCTTGCCCATCACTGCAGGCCCTTCCATCCAAATCTTCGTGACCATGTGCGAAACGTTGGCGAGGTTAACGATAGAGGACTCAGGGTGGTCAAGTTCTCCTAACGCCCTGTTGTCTGCTACGACTTTATTATACTTTCCGATCTCTCTTGAAAGGATGGGAAGGGGATATACACGGCCGTTGCCGTTTTCGCACTCGGCTTGCTGGAGTTTGCCGGATAAGATGAGCCCACCTTCACGGACAAAGGACTTCTCGGATTCCGTCAGTAAGTCCTGACAGACGCCGCCTTCGCATAGTTCATAAAATTCTCGTAGAAGTTGGGCCATTGTTTATTTTTTGAAACCGCCGCGGATCTGCATTTCCCTGTCCCAGTTGGCTTTGGCGCGTTTTCCGCGCTCTTCGTGGTCAGCGGCGTACGGATCGCCGCTGTCGCCAGTCGAGATCTTCACTGGTTCGGATGCCTTTTGGGCTTTGTCGAGAGCGCGGAGAAGAGCTGCGGTCTGTTGGTACTGCTTCGAACTTTCTGCTCTCTTCCCGGCGTCATACAATCGCCCTTGTAGGCGCTCGATGGGCTTCTCGAGCTTGCGAATTTGGTCTAGACTGAGTTCTGCTCCCGAGTCTAAGATTTCTTTTGTCTTGTTGATCAGAGCCTGCGGATCAAGATTCCCTTCCTCTTCCTCAAGCGGCGCGCCCATATTCACGGCGCGGCGATGTCGATGGGCTTCTCGGTCCTCCTGTCCGCGGCTCTGTTTTACTGCTCCGCTATCTATCAGCTCCTTCTTCAGCGCATGAAGTTCGGCCTGCTCGGCCTCATCGGCTTTTTGCAGCGCATTGTTGATCTGAGCAACGATGGTGGGTCCGGTTTCTGGAGTGATCGAGCCCGGCTGGCCCGGAGGGAGCGCCATCAGCTCTTTGACTCGGTCGATCAGCGTCTGCGGAAGACGAAGATTAATTGGTCCACCAAATGCCGCGTTGATCTCGGCGCCCGACTCCTCAAGCGCCGAACCATCATCATTACGATTCACCGTCTCATTCCAACCGCTTCGAGGGCG